>WNGC01001146.1_pt1 | contig 16056 bp, 11 predicted proteins | sample 5400051 | NCBI WGS metagenome assembly WNGC01 (sample SAMN13153368, study PRJNA577476) | soil metagenome | isolation source: 20 cm soil or saprolite under grassland replicate 2 | place: USA:California | collected 2016-06-15
CTCCCCTGCTTCGTCCTCGGTCTTGTTCTTATCGCCCTGAATTTCCTCAGCCTGCCGTCGACCGCCGCGTTCCGGCCTTACCTCTTGTATGCCGGTATAGGCCTGCTCCTGATCGGCCTCGTTCTGGTCGTCGTGCGATCGCGTCGCGGCGAGATGGCCGTCCCGCACGATGTCCAGCCAACCGGGGGCGTCGCCGTTCTCGAGCCCTCCGCCCCGGTCGCGCCGGCCCGCGCGGAAGTCGCGCTGCTCGTCGGCGGCAACGGCGCATCCGAGCCGTCGGTGCGCTGGTATCACGTCGCGGCAGCGACGATCACCGGCGTCGCGGCGCCGAAGGCCAAGCTCAAGGTCCTGGTCCGCGGAGAGCAGGTGGCTGCCGAGCGCTGGCAATGGCAGACCGGCGATGGCGCCATCGACCTCATGCAGACGGGGGCACGCATTCCGATCGTGATCGGCGGCGTGGCCGAGTCGGTTGAGCCGCTCGCGTCCGGTTGGATCGTGCCGTTCAAGAACTGGTACCTCACACCGAACGCGAGCTCGGGTCTCGGGCCTTTCCTTGCGCCGTTCATCGCCGGTGTTCGACACGTCTTCGATGTCACCGTGAGCTGGTCGGAAAAGGGCGTCGCCCAAAGCGCCTCCGCGTCGTTCGAGCTCCGCTTCTGGCGCGAGCCGACGTCGGAGCCTCGATTCATTCGGATCGGCGACCGGCCCTCGTATCACGATCAGGTCGGCGGCCTGAGCGAGCTGCACGACAAAGGGACGGCCCTGCGCAAGGAAGCGATGATGCTGCCGCTCGCGTCCCTCGGGGTATGGCTCGGCCGCGTGGCCTCATGGACGACCGAAACGCGGGCGCTCATCGCTGAGGTCTCGACGGCCGACAGTGATTACTTCTGGGCGCTCAAGAATTTCGACGCGCCGCTGTTCGAAGGTGTTCGGCTGCACGACGAGCGGCATCGCCAGGCGCTTCGCGAGCTGAACGAAAGGCTGATCCGGCTTCAGCATTTCATCCGACCCCTATCCACCTCGGCGCGGTGACGTGGGGCACCAGCAGGATCGGGCGACCGCGCGTAGCGTGGTGTGATCGACCAGATCCACACGGGAAACGAGGAGCGCTGGCGCACGTACCTCATGGGCGGCGATCCGGCTGCGCGGGCGCGGCGCGCCATCTGGAGCAAGCTCCCGCGTTCGCCGCGCTGCCAGCTCTGCGCGGTCCCCTTCAGCGGCCCGTTCGTTCCCCTGCTCCGGTTGCTCGGCAGGAAACCCTTCGCGAAAAACCCCCGGTACTGCGATTTCTGTGAGGGCCAGCTGATCAGGGGGAGAGGCGGCGCGGAAGTCGAGTTGACCGCCCTCTTCGCCGATGTACGCGGGTCCGTGCCGCTTGCCGAACAGCTTGGGCCGACCGAAACGCACAGGGTCATCGATCGCTTCTACTCGGCCGGAACCGACGTTCTATGCAGTAGCGGCGCGATGATCGACCGATTCATGGGCGATCAAATCGTCGGCTACTTCGTTCCGCTCTACGCGCCGGCCCACGCTCAGATCGCCATCGATGCGGGCCTCGAGTTGCTTCGTGCGACCGGCAACGTGGGTGCCCGGAAACCATGGGTTCCGATTGGGGTGGGCGTACACACCGGCGAGGCCTATATCGGGACCGTCGGCCGCGCGGGCGGTCTGCTCGAACTCACGGCGATCGGCGAGGACGTGAACGTCGCCGCGCGCCTTGCGTCGGTCGCGCAGGCGGGAGAGGTCGTCTGCTCCGAAGATACCTACGCCGCCGCCGCAGCGACCTATCCGGCAGAGCGGCGCGAGGTCGTGCTCAAAGGCGTCAGCGCGCCGATTTCTGTGCGGGTCATCCGCGCCAACTAAGCAAGAAAAGGGCGCCCCGGAGGGCGCCCTTCACGATGCTCGTACGTGACTCGAGCTACTTCGGCTTGACGACCAGCGGCTTCGGCATGATCGGCTTCGGGACCATCGGCACGTGATCGACGAACGTCGCGCTCGCGATCTGCTCGTTCCACCCGGGGATCGAGTCGACCTTGGTGACGCGGTACTTCGATCGGTTCACGTCGATGAGGCTGCCGACGACCGCGCCGTACGAGACCGCGGACTTGCCGTTGAGAGGGCCTCCCACGAGCTTCACGGTGACGCTCGCGGTGTTCCGGGTCATCGTGGGCGCTCCGAGTTCCGGCCTCCCCTGCGTGCCTTTTGCTGCTTCAACGCAGCGATCCGATTTTTCTCCTGTTTGTCACGCTTCGGCCCCTTCTGCTTTGGCATCTAGTAGCGCCGCGCTGGGCGACGCTGCTCGAAGCAATCGCTGCAGTACACGGGCTTGTCGCCGCGAGGCTGGAACGGAACGCGCGCCTCGCGTCCGCAGTTGCTGCATGTCGCGGTGAACATCTCGCGCTGGCCGCCGCCGTAGCCGCCGCCACCGCCGCCACCGTATCCACCGCCACCGCCGCCACCGGCGTACCCGCCACCGCCACCACCACCACCGCGTCCGCCACCCTGCGCGCGACGCGCGGCACGGTCAGCGGGGCAACGGGTGGGGGCGTTCTGGAGTCCGCGGCTTGCGTAGAACTCCTGCTCGCCGGCGGTCCAGATGAATTCCTGCCCGCAGTCCTTGCAGGTCAGGGTCTTGTCTTGAAAGCTCACGGGATCGTCCTCCAAAGCTCGCGGCCCACTTATTGGTTCGTGCGAGCCAGGGAGCCTTCTCAGTGTAGGCCTTAGGCCCGAATTCGGGTCGGGTTGAGGGCCTTTCCGAGGCGCTCCAGAGCGTAGTAGGCGATGCCGATCCCCGACGCCCACGACAGCACGGCGATGACCGGCGACGTGAGGTCGGTCCCCGAGAGCATGGCGTGAAGAAACATCGTGACGAAGCCCAGGTAGCTCACCCGGTGCCACCACTGCCAAGCGTTGTTGCTGAAGCGGCGGCGCATCCAGGTCGTAACGAGCACGATGATCAGGAGGTCGACCGAGATCGTTCCGAGGCCGATCGCGAGCTGCCCGTAGCTTGTCAGGAACGGCACGAACACGTCGAGGATCCCGATGCGTGCGGTCGCGTCGAGCAGCAGCGCGACGATGTGCACGAGGGCCGCGGGGATCACGATCCACGGCGTCCAGTCGTGGAGCGCGCGCACCGCGCGGTTGTTCGCGAGGAAGCTGAGCGCCTGCGTGCGCGGCGCGAGACCGGAGAGAACGGAGATGCAGAGCGCGGCGTACGCGGCAAGGCCGCTCGCCCTCGCGATCTCCCAGAAGAAGAGATCCACTTAGGACTTCTTGGTGACGGTCACGGCGGGTTGCGTCGTGGTGCGCACGGCAGAGGTAAGTGTGGTCGTCGTGCTGCTTGCCGTCGAGGGCACGGCGGTCGCGGTTGAGGCGCTCGTCGCGGCCGTCGTGCCGGTCGTCGCCACGGCGGCGACAGTCACGGGCTGGAGCGGCGCGTTCGTCACGTAGAGGTGGGACGTCGCGTATCCGAACGACCCGAGGAAGATCCCGAACGTGGTGAGGAAACCACCCAGCTTCAGTCCCCAGGCCGGGACGGGACCGGAGCGCTTTTTGGCGCGAGCCGGCCCCGTCCGTACAGGGATAGGAGGGAGGGTGGGGGAATTGGCTTTCATTGCTACATGGATACCGGGTGGAAGGGCCCGAGTTTTGAGAAACAGTTGAGAGTTCGGACCGCGGAAGGCTTTTCTTAGCGGCCTCTCAGCATTGAACCGCAACACTCGCTTGCGTAAGGTCGTGCCGGTGAAAGAACGGGCGGCAACCGCGGTGCCGGCGTCGCCATTGGCGACCGAACGTATCCCACGATGTATGAGCACGCAGCATCCGGACAACGTCGCCATGCCGTTCTTCGCGCAGAGCGCGCCGCTCACTGCCGAGGACGAGGTGCGCGAGGCGTACTACGCGTTCTCGCATCTCGGCTGCGACGAGCAGATGTGGGACTTCGAGGGCAAGGAGGTCGACGGCCACGTCGTCGAGAAGCTCCTCTCAACGTACGAGTCGTTCTTCGCCGAGCACCCGATCGGTGAGTCCGTGCATCTCACGCCGCGCATCCCGAACCCGGCGCTCGAGCCGACGCAGGCGAAGATCGTCCTCGAGGTGCTGCAGAGCCTGCCGCGGCACGCCGACATCGCGCGCGTGTTCCACAACCGCGAGCGGCCGCCGATCCTGGAGCTCATCCATCCGATGACCACGTCGGCGCGCGAGCTCGACCGCGTGCGCGAGTACTACGAGCGCTTCGTCGCCGGGATGGAGCAGGTCACGCTCGGCGCCGACGAGCGGCCGCTCGGCGCGTGGTTCGGCCGCTTCTCGCCGTCGACGGTGCGCATGATCCCGCTCATCGAGGACCGCGACCATCTCCTCGCGGCCGACGACCTCGTGCGCGACTACCTGCGCGGCAAAGAGCTCGACCACATGCGCGTGTTCATCGCGCGGTCGGACCCTGCCCTCAACTACGGCTACCTGTCGGCGGTGCTGCTCGCGCTCATCGCTCTCGAGCGGCTCGAGGCGCTCGAGCGCGAGACGGGTGTCGCGATCTACCCCGTGATCGGCGTCGGCAGCGTGCCGTTCCGCGGTGGGCTGAGCCCGCGCAACGTCGACCGCGTGCTCGCGACGTATCCAAGCGTGCAGACCTTCACCATCCAATCGGCGTTCAAGTACGACCACCCGCCGGACGCGGTGCGCGACGGCATCGCGAAGCTCCGCGCGCACGCACGGAGCGCGCCCGTCGCGATCGAGCAGGACCGCGCGATCGAGCTGCTCGACCGGCTGGTCGCGCGCTATCAGTCCGAGGTGCAGGAGCTCGCGCCGCTCGTCAACACGGTTGCGCGCGCGGTGCCGCGCCGGCGCCTGCGCAAGATGCACGTCGGTCTCTTCGGCTACAACCGCGAGAGCGCCGGCGTGAGCCTGCCGCGCGCGATCCCGTTCTGCGCGAGCCTCTACTCGCTCGGCCTGCCGCCGGAGCTGATCGGGCTGGCCGCGGTCACCGATGCCGACTGGTCCTGGCTTCGGGCGATGGTGCCCTCGATCGAGCAGGACCTCATCGACGCCGCGCGTTATCTCGACCGCGATGCCCTCGCGGGGCTTCCGTCAGCGGTCCGCGAGAGTGTTCAGCGCGCGCTGTCCTTGGTCGATTCGCCCGAGGTCGACACCGAGCACGCCGAGATCGCGCGCAACGTCCGTCGGGTCACCGAATCCGGCGGCGCCGCTATGACCGAGCTCATCGTCCGCGCCGCGGCGCTTCGCCACTTCCTCGGCTAGGGCTGCAGGCTCACGCGGTCGGGCCGAACGCGCGCGGGTGGTGATCGAAATAGCCGTGGCGCTCGAGATGAGCGCGCTCCCACGCACGCACGAACCCGCGCCAGGTCTCCTCGCTCGGGTCGCGGCTCGTGAACGCCAGCTTGAGCGACAGGGCGAGCCGGTGACAGATCGCAAGGGTCCAGAGGTTCGCGAGCTCGTTTGGCGGGACCGCGCCGAGCACCGTGCCCTCTTCGCGCGCCACATTCACGATGGCCGCGGTCAGGTTGATCACGTCGTTTCCGCCTGCGTCTCCTTTGCGTCGAGCGACCTCGCGGACCAGGAGATCGACCGGATGGGCCCAGCTCGGTGCCGTCGTCATGGCGTTACCACGAACCGCGAGCTGTCGCTTCGCCCGAAGACCTCGGGGAAGTACGTTTCCGCGGCGTGCGCCGGCGCGACGAAGAAGTCGCCCGGCGCTGTCGCGCGTGCGTAGTAGACGTATTCGTAGATGCCCTTCGACAGGCTCGTGGCCGAGAGCACCGCGCGATCGTCGCGCAGATCGACCTGGTGCCATGGGCTGTAGTACCAGCGGTACCACGGCGCGAAGTAGCTCTGGCCTCCGAACTGTCTCTGCGCCGCTTGCGCGAGCTCGTTGTCGAGCTGCGCCTTGAGCGCCGGGTCGACGTTCTTGAGTCGCGCGTCGACCGGCTCGAGGCCCGCCGGGAGCGGATCCTCGACGACGACGTACGGATGGTCGCTCTGCACCATGACGGTGACGGTGACGCGCACCGTGTCGCCGAGCTTCGCCGTCGCGATCGGCTTGGTCGGGTTGTCCAGCAGCGTGTACTGGTGCGAGACCGCGAATCCGCGGTTCAGCGCGTCGATGCCCTTCGCTGGCGTCAGGTACCGCAGGTCGAGCGTGTAATAGATGCGTCCCGGCTTTTGGTAATCGCGCGTGAACGCCAGGACGCTCGTCGTACCCGGCTTGAATGCCGTGAGCGGGACCGATTTCTCGGCGGTCGTCGGATCCGTGTTCGGCTTGACCAGGCCGGAGAGGACGTCCTTCGCGTCGAGCTGGACCGCGTAGCTGTAGTCGCCCGCGAGCTCGCCGGTCGACACCGCGTAGCTCGAGAGCGCGAGCACGCCCATGGCGCGATCGATGGAGCTCAGCCAGGCGTTCGCGCCGCGGCCGACCACGAGCCAGCGCACGGTCTGCGCCACGAGCGCGTGGTCCGGACGGATGCGGGCGAGGGCGAGAGTCGCGAGGGCGGTGGTCGCGGTCGTCGTGAGGAAGGATCCGCGCTTGTCCGCGCCATCTTCCCAGTGGTTCCCGTTCGCGCTCGGGATCGTCGCGCCTGCGAGGTCGTCGAAGAGCGCGCGAACCTGCGGATCGTCGTTGGTCGCGCCGACCTCGGTGAGGGCGAGGAGGAGGTAGGCGCGGCCCCAGTTCCCGAGCTGGGCGCGTTGCTGCTCGAAGAGCGCGCGGGCCGGCACCGAGGCCGCGACGCGGCCGCCCGCGCTGGCGAGGGCGTATAGGAGGAACGCCTTCTGGTTGATGTCCGCGGGATGCGCGATGTCGATCGGGCGGTTCACGTAGGTGAACACGTAGCCGGTCGACCCGCGGACGACGCCGGAATCGACGGCGAGGCCGTCGCGCTGGGCCTCGCCGAGCGCGATGAGCACCCATCCGGTCACGTTCGGGTCGGTCTGGCAGAGCGGGTCGTCGCACCAGGCCCAGCCACCGTCGGGACGCTGCCGGCCGATGAGACCGGCGAGATCGGTCGCGATGCGGCCGTCGCGATTATTTGAGAGACCCGCGCTCTTCTCGGCGCGGCGCACGGCGAGCGTCGCGATGAGACGGCTCGCCACGTACTCGGAGCCCTCGTAGATCGTCGGTGCGAGCGACTTGAGCTCGCCGGCCATCGACCCGGTCAGGGCCGATTGCACCGACACCGAGAGCGAGCCGTGCGTGGTGTCGGCGAAGTTCGGGAGGTAGACGGCCTCGAGCTGGCCATCCTTCGTGACGATGCCGCCGGTCGCGGTCGTCTCCGGGGTCATGTCGATGAACACCGGCAGCTCCTGCACGATCGCGTCGGAGAGGTCTCCCGGCCCGGTTGCCGTGAAGGTGAGCTTCGCGGTTCCCTCGGCTTCGACCTTCGCGGGCCAGCTCACGACGACCGATTCGCTCGGGTGGATCGTCACGCTCTGCGCGAGCGCGCCGGTCACCGTCACGCCCTCTGCCTTGAGCGTCACGTTCACCGCGGCGTCGCTCTTCGTCGCGTTACGCACGAGGGTGCGCAGCTCGACCGCGTCGCCGACGCGGAGTGCGCGCGGCAGCGCGGGTCGTAGAAGGAGCGGTTGGGTCGAGAGAAGCTCGTTCGTGCCCTCGCCGACCATCGTGTCGCCGCTGATCGCCCGCGCCTGCATGCGCCACGTCGTCAGGTTGTCGGGCATCTTCACGTCGACGCTCGCGGTGCCATCGTCCTTCGTCGTCACCTGCGCGCTCCAGTACGCGGTGTTGCGGAAGTCCTGCCGCAGCTGCTGACCGACGAGGCCGCTTCCGCCCTTGCCCTGCTTCGGCGGCTCCGCGATGACGTCGTTCCACCTGTTCACCGAGACGGCCATCGACGAGGCCGTGGTCACGCCGAGCCCGCGCTCGAACCAGAACGCGCGCAACCCGTCGGGTCCGGTCTCGTCCTGCAGCGAGAGCACGGCGCGGTCGACGACCGCGACCGAGAGCTCGGATCGCACGCCCTTGCCGTTCGAATCGGTGACCTTGATCGCGTAGTGCACCAGGTCGCCCGGTTTGGCTTGGTCGCGGTCAGGCGTGATCTTCACGTTCAGCACGCGCGTGGCGGTCGACACCGGGAGCTGGACGTACCCGACCTTGTAGCGCGGGATCGGGTCGCCCGACGTCGGCGGCCAGTACATGACGACCGAGACGAAGATGTCCGGCACGGATGCATCGGTGATCGGGATGCGCAGCCGCTCGCTGTTCGTCGGGAGCTTGCGGACCTCGCGCGTCTTGATCTTGCCGCGCTCAACGGTGATGAGGGCGGTCGCGCCGGGGAAGGGCGCCGGAACGAGCACGTCGGCGGTGTCGCCGACCTCGTAGCGCTCCTTGTCGGCGACGAGCTTGATGGCGTCGTCGTTCGTCACCTGCCAGCTCGCGCGCGTGGTGCCCCAGACCCAGAGATACGTCGACGCGCGTGCGGTGCGTCCCTTCGCATCGGTGATCTCGGCGACGAGCCGCACCATGCCGGACTTCGCCGGCCGGTAGCTCACCGAGCCCTCGCCCTTCGCGTTGGTCGTGGTTTGCAGCGTCGTGACGAGCGTGTCCTTGGGCTCGCTCTGGTAGAGGCGTCCGCCTCCGGGGATCACCTGCTTCGTCGTGATCCACTGCCGGTCGTACACCCGCACTGTGACCGCGCGGTTCGGCACGACCCTGCCGTCGGTGTCGACGCTGACGAGGTCGATGCGCGCGTTCGCGCCCTCGTTCGCCACGAACTGCGCGGGATGGATGCCGGCGTAGAAGGACGCCGGGTGCACGGTCACGGCCGTGCTGCCGGCCACGACCTGGCCGTTCTGGTCCTTCACCGACGCGGAGAGCGTGAACCGCTGTGCGCCTTCCGAGGTCGCGAGCGTCGCCGGGATCCCGAAATGCGCGACGCCGTCCGTGCCCGTCGTGGCGCTCCCCTTCGCGCGGAGCGCGTCGCGCGCGACGTACGGCTTGAAGTTGTCGAAGTCGTTGAAGGAGTAGACCTCGTAGCCCTTCGCGCGCATGAAGAAGGGATCGGCCAGCGCCGACCAGTCCACTCCCGCGCCGGAGAGCGCGCCACCGAAGAAGAAGCTCGCCGTCGCGCTCGCGTCGATCGTGTCGCCGTCGGCGTACGCGGTCTTGGACGCGCCGACTCCCACCTCGAACTCGGGCTTGCGGAACTCGGCGACGAGGAAGCTGTTGCCGGCGAATCCGAACTTCTGGGTTACCTGATCGGTAAGGCTGACCGAGTAGCTGCCCGTCGCGGCGTCGCTCGGAAGCAGGAAGCTTCCAGCGAATGAGCCGAACTCGTTCGGCTTCATCGTCGCCTGGCTCACCTGCTGGCCGCGCGCGTTGGTGATCGTCACGATGTACGTCTCGCCACTCGGCGGCAGCGAGTACTGCGCGTCGTCGTCGCTGCGCACGACGCCCTTCCACTGCACGGTCTCGCCGGGCCGGTAGATCGGCCGATCGGTGTAGAGGTGCCCGACCCAGCTGCGGGTTCCGTCGCTCATGAGGCCGAACTGGTACGCGTTCAACGAGGGCCAGCGCGAGCTCAGGGCCGCGCTTCGTCCGCCGCCGTCGATCCAGAAGAAGGACGAGCGGTCGTCGTAGACGCCGGAGACGTAGGGCGGCGCTTTGAAGGATGCGAGACCGCTCGCGTTGGTGACGACTTCGCTCGGAGAGAGCGGGCCGCTCTGACGGACGGTCACGCCCGCGAGCGGGGAGCCGCTGTCGTGATCGAGTGCCCACACGAGGACCTCGTCGACCGAGCTCTTCGTCACGAGGACCGTGTCGACCACCGCGAAGGCGAACCAGGACATGAGCTGGCCGCTGGTACGCAGGAAGTAATAGCCCTTCGGGAGCGTGCCGCCACCCGAGAGCGACGTCGAACCGAGCACGACCTCGTCCTTCGGACCGCGTACGGTCTCGGTCCACGTGCGCAGAGCCTTCTGGGACGGAGTGAAGTCCTTCGTGTTGTAGGTGTAGTCGTGCATGACGCGCCGGCCCTCGTCCGCGGTCAGCGGCCAGAGCGTGAACTCGACCGACGGCAGATTGGTCGTCTGGTAGTAGAGGATCGGCTCCGCCGACGACGAGTAGAGGGCGGCGCCGCTGTAGCCGGGGAGCGCGAGCGACACGGATGGCGTGACGGGCCCGGTCGTGAACGAGAAGCGGTAGCCGCCCATCGCCTGGCCATATCGGTCGGTCGCTCCGGGCAGAAGGTCGACCGTGTACGTCGTCTCAGGCTTGAGCGCGACGCCGGCGTTCAGGTTCTGTTCGCTGGTGTAGATGCGGTTCTCGAGATCCGCCGCGGTGAAGCCTGAGATGCGGATCTTGTCCTCGAGCGTGGCCGGATCCATCGGCGTCGCGAACTGGATGTTGACCCCGTAGCGCTGCGTGTTCTTGTCACCGTCCGACGGCGACGTGGAGGCGACCGAAGGCAGAGCGATCGTCGTGAAGTTGGAGGCGCGCGCGCTCGCGGTCACGGAGCCGTGCGCTCCCTTGAGACCCTTGTCGACCGTGACCGTGTAGCGCGTCTTCGTGGCGAGACGCTCGGTCGGATTGAATGAGAGAAGGGTGTGCGCGTCGTTCCACTTGAGCGTGCCCGGCGCGGCGGCGCCGGTCTCGGTGTTCACGATGCTGAAGCCGGCCGCGGCCGACGGGTCCATCGCCTGGTTGAAGGTGACGTCCACCTGCTGCCACGGACCGCAGTAGATCCAGTTCGTATCCGGCTGGATCGAGTCGACCCCGGGCATGATCGTCGTGAACGTCGAGGTCCAGTCCTGCTGCAGGACTCCATCCGCCGCCGACGTGAGACCCTTTGCCACCTTCACGTGATAGGTCGTCGCCGGTGCGAGGTCGGTCGGCAAGAAGCGGTAGATCGAGGTGTTGAGCCACTCGCCGGTGCCGTGAAGCGCGGGCTCGAACGTCACGACCGGATCGGTGCGCTGCGCCGAGAGCGTGGTGAGCGGCGCGACCGAGCGGCTGAACTGCACGAAGAGCTGCGCGGCGAGCGGCACCTCGGTGTCGCCGTCGCCCGGGATGACCTGCTGCACGGTAAGCTGACCGGTGACCGTGAACTTCTTCGCGGTCGCACTCAACAGACCGGCGTCAGGGCGTGCCGGCACGTTCACGGTGTACGTCGAGCCGCGCGCGAACCCCGGAAAGTCGGGCTGGAAGAGCGCGGTGCGCGCGCCGAGCCACGCGTACGTGCCCTTCGTCTCGGGGAAGATCTGGAAGAGCGCGGCGGGCGCGCGCTCCTCCGGCGTCTTGGGGAAGGTCACCGTGACCGGACCGAGACGCGCGACATCGTCGCCCTGGGGAAGGATCGTGAACGCGGGTGGCTCGACGATCGACGGGTTCGGCGCGTGGCCGACGTTCTGGACCAGCCCGGCGACCACCGCGAGGATCAGCACCGTCGCCGCGGCCGGCCGCAATGTTCGGAGCCACATCAGGATCGTTGACGCGTTCATCTCTTCACCTCAAATGCCGACGTGACCGTCGCGACGGAGCCGTCCAAAAGGTGCGCGCTCGCTCGGAGCGTGTGCATGCCCTGCTCGAGCGGCCAGATCACCCAGGGATCCGAACCGGGAGCGTCTCCGATGACCAGACCGTCCATGGCGAACGTGACGCGCTCGATACCTCGCGCCGCCACCGCGCGGAGCACGACCTGTGGCGATGAGAGCTCAGGCGCGAAGTAGATCGTCGTTCCGGCGATCGGTGCCACGATGCGCAGCGCGTCACGGGATGCGCTCGCGCCGTCGGATCGCAACGTGAGGCCCGCGGCACGCGCCCAGTCGCGCGCCTCGATCGGCGGGTCGATCGAGATGCGTCCCTCGCCATCCTTGAAGTAGTAGTGCTCGCGCTCGGTGGGAACGGTGCCGGCCGCGAAGATCTCGCGCGTCGGGGAGGCACAATCCGGTCCCGGCAGGAGGCCGGTCGGAGCGCAGACCGTCGCGTCGACGATGCCGGCCGGTCGAACGAACGGATCCATCGGACGCGAGAGCGAGGCGGCCACCATCGCGTCGCGCCAGATGGGGCCTGCTCCTTCGACGCCGGCAAGGTCGAGCATCGGCGCCCCGTCGGCGTTGCCGACCCAAACACCGATCGCGATGTTCGGCGTGTAGCCGATGGTCCAGGTGTCCCGGAACGCGGTGCTCGTGCCCGTCTTCACGGCGGCGGGGAACGGGACTTCGAAGGGGGTGACGCCGCCGAATCCGGGGATACGCGCGTCGGGGTCGCTCAGGATGTCGGTGACGAGATAGGCGTGCTCCGCGCTGACGATGCGCTGCGCGGGCACCGCTGCGTGCGCGAAGAGGATCCGCCCCGACGCGTCGCGGACGCGCTCGATCGCGAACGGCTCGGCGAGCATTCCACCGGCGCCGAATGCGGCGAACGCGTTCGTGAGATCGACGAGACGCACCTGGCCGCTGCCGAGGGTGAAGGAGAGGCCGTAGCTCGCGACGTCGTCGAGGGTCTTGAGCCCGAACCGATGCGTGATCTCGAGCATCGAGTCGAGGCCGATCGCGTCGAGCGTGCGTACGGCCGGAACGTTCAGCGACGATGCGAGCGCGACTCGCAGCGGCACGATGCCGTGGAACGACCGGTCGAAGTTGGCAGGCGTGTAGGGCCCGTCCGCCGTCGCGAAGGTCGACGGCACGTCCAGGAGCGGCGTCGCCGCGGTGTAGCCGTGCTCGAAGGCCGCCGTGTACAGGAAGGGCTTGAGCGCGGACCCCGGCTGGCGCGGCGTCCGGGCCATGTCGATGTCGCCGCCATGCGCGGGATCGCCGTCGGTCGCGCTGCCGACCCACGCGATGATGCGACCGGTCCCCGGCTCGACCGCGACGAGCGCCGCGTCGGTCGCGTTGCGGTCGCGGAGTGTCGCGAGTCGGAGGCGCACGAGGCGTTCCGACTCGGACTGGAGCCCCGCGTCGAGCGTGGTCTCGATGACGAGGCCGTCGCGCCCCGCGAGGTCCGGACGCAGGCGCGCGAGCTCGGCGCGAGCGAACGCGACGAACTGGTGCGCGACCGGCGGCAGCGACGCCGAAAGGATCTCGATGCGCTCGGCCGAGGCCGCATCCGCTTGTGGTCGGGTGATCCAGCCGTCGTCGACCATGCGCCCGAGCACGTACGTCTGGCGCGCGTGCCCCGCCGCGTCGATCACCGAGTCGTACTCGGACGGGCGCTGCGGAAGGCCGGCGAGATATGCCGCATGAGCGAGGTCGAGGTTCGCCGCGCCGATGCCGAAGTACACGCGGGCCGCCGCCTCGACGCCGTACGCGCCGCGGCCGTAATAGACGTCGTTCAGGTAGAGCTGGAGGATCTCGGCCTTCGAGCGATTGGCCTCGAGCTGCAGCGCGATGAGGGCCTCGTGCGCCTTGCGCACGGCCAGCGGAGATGAGTCGTCGACGAGGTAGAGCCGCCGGGCCAGCTGCTGCGTGATGGTCGACGCGCCCGACGGCGCCGAGGAGTTGGCGAGCGCGCGGCCGACCGCGATCGGGTCGACGCCGAAGTGCTGGAGGAAACGGCGGTCCTCGGCGGAGATCGTCGCCTGCAGCATTCGCGGTGCGACGCGATCGATCGTGGTCGGGATGCGAAGGCCCGCGCTCGTGTCGCGCTCGAGGACGTTCCCGTGCGCGTCCAGGACGACCGTACCCGGAACCACGCCGCGCCCCTCGGGCGCGTCGAGCGGGGCGAGGCGCGCATATCCCACGATGGACAGCGACGCGAAGCCGATAACGATGACGAGTACGCGTGCGGAAGCGCGCATTGCAGGGAAGCATGCGGGGCGGGTGGTAACCCGTCGTCCGATGCTGGAGTTACAAGTACTACGTGGTCGCTAGGACTTCGTGTATTGAGACTGGGCTGATTACCCGCGGACGAGGCGCCTTGCCGAGAGAAAACCGATCGGGTGGCGTGTCTCGCCCTTGAGCACGAGGTCGGCGAGGATCTCGCCGATCACGCTCGAGAACTTGAAGCCATGGCCCGAGCATGCGGACGCGACGACGACGTTCGGATGGTCGGCGAGCCGGTCGATGATGAAGTGCGAGTCCGGCGTGTTCGTGTACATGCAGACCTTGGCATCGCGGCGTGCGCCGTTCGCCAGCGGCATGCGCCGGCGAACCCATGCCCGGACGCGCTCTTCGTCGCCGGCGGACACCCTGCGATCGACGGTATCGGGATCGGCCGGGTCGCCGAAGTGCAGTCCTGCGACCTTGACGCCCTGGCCTTCGACGTATGGGAACCCGTAGAAGATGCGATCGGTGTCCTGGACGATGTAGATCGGTAGGCGCGCGAACGCGTCACGCTGGGCCGTCGGCTCGAACCAGAAGAGGACGTTGCGTTCGACCGACAGCTCCGGCGCGAGCTCCGGTGCGAGCTGCGGCATCCACGCGCCGGCGGCGATGACAAGCTGCCTGGCGTCGAACGTTCCGGCCGGCGTCGTCACGCGGACACCCTCGGCCGTCGCCGTCCAGCGCTCGATCGGCTCCGTGAAACGGAGCGTCGCGCCGTTTTGCTCCGCGAGCCGAAGATGTGTCTCGATCGAACGCTCCGGCGCAAGCCATCCGGCCTGACGCTCGAACACGCCCTGCCAGCCGTCCGGCCACTCGAAGAGCGGATAACGCGCGCGCAGAGCGGTCGAGTCGAGCACCTCGTGCTCGAGCTCATAGCGGCGAGCGCTCTCGAGCGCGCCCGCGACGAGCTCGCCCGCCGGCGCGCCGGCGTAGAGCCCGCCGGTCTCGGTGAGGAGCTTCTCTCCGCTCGCGCGCTCGAGCTCACGCCACAAGTCCCACGCACGGCGAAGGAGCGGGACGTAGTCAGGATGCTCGTAGTAGGAGAGCCGGATGATCCGCGACAGGCCGCCCGACGAGCCGAGCGTGTGCCCGCGCGCGAAGCGATCGAAGCCGAGGACCGAGGCGCCGCGCGACGCGAGGTGGTACGCGGCCGAGCTGCCGTGCGCGCCGAGGCCCGCGACGATGACGTCGTGCATGTCCTTTGCGACTAGGCGAAGCGCTTGACGAAGGCGAGCGCCGTCTCGGCGACCTCGCGCCAGCCGCTGTCGATCACGAGCGAATGCCCGCGGTTGGGTACCTTCGTGATCTCGGTCACGGCCTGGTTCCGCTTTTGCTTCTTGTACGAGGCGTCCGCGATCGCCCACGGGACGGTGTTGTCCTTCTCGCCGTCGATGATCAGGAGCGGCCCGCGCGCGGCATTCTCCGTGTCGACCTTCGCCTCGGTCCAGGGATTCAGGTTGGCGGTGGCCGCCTGGAAGAGTGGCGCGCCGGACGCCGGCACGTGGTACTTCTGGTAGAGGTCCTTCGCCTCGTCCTCGCCAAGGGCGTTGGCCCAACCGTATTTGAACTGCTCGAACGTGAGAGCGACCGCGCGGCCCCGGTTGGCGGGGTTGCCCAGCACGGGCGATGCCGACTTGAGCGACGAGAGTGGAAGCGGCAGCACCCCGCGGAACGGCGCGGGGTCGATCGCCACCGACACAGCGGCGAGTCCTCGTCCAGCGAGCATCTGCGTGATGAGCCCGCCGAAGGAATGTCCGACCACCGCAGGTTTCTTCTTCAGCTGGCCGATCACTTTGGCGAAATGGTCGGCGACCTGCCCGACCATCTTGTGCGCGAACGTCTCGGGATGTGCTTTGGCCTCCTCGACGGTCGCGGGATCATCGGGCCAGCCTGGGGTCACCGCTGCGTAACCGGCTTCTTCGAAAAGCTCGGCCCAGCGATTCCAGCTGCTGGGCAAGAGCCAGAGGCCGTGGACGAAGACCACGGGAGTCCGATCGGTCGCGTTCGCCCGCTCGATCTGTTCTGACGTGGTCCGAGATACGGCGTCGGTCATGGTGGAGGACATGTGACGCTCCCCTTTTCGCGCGTGCTGTGCTGAGGACAGCGTGTCACATCCGCAAAATGAACTGCTAAATGCGCGGAGCTAGCCGACCGCCTGGATCACCTCAGAGCCGAAGCGCCGAACGTTCATGGGATCGGCGTCGATGTTCACGATCACGTGATCGACTCCGCGTTCGCGCCATTGCTCGAGGCGTTCGACCTCCCAGC
>WNGC01001254.1_pt1 | contig 16046 bp, 15 predicted proteins | sample 5400051 | NCBI WGS metagenome assembly WNGC01 (sample SAMN13153368, study PRJNA577476) | soil metagenome | isolation source: 20 cm soil or saprolite under grassland replicate 2 | place: USA:California | collected 2016-06-15
TCGCGAGGTGCTCGAGCGGCGCGTCCCAGAGAAGGGCAACGAGCACCATAGCAATCACAAGCACCTGAAATGCGATCGCCTAGCGTATCAAGAGATGGGGGTAAGTCATCAACTGAGGGCCGGGATCGCCTACTACCTTGGCAGAGGTCTTCTTCGTGACAAAAACGACGCGGCGCGGTTCTTTCTTCGCGTCCGAGCTAATACCGGTGTCGATTTTATTCTTTTCCATCGTCGTCCTTGGGCTTTACGGTCAGACCACCGTCCTTTTGCACCCGCCAGAAATGAATTCCGATGAGCAAAAACGCGACGAGCGGGAGAATCACGACGTGAAGCACGTAGAAACGCAGCAACGCGTTTTCTCCCACGATGTTCCCACCAAGCAGCAGGAAGCGAATTTTGTCGCCAACGAGTGGCATCGCGGAAATGATGTTAGTGCCAACAGTCACTGCCCAAAAGGCGAGTTGGTCCCACGGCAAAAGATAGCCCGTGTAGCTGAGGAACAGCGTGACCAGAAGCAGCACGACACCAACCACCCAGTTGAACTCATGCGGCGGTTTGTAGCCCCCGCGGTAGAACACGTGAAACATGTGCCAGAACACAGCGAAGACCATTAAATGCGCGGCGAGCCGGTGAAGATTTCGAAGGAAGACGCCGTTGGAAACGACGAATTGAAGATCCTTCATGTCCCGATAGGCATGGGGCGTCGCCGGGTGGTAATAGAACATCAGCAAGATACCCGTGACAAAAAGAACGATGAACAGGAGGAACGAGATCGAGCCCAGATAGTACGAGGCCCGTACGCGGAGGGACTTCTCTCGAACCTTGACGGGCAGCCAGTGGAGGAAGAGATTGCCGAAGACGGCGAGACTGCGTGTGCGATTCGTATTCGCGGGGCCGCGGCGAAAGATAGACTTCCAGACTTTCGTTTCGCGAAGACTGTGCAACACGGAGTGAAGAGTCGTAGCCATTGTTTCCTTTAGACTTTCAGAACCTGCTCCGACTTGATGTTTTGCAACTTGTCAACGAGCAGCTCGCCGTCCGCCGTCAGCGAGATAGCGAAGTGCGGGAGCGGCCGCGGGGCAGGACCTTCGATTTTCGTGCCATCAGATTTGAACTTACTACCATGGCATGGGCACGCAATCATTTCGGCGTCCGGCTTCCATTGCGTAATGCAACCCAGGTGCGTGCAGACGGCGGACACCGCGTAGAAGCCTTCCGGCATGCGCACGATGTAGACCTGCTGGTCCTGAAGAAACGTCACCGAATGCACGGGATAAAGATCGGGATTGCCAGCGCGAAAGGTCGTCGGTGGCTCAAACAAGATGTTGGGTGAAAAAAATTGATAGGTCACGGCAACGGAGCCTAGACCAGCGATGCCGAGAGCGCCTAGAGTGATTTCGTTCAAGAAATCGCGCCGGGTGATCTCGTTAGCGGCATCCCCGGAGAGGGGCACTCGAGGAAGCGAAGAGTGTTTTGTTTCAGTCATGAATGGAGAACCATCTCCTCAATTTGGACTAAGTTCGGGTCGCGATCGAAAACTTCAAAACTTTCCATGGTGATGGTGTTCACCGGGCAGCGCTCGGCGCACAGACCGCAGCGAATACAGATGGTTTCGTCTTTGACCATCACCGAACCTTTGGCGGTAGACAGCTCTTCGGGCGAGAGGTGGACAAGTTCGTGAGCCCGAGAGTCGGATGTGGCGGACAACTGTTGTGTGATCCTCTCGGAGAATTCGAATTGGCTAAGTGGGACAAGCTGTAGGCAGTTTTCCGGACAGACATCCACGCAGCCGCCGCAGAGGATGCACTCACTGCCGTTCGCCTCGGTCCCTTCAAAAATCGTGTTGATCCAGCACTGAAGACAACGGGAAGCTTCTCGTCTGGCCTGTTCTTCCGTAAAGCCGGTTTCGACCTCGGCTATGCCGGTGCGGCGTTCGAGAGGGATCACAGGTACGGCCAGACGGGAATATTCGTCGTATTGCTCAGCCATCTTATGGTGATCGAGGAGCGTGATCTGTACATATTTCGGCTTGGGCTGCCACTCGGGTCCCCGAATAAACTTGTCGATTTCTTCCGCGGCCTTTTTGCCGTCTGCAACGGCGTTGATGATCAGGCGCGGGCCAAAGGCGATATCCCCAGCTGCGAAGATTCCCGGCGCCGTGGTCATAAGCGTGGCGGGATCGATCTTCAAGGTTCCTTGCCTCGTTGTTTCGAGGCCATCGGCAGGCTTGAGAAAAGACAGATCGGAGGCTTGCCCAATGGCCAGGATGATTGTGTCGCATGGGAGGATTGTTTCCGTGCCGGGAGCGAAGGTGGGGCTGAACCGCCGTTGAGCGTCGAATACGGAAGTGCACCTGATTACTTCGAGGCCAGTTACCTTGCCATTTCGACCGACGAACTGCTTCGGGCCAAGCGAGGGATGAATCCTGATCCCCTCGACCAAGCCCTCTTCAATCTCTTCTTCTGAAGCGGGCATTTCCTGGCGCGATTCGAGGCACACAAGGTGTACTTCACGAGCCCCCATGCGTAGCGCCTGACGGGAAACGTCCATGAACTCTTTCATAGCGACATCTATCTCGCTGGAAGTCAGTTCATTGGGAAGCCCCGCGGTGTCTGCGTCCGCTGCGAGTTTCTGTTGTTCGCGCATAGCCGAGCGCGCCACGTCGATTGCAACGTTGCCTCCGCCGATGACGACGACTTGCTTGCCGATGGAGAAGCGGTAGCCAAGATTGACGTTGAGAAGAAAATCGATCCCTTTCACTACCCCGTCCAGCTCATGCCCCGGAAGATTGAGGTCACGGCTGCGGTGCAGGCCAAACGCGAGCAGCACGGCTTTGTAGCCCTGACGACGGAGGTCTTCCAGAGAAAAGTCACGACCGAGCCGCGTGTTCAGGCGGAGTTCCGGCCCCAGGTCCAGAATTTCTCGAATCTGGGCCTGCAAAACATCGCGCGGCAGGCGATATTCGGGAATGCCGAGATGCATCATTCCACCGGGCACCGGCGCGGCTTCGAAAACGGTGACGGGATAACCGAGGAGCGCCAGATCGTGCGCCGCCGACATCCCGGCCGGGCCAGAGCCGATAATGGCAATTTTTTCCGGCCGGACGGGCCGGGGCGTTCCAGCAAAAACATCGATGGAATTGCGCGATTCCGGTCCATGGCGCTCGGTGACGAAGCGCTTCAGGGCGCGGATGGAAATGGGCTTGTCAAATTGCCCGCGGCGGCAGGCTGGCTCGCAGGGATGCCCGCAGACGCGGCCACAGATGGAAGCGAAAGGGTTGGGGACTCGGGCGTAGCGGTACGCTTCCTCGTACCTTCCCTCGGCGATCAGCGAAACGTAGCGTCCGGCTTGCGTATGGACAGGACACGCCTGCATACAGGGGAAGTTCGACTCAAGCCACTCAAGATCAACGAGTTTGGTGCGCGTGCTCACTTGATTGGCTGTCTCCGGGTTCCCAATCTGTTACTTCTTTACCGTCAGGTCAACCGTGACGGTTCCAGCGGCAACGTCCACAGCCTGCGTTGTGGGTTTGCCGTCTTCGCTCCACGTCTTCAGCGTATATTTCCCAGCAGGTACATTCTTGATTTCAAAATTTCCGTCCTTGTCCGTCACCGCAAAATACGGCGTGGGAACAACGACGACATAGCCGGACATTTCCGGATGGACGTTGCAGAGTAAAGAAGCGACGCCGAGATCATTAAATTGGAATGGCTTCTTCTCTCCCTTCGGCCAGGTGCCGAGATTGTGAGAGAGCTTTTTGTTCCCACTGATCGAAGGCCAATAAACGTTGTGGCCAACGGGATCGCTGTTCAGAAATTCGACCGGAGTTCCCTGCTGCACGGCCACGACATGGGGAATGAACGCCATTTTCCGCTGGTCAATCACGACATGGTCTTTCGGCGCATCGAACTTCTTGTCTGGAATCGCATCCACATATACGGCGATGCTTTCTACGGACTTGATCCCTTGCACGCTCACCTTTCCTTTGATTTCATTCGCCTGGCTTGCGCCGGCCATCACCACGATGAGACTTGCTGCGACTGCTGCCTTTGCTGCGATTCTCGATGGATTCATGACGTTCCTCTCGTATTTGATGTGCGGGCGATTCAAGTTCCGAGTTCGATATTCTCAAAAGACGTAGTCGATGCCTGTCTGGAACGTGTTTGGACGGAAGAAGAGTGTGTTTCCTGCTAGGTCTGTGTAAGGCCGCCCAAAGGTGTACTGATATTCGCCAACGACTTTGATGTTGGCGCGTACGAGCACCTGGAAGCCCGGGCTGAAGCGGTTCCGCGTGCGGTACTGCGATGCCGGCGCGCCGTTCACGAAGTCCGCATGGGAATTCACAGCGTCGTAATGGAAGGTCCCGATCAGCCATGGATAGAACCAGTAGTTGGCGCCGGCAAACCCGCCGGAGAATTTCACGGCAGGAGCAACGCCGGTGGTCGCGGGTGGTCCGGCAGTGAACAAGTGATTGTCGTCATGGCCGAACATTCCGAGTCCGAATAGCTCCAGCTTCCGGTATTTGAACCGCATATCGCCGCCCACGCGAAAGAACGGTTCCTCGATGGTCGCCAAACCCGGAAAGGGTACGCCGTCCTGGTTCTGTTGGTTCTTGCCGTAGTAGTAGAGGAACCCGAGCCGGATTGACGTGTGATCCCGAGGGCCAGTTGGGCCCGCAGCTTGGATGGCATTGCGGCTTTCCGGATCGCGCTCCAGGTTGAATTTTTGGGAGAGACGAACGTAAACGTCTTTCGAACTCCGCGTCGCAGTTCCGACATTGCTTCCGTTGGTGACGGCTACCGACCAATCGAAGTTTCCATTGTTCGGCGTGCCGCCGAACTCGATGCCTCGCTGTGGCGCCCCAAAAATCGTCGAATTGTTTGCGGTACCCAGAGTGCCCGCTACATTCCCTTCGCCGTAAATGTCAAAAGGAGAGAGATAGATACTCTTTGCCTGTGTAAAGGGCAGATCCAATTCAAACTGACCGAACCGGACGTTCAGCGCGTTCTTCGGCAACCCGATGCCGTGGCCCAGATCGCTATATTTGAGCCAGCCGTCTCCCATGCCGCCATTGGCATTGGCCGCTCCGACTGAGATGTCATCATCGATCCAAAACGAGAGGTTTTGCCCGAAGGTCCCCACAGCGAGGATCGTGAAGGTGTTTGGAGCAAAAATGTCCGTCCGCGGTGTGAATCCGTTCTGCACGACGACGCCCGTGGGCTGCTTGCGATTCAGAGTGAAATTCCCTTCGTACCGGAACGCGATCGGCAGGTATCCGGGAATCTCGCCGGGATAGACGGCACCAGGAAAGGCCTCTTTCTGCGCTTTTGAACCCAACAGGACAGGCGGTTCTTTTACAAAGACCTCGTCGTCTTTCGGAAACTTGAACCCGTTCTTCTTGAATGCTTCTCCGAAGTCGTTCAGTTCCGGATAGTTGTTATGGCAGGTGGTGCACGACGTCTGGTACTTCCGTGAAAACGCGGGGATCGCGGAGGTCTTAGGCACAGACGCAAGCATTCCCCACAAAACGACCACGACCGCAGTCAGACTCGCCATAATGCTGGTATTCAGTACGCGACCCTTCATTCCCTTATCCTCCAAATCTCGCCCGAAGAACTGCGGGCCAAGTTCCTGAACTCACCGCCAGGCTTCAACGGTCTGCATTGTTGCTTGTAGTTCAGATGAACTGCCGTGACGCACGTCACCGATTGATGTGACGGACACCACAAGCCAGACTTTGAAGGGGGAGAATTTCCGGGAAGGGGAAATAGGGACCTAAGTGCTCACAACTCTTTCGAGCCCTGCCATATTTTTGATGATAACTGTCGAACCTTTGACTTGCAGGAGTTGCTTTTTCTTGAAATCGGCGAACAATCGCGTCACCGTCTCTCGGGAGGCCCCGATCATCTGGGCGATTTCTTCGTGGGTGAGGGTAAGCGTAAGCCTCACCTCGCCCTTTGCTTCGTCATGGTCTGCGGAGAGATCGAGCAGGAAGCGAGCCAATTTCTCACCTGCGGAATGAGACAGACCAATCGTTCGCATTTCCGCGATCGCGGAATGATACGTTTCACCGAGCTGCTGCGCCACGCGTAGTGCTGCCTCGCCGTGCTCGCGCAAGAAAAGCAAGAAATCCGTCCGAGAGATGAAATTCGCTTGCGTGGGTTCGATTACATCGGCCGTGAGCTCATAAGGTTTCCCTGTGACCGTCGCGGGCAGGCCCAGAACTTCTCCCGCTTGCGAGATCCTAAGAATGAGGCTTCTCCCGTCGGCAGACGAGGTCGACAGTTTGACCTTGCCACTGCATAAAATGAAGACCCCACGCGGTGACTGCCCTTCCACGAAGAGAGTTGCCCCCTTCGGATAGGCCGCTGCCGAGGTGATGGCGGCCAGCCTCTGCACCGCAGGAGGAGGAAGATTGCAAAAGAGCCGGTCCTCGCGGTGGGGGCAGGACAGGCAGCTCTCAATGATTTCTAAGCCGTAAGGGGCGCGCATGAGTTCACCGCCTCGGAGTATACCTCCCTCCCTGCGCGACACAAAACGAAACCCGCTTGGCATACGCAGCCTTCCGGTAGATGACAACCAATTCCCTTGTTTCTACTGGAATCCAAGGTTTCCTGTCTGTGATGGCCGTCACACTGCCACGTGACGAGGGTCACAGCACTCCTCTTTGGTTGAGTTTATATTTTGACTTGAGTGGGAGGTCCAAAATGCAGAAAGACGAGCGCGATCTTTTGGAAGTTTTGAAGAGCGCCCCGGCCAGTCGCGGCGCGAAATCCAACGCGAGAAGGACTCAAATCATGAGGAATAATGAGTTTCGGAAACTGAGCCTCTGGGGCGCACTGGTCGCCTTGGCCCTTCTGGGAAGCACTGTCGCCTGGAGTCGATCGACGCCCCGTCCCGGCGCCCCTGAACCGCAAGCTGCGTCGGCAAGCGAGTCACAGTCGGCCGCGTTCTCCAGCTATGTGGTCCGGACGATCGAGGAATCCGCCACCGGAGCGATTTCTGGCCGGATCCTGTATAAGGGAAAGTCAGTGCTGCCGAAGCGCTTCACAGTAACCAGTGACACGTCGGCCTGTGGAACTACAAAAGAGGTTTATCCCGTAAGGATCGAAGAGGGAGGAATCGCCGACGCAGTCGTGTGGATCGATGACATCACCAGCGGCAAGGCTTTTAATTTCTCGAGCCCTCTAATCGATCAAAAAAAATGCTCGTTTGTCCCGCATATCCTCCTGATGAAGGGGGGAGGCCTCAAGCTGGGAAACACCGACCTTTGCTTGCACAACATCCATGTTACTTCCTACGCTAATCGGGAAGTGAACAAGGCCATCCCGCCCGGTGCGGCCACCCAGGAAATAACGCTGGCGCGCGCGGACCGAGTAACGGTTCGCTGCGACGTGCACAAGTGGATGAGCTCATATGTTGTCGTTGCAAAGAATCCCTACTACGTGATTTCAGCAGCGGGAGGCAAGTTCCGCATTGAGGGTGTCCCTGCAGGTCATTACCACCTGAAGGTCTGGCAGGAAAGCTTGGGCGAACTCGATGAGGAAATCACCGTCGAACCGGCCAAGAGTACAGAGACAGGCTTCACCTATCGAGCAAACGGTACATAGCTGTTCGCCTGGTTAAGTGAGCCGACATAAGGATTGAAAGAGAGACACCGAATGCCTGCTCAGGCAGATGAACAAGCGCTACGTTGAGCTGATGACTGATTCTGGAAACAGAACGGGAGGTGCAAAATGCAGAAAGATGAGCGCGATCTCTTGGAAGTTCTAAAATTTGAACTCAAATTCCTCGAAGACGGACGCTATGGGCATTGGCCTAGGGCGCCCTGGAGACCTCAGTATATCTTCGAAGACTCCCTTACTTGCATGAACTACGATTCCAAAGAGAATCCCGGTCCGTGCAGTGATTGTGTTCTGATGCAACTGGTGCCGCCCGAACGCCGCTCCGAAAAGATCCCCTGCCGCCACATTCCGTTCAACGTATCCGGATCCGGTGAAACGCTGGATTCCCTTTACCACTGCAGTGATCAAAACGAGATCGAAGAAACAGTTGGAAGCTGGCTGCGGACCACTATTCAGCACCTGGAAGAAGAGCGCGTGGCCGCACAAAGGGCTCACAGCAATCAGCCAACCCCAACCGGCGGAACGTTGAGTGTAACCCCTCTCTATCACAAGGAGCATCCCAAGTGTGCAAACCCGGCGTGTCCGACAGCCTTTCATTGGACCGGTGGCGGCAAGTTTTTCAGATTTCGGCCTGATCCAGTTCCGGCAAGTGGGAGTGATGCAACAGCTAATTCCCCACACGGAATCCACGACGTAAGGCATTATTGGCTCTGCGAGCGTTGCTCACATGTTTTCACTCTGGTGTACGAGGAAGCATACGGTGTAACGCTCAAGGTGCTCTGGCCGGAACTTTCCGTCGCGGAAGGTCACAAGGAGTTCTCAACGGCTTAGCGTGTCTGCTGCTTTTCGACCGGCTGGTGCTCGTGTGAACGCGGCACTCCGGTCGTTGCCCTCATCCCGTGCATTCTGCTCACCGCGCAACAAAACGGGCTTCGTTCTTATCTTTCTGCTGATCTTGGCGGATTCTTATGCTCAGTCAGAGCGTATGAGCTGAGTCGTCAACTACTTGTAATAGTCTTTTCAAAATTGCGGGCATAAGATTGGATCGTGGCCCCGACGAGGACAGCTCTTTCCCCGGTCCGTCCAGTTAATGAGCGACTTCGATTCCACACAGGGAGGGCACCGATATGGCTTCAGTGGCACCCACAGGTTCATCAAAGCCTTACGAATCCAGACGGCCTCTGTCCGAAGAAGAGCTACGGAAGATGCATGCTTACTGGCGCGCGGCGAACTATCTTTCCGTGGGGCAAATTTACCTCTATGCTAATCCACTGCTGCATGAGCCGCTGAAAATCGAGCACATCAAGCCCCGCTTGCTGGGTCATTGGGGCACGACACCAGGGTTAAATTTCATCTACGTTCATTTCAATCGCCTGATCAAGAAGCACGATCTGAACGTCATCTACGTAACGGGTCCAGGTCATGGAGGACCCGGTTTGGTTGCCAACACCTATCTGGAAGGCAGTTACAGCGAGCTCTATTCCAACATCTCACAGACTGAAGAGGGCCTGAAGAGGCTTTTCAAACAGTTCTCATTCCCGGGAGGTATTCCCAGCCACGTCGCCCCAGAGACGCCAGGCTCAATTCATGAAGGCGGTGAACTGGGATACTCGATTGCACATGCTTACGGAGCTGCCTTTGACAACCCAGACCTGCTGGTTTGTTGCGTGGTTGGTGATGGCGAAGCCGAGACGGGTCCGCTCGCGGCCAGTTGGCACTCGAACAAGTTTCTGAATCCCGCTCGCGACGGCGCTGTTCTTCCCATCCTGCATTTGAACGGATACAAGATCGCGAATCCGACCATACTCAGCCGTCTGAGTGATGCGGAGTTGACTCAGCTTTTCACCGGGTATGGTTACAAACCGTATTTTGTGGAAGGCCATCAGCCGGAGACCACGCACCAACTCATGGCGCACACGCTCGACATGATCGTCGCGGAAATAGGCACGATTCAGAATAAAGCCCGGACGGGACGATCCACCGGATGTCCGGCGTGGCCAATGATCATCCTACGAACGCCAAAGGGATGGACCGGACCAAAGGTAGTGGAGGGAAAACCGGTCGAAGACACCTGGCGCGCACACCAAGTGCCCGTTACGAGTTTCATCTCGCACCCAGACCACGTAAAGATACTGGAAGAATGGCTGAAGAGCTATGGGCCTGAGGAACTATTCGATGGGAGTGGCAAGTTGATTCCCGAACTGGCGGAACTAGTGCCGAGTGGCATGCGTAGGATGGGCGCCAACCCGCACGCGAATGGAGGCCTGCTACTTAAGGACCTTGTGATGCCAGACTTCCGCGAATACGCGGTGAAAGTGACGAAGCCGGGCACTGAGACGGCGGAAGCAACTCGAGTCTTAGGAAATCTTCTGCGCGATGTCATGAAACGGAACGCGGACTCGAAGAACTTTCGGGTATTCGGTCCTGATGAAACGGCCTCGAACCGGCTCGATGCGCTATACGAAGTCACTGACAAAGTTTTCATGCAGCCAATGCTTCCTACCGACGAGCACCTTTCAAAGGATGGCCGGGTGATGGAGGTGCTCAGTGAGCACATGTGCCAGGGCTGGCTCGAAGGTTATCTGCTCACTGGCCGCCACGGGTTTTTCTCCTGCTACGAGGCCTTCATTCACATCGTAGATTCCATGTTCAATCAGCACGCCAAGTGGCTCAAGGTGACGAGAAATATTCCGTGGCGACGGCCGATCGCTTCCTTGAACTACCTCTTAACTTCTCACGTTTGGCGCCAAGACCATAACGGCTTCACACACCAAGATCCTGGCTTCATTGACCACGTCGTGAACAAGAAGGCTGACATCGTTCGCGTTTACCTGCCCCCGGATGCTAATACGCTGCTTTCCGTGGCTGATCACTGCCTCCGCAGCCGAAACTACGTCAACGTCATCGTGGCTGGAAAGCAGCCGGCGCTGCAGTGGCTCGACATGGAATCTGCCATCGAACATTGCACGAATGGAATTGGAATCTGGCAGTGGGCCTCCACCGACAACGGAAGCGAGCCGGATGTGGTGATGGCCTGTGCGGGAGATATCCCGACACTGGAGACCCTCGCGGCCGTCGACCTTCTGCGCCAGCATTTTCCGGACATCAAGATCCGCGTCGTCAATGTGGTTGACTTGATGACCATTCAGCCCTTAACCGAACATCCTCACGGACTTTCCGACCGTGAGTTCGACTCGATCTTTACAATAGACAAGCCGGTCATCTTTGCCTACCACGGCTATCCGTGGCTGATTCACCGCCTGACTTATCGGCGTACCAATCATGACAACCTCCACGTCCGCGGATACAAAGAGGAAGGAACAACGACGACTCCCTTCGATATGACGGTCCTAAACGATTTGGATCGATTTCACCTCGCAGGCGATGTGGTCGACCGCGTCCCTCGCTTGCAACGCGTCGGCGCGCATTTCAAACAGTTCCTGCGCAACAAGCTTGTCGATCATAAACAATTCATCCGCGAACATGGAGACGACTTGCCGGAAGTCCGGGATTGGAAGTGGCCCTATTAGGCCATGAAAATCCTTGTACTCAATTCGGGTTCCAGCAGCCAGAAAAGCTGCCTTTACGACATCGGAAAAACCCTTCCGGAACATCCGCCTGCACCAGCCTGGGAAGGCAAGATTGAATGGGACGGCAATCACGCCGACACCCGGGCGCAGAATTCACAGGGAGCGCAGCTGAAAGATCGAGTCCAGGTCGCGTCGCGCTCTCATGCGATCGACCAACTGCTGGATACGTTATGGAGCGGAAAGGTGCGCGTCGTTTCGGCGCCTTCCGAAATCGACGTAGTAGGTCATCGTATCGTGCACGGTGGCAAAGACTTCGACAAAGCAACAGCCATCACACCGGAAGTGAAATCTGCAATAGCGCGGATGTCCGCCTTTGCCCCACTCCATAACCGCGCCGAGCTCGACGGGATTGAGATCATCGAGAAACGCATTGGCGAGGTTCTCCAGGTGGCTGTGTTCGACACCGGCTTTCACAGCCGATTGCCGGAACCAGCTGCTGTATATCCCGGTCCTTATGAATGGCTCGCACAGGGGATTCGCCGTTACGGATTTCACGGAATCAATCATCGGTATTGCGCCGAGCGCACCGCACAGCTCATGGCAAAGGATTTGCGGTCACTGAAACTCGTGACCTGCCATTTGGGGAACGGTTGCTCTCTGGCGGCGATTCGCGAGGAGCGAAGCATTGATACAACCATGGGATTCACACCACTAGAAGGCCTGATGATGGGAACGCGATCAGGCTCTGTGGACCCCGGAATCCTCACTTATTTAATGCGAGAAGGTCAGCTCACAGGGCAGCAGCTCGACGACCTGCTAAACACGAAATCAGGCCTGCTGGGAATCTCTGGGGTCTCGGGCGACATGAGGCAGATCGTGGCCGCGATGAAAGACGGCCATCCGCGGGCCAAGCTGGCTTTTGAGATCTTCGTGCATCGCCTTCAGGCTGGTATCGGCGCGATGATGGCAGTGTTGGGAGGAATAGATGCTTTGGTGTTTACCGCAGGGATCGGAGAAAATTCACCGGAAGTGCGAGCCGCAGCTTGTGCCAACTTCGGATTTCTTGGCCTGAAACTGGACCGCACAAAGAATACGCAGTCTTCTGTGGACCAGGATGTTTCCCTATCCGATTCAACCGTTCACGTCTTAATCGTACGTGCCCAAGAAGATTGGGCTATCGCCCGAGACTGTTGGCGGCTCAAGTCCGCAGGTATTCGTGGCCGGGCAAGCGAGAACTAATCAAAATGCTGTGTAGCCACATTCCTGCGAGCCACGTCATCTTCGCGCCACTAGAAGCGGCATGACGGCAAAGGCCCCAAGCATCAAATAGTAGACTGTTCCCGCTACAGGGTCTCGGGCTGCAAGGTACTCTCCGATCGAGATTCCTCGAAGCCAGAGCACAAGAGCAAATTCCGCGATTTAGCAGCAAGCTAAGGGCGATGCCACCCATACCGAGCCGACTCGACGGTGTGGGAGGCACAGCAAGTCTACCAACGATCCACCGCGCTGCCACAATTGTAATCACGAGCATGATAGGAGCTTCCAAGAGTTCCGCCATTCTCGCGCCGAGGAACGAGACGACCCACAGAATGCGAATGGGTCCCAACACGAGACCCGCTCCGAAAACGACCGCGAAATAGAGCACGCCGGCTTTCAGAATTTGCATTCCGGTTCGCCCCCTCCCAGTGCGAAGTCCCGCGCGAGCTGAATTTCCCTTGCAGCACGTTACGGCTTGATCGCCACCTTGATCACACCCTCTCGCCGCTCGCCAAACAGCTTGTACGCTTCAGTGATCCGGTCCAGAGGGAACGTATGCGTTAGAAGCAGAGTTAGGTCGAGACGTCCGTGGCGGACTAGCTCCATCAGCCGACGCATGCGCTCCTTTCCGCCTGGGCACAGCGTCGTGATGATCTTGTGGTCGCCAAGACCAGCCGCAAATGGCTCTAGCGGCACAGAAAGTTTGCCGGAATACACACCCAAGCTGGACAGCGTTCCTCCGGCGCGCAGCGCGCGCAGCGCATTCTCGAACGTGCCCTGGGTCCCAAGCGCCTCAATCGCCACGTCTACGCCTTTTCCATCCGTAAGCCGCTTCACCTCCGCAATCACGTCTATCTCCTTGAAATTGAGAACGACGTCGGCACCCATTCGCTTAGCCATTTGAGCGCGGACCGCGTCCGATTCCACAGCGATGATCAGACTCGCTCCTTTTAGTTTGACTCCAGCCGTGGCGCAAAGTCCGATTGGCCCTTGCGCAAAGATTGCAACGCTATCGCCGATCTGCAAATCGGCGCTCTCGGCCGCCGAGATTCCCGTTGAAGCGATGTCCGCCAGCAAAATCACCTGCTCATCGCGCAAATCGTCAGGAATTTTGGCCAGATTCGCCTGCGCATTCGGCACCAAGAGATACTCCGCCTGCGCGCCGTTGATCGTGTTTCCGAATTTCCATCCGCCGATGGGTCCGCCACATTGCGACCAGTCGCCGCTCAAGCAGTAATTGCACTGGCCGCACGGCGTAATCGCTCCCACCAGCACGCGATCGCCAACCTTGTATCCGCTTAGCCCTACACCGAGCTCGTGGATGATCCCCACCGGCTCGTGGCCGATGATCAGCCCCGTCTTCACCGGATATTCCCCTCTGAGGATGTGTAGGTCTGTGCCGCAGATCGTCGTCAACGTGACGCGAATGACCGCTTCACCCGGTCCGGCCTTTGGGATCGGAACGTGCTCGATCCCGATCTGATTGGGGCCGCGAAAAACGAGCGCCCTCATCGTTGAAGTTGCTGTCATTTGTTTTTGCTGAATTCTTTCCTGAAAAATCGTAGCCATGGCTAACTCCCTTTTAGACACCGTTTCTTATTCTGGAATTCGCGGAAAGGTACGAGGACGGTGACTCCGCCTCGGAACAGCACCGCATATGGTGGTAGTTCTCTCGTCGACCGGCCCTTGGGTTGGAGCTCATGATTGTTAGAAGGCCTTAGTTGTCGAGCCCCAATCCCGTTGCGGGCAACCTGTTGAATGGAGGCATCACTGGGCCTGTCGATGTTCAGCCATGCTCAGCCACGAACCGTCAGGACCGGGCACGTCGCCTGTGACACAACCTTGTGGACTGTGCCCATGTTCAGATGCGTTGCAAGCCCTTTTGCCGGCCGGGCTCCCAGCACGATCAGATCAGTGTGCCGCCGTTTCGCAACGTCAAGGATTTTCTCTGCCGCTGGTCCTTGCTCGACGATGTAGGTGGGGTCGCACCACAATCCGGCTTGCTGGGAAACCAATTGCTGCAGCTTTCGCTCCTTGACATCCACGACCTCTGGGCTGTCCACCAGGTCCCCTGCCTTAGCGTCTTCGATCACGTGCAGCAACACCAGATGCGCCTGGTTCTCCTGCGCCAGCGATACGGCATAGGGAGCCGCTATTGGGAAGTCCGCCACCAGATCCGTGGTGTACAGGATTTCACGCATCTTTGCGTATTCGTCGGACCAAAGGTTCACGTGTGGGCTAACCGTCAGCACCGGGCACGGCGCTTGCCTGAGAATCTGTTCGGCAACCGAACCGAGTAGCGCCCTTCCAAGTCCCGTGCGCCCGCGGGTCCCCAGCACGACCAGATCAATTTCCTTATCTTTGATCAGGTTGGATACCACTTCCCAAATGTTGCCTTCGCCGATCACCGCTTCGTGTTCGATGCCTTGGAGCCGTTCATTCAGGCGTCCAGCATCTTCCTTGGTCTCTTTCTCCGCTGCCTCAGCCATCGCTGCCCAGGCATTGGGTGCAGCAGCCGTGTAGTCGTCGAATCTGTTCACATGTACTCCATACACCTTTGCGCCATAATGCCGCGCGATCTGGATCGCAATCGGTGCAGCCGCGTCTGATGCCGCTGAAAAGTCCGTTGCAAACAAAATGTTCTTCAGTGCAATTCCCGTTCTTGCTTGAACTGCTTTCATGGGCCACCTCCCTGCGTCCCATGAATACAGCGAGAGAAGGCCGTCTGGCTGTGACCGCCATCACTTTCGAGCGTGACTCAAGCCACATCGTCGTATGGGCTCTCTTGTTAGGGTTGAATTCCTGACGAGGGCCAGAATCGGATGCTGCTCCCGCAGTGAAGATGAGAGGAGAAGGAAATGCAAGTTCACCATGAATATCGGGTCAACGCATTCGGCGCGGGCGGACGCAACGGCGTCGTCCACGCGGCATTCGGCGCGGGCGGACGCAACGGCGTCGTCCACGCGGAAGGGGTCCTGCCTTGTATATCCTTCAGCGCCCCACCGGAGTTCTTGGGGGAGCCGGGGCGCTGGACGCCGGAGCACTTCCTCGTCGCCGCAGTGGCAAGCTGTTTTGTTAGCACTTTTTCCGGCATCGCGGAGAGGGCCCGCCTGGAATTTGCCTCTTTCAACCTGGACGCGGAAGGCATGCTCGACAACGAGGATGGTTTCTGGCGTTTTACGGAAATCAAACTGCGACCGGTCGTCACTGTCCTGAAAGAAGAAGATCTTGACCGGGCCATCCGCCTTCTTGAGAAGGCCGAAAAATCGTGCCTCATCGCACGGTCCCTTCAGTTCAAAGTTGTCCTCTTCCCCGCTGTGAAGATCGAGGAGGAATTGACTGTGCCAGCAAGAATTTCAACTGAACATACCCAGCGTCTCCAAGGCGGGCATCGGAATGCAGTCCAAGTCGGCGCTGCATTTCAGCCTGGATCATCGGCTAGCCAGTTGTAGCCGCAGCGCGATCATCCTTTCTTCCACGTGTCGTGTTGCCGTCGCAGAGCGAGCGCGTTGCCCGTGATGTGGGCAATGCGGTTGACTTCCTCCTGCGTCTTGCCAACCAATTCCCTTATGTCGGGGGCGGCCGCGGGGTGTCGCTCAAGCTGCGAGAGCAACCTTACCAACGTGTCCAGCAC
>WNGC01001150.1_pt1 | contig 16038 bp, 8 predicted proteins | sample 5400051 | NCBI WGS metagenome assembly WNGC01 (sample SAMN13153368, study PRJNA577476) | soil metagenome | isolation source: 20 cm soil or saprolite under grassland replicate 2 | place: USA:California | collected 2016-06-15
TAAACTTTTTCCCGTTCGATTGTGATGAGACCGTAACCGCTGTAAGGCGCGGTCACGCTTACCTCGATTTCATCCCCAGCACGATATTCTTTTGCGTTGAGTTTGATCTCCAACTCGGCGTTCTTCTCGAGGGCGCCAGTCATTGCACCGTGACCCACCACCGAGAACCGCAGTTTGCTGAGAATGCGGTTCTGATCGTCGCGCAGCTCGAGAACGTAATTGCCGGGCTCCTCAGTCGGAAGAGAATAATGATAACCGTTTGCTGCCACCGAGATTTTTTCTGATTTGGCGGGGCGTTCTTTCAGGACTGATTCATAAACATAATTGCCATTTTCCTGCTTTTTCAGCACGGAAACATATTCCTGCGCGATGAGGTTGAGGGTGATGTTTTCGATCGCGATGCGGTTGAGTTGCGGATCGACTGCGACAAGATCGACTCCGCGCAGTTTGTTCATCTCGATGTAACGGAGATCGCCGTCCTCTTTGTATCCGATCACGTAAGGCAGGGCCGAAACGAGGGCGGCGACATCGCCCGTAACGCTCCTCCCACCTTCGCCTTCGAAACCCTCCGCAATGAATCGCATCGAGTAAGTCGCATCGGCGAACCGCTCGAGTTGCAAATCAAAATCCGCGTGGCCTTCGCCATCGGTCTTTTGTTCGCCGAGATCGACAGTTTGCTCCTGGCGACTTTTGTTTTCATCAACCAGAGGGTCGAAAAAAGTGAAGTCGCGAAACTCCGGAAATGAAAATGCCGCCGGCGCGAGCTCAACCTTGCCGGTCACACGCCGATCCGTTGCGGGCGTGCCGTAAAGATTAGCCAACGCAACGGACCCGTGCATTTCCTTGGGGTGAATCCAGCCGCGCGGCGCACCTTTGGAAAGCCGCGTCTCGATCTTCATGCGGTCGGGCAGAAACTCTTTCACCTGCGCCGTGGCGGAGCCGAGCAAACTCGAACGCTTGTTATTTTTGATTAGGTAAACGTTGAACGTGTAGAGGCCGGTCGGCGATTCGTTGGCGGTCTGATAGGTAAGTTCTGTAAACCCGGTCTCCGGCAAAGTGAGCTTCCTTGTCTGCACCGGCAGATCACGCGCATCCACCACTTCGGTTTCAACGGGCAAACCTTTAAGATTGCCGCCCCAGCTTCGCTGTTTCACCACCAGGCCGATGTGAATTTCATCTCCGGGGCGATAAACACCGCGCTCAGTAAAAACGAACGCGTCTAAACCCTCCGGCGCGATGTTCTGCGCCCCTTCAATTTCAAAACGCGAAAAATTCAGGACACGATCTTCTCGCGCGAATGGCATGAACGCGATGTCGTCGCCGTTGCGCGCGACAAACGCCACCGGCGTTTTTTCGCGCTCCGATTTTTCAACGGAAGGGAAAGCGCAATGACCGTCCGCGGCCGTTTGAGCCGTCTGGGTTGGCACGCCGTTCTTGCCAAGAATTTCCACCGTCGCGCCATTGATCGGTTGGCCATTTTTGATCGACATCAAAAAAACCTCGCTGGTCCCGTCGGTGTTTTTCTTCGTCAAAATTCCGATGTCGGTAACAAGCAAAAATCTGCTGTCCCTTGCCGCCCTGATCGGTTTCTTTTTGATCGGATCCCAGCCCCGGGCGGTCAGAAAGAAAAGACCTCGCTCGCTCCCGCCGTCCGCTGGCTTGCGAAGGTGCTCCGCGAAATCGAACGCCGAGTAATTCGCCTTCCATTTGTTTTCCATCGCGATCGGCTGCTGCTCAATCGCGATGCGAGAGATGTTCTCTTTGTTGAAATACAGCGGCGCCCGGAACTCCGGGTCTTCGAATTTCCCTTCGGTCTGGCTAACGAGGTGATTGATTTGAGTGGTAGCGACGCGCGCGATTTCAAATTCGACCGCCGGCAAAGCGCGTGAACGGATCGACAATTTTCTGTCGCCGCTGAGCGCAAGCAGACCTCCTTGACCTTCGATTTGCACTTCGCGCGGGAGTTGCGGCACTGCAACAACAGCGTTGTAATCTTCCGCCAAGGGGTAATCCCCGAAGGCGCGTACTCCCTTTGCGACACGAATGTAGAGCTCGCCCTCCGATTCGACACGTACCTTAAAGGCATGTTGTCGATCCTGCGCTTTTTCTGAGGGAACGACCGTGAATTCAAGTCGCTTGGCCTGCTCGAAGACTTCGTCCGGGACATCGGTCGGACTTTGCCATTTCGACGCTTTATCAGATTCTGTCGTGTCGTCTGTTTCGTCCTCTTCCGACTCGGCGCTCTGCCGATTTTCATCGCTTTCGTTACTTTGATCGGGGGATCCCGAATCGGAGCCTCCCGAATCACTCTCTTCGGTTTTTTCAGTCTCACGCTTCGGCAGCAGCCGGATCTGAATGGCTTTAGCCAGCTCACTGCTGCTGATGTCCGCCGTCGTGTTTAGAATCAGGACCTGTTCGGGTTCGCCATTCTTGTTCCTTGCGGTGGTTCCCTCAATCGATTTGATCTGAAATGCGGTCCCATTTGAAGGAATGAGCAGCTTTTGTTCGGCCGCGTCGCGAGTTAGAGCTCCGCCTTGTGCCGTCCGAACACCCTTACTCAGCTCAATTTTTATGAAATCTTCCTTCTCAGGCAGGGTGACGTTCGAGCTGCGCAAATACGCAAGTCGCCGGTGCAATCCGTAACTAAGCGTAAAATGCGGTGCTGGATCGGACGACGGAAATACAGCTGACCCGCCGATCATCTCCAGTTGGATATGCCGATCTAACTCTCCGGGTTCGACTGCGTGTGTCAGTTCAAGTGTCGCGGTGACCTGACGTTGGGTTGGATTGACCGGGTCCTGATACAGTTCAAGTTCTTTGATTGCGATTTGGAACGGCGGCGTCTGGAACTCGTAAGTCAATCGCTCCAACTTGATGTGCGGCGGGAAAAATTTCTTGTCGAAGATGACCTTGAATTTTTGGTCGGCCGGCCAGTCCTCCGACGGTTTGAAGAACAAATGTTTGTCGTCAGCCCATATCCATTTCCCGGCCAGCGGAGGGTCGAGCCGGACGCCTTGCAGAGCGGTTTTGTCCTTGTCTTCCAGGCGCGCGGCGGAATCGCTGAATCGGATATCAAGCGTGGGAAACGTTAGGTCCTTCTCCAACTTCGTTACGGGGACCGCCTCAATGATAACGCTTACGTAGCGCGGCTTGGGTCGATGTTGATACCAGTGCCACGTCCAGGCCGTCCCGCATACGAGCAGAACGATAGCGATGAATCCCGAAGCGGTGATACGAGGATGTGCGCGACTGAAACCGGAGAATGCGGCTCGGCTTTGTGAAAGCCAGCGCGGCGGACTCCATTGTAGCTGGCCGAAGATCGCGACAACGATCTTCTTCAGAAACCTGAAAAGAAGCAGGAATGGCCGAGCAGCCAGCTGAAGTGATCTGGTGAGGAGGGTGGTGTTCATAAGGGGAATACGTGAGCTGAGCAGGAATCTTTCAGGAAATCGATAGTAATTGTGCCCGCGGGCAGAACTGCGTTAGAAGAGCAACATGAAGAACAGCGCGTTGATTGCCACGCGCCGCAGCTTGGTCGATCGCCTGGGCAATTGGGACGATCAACGGCGTTGGCAGGAGTTTTTCGACACTTATTGGAAACTGATTTACTCGGCAGCGCGAAAATCCGGCCTGGCCGATGCCGAAGCACAAGAAGTCGTGCAGGAAACTGTCATCACCGTCGCCAAGAACATTGACAGATTGGATTACGATCCGGCAATCGGCTCGTTCAAAGGCTGGCTTTTGCAAATCACCAGGTGGCGCATCGCCGATCAATTCCGCAAACGCGAACCGCATGCAGTGAAACGCCTATCTTCACCAGATGATCCTCTCACAGCAACAATTGAGCGCGTCCCGGATTCTCGGATTGTCGATCTTGACGCGCTCTGGGAAGCGGATTGGAAAGATAATTTATTGGAAGCCGCGATCGCGCGCGTGAAGAAGAAAGTCGATCCTAAACAGTTTCAAATTTTTGACTGTTACGTGCGCAAAGAATGGCCGGCGCAAAAAGTTGCCGAACGACTCCGAGTTAGTGTGGGCCAGGTGTACCTCGCCCGACATCGCGTGGCGGCGCTCCTGAAAAAGGAGATTAAGACGCTGGAAAAGATCGATCGCTGATCGGCTCCCCAGAATTGCTTCGCATTGGCGCCTTGTGTAAAATCGGGCATTCTCCGCGAAGTCACTGCCCAGATCCCGATTATCCCCGATCACGAATTACTGCGCGTGATCGGCCGCGGCGCTTACGGGGAGATTTGGCTGGCGCGGACGGTGACCGGCGCATTTCGCGCGGTTAAAGTTGTGTACCGCGCCACGTTTGAAACAGAGCGTACTTTTCTGCGGGAGTTCGAAGGTATGTCCGCGTTCGAACCGATCTCCCGCGCACACATCGGGTTCGTTGACATTCTTCACGTCGGCCGGACTGCCAATTATCTTTATTACAGCATGGAGCTAGCTGACGATCATCTGGCGGGCCGTGAGATCGACCTCGTCAATTACGAACCGCGCACCTTGAAAGGCGACCTCGCGCGGCATAAACGCCTTTCCGCTGATGCATCCATTCGACTCGGTCTCTCGTTAACTGAAGCCATTGAAGCGTTGCACGCCCGAGGGCTAACACACCGCGATATCAAGCCATCGAACATCATTTTTATCGAGGGCACGCCCAAACTGGCCGACATCGGATTGGTTGCTGCCACTGGGCAACAATCATTTGTAGGAACTGAAGGTTACGTACCGCCGGAAGGCCCGGGCACTGCCCGCGCAGACATTTACAGCTTGGGCAAACTTCTTTACGAGACTTGCACCGGAAAGGACCGCCTCGATTTTCCGGAGATCGATTCACAATTGAGCACTCGCCCGGATCGGGAGCAGCTGCTGCAACTCAATCAAGTGCTTGTAAAAGCGTGCGCGAATGATCCGAAAGAGCGTTATGGGTCGGCTGCGGCGATGCATCGCGATCTCACGGCGCTCAAACGCGGTGAGCCTCCGAAAAGATCGCGCGCGAAAGTGTGGAGTACGGCGATCTTGATTCTCGCGCTCGCGGTCGCGGGAATTTGGTTCTGGCTGGAACGCGGATCTCGCAACAGCGGGGCCGATCTACACCTGACGATTCAAACCGCTCCGGCCGGGGCGCTCGTCGTGCTGGGCGATCATGCGCAGAAGAGTCCGGCCACGTTTCAAGATCTCGAGCCGCGCAAATACAAGCTGCGCATCATGGCTCCGGGATATGATCCACTGGAAACGAACGTCGATTTGAGGAGCAAACGGTTGGTTGACTTACCTGCGTTTCATCTCGTGCGGAGTAAGGGTGCGCTGCAAATCCGATCCGAACCTCCAGGCGCGCAGTTTTCGGTCCAGAGCGAAGACGGTCAGATTTTGGGCGAAGGCGTGACACCGCAATCGATTGTCGATCTTCCGACAGGAAAATATTCGCTGATGGCGCGTCGGGGTGATTGGTGGATAAAAGACGAAGTCGAAGTCCAACGGGGCGAGACAACAAACAAGTTAGTTGCCTTTGTTAGTGCGATTACCAAGATCACGAGCGAGCCGACCGGCGCCGAAATTTTTGTGAACGGAAAATCGCACGGCCGTACGCCCCTGCGTTTGGACTTACCTGCGCGTCCGCACGAACTGGTGGCGCATCTTGATGGATGGCCTGACGAAAAGCAAAGAATCGATCTTGACCCGCAACGCGAAAACACGCCCCACTTTGTTTTTGCCAACGGCAGCGTTAAGATCACCAGCGCGCCGGGGGGCGCGACTGTGGTAGCGAACGGGAAACAGCTTGGGCAGACGCCGCTGGTAGTCGAGGAAGTAAAGCCGGGCGATGCGACGTACGAGCTGCGCCTTGCTGGTTACAAACCCACTTCGGTTAGTGGCAAAGTGGAACCGCAACAGCAGACGTTTTTGGCGGCGCGCTTGGAAAAGAGCGCCGGCCCCGTTTCCGGTCTGCCGTTTACTAATTCGTTAGGGATGAAATTTGTTCCGCTCGGCGATATTTACATGTCGGTGTGGGAAACGCGGGTGCAAGATTACCAAGCTTTTTGCCGTGCAACCGGACGGCATTATGAGCCTGCCGATTTCGCGCAGACAGCAACCAATCCGGTCGTGAAAGTCAACTGGTTCGACGCGGTGGCTTTTTGCAAATGGCTGACCGATAAAGAACGCGACGAGAATTTGATCGAAGATCGGCAAGTTTACCGCCTTCCGACCGATCTCGAGTGGAGCAGGGCAGTGGGTCTGGGAAACGAGAGCGGCGCGACGCCAGAAGCCCGCGATGGTAAAATTAAGAACGAGTTCCCTTGGGGGAAACAATGGCCGCCCCCCAACAACGGAGGAAATTATTCCGCAGCCTCCGGACAGCGTCGCGGCGTGACGATGCCGGTAGGAAGTTTCAAACCGAATTCTTTAGGCTTGTATGATCTTGGCGGAAACGTGTGGGAATGGTGCGGCGACACATATAAGGGCGACAGCATTGTAGCTGGCCGAGATTGGGGTGTGCTACGCGGCGGCTCCTGGGCGACGAGCAATCGGGCCGAGATGCAGTCCTCGTATCGTAACGTGATCGATCGGAATGATCGCGACGTCATTTATGGATTTCGCTGCGTCCTGGCGACGCAGCCAGAGAACAAGACCGATAATCAGTAAATTTCTACCGCCACCCCGTTAGCGGCGGCTGCGGTCACCGGCACATTACGGAGCCCTTACGCGGCAGCTGCGGCTGCGCGTTTCCGCGCGGTTGCAGCCAGAATGCGTTTGCGCAAACGAAGCGATTTTGGCGTCGCTTCTACGTACTCATCTGCGTCGATGTATTCAATCGCACGCTCGAGGCTCATCCGCAGCGGCGCTTCAAGCTGGATCCCTTTGCCTTCGCCCTGGCTTCGCATGTTGGTGAGGTGTTTTTCCCTGCACGGATTCACCGGCAAATCCTCCAGTCGCGCGTTTTCGCCTACGATCATTCCTTCGTAAACGTCCTCCTGCGGCCCAATGAAAAGCCGACCGCGCTCTTGAATACTGTTCAGTGCGTAAGCAGTGCTGACCCCCGATTCCATCGACACCATCACACCGCGTCCGCGTCCGCCGATTTCACCCTTGAACGGCGCGTATTCGCGAAAAAGGTGACTCATCAATCCTTCCCCGCGAGTTAGGTTGACCAGGTCGGTCTCGAATCCGATTAAACCGCGCGTCGGAATGATCGCTTCAATTGAGACGCGTGATGCGTGATGATCCATGCCAAGGATCTCGCCCTTGCGATTAGCGATCGATTGCAAGAGGTCGCCGAGATTTTCATTGGGCAGATCGACGTACAAATTTTCAAGCGGCTCGAGTAACGTGCCATCCTCCGTCCGCTGAAAGATCACTTCGGGCCGCGAGACCATCAGTTCATAGCCTTCGCGGCGCATCTGCTCCACCAGGATTGCGATTTGCATTTCGCCGCGCGCGTTGATCTCGAATGCGCCTGCAGTTTCGGTATCGTTAACCTGAAGCGAAACGTTGCCACGCGTTTCACGAACCAGGCGTTCTTTAACATGCCGCGCAGTCACAAATTTTCCGTCGCGACCTGCAAACGGCGAATCGTTGACGAGAATGCGCATCCGAATGGTTGGTGGATCGATATCGACGAACTGAAGTGGCGAGCGTTCCTCGAGATCAGTGAGCGTTTCACCTATGTAAACATCCTCGAAGCCGGTTAACCCAATGATATCGCCGGCGGCAGCATGCTTGATTTCGACTCGCTCCAATCCCGCGTGGGTGAAAAGCGTAGTGACAGTAGCTCGTTCGCGGCGGCCATCGCGGTGAATGCAAACGATTGAATCGCCGACGGCGACGCGACCGCTTACGATGCGCCCCAGCGCAATTCTCCCAAGGTAATCGCTATAATCGAGGTTTGACACGAGCATTTGGAAAAATGGCTCGGATGAGATTTTCGGCGGCGGCACATGTTGCACAATTGCTTCGAAAAGCGGCGTCATGTCTTTGTTATTTTCGTGCAACTCGCGCATGGCAAAGCCGGTCTTTGCGCTGGCGTAGATGATCGGGAAATCAAGTTGATCATCGGTCGCCTTCAGCTCAACAAACAGATCGAAGACGCTGTCGAGGACCTTGTGCGGACGCGCATTTTCCCTGTCGATTTTGTTAATAACGACGAGTGGCTTGAGTTTGTTTTCCAGCGCCTTGCGCAAAACAAAGCGCGTCTGAGCCTGCGGTCCGTCATGGGCATCGACGACTAACAACACGCCGTCGACCATTTTCATGATCCGCTCGACTTCGCCACCGAAATCGGCGTGGCCCGGCGTGTCGACGATATTGACGCGGCAACCTTTCCACTGAAAAGACGCGTTCTTGGCACGAATTGTAATTCCTTTTTCGCGCTCCAAATCCATTGAATCCATCACGCGCTCTTCAATCTTTTGATTGGAACGGAAAGTACCGGATTGTCGCAGCAATTGATCTACGAGCGTCGTCTTGCCATGATCAACGTGCGCAATGATGGCGATATTACGGATTTTATCCATGGAAGAGATCTTTTCCGGGGAGGGAAGCGGGGAGTATCGCAGAGACCGAAGAGGAGTCAAACCTCCGCGCTACTGATGCGCGGGAAATCGGAGATGGGCGTCAAAGGACGCGGCGCAAGGCTTCTCAGCCAACCTTATATTTTTGTAATGCGCAGGATGCTCCGGGTGCGAACTGCCCAGAGCCATGGCTCATTATCAAATCGAACCCCGAGCGCTTTCGGGTTGATAATCGCGCTATTTAAGAAGCAGGCTCGAGCGCGGCTGCGCTAGGTATTGGCTCGACCCATTTGCCATGCTCGCGGATCAAATCCTTCAGCCGCTCCACTGCTTCTACTTCGGGAATGTTGAACTTCACCGCTGTTTTGCCGACGTAAAGGTTCACCTTACCCGGTGCGCCGCCGACATAACCAAAATCGGCGTCAGCCATTTCGCCCGGCCCGTTCACAATGCAGCCCATGATCGCGATCTTCACTCCTTTGAGATGTGAGGTCGCCTCTTTGATTTTGGCCGTCGTTGTTTGCAGGTTGAATAGGGTGCGCCCGCAGGAAGGGCAGGCGACATAGTCGGTTTTGAAAATCCGTGATCCCGCTGCTTGAAGAACGTTGTAACTCAGGCGCAACGCCTGCCCGGGTGCTTCCTCGCCCTGCACCAAAATCGCGTCACCGATTCCATCGCACAGCAAGGAGCCGATGTTCGTCGATGCAGTCAGGAGCGTCACCAAGAAATCGGACCGAGCATCCAGCATCTCATCGCTCCGCCGAAAAACATCCTTCAACAAAATAGGATGCTGACGGTTTAATTTCGCGGCCAGCAATCGAAATGCCGGAATGACCGGGAGATCGACATCGTCTTTCACGGTGACCAGTTGTGCGGTTCGTTCAGTATTTAACTTCGTAATCGTACCTTCGTCACGCGGATCAACTTCCTGGATACGCGCGTTTTCATACACGATCTCCGGCTGGTAATCGCCCATCCTGTCGATCTTGTGAGCAATCTTGTCGAAGTTCGCTTGCCTAACGACGACGCGAATCAGTTCTGCGCCACCGAGTTTAACGTCCCGGTCGGGGTCAACGCCCCCGGCTACAGAAATGATTTCGCTTGCACGTCGCTGATATGAATATGGATCAAAGGAAAGTTGAGAGTTGATGGTTGATAGTTGATCGCCGGACGTATTCTTGATGTTCTCAACCAGGGCTTTCGCTACTGGAATTTCATGCGGACTGTCCTCGGTAAGCGACACCCGAATCGTGTCGCCGATCCCATCAGCGAGCAGCGAGCCGATTCCGATTGCGCTCTTGATCCGCGCGTCTTCACCTTCGCCCGCCTCCGTCACACCGAGATGCAGCGGGTAATTCCAGTCCGGACCAAGTGCGTTTAATCGCGCGACCAGCAGTCGATACGCTGCGATCATGATCTTCGGATTGCTCGCCTTCATTGAGAAAATGAAGTCGTGATAGTCGAGGTCGCGTGCGATCCGGGCAAACTCGAGCGCGCTTTCAACCATACCTAATGGCGTGTCGCCATAGCGATTCAGGATGCGGTCGGAAAGAGAGCCGTGATTGGTGCCGATGCGCATAGCGATACCGCGCTTCTTGCACAGATCGACCAGTGGCGAAAACCGTTCGCGAATCCGATTCAATTCTGCGGCGTACTGTTCGTCGGTGTATTCACGAATGACAAATTTCTTGGAATCGGCGTAATTGCCCGGATTGATTCGCACTTTGTCCACCCATTTGGCGGCTTCCATGGCCGCTTCTGGTTTGAAATGGATGTCTGCCACGATGGGGACATTGCAGGCTCGCTCGCGCAAACCCTTCAAGATGTGTTCAAGATTCCGCGCATCCTTCACGGTGGGCGCAGTGATACGGACGATTTCACAGCCCACGTTTGCCAAATCGATTGTCTGTTGAATCGATGCGTCCGTATCCATCGTATCGCAGGTGATCATCGATTGGACGCGAATCGGATTGTCACCGCCGACGCCGACGTTGCCCACCTTCACCTCGCGCGTTTTGAGGCGGTGATAAACGAATGGATTTTCGCAATATGACAACTCACGCATGGTAAGAGTTCAACGTCGCTCCATAAGACGACAAGCGCCAGGTCGACGGCCTAGACCTCGTCGTCACTGTAAGATTTTACCGCTGCACGCAGCCGCGTGCAACGCATGCATGTCACGGCGTCTTTTTCGTCGACGACTGCGATTCGAATTGATCGAGCGTTTTGCGGACAAACGGCAAATCCTGCACGTCGAAAAACGTAATATAGAGCATGTAACCGATGATCACTACCGCGCAGCTTGTTTGCACGACTTCCAAGACACGCATGTTCACCGGTCTGCGGCGGATTGATTCGATGATCGCGAGTACAATGTGACCGCCATCGAGTACCGGAATCGGCAGCATGTTCAGGATCGCCAGGTTCACGTTGAGAATTACGCTGAACCACAAAGCGAGCTTCCAACCTCCTTCGGCTTCAAAAAGCTTTATGTAAATGTTCCAAATGCCGACGGGGCCGCTCAAATGTTGCAATTTTACGTCCGACTTAGGCGAGGCAACTGCACCAATCGTCTTTAGCGTGCTCGTCACGCTGTTGTAAACCTGTTCGATCGGATTCGGGTGTTGGATCGACATGATTCCCGCCGTGTCCCATTGAATTCCAATCCGTGGCTTCTTTTCGCCATTCGTAGGTAGAAGCGTTGGTTTGACCGGAACGTCAAATTTCTCGCCGCCACGCTCCACATGGAGGACAAGCTCGTCGGTTGGATGTTTGCTGATGTATTCCAGCAACGCGATTGGATGGTAGAGAGGCGTCTTATCAAACCCGCGAACGATGTCTCCCGAACGCAGCCCGGCGTTGGCGGCAGGTGTGTTCGGTTCCACTTTGTCGATGATCGGTGTCTCGGCCGGAGAAATGAGCAGTTGGCGTACACTTTTTCTTCGCCATCCACGAGTATGCGCCTTGTAAGGCTCCACCCAAACGGTTTGGACCTTTCCGTCTCGCTCGAATTTTACGGCGATTTTGTCGCCTTCGCTGCCCACTATATCCCAGACGATACTGTCGTTCATTCCCGAAAACCGGCTGACCGGTTTGCCATCCACAGACAGAATTTTGTCGCCGGGCTGCAAACCGACCTTTTGGGCTGGCGAGTCGGGCAAGACATAACCGATCACCGTGGTTGAATCTCCTTCCCCCACCGGGTAGCCAACAGCCCAGACGATCCCTGCGAAGAAAAGCGCAAGCAGCAAACTGAACAGCGGGCCGGCGATGGCTACGATGATTTTATCGAGGGCCGAAATTTTCGGCAACCTCGCGCGGTCCACATCTGCTTTGCCCTCGATGATGTCCATCGGTGCAAGTTGGGGCAGCGCCACATAGCCTCCGAAAGGTAGCGAGCCGAGCGAGTATTGGACGCCGTTGATTGTTTTTTTCCAGAGCGGTTTGCCGAACCAGACGCCGAATTTTTCGATGTAAAGTCCCCTCCAACGGGCCGCGAGGAAATGCCCCAGTTCGTGGACCACGATCAGCAGATTGAAGAGAATCAGGACTTCAAGCAGGATGAAAATGACGCGAGCAACGTGCAATAGCATTGTAATTAGGGGCAGGTGATCAGTGGTGGCCATCATTGGACACGCCGTCGTGTTTGCCGTTTCAATTCTTTTAAGGATTTATCGATGTAACACGTCCTTGTGCTTCCTTGCGTGCCCATTGATCGGCCTCCAATATTGCATCCAGATCGGGGTGCGCAACGGATGTGTGCCGGTTCATGACTTCTTCGACAATCTGCCAGATGTCCTGAAAACTCACCTGGCGGCCCAAAAAACCAGCGACCGCCACTTCGTTTGCGGCGTTCATGACGGCCGGCAGCGTGCCACCGATCTCGCCCGCTCGGCGCGCGAGGTTTAACGCCGGAAAATCGTCGTAGCGGGGTGTGAAGAATTCTAATCTGGACAATTTCGAGAAATCGAGCGGTGGCAAACTATTCGGGACGCGATCCGGCCAGGTGACGGCGTATTGAATAGGGAAACACATGTTCGAATAACTCAATTGCGCGAGCGCGGAGCCATCTGCGAACTCGACCATCGAATGAACGATGCTCTGCGGGTGTATTACGACTTCCACCCGCTTCATCTCGACGCCAAACAACCAATGCGCCTCGATCATCTCCAGTCCTTTATTGAAAAGTGTCGCTGAATCGATGGTGATTTTTGGGCCCATATTCCACGTCGGATGCTTGAGCGCTTGTCCAGGCGTGATGGCATCGAAGTTTTTTCGCGGAGTTTCTCTGAACGGCCCACCCGAGGCCGTGAGAATGATTCGGCGGACATCCAAGGAATGTTTGCCTTCCAGACACTGAAAAATTGCGTTGTGCTCGCTGTCCACCGGCAGAACGTGCACGTTACTATCGCGCGCCTCGCGCATTACGATCTCGCCCGCCATCACGAGAATTTCTTTGCTGGCCACCGCGAGATCTTTGCCAGCTTCAATTGCCGCCAGCGCAGGACGCAATCCACCGGTGCCTACGATTGCAATCAGCACCATCTCAGCCCCCGTCAAGCAGGCGATCTCACGTAGTCCTTCTTCTCCCGTAAAAATTCGCGGCTTGTATTCAAGCTCGCGTGTCAGGATGTCGATCTTGGTTTCATCGACCAGGCAAACCGATTGGGCGCGCGTTTCATTCGCAGCTGCCGCGAGTTTTTCAGCATTACGATTGGCGGCCAGTCCGACAATTTCCATCCTGTCCGGAATATCGCGTGCCACTTTCAGTGCGCTCTCGCCGATCGATCCGGTCGCGCCAAGAATGACAACCCGCTTACGCTTCCTGGAAGTTTCCGTCATCATTTTTAACCACGAATGGACACGAATTCACTCGAATGACGAAGCCCGAATGACGAAATCCGAAACCGCGAGGAAGCTAGCGTCACGCTCCCTTTGTCATTCGGGCTTCGGCATTCCTTCGGCATTCGACATCCGTGCTTCATCATTGTCTTCGTGTGCATTCGTGTTCATTCGTGGTTACGGCACGCGAATCACCAGCCGCAGATAGAAGAACAAAAGCGGCGCGGTAAATAGCAGGCTATCCAGAAGATCGAGTGCCCCGCCGATTCCCGGCAACAGGTTCCCCGAGTCCTTTACATCTGTGCTGCGTTTGATGATTGACTCGGCCAAATCTCCGACCACTGCCGCGAAGCCAAGAAGCACTCCGAGGATCGTCGCGTGCGTCCAGTTTAGCGCCGATAAATGGCCCGGCATCAGTTTGAACAATCCCAAACTGCATAGCAGCGCAAAAACAATGGCGCCGAAGAAACCTTCCCACGTTTTCTTGGCGCTAATATGAGGAACCATCAGGTGCCGGCCAACGACGCTGCCGGTCAGGTAGGCGCCCATGTCGGAAAATTTGGTCACGGCGATCAGATACAAAACATAGAATTGCCCGGTCAATTGCCCTGTGCTCGAACGTGGCGTTAGATAGACGATTTTGGTGATGAAATTGAAAAGCCAAAGGACGTAAAGCAAGCCAAACAGAGTGTAGGCCATCGTTTGCAGCGGCTCGTCGTGGCGCAGACGAGCGAACATCTGTCGGCCGAAAACTGTGAGCAGGAAAAAGAGCAAGACAGCAACTTCGAAGTCATAGGAATGCGCCGGTCCGATCTTGGAGAAATAATAGAAACTGCCGGCAAGCAGAACGGCGCCGCAAATCATTCCGGTGACTTTGAAATTGGGCAGGCCCTTGTGATCGAGCATTCGATAAAATTCCCAAAGGCCGATCATTCCGAACAGGCTGATCAACAGCCAAAACAAGACCTCGTAACCTGTGAACATGATCAGCAGCGCGATTGTCCAAAGCGCGATCGTGCTGATAAACCGCAGAATGAAAACGGACCGTCGCGTGATCACGTTCGTGTCCGTTTGCTCCAGCGTCGCGGCCATGTAGTGCATCATCTCGAAGGAACGAATCTGGTGCAAGCGCGGATGAGTAGTGTGTTGGCGCAATACGATTGCGCCGCGGGTTTTGTGGAGTGCCTTGTCCTTTGGCACAACGTAGGTCGACGCAGCGGGCGAAGACGCTCTCCCCGGCGATGTTGATGAGACGAGCGAAACCTTACTACGGCGCAGGCGATGGAGTTGGCGATGTAGCCTCTACCGCGGGAGATGTAGTTGGTGCGGCAGCCCGCGCCCCAGGAGATACTGCCGCTCCCGACATCCATGCTTTTTGTGCTTGTTGCAATTTATACTCTTTTTGGCTCTGCGGTTCTTGCTGTGCACCCTGTCTCTGGGCCTGGGCGCGTGGGTCTCGCGTCATCCTGTCTTTTTCAACCTTTGCAGCGTTCCCCTGCGAACGGTCGAGAACCATGGCGCGCATCTCAGCCGCAAGCTGTTGTGCTCTCTCTCGTTCAGTTTGGACCTGTGCGGCGTCGGGGACCTCGTCCTGAACACCGGGAGGAACCCTCTGGGCGTTTGCCGCGGCGTTTTCGTTTTCTCCCAAAGCTTTCACTTTTTCATCCAACGAGTTCACTCTTGCATCCAATGCATTTACTCTTTCATCTAACGCTTTTTCGCGTGCGTCCGACTCCACTTTCTGCTGAGCAAGTTGTTGTTCAGCAGCCGAATCTTGTTTTTTGGCAGGAGCAAACCATCGCGAGGGGGAGAAGCATCGAAAGGATAAAAAGCTTTTTCATATCAGAGGTAAACGGGGGTGTTGGCCGAATGGGCGAACAAAATGGAAGGCCAAGGGCTAGTCAAATGAAAACTGCTCGCAAATCCCGATTGGCGTAGCGCTCATAAATAGCGCTGTCACGTTGAGCGCAGCGAAAAATCTCTGGTTGTTGGCTTGGTGGAGCCTGGCAAGAAATGATCCGAGATTTATTCGCTTCGCTCAGAATGATATTTATGAGATGGCTTGTAGGGGAATTTTTGCTGAGGGTTCGAAGGCCTGCTTTAAACGCGGCAGGGCCGATTCTGTTGAAAGTCGAAGTGTATGGGCGGGCTGTCCTCAGCCGCAATGTTTGGATCCGCGCCTGCGCGTGAGGACACGCGCCTTACACGAAGAACGGAAACGGTAAAGGCGTTCGACCGCGGGGGCGAACGCCTTTCCAATTCGCCTCGGTGCTTTGACACACAAGGCCAACTATTTCCGAGTCCTACGGTTTGTTCGCAACTACTTTAGGCGCAGGCTTTACCATCTCGAGTTGTGCACTCACCTTTTGGATTTGCGCGGCCTGCTCATTCACCATTGCCGAGAGGCGCTCGACTGTGCCTTCCAATTCTGCGATCCTCTTTTGTTGATTGCGGGATTCGTCGAGCATGGCTTGGCGACCGTCTTCATGCGAGCGTCGGGGAACCGTTTCGTATTTGCCTTGGGGAGCGGCTTGGAGCTGGCTTTGCGAAATGGGTACGGTCACCCTGTTTCCGTCGGCATTGACGAGAAGCGTGGCTAACTGTCCAGTCGTAACATCGACGAACACGAAAGCGGCGTTGGCGGTAGGAATACTCGCCCCGGCGATCTCTTGTATGTAACAGGTGT
>WNGC01001843.1_pt1 | contig 16029 bp, 9 predicted proteins | sample 5400051 | NCBI WGS metagenome assembly WNGC01 (sample SAMN13153368, study PRJNA577476) | soil metagenome | isolation source: 20 cm soil or saprolite under grassland replicate 2 | place: USA:California | collected 2016-06-15
TGCACCGGAAGGATTCTACCGTTGGATGCCCAGCATCGCGATGGATAAGAAAGGCGATATTGCGATCGGATACTCGTTCGGTGGACTACCCAATTTCACGGGGCAGCGCTTCGCGGCCCGGCAGGCTGGCGATCGAAAGGGTCAGTTGACATTGCACGAGACCGTGCTCGTGAAAGGGGAGGCCTCGCAAACGAACACCCTGCGATGGGAAGACTACACGACAACTGCGATGGACCCGAGCGATGACTGCACGTTCTGGTATGTCGGCGATTATTTGAAAGAGGGCGACAAAGCCTATCGAACCAGGATTGGCTCGTTCCGTTTGCCAAATTGCAAAGGCCGCTAGTTAAATTACCGAAGCCATCTGGGTTGCCTCGGTTTTGTGTCGATGGATGCTTAGAGTGCGTTCGCTACTTCGCCGGCGATGTCGTCCTAGACACCTTGCTTAGGGTCTCAGCGAAATGAACTCGAAACCTCGTCTGGATATTGTATACAATGCAGTGCGCTGTCGAGGTCACGATCGTGACGAGACCCCATTGTCCTTTTCGGAAGGCGCTGTTGATGCTTTGTGCCGTTCTTACGCCGCTCGCTTCCGCGCGCCCCCAAGAACGGGATGGGCCGGGCAAGCCCATCGGAAAAATTTCTGTCCTCGGAAGCCTGATCCTCTTGGAGATGGACGAAGGCGTCCTCGGGCAGCAGAATCTTTTCGACCTCGGCCAGCACACGCTTCGCTTCACGCCCGGAAGTGCGGGATATCGCATCGAAAATCTTCGGCTGCGCTGGGATGGGGAGTTCGGACAGCAGTTAAGCGGTCATCAGGTCACGCTGCACAACTTCTCATTTCCTTTTTCCGGCAAAACCTGGAATTCATTTTCAGTAGGCCTTACCGGGTCGATTCGGTTCACACCGGAAAACGGCGCGCCTGCCGATGGGGCGGCCTCCGGCTTCGGGCCGCGCGATGAAGGCGGAGTTTCCATCGGCCGCTTCGAACCGTTGACCGAAGGGGCTGCGACGCTGGTTAATACCGTTCCAGCGATTTGCGTTTTTTTCAAGCCGCGCATGTCCGGCCATCGCTACGTGAAGGAACTCCAGGATCGCGTCGTGGTGACGTGGGATGCGAGCGAACCTTGGGGAAACATCCAAGACTTCACTTGGACCAAGACCATCAACCGGTTCCAAGCCGTGCTCCACAAGGACGGCGCGATCGAAATGTCTTACCAACAGGTTGCAGCGAAGGACGCAATCGTCGGTATCTATCCGCTTATCTCTGGCGGAGCAGAGCAACCTCTTGCCACGCTCACGGGCCAGAAAAACTCTTCCGTCGCCGCGCATCTCGACATCCGGAACCTCAAACTCTCGGTGGTCGACGGGTTATTTCTTAAGGTCACATTCGAGACTGTCGGCCCCGTATTGTCTGAGGGGGATTTGGGAATCTCAGGCATCGCCTATCGCGTTTACTTTGGCTCCCACAATCCTTCCGCGCAGTCTGACGATTCTGTTAATGCCCATGTCGTTTGGACCATTCGCGGCTTTGTACCGCGGAACCGCGCGAACGCCAGCAAGTCGCGATACTTTGCTTTCGGTTCCGGCTTATCACGCCGCGTGAAGACGAGCGGCAACACGATTTCGATTCAAGGAATCCTGCCGTCGGCGCTTCGGGGCGCGAAGCAAATTGCTGTTTCTGCCGAGGCCTCTGCTCCCGGCTCGGACGAGCCAGTGGCGCGGATTCCCGCCGGCCCGGTCGCGTTCAGCGGAATTCGTGACCCTGAAGTACAGTTATCTTCGCTCCAGCCGCAGGACGGTCCATTCTTCCTCGCCTACCAAGCCTTCCACTATTACGCTCTGCCGAATCCTCGCGATCTCACCTGCAGCGTGATCAAGAGCCTCGGCGACAAGTTCGATTTCCTCGCGTACTACTCCGACTTCCGCGTAGACAACCAGGAAGCGGGCACGCCGAGCGATGGCCCGCTGGGAGCCGTGGGGGGCGCCGTCACGGGAATCGGCGCCACGCAGAGCGGCCTCGGATCCTACTGCACGCCGGGCAGGTTTCAGTGGCAGTTCATCCAACCGGTGTATTCCGGCTCGAACCAGATGCAGGAGCGGCCGCCCCAGGACGCGCCGATCGGCACAGATCATGACATTACGTTCTACCAGCAGCAACTCGCTGAGCCTTCGCAGGACGGCAAAATGCCTCCTTATATGTACGCGATCTCTCAAATCGCGCACGAAATGGGCCACCGCTGGGCGGCTTTCGTTTCGGCAAGGGTGGGCAGTGAAACTATTCCCCTCGGTCCCACGCATTGGGCGCGAGGTTTGCAGGCCCGTGTGGCATTCCCGTATCAGCGGCCGACCGAAGCGTCGATCATGGGAGGAGGCGTCTGGCAGGACAACTTCGACGGGACCTACACGCAACTCGACGACGACTACTACGTGCCCAGCACCGGATGGTCCTACCTCGACCTCTATCTTATGGGCCTGATTTCTCCCGCTGAAGTCCCCGACTTTTTCATTCTCCGCAACCTGGTTCCCGCTGGCAAAGACGCCAACGAGCACTCTATTTTCAAGGCGGACAGAACCAAGGTAACCATTCAGGACGTCATAGCCGCCGAAGGCGAGCGCCTTCCCGGCGTCGACAAATCTCAACGCCAGTTCAACACTGGAATGGTCATCGTCGTTCAGCACGGCGTCAAACCGACTAGCGAATTGATCGAGCGAACGAGCGGGATTCGCAAACAGTGGATTAACTATTTCTCCGTCACCACGGGACGTCGTGCGTCCATGACTGCAAACCCAGAATGAGGACTGGAACGATCCAAGGGGACTGAACATGACCAGCCGTGGAATCGCCGCGAATTGCTGAGAGGAGTTGGATTGCTTGGCCCAGGAAACGAATACGGAGGATAAACGTCGCCTGACAATTGTCTGGGCGCGTCTTAGGAGGCTTTTGTGAGGAATTTGTTTGTTGTTTCATCGCTGATGATTTTGTCTTTGCCCGGGATCGCGCAGGCGCAAGCGCCCAACGCCGCACAAGTCGAGGAAGAAAAGATTATCAAAGTCCGGCCGCTGCCGTTGAACAGCGTGCGACTCACCGGAGGGCCACTGAAAAATGCGCAAGAGCTTGACGCTAAATACTTGCTCGAGCTCGAACCGGATCGAATGCTGGCTTACCTGCGGCAACGCGCGGGACTGGAACCCAAGGGAAAGCCCTACGGAGGATGGGATGGGGCAGGACGACAATTAACCGGGCACATCGCAGGACACTATCTTTCGGCTGTGAGTCTGATGTGGGCGGCCATCGATGGAAAGCTGCGCTTCCAGGAACTATGCAGAGGAATCATACGGTCAGGTGGATTCGACTTGAATGGCTTGTGGTCGCCGTGGTACGTGGAGCACAAGATTTTTGCCGGGTTGCGCGACGCCTACCGTTACACGGGCAACCGCACGGCGCTGGATGTGGAGATCAAGTTCGCGAGCTGGGCGGAAAGTATTGTTTCCAAGCTTGACGACGAGCAAACGCAGAAGATGCTGGCGACGGAGTTCGGAGGGATGAACGAGGTGACCGCCGATCTCTACGCCGACACAGGCGATCCGCGTTGGCTGGCGCTATCGGGGAAATTTGAGCACCGCGCGATGATCGATCCGCTTGCCGCGGGACAAGACATTCTTGGCGGCAAGCACGGGAACACGCAGGTACCCAAAATGATTGGGTCGCTTTCGAGGTACATCTACACCGGCGATGAAACCGACCACAAAGCTGCAACATTTTTCTGGGACGAGGTGGCAATGCATCACAGCTTTGCCACCGGCGGGCACGGCAAGAATGAGTACCTAAGCCAGCCCGACAAGCTGAACAACATGATCGATGGACGCACGGCGGAAACCTGTGATGTCTATAACATGATCAAGATGTCGCGCACGCTTTTCTCCGTCGACCCGGAGATACGCTATGCGGACTTCCACGAGCGGGCGCTCTTTAATCACATTCTTGCGTCACAAGATCCTAATGATGGCCGCGTGTGCTACATGGTGCCGGTCGGCCGCGGAGTACAGCACGAATATCAGGACAAGTTCGAGGACTTTACTTGCTGCGTGGGCAGCGGCATGGAGAGCCATGCGCTTCACGGATACGGCATCTACTATGAATCTGCGGACAAACTTTGGGTGAGCTTGTATGTGCCTACGCACGCGAATTGGGAAACTGAAGGCGTCCAAGTGGAAATGAACACCGATTTTCCCATGGGTGAAACTGCGTCCATAGAGCTCACGCCCAAATCAGCAAGAAAATTCACTTTGGCTTTGCGGCGGCCGTACTGGGCGGGGGTGGGTTTCAGCGTCAAGGTGAATGGCCATGCGTTGAAGGATTTGCCCAAGGCGGATTCCTACGTGGAGATCACACGGACGTGGAAAAAAGGAGATACCGTGGAGTTGGCTCTGCCGAAGACACTTCGCAAAGAACCGCTGCCGGACAATCTAGAGCGGTTCGCGCTGATGTGGGGACCGCTGGTGCTGGCTGGGGATCTCGGTCCAGAACGGCAGGAACAAGAACGACGAGCGCGACGAACGGCAGCCGGGGAAGATTTGGCGCCAGTGCTTGTGGCCGCTGCGGAGCCCGTCGAGAACTTTCTGAAACCAGTGCCAGGCAAGCCGGGAACATTTGTGACCTCCGGCGTCGGTCTGACTTCGGACATCACATTTGTGCCGTTTTACCAATTGCCGCGGCGACGATACGCGATCTACTGGGATATGTGCACTCCCGAAGAGTGGAAGAAAAAGTCGGAGGCTTTCGCCGCTGAACAAGAAAAACAAAAGAAGCTTGAGGCGGCCACGGTGGCGTTTGCCGAACCGGGGCAAATGCAGACGGAACGCGACTTCAACCAGCAGGGCGAAGACAGCGCTCCTGTTCAGTTGATGGAGCGCTATGGGCGACGAGGGACGAAGTGGTTCTCGTTTGATCTGCCAGTCGACGCAGGTCGTCCGATGGGACTGGTAGTTACGTTCAGCAATGACGCGCGCCGGAAGGGATCTTTCGATATTTTGGTGGACGGAAAAAAAGTGGGAGGACAGGAGACGGAGAGGCGCAGCCCGGAGCAGGACGTGCGTTTCTTCGACGTTGAGTATTCAATTCCCGCCGAGTTAGTCGAAGGCAAGCAGAAAGTGACGGTCCGCTTCGAGGCTTCCAGCGGAAGCGATATTCCAGGCGTGTTTGGGATTCGAACAATCCGTGCCGACGCGGCACGCTGAAGGAATTCAGTGGCCGTTGCGGAACAGGGTTAAGCCCCCGCGAGATACGCCATAGGACAGGCCGTCCGGAGTTTCAGGAAGGCTGTTGGCGATGGCGGGTGATCTGAACCTTGCCGAGTTTCACGCCGCTGGCCATTGGGGTACTCGCCGCCACGCCCGCCTATTATCCGGTTGTGGGAGTACCTCATTAACTCTTCTTATCAGGCGATCTGCCAATGATGTAGTCTCGCAAGATGAGCGCCTCTACCCCAGCCGCGCATGTAACGCCTTCGCGTACGCTTACGTTCATTTTGGCCCTGCTGCTCCTTTCCACAACGCTCCACGCGCAGGAACCGCGCCAGAAGGCCGCTGAGGGCGCCTTCAGCGTCATCGCCAACGGCCGCGAGGGGGAGTTTCGTAGACATTTCGACCAGTGGGTGCTCTGGAAGACGGCGGGGGGCTATGAGCTCGAGACGACGATGTATCTGCTAGGTCGACCGCAAACATCCCCAGCTAAGCAAATTCTTTACCTTTCCCATCGGTTCCACACCGAGGGATTCAAGATATTTCCTGTCCCCTGGGACCCTCCCCTTGTAGGCTCATACGACTGCCATCTCCAGCCGCTGCCAGACGGCCAGCGCATGGAGTGTCACTATTCAATCCACAACAAACAGGGGGGCGGGAACATCTCGCTACCAGCGCCTTATATGTTCGAAATCTCGGTGGACTCAGTCAATGAACACCCGGAGTTCGACATTCCGTTTTCGTTCGCCAGCATGGTTCTGAGCGCCCCGCGCGATCCCAATCAGAGCCGCACCATCCCGCTCGTCTATCTTAAAGTGTGGGACGCCGACGATGGAGATCCGAATCATGTCACCGTAGCGGCCGACCGCACGGAGAACAAGAAAGTTCGCTTTGTTGGACGCCAAAGGATGGCCGTCCTCGGCAAACAGATCGACGCCCTGAAGTTCGAACTCGACGACACCCACGCGGTCTGGACGTCGGAGAACGGAATGCCTTTGGCAGTGGAGCAACTACATTACTCGAACCGGTGGGAGCTGACGCGATTCCTCCAATATGAGAGGATCGTACCTGGGCTGGATTGATCTCTTCTGTTGACCCCGGCTGTGTCCATATATGTATTCAAACCGAAGGTTTTGGTTCCCTGACTTTCATCCTTCGTGTGGCCCCGCAGGGGCCATGATTTACTCGTAACGAAGTGCGACTAACGCATCTACGCTGGCGGCCCGACGCGCGGGAATGAACATGGCCACCAGAGAAACAGCGACCAGCCCTATCGAGACCGCGCAGAAGATCAACGGGTCGGTCGGGCTGACTTCATAGAGCAGACTTTTCAGCAGGCGCGTCAATGCGAATGCGCCGGCAATCCCTACGATCAGCCCGGCGGCGACTGGGACTAATCCCTGCCACAGGACCAATGCGAGCACCTCGGCCGAACAGGCGCCGAGGGCGATGCGAATTCCGAATTCTCGCCTCCGCTGATCGACCAGATAGGCCAGCACGCCGTAGATGCCGATGGCGGCCAGTAGGCCTGCGAGCACGGCGAACACGGCCATCAATTGAATCGAGAATCGTTGTCGGGAGAGCGAACTATCCAGGATCTGATCCATGGTAAGCAGGTCCACCGCCAAATTGGAATCGAACTCGGCGACTTCGTGGCGGACTGCGGAGACCAGCTTGAGAGGGTCATACACGGTCTTCATCACGATCGCCAACGATCCGAACGGAACCTGTGGGCCGAAATAGTAGATCCGCGGCTCCGGTGGAGTGGACAAGCTGCCCGATTTCGTCGCACCAACTACCCCGACGACGGTGAAAGTGCTTCCCGCCAGCGGGACAATGATCTGCATGCCGAGGGGGTCCGCGCTCGGGAATAATTTCCGAGCGACAATCTCATCGATGACGGCTGCACCGGGCGAGCCCCGCTCGTCGGAAGCGGCGATGTCGCGGCCGCGCAAGAGCGGGATTCCGAGAGTTTCGAAGAAACCGGGCGAAGCGCGGGTTTGCCAGATGATCTGCCGCGGTTCATTTGGATTTCGCGGATGGCCCGCAATTTCGACTCCGCCGCTTCCCGAGCCGCCCCTATAAGGAAGGAAATCGACCGTTGCAGCGGAGCGTACGCCCGGAATCGTGCGCACGCGTTCGAGCACCGATCGTGCGAAGGCAGCCCTTTGCGCGGGTTCCCGGTATTGCGCGACCGGCAAGGAGACGAACGCGGTCAGCACATTTTCGGAGTGGAATCCTGGACTGGTGCGCTCCAAGCGTATGAAGCTTCTCACCAACAGACCGGCGCCGATCAAGAGCACCAGAGAGACGCCGACTTCGAAGGCCACCATCGATTCGCGCAGCAGCCTGCGTCCCGTGGTCGATCCGCGTGAGCCTTCTTTGAGCGCTTCCGTAAGATCGATTCGCGAGGTTTCCAGCGCGGGCGCGAGACCAAACAGCATGCTCGTGGCGATGGACACGACAATGGAAAAGCCCATGACCCAAGCGTTGACGGTAGGGTGGCTGCCGGGAATCAAACCGGTGGGACCGAACTGCACGTAAAGATGAAGTCCGTACCGCGCGAGCAGCGTTCCCGCGGCGCCGGCTATGGAGGCAAGCAGAAGGCTCTCGGTCAACAACTGCCGGATCACGCGCACACGCGACGCGCCCAACGCGGAGCGGATGCCCATCTCCCTGCGGCGCATCATGGCCCGGGCGAGGAGAAGGTTGGAAACGTTGGCACAGGCGATCAGCATCAGCGCGCCTACTGCGGCGATCAGCACTACCAATGGCGTCTTCAAATCGCCTGCTTGCCTTTCTGCGAGCGGCTTCAGGTCGATGGAAAACCCGTGATCCATCGAAACCTGATTGGGATACTGTTCCACGAGGAGAGCAGCGATACGATGAAATTCATCGCGCGCCTCTTGGATGTTCCCGCCGGGTTTGAGCCGCCCGATCACGTCGATATTGTGCGGGCCTCGCGTGCCCGGTGCAGCTTCGGCGCGATCGAAAGCCAGCGGCATCCATAGGTCGGCGGTAATGCGATAATCGAGAATCGGCCGGATCACGCCGGCGACACGGTAGCTTTCGCTATTGATCTGAATGTTCTTTCCGACAATGGATCGATCACGGCCGTAGCGGCGCGTCCATAATCCTTCCGAGAGGATGGCGAGGTGATCTCTGCCGAGCTGATCGTCATCGGAGGTGAACAGGCCGCCGAGAATCGGGACGACGCCCAGCATTGGAAACGCGCTGGCGGTGATCCGCTGTGCCGGAATGTCCTCCGGCTGCCCGTCGCCCGTCAACGTCGCAGCCGCGCCGGTTACCGCTGCGATTTGGCTGAAGCACGTGGCCTGGCGACGGAATTCCGCATAGTCCGCAGCCGTAGGCGAGATGCCGTGCAACGAATAGCGAGGCAGGGTCTCCTGTACGATGACGAGCCGGTCAGGCTCCGGGTATGGCAACGGATGCAGCAGCACAGCATCTATCACCGAAAAAATCGCGGTGTTGGCGCCAATGCCGAGGGCCAGTGTAACGATAGCGACGGTGTTGAATCCGGGCGACATGCGCAGCATGCGAGCGGCGAAGCGCAAATCCTGCCACAACGTTTCCACAAAAGATTCCCAGGCGGCAGAGCAGGCGACTTCCTTCGTAACTTCGAGACTCCCACGTTCTAAGCGCACAGCGCCAAGCGCATCCTTGCGGCTCATGCCGTGCTTCATCCTTTCTTCAGCCGCCACGTCGAGGAAACCGCGGAGCTCTTCATCCAAATCCGCTTCGACTCGTTGCTTTCGGAACAGCGATCGCAGTCCGTTTGATAGGCTTCGCAGCAGGGACATGCACCCTCACTCGCAACGCAGAGCCACCATGGGATCGACTCGCATCGCTCGCCGCGCGGGGATGTAACAGGCGGCAAGCGCGACGAGCGCGAACAATAGCGGAATGACGGCGAACGTCAACGGATCATTAGGACCCACGGCATAAAGCAAGCTGCGCATGAACCGCGTAAGGGCCAACGAGGCACCGAGGCCAACGAAAACGCCGGTCGCTGCGATCTTTAGGCCGGAGCCGATGACCATCCGCAACACATCCTGCTGCCGCGCACCTAAAGCCATCCGCACACCAAAGTCGTGGGTGCGCTGGCTGACGGCATAGGCAATCATTCCAAAGATACCGATGGCTGATAACAGTAGGGCCAAACTGGCGAACGATCCGACCAGAACGAGACTAAGCCGTCGCGGCGCGAGTGCTCGGAATAACGCATCGTTCATTGTCTGCATGGCGTCAATCGGTTGGTCCGAACGAAGCGAGTGGACAAGTGCGCGAACTGTTCCTGCGGTTGAGGTCGGTGGGCCAATGGTTCTAACGAATAGATCAAATCCCGCAAAGGCATGGTTCGTTTCGTCCTGCAGATAAGGTGTGTAGAGAGCTGGTCCAGCCGGCCGGTCGAGCCCCCTCTGTTTTACATCTGCAACGACCCCGACTACCTCCCGAAAGCGTGGAGCACCTGCGATGTTTCGGCCTGCTCCGACATAATCCACTCCAATCTGCGCACCGATCGGATTGTGTCCTGGCCAGTAAGATTCCGCTAATGCTTGATTGACGATCACGACGGCAGGTGAGTTCGCATCATCGTGCATTGTGAAGAACCGTCCTTTTACGAGGCGGGCACCAATCGCTTTGAAGAAATCCGAGCTGATCCAGCAAGCCTCCACACTCGGGACGTTCAATGAGTCATTCAGCCGGTCACTAAAGACCAGCGTGGCTGTGGGCGCATATACCCCTGGTATGCACTTGCCTAGCGCTGCTGCTCTCACTCCCGGAAGTTCGGATGTCCGCTCGACCAGCTCAGGGAAGAAGACTCGACCGGCGCGCCAGTCGCTATTGCGCAAGTACGCTGCCAGCAGGTGGTCGGGGCGGAAGCCAGGGTCAAGATGTTCTGCTTGCCGGAAGCTTCGCAGGAGCAATCCGGCTGCCACGGACAGCACAACCGCCAGGGAAATTTCCGAAACCAGCAATAAACGTGAACGCCGCCCTCCAACGCTTACGACTTCGTGCCGCCCTGCCTTCAGTCTGGCGATCAGATCAACTCTCGAGAACGCGGTGGATGGCGCCAGGGCAACAAGCAAACCTGTGAGGACGGTGATGGACAAAGCGAAAACCAAGGCGTAAACGTCGACCCCGATGGACGCACTTCGCGGAAAGCTGCTTATGCGGTCGAACAATCTGACACTGCCCACCGCAAGTACAAGCCCGGCAACGCCGCCGAGAGTTGCGAGAATCAGGTTTTCCGTGACGAATTGCCTCACCAGGCGGCCTTTGCCTGCTCCCAGGCTAACGCGTAACGCAATTTCCGATTGTCTCCTTGAACTTCTGGCAAGCAAGAGGTATGCCACGTTCGCGCACGTAATCAGCAGAACCAGTGCAACCGCAGCCATCACGACCTGAAGTTGCGATCGCACATTTCCCGTGAGTTCATCCTTGAGCGGAACGAGATGCACCGAAACTTCAGGTGATTCTCCCGGTCCTCGGTGCAAGATCGCAGTCAATTCCTGCTCGGCTTGCTCGCGTGTAACGCTGGGTTTGAGCCGTCCGACAAGATCCAGGAACTTGTTCCCTCTCATTCGCATCCATCGGAAGTCCGGAACCATCTTTGCCCACACATCTGTCTCCGGGAAGAGATCCGGGACAAAGGGCATTACCCCGATGACTGTTTGGGCGGTACCGTCCAGGTTGAGGATGCGACCAAGGACATGAGGATCGCTACCTAGCTGCTCCTTCCAAAAACGGTGCGAAATGACCACCTGTACGCCGTCCACGTGATATTCAGCGGGCTGGTAGAGGCGTCCCAAGTAGGGCTTGACTCCGAGCATCGGGAAGAAATCGTAGGATATGCCCGTGCAGTTTACGGTCCGGGGTTCACCTTGCCCGGTCCATGTGTAGGTCCAGCCCGACAATACATTGGCCAGATATTCGAACGAATGGCTTTGATCTTTGTAGTCTTCAAACTCCGGCATGGAGGCGCCAATTCTATCCGCTTGAGCCTTGTGCATCGCCCATATCGCAAACAGCCGCCCAGAATCCTGAAAGGGCAGGGGCCGTAGCAGAACGCTCTCGACTACGCTAAAGACGGCGGTATTTGCGCCGATACCGAGCGCGAGAGTCATAACAGCAACAGCAGTAAAGCCGGGAGATTTGCCGAGAGTGCGGAACCCGAAACGCAAGTCCTGCCAGCATGACTCGAGAATGAATTCCCAGCCGGCAGAGCGGACGTCTTCTCTTGTAACATCGAGGGTGCCGTGTTCGAGGCGCACGGCGCGCAGAGCTTCCTTGCGGCTCAGGCCCTGCTTCATTTTTTCTTGGGCGGCCAGGTCGAGGAAACCGCGCAGCTCTTCGTCTAGCTCCTGGGTGACCCGTTTTTTTCGAAACAGTGATCGAAGACCGGTCGCAATGTTTCGCAGCAATGACATAGGTTCTCACTCGTAACGCAAGGCCACTACCGGGTCGACGCGTATCGCCCGCCGCGCTGGGATGTAGGACGCGAGCAATGCGATCCCTCCCAAACACAGGGGAACGAGGATGAAGGTCGCAGGATCCGTCTGCGGAACGTTAAACAGTAGCTTAGAAAGGAAGCGAGTCAGAAAGAAGGCTATTGCCAGCCCGAATGCAATGCCGAAAAATGCAAGCCTCAGACCTTGACCAAGCACAAGCTTAACCACGTCCCAGCGCTCCGCACCTAATGCGATACGTACGCCCATTTCGTGCGTACGCCGCGCCACCGCGAAAGCCATCAGGCCGTAGACCCCCACCACTGCCAGCAACAGCGCAAGCGTGCCGAACGCAACAAGCAGAGCCGTGTTGAACCGGCGTTGAGCGACCGAGTCTAAATAAATGTCCGCCATCGTGCGCGTCATCAGGACGGGCTGATCCTTGTCCACAGCTGCGATAGCTCCACGGACGGCGGATGATAGACCAGCCGGATCAATATCCGTGCGCACAACTGTTACCATGAACGCTTGGGCTGATTGAAGGAACGGCAGGTAAATCGTGGGTTTCGCGGGTGACTCCAGGCCATCATGCAAAACATCTTTGACGACTCCCACGATCTCCAGCCAGGTCGGTTGCGTTCGGCCAGTTGTGAAACTCAGCCGGCTGCCGACGGGATTTTGACCCGGCCAGTAACGGTGGGCGGCGGTCTCGTTGATCATGAGCACCGTGGGAGTGCCCTCCCGGTCTCGTTCTGTGAATTCTCGACCATGAAGGAGAGGGATGCCCATGGTCCGAATGTAGTTCACGCTGACGACACAACGATATGCGCTTGGAGCGTCTGCGTCGGATTCGGTCGGATGACCTTCGATGGTAAAAGGACCACCTCCGTGAATCCCGCTCAGCGGAAGATTGTCGATTGCGCCAACCGATTTCACGCCGGGTAAAGCCTGAATGCCTTGCCATGCTTGCTCATAGAACGCGGCCCGTTGAGGCGGCGCGTACTTGGCCTCGGAGAGAATCGTCCATACGGTGAGAAGTTTTTTCGCCCGAAAGCCCGGATCCACTCGCTCCATGCGGAGGAAACTCTTGAGCATTAAACCCGCGCCAATCAGGAGAGCCAAACAGAGGGCAACTTCGGAAACCACCAACGTGCTGCGGAGTCGAGAATGCTTAGCAGTCGCCGTTGATCTTTGACCCTTCAGCGGTTGGCTAACATCGGCACGACCAACGCCCAACGCTGGAGCCAAGCCGAAGATAATGCCCGTCAAAACAGAAACGACAAAGGTATAGGCCAGAACCCGGCCATCAATTGCAACGTTTTCGATGCGAGGGAGGTTTCGAGGAGTCAAAACAGCGAGTAGGGGCATTCCTCCGTAAGCAAGAAGCACTCCGAGTGCGCCGGCCGCGACACCCAGAAGCACGCTCTCTGTGAGCAGTTGGCGAACTAACCGTGATCGGCTGGCACCGAGTGAACTGCGCAATGCCATCTCCCTCTGTCGAATCGTCGAGCGAGCGAGCAACAGATTGGTAACATTCGCGCATGCAACCAAGAGCACAAGGGAGACGGCTGCAAGAAAAATCCAGAGAGCGGGGCGAACGTTTCCTACGACTTGATCTAGCAATGGCTCGACTCGCACGGTGATCCCCCGATTCTGAGCTGGATACTGTAATTCCAAATTGCGGGCAACCGTATCCAAGTCGGCCCGCGCCTGCCCGATGGTGGCACCCGGTTTGAGCCGGGCGATGACACCAAGCATGTTCCAGTCGCGCTGGTCGGGGTTAAAGGCAATACCAAGGGGAGCCAAAAACGCCGTCTTTCTTGAAGGGAGCGACGATGTAACGGGAACTGTCGGAGGGAAACTAAAGTTCGCCGGCATCACACCGATGACCGTATAGGCTTCGTCATTGAGCGTGAGTGTTTTGCCGATCAGTTGCGGGTCGGCTCCGCAGGTTTGCTTCCAAGTGTCATAACTAAGGATAACTTCATGGTCTCGGCCAGGCTGATCCTCGTCGGGCCGGAAGTTGCGACCTAGAATTGGTTCGGCGCCAAGCATGGGCAACAGGTTGGCCGAGGCCTTGATGCCAAAAAGCATCTCGGCTTGGCTCACATTTGTAAGATTAAACGCGTGAAACTTGTACGCAGCCACGTACTGGAAGGCTTTGCTTTGTTCCGCCCAGTCATGGAAGTTCGGGAAGGAGACCCAGTCGAAATCAATTCCCCGCCTCTGATCGTGCTCGATCAGTTGAACCAATTGGTCTGAATCCTTATAGGAAAGTGGGCGAAGTAAGATTGCGTTTACGACACTGAAGATCGCGGTATTCGCGCCGATCCCGAGACCGAGAGTCAGGACAGCGACGGCGGTAAAGCTGGGAGACCTGCGTAGCATGCGAGCAGCAAAGCGCAAATCTTGCCAGCACGTCTCCACGAAGGATTCCCAGCGTGCGGAGCGAACCTCTTCCTTCGTGACTTCGAGGCTGCCGCGCTCCAAACGTACGGCGCGAAGTGCATCATTGCGGCTCGTCCCCTGCTTCATCTTCTCCTCGGCCGCCATGTCCAAGAAGCCGCGCAGCTCTTCCTCCAATTCCCGGCTAACCTGTTTCTTTCGGAACAGCGATCGCAGTCCGTCTGATAGGCTTCGCAGCAATGACATGGTTAGTTTACGACGCCTCCAAGATTCTCGCGATTGCCGTCACTTGCCTTCCCCATTCCCGAGTTTCGCTGCCTATTGTTCTCGCTAGATTTCCATTCACCCTTGATTAGCCCATCTCGCTGTTGTGGCTGAATCGCCGTAAATAACGAACCCGCATTGGGGCGGAAAACGCCCTTGCTCATCTGTTCGAGGCGGACGGCTATCCCATATCCGTGCATGGGTTCAAGCGCCAGCGTTTTCAGAATGAGCATATCCAGAGTGCCTTGGACGAGATCACTCGGCTTATCAGCCACAGGAGCTCTTCCCCCTGGCTACCAGGAGGAGCATACCCCTCTCATCCCGGTTGTCAAGAGGAGAACGCAAGAAGCAGGCAAGAGCAGGCAGGTCAGACAGCGCCTTTGATAGGCGAGTAGTTTCCGACACCAAGCCGCTTGACGGCTTCGCTTTGATAGCGGCTCATACGCAATTCTTGGCCACTGTCAACGATTCGTCCCAAACTATACCCCCACTAAGAACCTTTTGCTTACCGTAGAGGAGACACTTGAGCCCGAAAAACATCTCCCCTTGCTTACCGAGGGCAGAGGTGCTAGGCTCGGTTACCGAGGACATAAAACATGAGCAAACCCTCTGATCTCGTGCAGGGCACGTTGGACATGTTGCCGCTGAAAATTCTTGCGCTTGAGCCGATGAACGGCTTCGCTGTGAGTCAGCGGTTAAAGCAGGTGTCTGGCGACGTTTTGCAGGTGAGCGACGGATCGCTCTACCCGGCTTTGCACAAGCTGGAGCAGGAGGGCTGGATCACGGCGGAGTGGAAAACGTCCGAGTATGGACGGCGGGCGAAATATTATTCGCTGACACCGCTGGGGCGGCGACAGCTCGAAAAAGAAGCAGATAACTGGGGCAGGCTTTCGAGCGCGATTTCGCGGGTCATTAAGCTCAAAGAGGCGTGAGCGTCGCGCGGCGCGAAACGGAGACTGGCGATGCGACCGGAGCATTGGCTGTACACGATTCCACTGCGACTGCGGTCGTTATTTCGCTGGATGCAGGCGGACCAGGAAGTGGACGACGAGCTGCGCGACCACCTCGAACGAAAAACCGAGGAATACGTCGCAAAAGGGATGACAAGGGAGGCAGCGCGGCGGCGGGCGCGGCTAGACCTGGGCGGCGTGGAGAAGGTAAAGGAGGAGTGCCGCGACGCGCGCAGAGTAAACTGGATTCAAGACTTCATTCAAGATTTGCGCTTCGGACTGCGGATGCTGCGCAAATCTCCCGGCTTCACCGCGGTCGCCGTGCTCACTTTAGCTTTGGGATTGGCTGCCAATACAGCCATCTTTTCGATTATCAACGGCGTACTTCTGCAGCCACTCGAATATCGCAACCCGAGCCAATTAGTAGCCATTGAGTTATTTGTCCCAAAGCTGGCGCAAAAGTTTCCGTTAGTCCCGGTAAATCCTGCGGCTTATCTAGGATGGTCGAATCAGGCGAAGTCACTGGCCGGAATCGGGCTTGTCGAAGATGGCGTCACCTTGAACCTAACGAGTGGCGGAGAAGCCAAATTGCTGAGCGCAGATGCAGTGACGTCGAATCTTTTCGACGTCCTGGGCGTTGTGCCTGTGATTGGGCGCAATTTTTCTCCGGATGCGGACCAGGCCGGCCACAACCA
>WNGC01001939.1_pt1 | contig 16018 bp, 11 predicted proteins | sample 5400051 | NCBI WGS metagenome assembly WNGC01 (sample SAMN13153368, study PRJNA577476) | soil metagenome | isolation source: 20 cm soil or saprolite under grassland replicate 2 | place: USA:California | collected 2016-06-15
CGATTTTGCGCAGAAACTCGGCCGATCCAATCTTGCGTACGTCTTTATGTTCCCAAAATCCACTTTGGTAAAGCACTTGAGACCAAACCCGTTCAATCGGGTGGCGTAATGTCAGGATGATACGAAGATTCGGCAGCAACTCGGCGATTCGATTAACCTGCCATGCTTTCAGACGAGCATACGATGGCGAGATTTCTCCGCGAATTGGCCTCGGCCCATTTCCATCTCCCGGTGCAAAGTGCCCTTCGTACCAATCCAGGTCGTGCCGCAGCATTTGAGGCATAAAGAAGAAATCGAGCTCCTTGCTTTCACTCAGCTGTACATCGGGATGGCACTTGAGCGCCTCGTAAAGCCAGGTCGAGCCGCACCGCATGGAACCAATTCCCAAAAAGGTCGGTGGATACCTCTTGCCAAAACTCTGCTGGTCAGACAAACGATTCCCTCCTTTTAGATTCTGAAAAAGACATCTACCGACCAACGGCAGCCGGCGAGAGTAACTCACTGGTCCGAGGAAGTTCTCGAAACAATAACCTCTCGATGGCTTCGAGCGTGAGCACGGTATTAATCTCGCGACTGTAGTTTCTGCGCCCTCCAATATGCGCGTCGGTCATATGTGAAAGAGACGCAGCATTCCAGAATGGCGCCTGCTTAACCGCGCGATCAACCAGTGCCTCCTGTATGTATGGGGCCAATTCCCGGCGAAACCAGCTTCGATAGTGAAGAAATTTGTGATGCCCAAATATTCGTACTCGCGTGTTAAGTCGCTCGAGAAGTGGATCAAACGGGCAAAGCCAGGATGGCATTCCTTCATTGTAGAGGTAATCAAGTTTGAAACTTCCTTCAAAAACCAGTCGCTGCAGTCTGCCAGTAAGTCGCCCATTTTTGCTTTCAATTCGCCGATCCGTTGGAATGTTCAGCAGTTCCCTCTTGTTATTTCCGATCACGCGCAGCGCAGTTCGGGAAGAGGTGCGAAGACTTTGAGGTGCCTGGAACGCCAGGGCCACTATTTCATTGTCGAGATACGGGGTTCGAACAACAATCTGAGATCGCGCAGCCGCCAGGCTACCAAACAGATTCCACGGCACGTTTCTGAAAGCTGCAGTAGTAACTGGATTTAGTTGATCGGTTAGCTGGCGATGCGCAGCACGCACACTCTGCGCAAAATCGGGATGGAAAAGAGAAGGTGATAGTCCGATCGGTTTAAAGGTAGATACGCCCCTCAGGATCTCACTTCCGAAAAGCCCGGTGATGCGCACCGGCGCCAATTGCCGTGCCGATTTGTTGAGATAAATCTCATGCGCACCTGTAATCCCAAAACAACCATCTGTGATGTAAACAGTTCGGTCCGCATGGCTCCCAAAATCTGAGAAGAAATCAGAATTGAGACGGAGAAGACGATGCGGCAGATGACACATTCTTGCGACGCGATCAGCAATCCGGTCGTCCATCGTTTTCCCGGTCTGTCCCGTAAAGGTATAGGATATTGGCGTTTCACCCCGCTCAGACCGAGACGCCACGATCATGCGCGTATCCAAACCACCCGTTAACGAAACGCCGATCTTTAACTCCGATTCAAAATAGCGTGGCAAAATTCGCTTCAGCGCCTCCTCGAAATGCTCTTCGAACGATTCAGCCGACAAAACTGGCAGGTTTTCCCATTGACGGGCATGGAAGTATTGCCGCTTATGGCAGACTCCTTTTGCAAAGGTATAGGCTGATCCACCCGGGACCAGCTGGACTCCCCGAAACAATGTCCGCCAGTTGAACGTGCATCCAAAAGCGCAAAACTGCGCAATGCCATCGCGATCAAACTCCCTCAATTCCGGATTGATGCGCAGCAGCGCCTTGGCCTCGCTGGCAAAATAAAACGCAGCCGCGGTTTCGTAGTAATAGATCCGCTCGCTGCCGTAACGGTCATTGAACAAAACGGCTTTCTTTCGCTTTTTATCAATCAGCAGCCCACTGAACAGGCCATTCAACTCTTCAAAGAAGTGATCGTCTTCGTTCTCATAAAGATCGAGCAGTTGAGGCGCTGAATTGCCAGGACATTCGCCGGCAAGAATCAATGCCGCATCTTTCGCTTCGTTAACGACAAATTGAGCACTTGCGAGGGAAGCATCGAGTGACGTCCAGCCACTGTAGACTCCGAGCTCTGGCACGGCATAAGTTCCTGTGGTATAGAACGGCTCGTGTTCCATGGATTCGATCATGGTACTCACAAGACGCTCACAGCGGTGAGCTTCTCTTTGGCTGATAACGCCGACTATGCCAGGCATATCTGGTTAATGATTGGTAAATTCAATCGAAATTGATGGGGCCCCGCCGCCCGCCGCCGCCGCCGCCTTTTGGCAAACAAACACATTGGAAGTCGTGCTCGCACTGCGATCGGAAGCAGCCTATTACTAGTTCCTAACAATTTCGTTCAACGGAGAGGGGAAGGATTCGAACCTCCGATGCGACCTTGCGATCGCACTACAGCCCTTACGAGCCGTCGCCTTAGACCACTCAGCCACCTCTCCAAAAAGTGCGCGTATTAAATCAAAGGATTTCTTCCTGTCGACTCCTTAAATTGAAGCTTCTGCCATATTCAAGCCGGCTCTTCACATTGCTGGCCGGCAGGAGACTGGCTATGACGTCCGATCCGAAAAATGGGATGGACCTCAGGATCATACTCAAATCTTTCCATGCTTCTTTTCGTCGACATCGTAATAAGCCATTTGTCAAAACTTGGTATCAGGGTTTGCCATCGAATCGCCGCATCTGCGTCAAAAGCCTTACGTTGTTTGCCGGTCAAACTAGAGCGCTGGTGCTCATGCCGCCCTCTTTCTGGATGGAGCAAATCCTCGGTATAATCGACGTCTATAAACTCGCACAATGTCTTTACGACGATTTCGGGATCGGCCAGCAAGTCTTCGTATCGAAAGAGTCTGTAATTAGGGAGGTGCTTGAACTGGATATGCTGCAGAGACGTTCTGCGGTATTGAGCGATAACAAACCAGACCGTCAGCTTCCTGATCAGCCAGCCGAGCCGGGGATGCTGCAATACCCTAATCGCCGTGCCCGATGGATCATTTGTTTTCGACATCGCCATTGCCCTGGGATCTCGAGTGATATGAACTATTTTGCAGTCGGGAAACCACGCCACCAGTTCGGGAACATGTCCAACGTCGACGGGGAATTTGACACAGGCTCTTTCGCAGCCGCTGAATTCCGTAATTTTCTCAATCAGTATTCTTGCAATCGACCCGAGAGTTCGATCTGATCGCTTGATCTCGGATGAGATTTCCCTCTTCAACTCAGGATCCCTGACTGCGTCGATGTTCTCGAACCTCCAGAAGGTCGCGTCAAGCCCTGGAACACTTTGCTTCGAGAAGCACATCTCAACCATCCTATCGACTCTCTTATCAACCGACAGGTCGCCCACCTGCGTTTCCAGGAATCAGGCGCATTACGCCAGGACACATTGAAATAAGATTATGCCAAAGGGTGCTACCGCTGCGATGGGGCCCGACGATGAATATGGGAGGCTTCACAAACTCCTCAAACGACTTTTACCGGATACCTCAAAGCGTACCAGCGAGATCTTAAGGCCAATAGCCAACTCATCATTTCCTCGGGAATCAAACCTGGGACGCCTTTGTGCAACCCAAAGCGCAAGGCGATTCCACCCTTTAAAGTTAAAGGCACGAAATATTCTGGCACCGCCATCTTTTTGAAACCAATGCTTTCCTGGAACTGACCGTGTTCACCTCTTCGCCAGATTGTATAAACGATGTAGGGAACCTTCCGCCGGGCGCATACTTCAACAGCCTTCGCAATCATACCATTCATCGGGGCTTTGTCGCGATGAGCAGTCTTGTCGAGAATTAATGTAATCATCGCGTAGCGGTCCGTGAGGTAAAGTTTAATAAAACCAATTAGCTCTTCCTGATAATGAGCTGTGACAAAGATCGATTCTTCTAGATCTAGCGACATCTCCTCCTTAACGGTTTCGAACCTTTTGCCGTAGTGCCAGAACCGTTTTCCCCGCCGTACGGGAGATTGATTGAAGATCTCCATGATTCCGCGTACCAGATTGTCACTCAATTCACTTTCCTGAATCAGGACGCCGAACTTTTGCGTTTTTCTAATTTTATTTCTGGCACTACGCGTAACCTGCTTAGTTAGCCAATGATCGTAGTCGGTTATCGGGATAGCCGCGATTTGACGCCACTCTTTATAGTATTTGAACTTGGGTTCGGTATCCGGAATTCGCTGACCGAACCTGAGCAAATCAATTTTAACAGGAATGGCCCTGAGTGTTCGAATCACTTCGTCTGGCTCAAGCACATCCGCTAACCATTCGTCTTTGTCACTTAGATGAGCCGTCTTGACGACTTTGCCGGAAATGATAAAGGTCTGGCTCTGAATCCGGACAGCATCAAACGGTTTGGGAATCCCCCTTACCCGAACGGTCTCCTTGAGCAGAAAGCCACCGTGACATTCTGCCGTACCTGTAATACCTCCGATTTGGCTCAAGGAGTTTTGCTTTTAATGGCTAACTGCTGCGCACACATTCTCCCGATCGAGCGAGAAACCGCGCAACCATTGCTCAAGCATGACCAAGCTAAATAGGAGTTTGTGATTATCTTGTCGACCTGACCGGTGATCATTTACAAGTTTCTCCACTGGTTCGCGCTTGAGTAGTTGAAACATAAGAGAGCTGTCATCCAAAAGCAGCTCCGGAAGCTTGCTTTTAACAGATGAATGGAACCATTCGTCGACTACATTCACAGCAAAACCGCGTTTCTTGCGTTTGAGAATGCGTGCGGGCAGGTAGCTTTGGCAGACTTGGCGATGCAACCATTTGCGGGCGCCGTTGCGAATTTTGAAGTCGGCGCTGAGTCGCTGAACGTATTCCACCACCGTGCGATCGAGGTAGGGCACTCGGGCCTCCAGGCTATGGGCCATTGATAGCTTGTCGGCATACATCAGCAGTTCATCGGGAAGTGAGGATCGAATTTCAAGAAGTTGAAAACCACCCAGTTCGTCCATGGGCTCTATCTGTGGCAACAAGGCACGCCAATAATCAACCAGTTCATGATCCTCCCGCTGCGGACGCAGGTCATCCTGAAAAAGCCCATCGATAACCTGTCCTGGCGCCAGAGAAAAAACGTCCTGATAGCGTTTAAGCCGGTCCTCCGTCCCTAGTGAAGAAACGCCCCGCTTCAGTGTTTCATTGCGTGGCAAACGGTCAATAGCAAAGCCGACGCTCGATCGTAGACCTGCTGGCAACCATCGCCACCACTCGCCATAATGAACTCCCAGATGCCGTTTATAGCCACCGAACAACTCGTCAGGCCCCTGACCAATCAGAGCCACTTTGACATCTTGTCGCGCGCGCTCCGAAACGAAGTACATGGGAACGATGGAAGAAGCTGCGATTGGCTCTTCCAGACACTCTACGATTTTGGGCAGGGAGCGCTCGAATTCTCTCTGGTCGAGCTTTATTGTGATGTGCCGCGCTCCCAGAATAGAAGCTGTTTCCGCTGCATCTGCGAGCTCGTCGTCCTCAAACGTTTCTCCATAACCTATGGTGTAGGCTGGCCAGGGCCCGCCTTGCTCATTCATAAGGGCGAGGAGCAAACCGGAATCAAGTCCTCCACTTAGAAGTATTCCTACGGGGACGTCACTTAGCAGATGGCGTTTTACCGCAGCCCGATATAGCTCCAGTAGTTCCTCAGTCGCTTCCTTATCGTTCTTCCGGGTCGAAAAGGGTCGAGGCACGTAGTTGTACCACCGTTCCTCGCGACATTCTCCTCCCTCCAAAACCAGCATTGTCCCCGGCGCAAGCTTTCGGATTCCGCGAAAAATTGTCAGCGGAGAAGGTGTGTATCGAAATCGCAGAAACATGTTGAGCGCCACCGGATCGACTTCCGGCCGCGACGCTTCCGCGGCTAAGACCGCGCGAATTTCCGAGCCGAAAGTAAACCCGTCATTGGCAACCCGATAGTAAATGAGTTTAATCCCCATCGCATCCCGGGCCACCACCAGCCGCTTGTTGCGGAAATCCCAGATGGCGAGCCCAAACATACCGTTGAGATGATTGAGGACATCGGTCCCCCACTCTTTGTAGCCGTGAATAATCACTTCGGTATCGCAATTAGTCCGAAAACTGTGGCCGCAGCGCTCCAGTTCAACTCGCAATTCCTTGTAATTATAGATCTCGCCGTTGAAAATGACGCAAACGCTTCGTTCGGCATCGAACATCGGCTGATGACCTCCGGCCAGATCGATAATGGAAAGCCGCCGAAATCCCAATCCGATTGGCCCGGAGATAAAGTAACCCTCATCGTCCGGTCCTCGGTGAGCGATAGTATCGGTCATACGCCGAATCGTTGTTGGCTCGACCGGCTCGTCGCTCGCAAAATTAAACTGACCGCAAATGCCGCACATTTTATAAAGCAAACCTCAGTGATCGTAAGTCAAAGGACGGAGCCATCTCGAGTGATATGCTTTTTCGTCAAATCTTTTACTGACTTAATCCGCATCGTTTTACGATCTTTGGCCTCTACTATCTGATCCCGGTCCTCTGATTTTGCCCTCTATACCCGTATCAACCCTTTGGAGCACCCAACCAATCCGCTCTGCTGGGTGACACGTAGACGGTCAAATTCTGCCAGTGCCATTCCGACGATCTGATCCATATTGTAGTAACGATAGGTAGCGAGCCGGCCGACGAAAGTGACATTCTTCTCCAATGCGGCGCGCCCGGCATACTTTGAATAAAGTGCCTTGGCATCAGGCGCCGGGATCGGATAATACGGTTCTCGACCCGGTCCAAAATCCTGCGGATATTCGCGCACAATTGTTGTTGATGAAAGCTTTTGGCCGGTGGCGTGTTTGATCTCTACGATGCGCGTGAATTCTTGCTCGTTCGGGTAATTCACCTGCATGGCCGGCTGAAAAAATTCCTGCGTCAACGTTTCCGGCTCAAATCGAAGCGACCGATAAGGCAAATGCCCGAAGCAGTGATCGTAATATTCATCGATTGGCCCAGTATAGATAAGGTGTTTGAATTGCACCAGCGCGCACGCTTCGCGAAAATCCGTGTTCAGCCGCACCTCGATTTTTGGGTTCGAGAGCATTTTCTGAAACATCGGCGTATAACCACGCTTCGGCAGCGCTTGAAATTTCTCGGAAAGGTAGCGGTCATCGCGATTGGTGCGAATGGGTATGCGTCCGCAAACGCTGGGATCGAGCTCTTTTGCATCACGCTGCCACTGTTTGCGCGTGTAGTTCTTGAAAAACATTTCGTACAACTTCCACCCAACCTGCGATACGATTACCTCCTCAGAGTTCTTCGGGCTATCGATCCTGACGCGCCATTCAGCAAGCTGGGCCTCCATTTCCTCCGTCGTGGAGGACCGACCTATCAGTTGCTCAAACGTATTTAAGTTGATGGGAAATTGCCAGTAGCGACCATGCGTCCATGAGAGAATCTTATACTGGACTTCGCGCCACTCGGTGAATTGACTGAGGTAATCGATGATCCGCTGCGAATTCGTGCGAAAGTAATGCGGTCCATAGGTGTGAAGAAGCACGCCAGCGGCATCATAATGATCGTAGGCGTTACCCCCGATATGATTACGTTTCTCGACGATAAGGCAGGTCTTGCCAAGTTGGCTGGCAATCCGCTCGGCAAGCACTGAACCGGCGAAGCCCGCACCGACAATAAGGAAATCAAACATTCGCAATCCGCTCTGCCATTTTAGCCGGCGTCCATCAACGCTCGGTCCTCTACCGGCTGGCGCTTGCCCGTCGCGGTTTTATCTCCGGCCTCGTCACACAGGTAGTAGGCCAGGCTTCGAAACATTTGAGCCTGTGCCCAACGGTGCATTGGAACGTTGTCCCAACTAAAGTGCAAACGACGAGAACGGAACGATCCGCCTGACTTGATCCAGCAATCCAGGATATGCTGAACTACTCTATGCAACGTCTGTTCTAATTCCGGAAATTCTCCCCGAAGCAGAAGACATAAATTAATGCACTCTGCACAATCATAAAGTTCCCTCTTATATACAGTCAGCCGGGGTGCTTTTGAAAATGGCTTCGGCAGCCCGTCGACGTCAAAAAGATTGCGCAGATAATAGTTCACCCCTTTCTCTAACGCGGAGCGGATCCGTTCGTCGCCGGTCAATTGCTGAATCTTGGCCAGGGCCTTCATGACGAAGCAGGTGTGATAGTGATCGACAAAGTCTCGCACCTGATCCATGGCATAATACCACGATCCATCTGCTTGTTGCGTGTTGAGCACGAAGTTCAGGTTTCGTTTAGCTCTCTTTGCATAGTCATCGTTAGAAAATACCCGGCCCGCGCTGGTCAGCAGAAAAGCCCGATAGGCCGAGGCGTTGACCACGCCTCCGACATCATCAAAAGGGCTATAGGAGCAACAGCTTGCCCTGTCGGAGGTTTTGAATTCTTTGATGTCATTGCATGCATGTTGCGCAATCGATTGCAGGATCTCCTTCCACTCTTCGCGTTCCTCAAGCTGATAAAGCTGCAGAAATGCTTCATAAACATACGGCGTCGTGGTAATTAATGGAGTGCCTGCCTTAATCGTCCCGGCCCTGGTCACCCAATCGAAAGGATACCCCCAGGCATATTCCTCGAAACCGGCCGAACGCGTTCGCTTGAGCACGTCGAGAAAATGAATGCCTCGTGCCAGATATCTCGGGTCGGCAGTGGCTTGGTAGAGAAAGGCGAAGCCCATCGCATAATGCGCGTCGGCGATTGGAAAGCGCAAGCGGTGGTGAAAGAAGCGGCGTGCTGAAGGTAAAAATGCCTCACAGAAAATCATTGGGGCTACGGCCACCGTTCCAAGACTCTTGTTGCGATAATAGAGTGACTTTGCCCGGGCGCCGAGGGAACCGGCAAAGAAGCTCTGATGATCCCATGACGTTTCGCCATAAACATCCAGCCATTTGGTGAAGCCGGTCAGGACGCAAGATGTCCGGCCTGTCAATTCCTTGGATCGTTTGGTTATCTCCATTTGATCTGGAGCTTCTACTCGCCGCGCTGTACTGCCAGCGGACGCAGTCGGAGACTCTGACCTAGTTCCGCTGGGTCGCCACACGAAAACTATCGAGTTTCTTTAACCTGAGGAGACTCCCGAAAATCGCCCTCAGCTTGTTCATTTGTTCCCGGCGATGAAAACGCATCAACTCGGGCGAAATCGGTCTTTTTGTTCGTCGTAAAGCAGCCCAGCAATACCCTCCCAGCAACGCCAAACCACCTATTAAAAACGGACGCTTGGCGCTTCGATAACAGACCCGGAATAGCTGCCAGACGGGGGATCCACCCAGGTAATTGTCTTTTTCGCCGTATGAGAAGAGCGATGCGACTATCCCCCGTTCTGCAGTACCCAGGGAGCGATAATGATGAAACCGCTTCTCTGGAAACGAACATGTCTTCCAGCCTTTCATTCGGGCACTCGTGACAGCGATCCAATCGATTCCCCCGGCCGGATTACCGATGTAGCCGCCTATTTCTTCAAAGCACTGGCGCCGAAACAACTGACACCCGCCGGCCACATGGTTCTCGCCTTCAAAGCTGTCCCTGGCTGAGTCGTAACCATTTTCTATGAACGGCGTCCCAGCCACACCTAGTCTAGGATCTTTGGAGAACTTTTCCATTAGAAACTCCAGGTAATCGGGATGGAAGGACACGTCCGCATCTAGGTTACCGATGACCTTAAACTGAAGGGTCCTGACCCGTTCCAATCCTTCATTAAATGCACGCACCTTTCCGGCAAAGCTGCGATGGGCACGTTGTGGCAGATGCACCAAGTCGATCCAAGGACAGCGGACCGCGTAGCGCTCGACAATTTCGGCAGTCTGATCAGCGGAGCCATCATCTACAATGACCCAGCGCAAAGGCGCTACTGTCTGAGCCATCATCGAGGCAAGGGTCTTTTCGATAAAGGCAGCCTCATTATGCGCAGGCGTGATGAGAACGTATTTCATCAGAGCGGCAGCTGAGGTGGAATACTAGTCGGCACGACCCTTATTGCGTACATTCAAAAAACAGCTTCCGTTGCGAGGGCTGCTTAGACCATTCAGTCGGCAGTACGCTGACATGTTCCACATAGAAACGAATTACTACAGCATCAGCCCAATCAGGCGCAGTTCTCCTCAGAAATCGACAAAATGCGGTCGGCAGTTCTGGCCTTTCGGGATGCCGATAAATATTGTCGTAAATGGCTGCCAGCCGCTCGCCACGCAGCCATTTAAACTCGCTGCTGGAGCGATCAAACACAGCGACATTCCCAGATCGGTCGACCCGCTCGATGGCAAAAGTCCGAACTTGAGGTGTTGCGATATGGTTGAACGTCGGACCGCAGGTAAATGGCCAGCCATGTAGCTTGAATAAGCCAAACGCGGTGTTAGTTGCGATCAAGCTGATGCCTACGAAAAGCAAAGCCTGCAGTGCTAGTCTCCGTCTAAAAACGTTGCCGGTATCCGTTCTTGTAGAAATCGGCCCGCAATATGCCGTCTCGCTAGTCTTGGGACGAGCGACTTGGCGAGAAGTTCGTTGCCCAAACATGAGTTTTGACCAAGGGAAGAGGAGAGGATAGACAAGCCAAAGCAGTGGAATTCGTTGTGCAACTAAATACCAAGCGGAATAACCGCCGCTCGGCGCATTGCCGATCAACGCATGAATATCGTGCAAGATGACGCCTTGATCTCGCCGATCCAGATTGCTTTGTCTAAGCGCTTGTTGAGACGTGGCGTCGACATAGATAATCCGCTCGAGTATATCAAAGACTCGCAGGGAAGACACTGCGCGACGACATCGTTTGCAACCTCCGTCATAGAAAATGTACATTGATTGCCTGAAACAACGTCGGCCGACCCAACCAAAAATTCGGTGCCAGTTCAGAAATGACACATAACACACTTGCAGATGCAAGAATATGTTTGCCATGAAAGCTCCGAGAATGTTATGAAAAAACAAGCCCAATGCGGCCGCAAACATCCGCGTTCGAGGAAAGAGTACCAGGACGATAAAAGATAATTCGAAGAGAATTGTAACTAATGCTCCGACTTGGAAGAACCACGTTTGCCCATTGATTAAGAAGTGTGCAAAGCGCGGGATCTTTTGCATTGCATACCATCTCGTGTAAATATGATATCTAAGATTGTCGCTAAAAATCCAATTCCAGCGGCCGTCGATGGCTTTCCACAATCCCCCAAAGAAATAGTTAACTCCCATTAGCGTCCAGATAAGGCGCACGGGCAACCCGTAATCAACGGAGGGCGGCGGTGGGGCGGTGGCGCGATTATCGGCGCGTTTCCTGGCTTGAATAAGAGCATCAACGGAAAGCACGTCCGCGCAACGACTCAGAGACAGTAGAAACGCGAACCAAACCATAAAGTGGTAAAAATCTATCTTCCCGTACGACTGTGGAATGCCACATAGAAAAAGGCCTAGAGCTGCGACGACAAATGCAGATGAGCGGGCAAAGAATCCGATAACCGCTGTGACACAAGCCGTACGCAGAATGCCACCCAAAATGGTTACTACGAGAGGATCGAACGCCCGTGCGTTGTGCAAGAACCAGCCGAACCCTATGGGTGCTACCTGCAGCTCACGCGGAAGCTGGCTAAACCAGACGATTTTATCCAAATCAAGCCACCACGCAAAAAAGCCAAAAAACACGATGCGGAATACAGCAAGATTCACTGGATGCTCTATTGACATGAAAAAGTTCCGTATCGCCGCTTTCAATTTCTTGAAAAGCATGTGCTGGCGAGCTTCCAGAAGTAGATATGATTCTAGAAGACCGAACAGCAAACAAACTTCGATGAAGAGGCTTGTTCTTTTTTGCTGATAGAACTCCAAATTGTGAAACTCAGGCTCTAAACTGCGATGCTGGGCAACAATGCGATTCAGTGCTCCAATTGATTCACCACGATAACATGCCTCGACAAAGGACGTACCAAAAGCGATGTATAGAAAAGCAGTGGTTGCCCACAATATGGCCAACGCTAGGGCAATCTTGCGTGATGTATTTTTCTGCATTTATGAAAGATTCATCCGCCTCGATTATGTCCGTATGAAATATGGAAAAAGGAAACCCGAAGATGAGCGCGCAAATGCGCTTTACTACGGGTTCGCCCACGGCATCGGATCAATCGGATCAAAAGACGTCTTGAGCCTGTAAGCTGAACCTGTCTGGAGCGCACTATGAATTGCGAGGATAACCTCCGTTGTGTGAAGACAAAATTCTGCAGAAAGTCGGCTCGGTCGTCGCTCTCTTATGGCCGCATCTAATTCAACGATCCCCAGACAAAAGTCCACGCGTTTTCGGAGATGCCGAGTGCGAGCGCGAAGCGCGCGGAGAATAGTGCGAGGTTGAAGTCTATAGAGACTATTGGCGTGCGTACTTGACGTGCGCTGGGGACATACTAACGCATATCGCTCCTTCCATGGGGCAACCATCATTCTCCATCCGATCGTAATATACCGCTTAATATATACGGGACATCGCGGCCTACAGATATCATCGGTACAAAGTACCCCTTTTTCGCCAAAGACCCGGAGGCCCCGGTCGGGCAGAGCGATCCAACTACAAGTCAACCGAGCGACTGGACCAGATACAAATTTGAGAACCGCTACCGAGAAATCTGGAGTGTTGACCGCTAGAGGCGGAACATCTGCTCCCTTATCCAAGATTTGGCATGATGAAAAAGCGGTTACTGTCTCGACGGGTCCAAAAAAGGCCTGCAACCAACTTACCGGATATGCCGCGTGCTCTAAGGTGCATCCAACTTCGAACTCGTCCTTGTAAGGCCACGGGATTCCTAGCTCATTAATCCATTTCTTGTACTGCGCCCGGTGAATCAAACCACCATCCATCTCCGCGTAAGCCAGGTAGACCTTGCCGATCTTTTCTTTACGCAGCGCCTTCCAGAATGTCTGTGCGGTTTCGCCAAGAAGACGCGAAGGAGCCGCGGATAGAGACAGGCCCTTTTCGTTTGCAAGGTTTACTAACCATTGTCCTTCAGGAAAGGACATTGCCAATGGCTTTTCGGAATAAACATGCTTGCCTGCCATAAGGCAGGCCTTTGAAATCTCGAAATGGCTCCTCGGGTTTGTAAGATTTAGTACCAACTCTACTCTTGTGTCATCAAGGAGCTCATCGAGGGACGAGTATCGTAAGACTGAGTAATATCTAGAAAACCTCGTAGCGCGCTCCTCATCTTGATCCATAAGACCGACAAGCTGCAGTTGTCGGTACTTCGGTAGCGTCTTGAGATAGAAAGGTGCAACGTTTCCGCACCCAATGAGAGCTAAGCGCATAACGCTCCTCCTATGCTTTCAGCAGCAATAAAAAAGTCTCCTAAGAAAGAATATGCCGTTCTTCCTAATGGATTCAGGATAGCGCTTAAAGGTGCAGATCCCCTATGGATTTCATCCCGTGATTGATGGCGGTCGTTTGACGTTAATGCTATTCGGATATGACCTCCAAGGGCATTTTTGTGAGATGTTCACTTTCGCTCCACGGTTTCCTAGCCCTCTCCGCGTAAATTCGGGCAAAGATTTCGTCCATGATCTTTGCTGTCAAAATAATCTCCCGATACGGAATGGGACCTGGCTCGCCCCGGCGAATGCTATTGTAAAAACGTTCGATTAATTCCTTCATTCCGAAATCCTGATAAAGCCGCCGTCGAATGAAGTTTGTCAGGTTCAACACTGCGTTCCTTGCATGTTCCCGGGCGTACTTGAGCGAAGGAATGAAATACGTGAGATAACTCTTGTAGGACTGGCGGCTCGTTCGCACTAAAGTCCCCGTGATGATATCTGCCACCATTGAACCGCCAGCGCCATAAATACGCAACTGATTGACGCCTTTAAGTGAGGTGGAAAAGCAGAAGAATGCGGTTGTACCGGTCGCATCGCGAATTACAACTCGTAGTTCGTCCAGAACTTCATCGACCCCCAATCGCTTCAGGTCGTCGCTCTGATGAGCTGTCGCGACCAGCACGGCGATGTCATCGTCCAGAAATTCGGCCAGTTTAGCGATACCATGGCTGATGATATTATGAAATAGTTGCCCTGGAAGGCGACGCACCCAATGTTCACGATTACCTAGGACAGGTCCCACGTAACTTATATCGTCCAAATCGTACGACCAATAACTTTCCAAATGAACAGGCTTTCCCCCGAGAAACCCTGCGTTCGCTAGCCGACGAATTTCCAACATCTCGAGGGTGAACTGATAGTTATGGCCAGCCGTCATCTTCAAATCGCGTCTGTCCGCAAATTCGATCAACGCTTCAGTTTCTTCCGCTGTGACCGCAAACGGCTTTTCCAAATAAACGTGGCTTCCGAATTCAAGGCACTCCCTGGCGAGTTGGAAATGACTTTGTGGCGGGGTTGTAATGTGGACGACCTGCGGCTGCGTACTCCGAAGCATTTCCTGCAGATCAGAAAAGCATTCGGAAATGTGAAAGCGCTCACCCAGTTGTTTAGCCATTAGCAATTCTCGGTCGCAAACCGAAACGATCTTGCAATTCGGAATCCGACGAATGGCGGCAACGTGTTGATCTGCCACTTTTCCGCATCCAACTATAGCTATGCGAAGCATCGTTACGTGCTCTTGGCCTCAAATTGACTTAAAAACGCTTCCATCGCTTTATCCATGCTGATGCGTGGCTGCCACCGCAGCAATTCCTTAAGTTTCTTGTTTGAGTAGCGATTCCCTTTCCATTCTGCCGAACAACGGCGACGGTTAAAAACCGCAGGCAGCTGGTATTTCGACCACTTTGCATACCTGTCCCAGAGCAGGCAGAACGCCCATGTTACTGGATAAGGGATGGAAATCGCAAAACGCCCGGTCTTCTTACGATATGCCCGCAGAAACTGACGGCTTGTGAGCGACTCATCGTCAACAACGTTGAATGTCTCTCCGTTGATGCCCGGCGTAAGTCCCGCCAGTACGATCGCTTCAGCACAGTTGTCAACAAAGGTTAAAGGAAGACGGTTGGATCCTCCAAGGTGCATAAAAATCCCAAAGGTATCAATTCCAACACGCCCGCTTAAGTCTCGCTTGCCGGGCCCGAAGACGGCTCCTGGTCTCACGATGACGTACGGCATCTTGTATCGCTCGCCATATTGCTTGACCAACTCTTCCTGCTTAAGCTTCCCAAAGCCGTACGCGTCGCACCGATCCTGAGGAGCCTCTTCCAGTGGGCATGTTTCATCCAGGATGGCGCCTCTTTTCAAATTCAGGGTCGAGTATACTGCAAATGAACTTACATTGACAAAGCGCTTGGGCTGCCGGTATTCGAGAAAAGCATCCATCAAGTTGCGCGTAGCCAGGGCAGAGTTCATAAATGCTCCGGCAAATGATTTTTCCATCCCGGCGGCGAGATGCAGAATAAGTGAAACCCCTTCGACCGCTTTTCGACAATCATCCCGCGAAAGGAGATCTCCTTTTATCAACTCTACATTTTTCCCACCTGGGCAGTTGTCCAGTATTTCTTTCAAACGCCCCAAGCGGCTGGAGGGCCGAACTAAACAGCCGAGATTGCTGAAGCCATATTCGAGCAAACTCTCAACGACCTTTGCACCAATAAAACCGCTCGATCCGGTGACCAAAATGCGATCTTCGGGAGAAGCGATATATTTATATTCCAAGGTCATTACTCGGATTAAGGAGCACTATATTCCGGCTTTTCTACTTTGCTGCCGAAAGGGTGTGGTTATTTGAACAAGCAACGAAGTATCGGAAGAAGGCCGGCGTGGTTGGAATTTGCTCCGCTAATTAGGCAAGTTTGGTCGTGTCGGTTAGCCGGTTCGCATTTGGCAGCCACAGACGTTAGAAGATGTGCCGCGGCTTACAACTGTTGGAATCCGAGGTCTCGCCGCAGGCCTCGCGGTACTGAGAATCACCACTTTCCGAACGCGAGTATTGCGCAGTCGTGTCGTACTAACTAGGGCCCAGAAACGACGGTAAGGTTAGTAGGCGGAG
>WNGC01001154.1_pt1 | contig 16017 bp, 17 predicted proteins | sample 5400051 | NCBI WGS metagenome assembly WNGC01 (sample SAMN13153368, study PRJNA577476) | soil metagenome | isolation source: 20 cm soil or saprolite under grassland replicate 2 | place: USA:California | collected 2016-06-15
AGCGAGCGCCGCTGCAGCGTCTCCTTCACCTCGTCGAGCCCCACGGGCTTCTTTCCATCCGGCCCGGGTACGGCGGAATCCGCCGCCAGCTCGAGCGCGTTGAGCGCGACGCGCGCGTCGCCGTTGCTCACCGCGACCAAGCCGTCCAGAGCTTCTTTCGTTAACGCGACCGAACCGCCGAGGCCGCGCTCCTCGGACAAGGCCCGCTCGACGATCAGCCGCACCTCGTCTTCGGTGAGCGGCTTCAACGTGAACACACGGGAGCGCGAGAGGAGTGCCGAGTTCACCTCGAACGATGGGTTTTCCGTCGTGGCCCCGAGGAGCGTGACGTCGCCGTTCTCGACGTATGGCAGGACCACGTCCTGCTGCGCCTTGTTGAAACGGTGGATCTCGTCGATGAAGAGGACGGTGCCCTGATTCGTCAGGCCGCGGAGCTTTCGCGATTCCTCGATGATCTTGCGCAGTTCGGCCACACCGGAGGCGACGGCCGAGATCGCCACGAAGCGCGATTGCGTGCGCTTCGCGCCGATCGCGGCAAGGGTCGTCTTGCCGGTGCCGGGCGGCCCCCAGAGGATCATCGAGGGGAGCTGACCGGCTTCCATCGCCTTGCGGAGCACTCGGCCCTTGCCCACGAGGTGCGCCTGCCCGACGAACTCATCGAGATCGCGCGGCCGCATCCGTGCGGCGAGGGGTTGACCTTGGGGCATTCCCCGATTCTCGCACCGCGACCGAATTGCCGCCCCGGGAGACATAAACAGTCGCTTATGCTACGGAACGTGGAACGGGGAGCGGTCCTCAGCCAATCCAGCCTGCGCGAGCTGCGCAGCTATTACCGGGCACTCGGCGACGTGAACCGCCTGCGCATCGTGCAGATCCTCGTCACCGAAGGCGAACAACCGGTGTCGGAGCTCGCGCGGCGCCTACGGATCAGCCAGCCCCTGATGTCCTGGCACCTGCGGCGGCTCCGGCGCGCGGGGATCGTACGTATGGAGCGCGTCGGCCGCGAGGTGCGCTGTTCGTTCGACCGCGAGAATTTCGCCGAGCTGAACGCGCGAGGATTCCGACTGCTCATGAATCGTGCGGAGGCGCAGGCATGAGCCACGGGGTCGTACCCGACCGCGTGGCGGAGGGGGCGCGCGCAGGCATCGGTCCGCTTGCACGGGCTCTCGCCGGTATGGGGATATCGGCGAACGCGGTCACGATCGCGGGAGGCGTGCTCAGCATCGTCGGCGCCGGCCTTCTCGCGGCCGGAATGCCGCTGGGGGCGCTCCTCGTGCTCTTGATCGGGACGATCGCCGACACCCTCGATGGACAGATCGCCAAGGCCGCCGGCGGAGGGACGCGCCTCGGTGCCTTCCTCGACTCGACGGTCGACCGCGTCGCCGACGGTGCACTGTTCGTCGGCGCGGCCGCGGCGGGCGCGAATCTCGGTCAGCCGCTCCTCCTGTGGTCGTCGCTCGTCGCCCTCGTCGCCTCGTTCCTCGTCCCGTACGTCCGGGCGAAAGCCGAATCCCTCGGCGTGAGCGCCAGCGTCGGCCCGGCGCCACGCGAGGCGCGCATCGTGATCTTCCTCGTCGGTCTCGCGGCATGGGCCGTCTTCGACGTCGAGGCGATCTTCGTCGCCGCGATCTTGGCCCTCGCCGTCCTCTCGACCATCACGTTCGTCCTCCGGGTGGTCCACGTGGGCCGCCAACTCTCGATCAAAGAAAGGTAGATATCGGAAGTCATGGCGATCGCCAAAAAGAGAAAGAAAGCGTCAACGACGCGCCGCGGAAACAAACGGATCCGCGTCGCGATCATCGGTGTCGGTAACTGCGCAAGCTCGCTCGTGCAGGGCGTCCATTACTACCGGAACGCCAAGCCGGGAGATCGCGTGCCCGGGATCATGCACGTCGACCTCGGCGGCTATCACATCCGCGACGTCGACTTCGTCGCGGCGTTCGATGTCGACCGGAACAAGGTCGGCAAGGATCTCGCCGACGCCATCTACCAGGCACCGAACAACACCTACCGCTTCGCCGACGTCCCGCGGACCGGGGTGAAGGTCTCGCGAGGTATGACCCACGACGGCATCGGCAAATACCTCTCAGAGGTGGTGAAGAAAGCGCCGGGCGCCACCGACGACGTCGTCGGAATCCTGCGCGACCGCGAGGTCGACGTCGTCGTGAGCTACCTCCCCGTGGGCAGCGAGGAAGCCACGAAGTGGTACGTCGAGCAGACGCTCGAGGCCGGCTGCGCGTTCATCAACTGCATCCCGGTGTTCATCGCGCGCGAGCCGTACTGGCAGAAACGCTTCGCACAGAAGAACCTGCCGATCATCGGCGACGACATCAAGTCGCAGGTCGGTGCCACGATCACGCATCGCGTCCTGACGCGCCTCTTCATGGACCGCGGCGTCCGCCTCGACCGTACCTACCAGCTGAATTTCGGCGGCAACACCGATTTCCTGAATATGCTCGAGCGCGAGCGTCTGGAGTCGAAGAAGATCAGCAAGACGAACGCTGTGACGAGCATGCTCGACTATCCCCTGGACCCGAAGGACGTTCACGTCGGCCCGTCGGATTACGTGCCGTGGCTCCTCGACCGCAAGTGGTGCTACATCCGTATGGAGGGCACCACCTTCGGCGACGTCCCGCTCAACGCGGAGGTCAAGCTCGAGGTCTGGGACTCGCCGAACAGCGCCGGCGTGGTGATCGACGCAATACGCTGCTGCAAGCTCGCGCTCGACAGAGGCATCGGGGGCACGATCGTGGCTCCGTCGGCGTACTTCATGAAGTCGCCGCCGCGCCAGATCCCCGACGACCGGGCGCGTGAGGGCGTGGAGGAATACATCAAGGGACGGTCGAGCCAACAGACGCTCAGTGGGGCATCGAGCTAGAGATGCTCGACCGTCTGATTCACGGATCGGCGTTCTGGGGCTGGCGCGTCTGCGCCTCGCTCGCGCAGCGCCTGCCCGCCTGGATCACGTACCCGGCGGCGGTGGCCGGCGGGGAGATCGCTTACCTCTTCTGGACCGGCCGCCGCAAGATCGCAAAGCAGAACTTCGCGGTGGTGCTCGCGCTTCCGGCCGGTGACCGCGAGGTCGCGCGCGTGGCGCGGCGCTCTTTCCGCAACTTCGCGAAATATCTCGTCGAGATCATGCGATTCCCCCGCCTCGAGACCGCCGATTTCGCAAGGCTGGTCACGGTCGATCCGCGCTCGTGGTCCTACTTCCGAGCCGCACGAGACCATGGGCGCGGCCTCATCTTCGTGTCCATGCATTTCGGCAACTTCGAGATCGGCGGCGCCCGGATCGCGGATGAGATCCCGCTCAACGTGATCGCGGACGGGCTCGAGAACCAGCGCCTCATGGACCTCCTCGTGGCGAACCGCGCACACAAGAATGTGAAGCTTCTGGCGCCGGAGGGCGCGGTCCGCCAGGTGCTCCAGGCCCTTCGCCGCAACGAGATGGTCGGCCTGATGATGGATCTTGGGCCGCGCGCGAAAGAGCTCGACAACGTCGAGGTCATGTTCTTCGGTGAGCTCACCGCATTTCCGACGATCGCGGCGAACCTTGCGCGGGTCTCGGGTGCCCCGATCGTCGTCGCGGCCGTGACGCGAGAGCGCGACAACACCTTTCGCGGGGTCGCTCTGCCGCCGATCTTCGTCGAACGGACGAAGCAGGCCGCCCACGACATCGAACACACCACGCAGGCGATCGTTCACGGTCTCGAGCAGCTGGTCCGCGGCGACCCTGACCAGTGGTACATCTTCCGCCCCATGTGGACCCGGCCCGAAGGCACGACGTAGGCCATGGGCGCTGCGCGGGCGCTCGCGACCGCAGCCCTACGGGTCCTGCCAAGAGTGCCGCCCGCGTGGCAGGGGCCGATATCCGAGGTGGTCGGGACCATCGCCTACATTGCCGCGCCTCGCGGGCGCGCCGCGGTCCGCGCGAACCTCGCGATGATCTCGCCGGAACGGCCGCTGAGCGTGCGGCGCGTGTTCGTCAATCAGGTCCGGCAGTACCTCGAGGTCTTCCAGATCCCGCGACTCGATCGCGCGCGCTTCGACGCGGTGGTCCGTGTCGAAGGGTGGGACAACTTCCTGTGTGCGCAGCGCCTCGGCAAGGGCGTGATCTTCGGCAGCGCGCACCTCGGACCGGTGGCGCTCGTCGGGCAGGTCCTCCTGACGCGGGGCTTCACGCTCACACTCCCGGCCGAGAAGACCGACTCCGAATTCATGCACGCCGTGAATCGTGCGCGGCAGGCGCAGGGTCTCGTGCTCGTGCCGATCGATTCGGCCCTCGGGATCCACCGTGTGGTCCGCGACGGCGGCGTGCTCGGCATCCTCGCGGACCGCGCGGTCACAGGTGTGGGTGAACGGGTCGAGTTCTTCGGACGGCCCGCTCTCCTTCCGTCGGCGCATGTCGCCCTGGCTCTCCGCACCGGCGCGCCCCTCGTCCCGGCATTCGCCTGGCGCGAGAAGGGCTTCCTCGTCGCGCGGATCGAAGAGCCTCTGGAGCTCGTGTCGACCGGCGATCGCGACACGGATGTCCGCGCCGGCGTCCGCCAGTTCGCGGCTCGCCTCGAGCGCTACATCAAGGAGCATCCCGAGCAGTGGACCGTGTTCGAACCCGCGTGGGACGCTCATGGGTAGGGCTGATCTCCACACGCATAGCGAGCTGAGCGACGGCCTTTCTTCGGTCGACGCGGTCCTCGACTCCGCCGAGCGCGCCGGCCTGGATGTGATCGCGCTCACCGATCACGACGACATCCGCGGAGCGTTCGAGCTCCGTGAGCTCGCCGCGCGGCGCTCCAGCCCGGTCGAGGTTGTCCCGGGAGCCGAAGTGACGACGCGATCCGGCCACCTCCTCGCCCTTTGGATCGAGGACGAGATACCGATGTTCTGCTCGCTCGCGCAGGCACTCGCGCGGATCCATGCGGCGGGAGGGATGGCGATCGTGCCGCATCCGCTGTCGTACCTCACCTTCTCGGTCGGCGAGGGCGCCCTGAGGCAGCTCGCGGCCTACGGCGACGACTCGCGGATGGTCGACGCGATCGAGCTGCGCAATCCGTCGTACGCCGGGCGCGTCCGCGCCTCCCGCGCTCTCTGGCTCAACACCCACATGCTTCGTGTCGCCGAGACCGGATCGAGCGACGCGCACCACGCGGCTCTCGTCGGGACATGCTGGACCGACTTTCCAGGCGCCACGTCCGACGACCTCCGGACCGCTCTCCGGGCTCACCAGACCAAGGCGGACGGCCGCGGCTGGACCCTCCGCGAGCACCTCGACGGCGCCGCCAAGCAGCAGTGGCGTTCGATGGTCCGCGACCCGATCAAGCGCGCCCGACGCACAATGACCCGCTCTAAGAAGAAATGACTTTCACATGAAGATCGGGATCGTTTCCCCTTACGCCTATCCGCGCCCGGGGGGCGCCAATTCGTACATCCGGGAGAGCTACGAGGAGCTGCGCCGCCTGGGGCACGATGTCCGGATCATCACGGCGCCCTGGGGCGATGACCCGCCCGCTCAGGACGTTATCCAGATCGGCCAGGCGATCGCCGTCCCGTACAACGGCGCGATCGGCCGGATCACATTGTCCCTGCGCCTCGAATGGCTCGTGTCGCGGATGCTCGATCGGGAACGGTTCGACATCATCCATCACCACGAGCCGCTCGTTCCCTTCCTCTCGATGCAGATCCTCGACTCGGCGCGCTGCCCGCAGGTGGCGACGTTCCACGCCTTCGGCGGGTTCTCCTTCTCCTACTGGGCCGGCCGGCCCATCGGGAACCGCTACATGAACAAGCTCGATGCGCGGATCGCCGTCTCCAGCGCCGCGCGCCACTTCATCTCGACGTACTTCCCGGGCGATTACAAGATCATCCCGAACGGCGTCGACGTGCAGTTCTACTCGAGCGCCAAGCCGTTTCCGGAATACAACGACGGCAAGATCAACATTCTGTTCGTCGGTCGTCTCGAGCCACGGAAGGGCGCGATGTACCTGATGGAGGCCTACGCGAAGCTCAAGCCCAAGCACCCCGAGCTCCGGCTGATCCTCTGCAGCGTCGGCCCGCTGCTGGGACGGCTGCGCCGGTTCGTCCGCGAGAATCGCCTCGAGGACGTGCTCTTCGCGGGCCGCGTGTCGGACGTCGACAAGGCGCGCTTCTACAAGACGGCGCACATCTTCTGCGCTCCCTCGACCGGCCAGGAGTCCTTCGGGATCGTCCTCCTCGAGGCCATGGCGGCGGGGCTGCCGGTGGTCGCGAGCGACATCCACGGTTACAAGCGTGTCGTACAGCGAAATGTCACCGGCCTCCTCGTCGAGCCCCGGGATCCCGACGCCATCGCCGGGGCCCTCGAACGGCTGCTCTGCGAACCCGCACTGCGCGAGCGGCTCGGCCAGGCGGGCGCGAGGCGTGCCCCCGAGTACGACTGGTCGCACGTGACGGCCCAACTCGTTGAACTCTATGAAGAGGTCATTCGTAAGAGGGGCGTGCGCTAGAGTCTCGGCCCGAGGGGGTGGTCCTCGTGTTCAACCGCAAAATCGCCGCGTTTTTAGCAGCGCTCGCTCTCCTGCTAGCTGCATGCACGCCGGCGCCGAAGGGCACCGCGTCGACGCCGTCCGGCGCCGCCGGCGAGCAACCGCAACCGGGCGGGACGCTCACCTTCATCGTGAACGCCGAGCCGCCGTCGTTCGACGGGCACCGCGAAACGACCTTCGCGCTCCTGCACCCGATCGCGCCGCACTACAGCACGCTCTACAAGTTCGACCCAAATGATCTGACCAAAGTCATCCCGGACGTCGCCGCGGCGATGCCCGAGGTCTCGGCCGACAAGCTCACCTACACCATCAAGCTCCGCACCGACGTGAAATTCCACGACGGGTCGAAGATGACGAGCGACGACGTCGTCGCGACGTACAACAAGATCATCTTCCCGCCCACCGGCGTGCTCTCACCCCGGGCGGGCGCCTACGCCGCGGTCGACGCGAGCGGCATCACCGCCGCCGCGCCCGACACGGTCACGTTCAAGCTGAAGTACCCCTCAGCGTCGTTCGCGACGAACCTCGCGTCGCCGTGGAACTTCATCTACAGCGCAGCGAAGCTCAAGACGGACATCCACTGGTACGAGAAGAACATCATGGGCACGGGACCGTTCACCTACGTCTCGAACACCAAGGGGCAGGACTGGGTCGGTAAGAAGTTCCCCGACTACTTCGGCAAGGACAAGAACGGCGTCCAGCTGCCCTACCTCGACGGGTACAAGGCCCTGATCATCACTGACGCGAGCGCCGAGGTGAACGCGATCCGCAGCAAGCAGGCCGCGATCGAGTTCCGGGGCTTCACCCCGCAGCAGCGCGACACGCTCTCCGGGGCGCTCGGCAGCGCTCTCGCGATCCAGGAGGCGCCCTGGATCTGCGTGAACTACGTCGTGCCGAACACCAAGAAGCCGCCGTTCGATGACGTTCGCGTCCGGCAGGCGCTCACGCTCGCGATCGACCGGTATGCCGGCAGCACGTCCCTGCAGAAGATCACGATCGTGAAAGATGTCGGCGGCCTCATGCGGCCCAAGGGGCCCTTCGCGCAGGCCGACGCGGATCTCCAAAAGATCGCGGGATTCGGCACGGACGGCGCGGCGAACAAGGCGAAGGCCAAGCAGCTTCTCGCCGATGCGGGCCAGTCGAACCTCACGTTCAAGTTCCTGAATCGCAACATCACCACGCCGTACGAGCCGGTCGCGCTCTTCGTGATCGATCAGTGGAAGCAGGTCGGCATCACCGCGACCCACGACGTCAAGGAGACCTCCGCGTACCAGGCGGACCTGCGCGCGGGCAACTTCGAGGTCGCGCTCGATTTCAACTGCGACTTCCTCGACGAGCCCGACCTCCAGCTCGCCAAGTTCTGGTCCGCCTCGGGTCTCGGCAAGGGCCTCAACTTCGCGTTCTACGACGACGCGGCGCTCGACAAGATGATCGACGGACAAGGCCGCGAGACCGACCCGGCCAAGCGCAAGGCGCTCGTCGCGGACATCGAGAAGTACGCCATGGACACGAAGGCCTACCAGTACCCGGTGCTCTGGTGGTACCGGATCATCCCGTACCTCAACACGGTGCGCGGCTGGCGCATCGGCTCGAACCACTACACCAACCAGGACCTCGAGACGGTCTGGCTGGGGAAATAGCCGAACTAGCGAACTAACGGGAGCCGCCCGAGACTTACCGGATGCGCCGGTACGTCGCCGGGCGGCTCCTGCTCATGATCCCGACGCTCATCGGCGTCGCCATCCTGACGTTCGTGATCATGCGCGCGGTGCCCGGCGACATCGTCGCGCTGAAGTACGCGGGCTCCCCGGTGCCGCAGTCGGTCATCGACGAGGAGCGTCACCAGCTCGGTCTCGACAAGCCGATGTGGGCGCAGTTCACCGATTGGATGGGCGAGATCGCGCACTTCGACCTCGGCACGTCGCTCTGGACCGGCCACCCGGTCGTCGAGGAGATCCTCGTGCGGTTCCCACTCTCGCTCGAGCTCGCCATCATCGCGACGCTCCTCGCCATCACGATCGCGGTCCCGCTCGGCGTCCTCGCGGCGGTGCGGCAGGACACCTGGACCGACTACGCCATCCGCCTTTTCTCGATCGGCGGCCTCGCGATGCCGAGCTTCTGGATCGGGCTCCTCATGGTGCTCGCAACCATCACGTTCTTCGGATGGGCGCCGCCGCTGGTCTTCACCGCGATCACGGACGATCCGATCGCGAACCTCTCGCAGATGGTCCTCCCCGCGCTCTCGGTGGGCTACCGCTACTCGGCCGTGTCGATGCGCATGACACGCTCGACCGTGCTCGAAGTTCTGCGCGAGGACTATGTCCGTACCGCGCGCGCAAAAGGCGTGCGCGAGAGCATCGTCGTGATGAGGCATGCGCTGCGGAACGCGCTCCTGCCGGTCGTCACCGTGATCAGCCTCGAGTTCGCGTTCCTCATCGGCGGCCTCGTGGTCACCGAACAGGTCTTCAACCTGAACGGAATCGGCAAGCTGCTCGTCGACGCGGTCGCGCACCGCGACTACACGCTCATCCAGGCTCTGGTGCTGCTCCTCGCCTCGGTGTTCGTGCTCATCAACTTCGTGGTCGACATGATCTACGTCGTCCTCGACCCGCGGATCCGGTACTCGTGACCGAGCTCGTGCATCCGGCGGTCGGCGAAGCCGACGACACCGCGAAGCGGCGCTACCTCGAGTCGACCGGGCGCCGGCGTTTCGTCCGGTTCTGGCGGGAGTTCGTGCGGCGGCGGCCGCTTGGGACGGCGGGCGCGGCGCTGATCATCGTCATGCTGCTGACGGCCGCCTTCGCCGATCGCATCGCGCCGTACGACCCGGTCGAGATCCGCTTCAGTGATCTCCTGCAGGGCCCGTCGTTCCAGCATCTGCTCGGGACGGACCCGTTCGGGCGGGACGTGTTCTCGCGGATCGTCTACGGCTCGCGGACCGCGCTGCTCGTCGGGTTCAGCGCGTCGTTCGTCGGCTGCACCCTCGGCCTCGTCCTGGGCGTGGTGGGCGCCTACTTCGGCGGGAAGGTGGATCAGCTCGTCCAGCGGCTCATGGACGTCCTCCTCAGCTTCCCGCTCATCGTCATCGCGATCGCGGTGGTCGCGGCGCTCGGGACCGGCGAGGACAAGATCGCGAACGTCATCGCCGCGATCACGGTCCCGATCATCCCCCGTGTCGCGCGCGTGGTCCGCTCGAGCGCGCTCGGCATCGTGAACATGCCCTACATCGAGGCGACGCGCGCCGTCGGGTCCGGCGCGGTCCGCATCATGTTCCGCCACATCGCGCCGAACGTGTTCGCGCCTTACCTGATCATGCTCACCGCGTTCCTGGGGCAGGCGATCCTCCTCGAGGCCTCGCTCTCGTTTCTCGGCCTCGGCGTGTTCGAGCCGACACCGTCATGGGGACTGATGCTCCGCGGCGCCGGCATGCAGTTTCTCGAGCAAGCGCCGTGGCTCGCGATCGCGCCGGGTGTGGCGATCAGCCTCGCGGTATTCGGCTTCAACCTGTTCGGCGACTCGCTGCGTGACGCGCTCGACCCGCGCCTGCGGACGGCCTAGCGGGCCGGCTTCACCGAGCTCTTCGCGAAGATCGCGTCGTCGACGTCGATCGGTGCGCCGGTCCGGACGGCGAGCGCGATCGCATCCGAAGGTCGCGAATCGACCTCGATCCGCTCCGCTCCCCGCTCCAGATACAGCGTCGCGTAGAACACCCCGCCGGTCTGAGCGGTGTCCGCGAAAGGTACGAACCCGGTGACTCCCACGCGCGCGACGCGCACGCCAAGCTTCTCGAAGGCCGAGAGGAGAAGGTCGTGCGTGAGCGGCCGCTCGTTCTTGTTCCCGGAAAGCGCGCTCCCAATCGCGGCTGCCGTGTCCGGGGCGATCCAGATTGGCAGGATCGCGCCTGAGTCGTCCTTGAGACTGACGAAGTGCTTCTCCTCGTAGAGACGGACCGACTCGACCGTGCAGCGGATCACGGAAGGAATCCTACGCGCGGTTGCCATTCGAGCGAGGCGCTACGAGGACGAGGACAGAGCCTCGACCCCCGCGCGGATCGCGGCCTCGAGCTCACGCGGTCGCGCCGAGCCAATGAGCACGGGGATACCTTTGCGCAGCCGCAGCTGGACACCCTCATTGCCGCTGGTCATGTAGCCCCAGCCCCTGGGGCCGAGCCGAACACCCCAGCCGCCGTACTCGAGCAGCGGGTTGTACCGGCGCACCTCGAGACCGATGATCTCGCCGAACGCGATGCGCCGTGTCGGCCAGAGATAGCGGAAGGCGATGCTCACTCCGCCGTCGGTGACGTCGACGTCGAGATGCGAGAGCGAGATGAGAGACGCGACGAGCACCACGACGACCGGCGCGATCGCCAGGAGGAGCGCGTCGCCGGGACGGGAGAACACCACGGCGACGACCGTGACCCCAACGACGAAGACCATGGCCAGGAGCAGGAGTCCCATCAGCGCGCCGTGGAAGTGCTGCTCCTCGTGGTACCGGGTCACGTCCCCTTCCACACCGGCTTGCGCCGCTCGATGAACGCCCGCACACCTTCGCGGAAGTCGGCGCTCGTGTAGCAGAGCGCAACCAGATCCGCGGCCTCGTCGGGCATCATCCGCGCGCGGATCCGCCGGACCATCTCCTTCGTGGCGTGAAGCGTGAGCGGCGCATACGAGCCCAGCTGCTCGACGAGCTGGCCCACCCGCGGCTCGAGCGCATCCTCGTCTGGCACGACCTCGGTGACGAGACCGATCGCGCGTGCCTCCTCGGCGTCGATGAGACGCGCCGTGAAGACGAGCTCTTTCACGCGACCGAGGCCGACGAGCGCGGCGAGGCGCACGAGGTTCGCCGCGGAAAAGCAATTCCCCAGCGTTCTCGCCACCGGGACACCGAAACGGGCCGATGGCGCGGCGACACGAAGGTCGCACGCCGCGGCGATCGCGAGACCGCCGCCGACGACCGGCCCGCGCAGCGCCGCGATGGTGGGCACGCGCACGTCCTCGATCGCGCCGAGCCAGGCGTCCATGCGACGCTCGTACTCGAGCGCCTGCGAGGCTTCTTTGAAATCGACGAACTGCGCGATATCCGTTCCCGCGACGAACGCGTCCGCCGAACCGCTGATCACGACCGCCTTGACGGAGCCGTCCGAATTCGCGTCGCGGCAGATAGCGGCGAGCCGGTCGTACATCGCGAAGGTCATCGCGTTCCGGGCCGCGGGACGGTCCACGACGATCCAGAGCGCCGCCGCGCGCCGCTCGGTCCGGATCTCCTCGGTCATGCGCGAGCGATGATGCTCGCGCTCGCCAGATCGTCGACGTCGGCGTCGCTCCAGCCGAGCTCGCGGAGCACGTCGGCGCTGTGCTCGCCGAGCCGTGGCCCGGCGCGGCGGTGTTGAACGGGTGTCCGGCCGAGCCGCATCGGGGAGCCGAGCCCGCGGAGGGTCCCGAGCACGGGGTGCTCGAGATCGACGAAGAAGTTCCGTGCGAGGAGGTGTTCGTCGTTGAACACGTCTCCGTAGTCGGCGATCTCGCCGCACGGCACGCCCGCCTCGCGGAGGAGCGCAAGCCAATGCTCGGCCGGCTTGGTTCGGGTGACCTTCTCGATCGCGAGAATCAACGCTTCGCGATTTCGACGTCGTGCGTTCGCATCGGCGTACCGACCGTCGGTCTCGAGCGGACCGAGGCCGACGACCCGGCAGAAGGCCGTCCAGTTCGGCGGTGTCGTGGCGCCAACGATGAAGTGACGATCGGAGGCCGCAACGGCCTGATACGGAGCGACGAGCTTATGTGCCGAGCCGGCCGCGCGGGGCACCTCACCGCTCCCGAAATACACGCCCGCCTCCCACACCGCGAGGGACACGGCCGATTCGAACATCGAGATGTCCACGAGCTGACCTCGACCGTCACGCTCGCGGGCGCGAAGCGCTGCGAGGGTCGCGATCGTCGCGTAGAGCGCCGCGGCGAGGTCCGCGATCGAGACACCGACCTTCACCGGCGCGCCACCCTCTTCGCCGGTGATGCTCATGAGCCCGCTCTGCCCCTGCACGATGATGTCGAGGGCGGGCCGGTCGGCGTACGGACCGTCGAGTCCCCAGCCGGTGACCGCGACGTAGACCAGGCGCGGGTTCGCCTCGAGGAGCGAGGCCGGCGAAAGCCCCAGGTCGTCCATCGTCCCGGGCCTGAGGTTCTCGACGACGACGTCGGCTCGGCCCGCGAGCCTTATGAAGATAGCGCGGCCCTCCTCGCGTTTGAGGTCGATCGCGAGGCTGCGCTTGTCGCGATTGAGTCGCGCGAAGTTTCCGCTTTCGCCGGAGGCAAGAGGCTCCAGGAGCCGCGCGAGGTCGCCGGCTTGCGGATGCTCCACCTTCACAACGTCGGCACCGAGGTCCGCGAGCTGCATCCCGCAGTACGGACCCGCCATGTAATTCCCGATCTCGACCACACGGATGCCCGCAAGGGGCGGGGCGCCTAGCACGTGCCCCAGCGGTCGATCCGGTCCCCGCTCTTTCTCCACACGCCGGCGAGTGTCCCTTCATAGCCCACGAACCAAACTTCGTTGCCATGCGTGAACACGCTTCGCAGAGAGCATGTCGTATTGAGATTCGCGACGGGACGGACCGCGTTGCCCTCGACGACCAGGGCCGTTCCGCCATCCCCGACCACGTAGGTGAGCGCACCGGCGCGCGCAGACGCACGGAGCTCGTCTTTCACACCGCTCTCGATCTCGTGCCAGCGACCGTCGAAGCGGAGGATCACGCCGTCGTCGCCCGCGGCGACCGCCTCCGACGGCGACGCGGCGGCGACGGTCCGGAGCGACGAGGTCGTAGCGGTGTCGAAAGGCCGCCATCCCGCCGGCTCAAGGCGGTACGAGACGCCGCCCGCGCCGACGGCCCACGCGGAACCACTGGAAAAGCCGACGACGCCGTAGAGGTCCTCGGTGATGCCCTTCGCGTAGTCGGACCAGCCGGCCGCCGTCTGGCGCAACACCGTGCCGTCCGAGCCGACGACGAGCGCGCCGTCCGGCATCAGCGACAGCGCGTAGGCGTTGAAGACGCCGATGTCGTCGGCGCGGATCGTCTTGCCGAGGTCGTCGATGCTCACGACGCGGCCGAAGGAACCGACCGCCGTGACCTCATCGGCACCGCACGCCGCGGCCGCGAGCGAGCGCAGCGTCGGATCGATGAGCTCCCAGTGCTGGAGCTGGCGGTCGAAGCGTCCGATCCCCCCACCGTCGGAGACGACCCAGACCGCGTCGTCGGTCGCGCACCCCGCGGAGAGCGGCTGCTTGAACACGAGCGGTCCGGTGTCGGGCTCGGGGGTCGCGACCGGGGGCAGCGTCGGCGAGGCCGGCGGTGGCGTCGCCGTCCCGCGCGCGACCACGCCGAACGCCGCGCCGACAGCGACCGCGAGGACGAGCATGACCGCGGCGGCGGCGAGTGCCGTGCTGGTGCGAAGCGTCACCGGTGGAATCAGTCCATGGCCTCGAGTCTCTTTATGCGCTCCTCGATCGGCGGATGGGTGTCGAAGAGGTGGTCAAAGAACGCCGGCGCGTCCTTGAGCGGGTTGGCGATATAGAGGGACGCGGTCGCCTTGTTGGCCACCTCGAGCGGCTCCTTGTCTGCCGCGATCTTGCGGAGCGCGGACGCGAGACCCGGCGGGTAACGGGTCAGGAGCGCGCCCGAGGCGTCGGCGAGGTACTCGCGCTGTCGCGAGACCGCGAGCTGGATCAGCCCGGCGATGATCGGCGTCAGGACCGCGAGGGCTATCGCGATGACCGCGATGATCGCACCGGCGCCACCGCGGTCGCGGTCGCGACGACCGCCCTGCGTCCAGAAGAACGAGCGCCACATCCAGTCGGCGAGCAGAGCGACCGTCCCGACGAGGACGGTCACGAGGACCATGACGCGGATGTCACGGTTGCCCACGTGCGAGAGCTCGTGCGCGATCACACCCTCGAGCTCGGTGCGGTCCAGCTTGTCGAGGAGGCCGCGCGTCACCGCGATCGAAGCGTGCTGCGGATCGCGACCGGTCGCGAACGCGTTCGGCGCGGAATCATCGATCACGTAGATCTTCGGCGAGGGGATCCCCAGCCCGAGCGCGAGCGCCTCCACGATGTTCCGGAGCTGCGGCTCCTCGCTGGGCCCGAGCTCGCGGGCCTGGCTCTGCGCGAGGATGAGCTTGTCGCCGGCGAAGTACGACACCGCGGCGCTCCCGATCGATATCGCGAACGCGAACGGCAGCGCCGCAACGCCCGCGCCGGGCGCGAAATACTCTCCGACGAAATAGGCGAGCAGCGCGACGAGTGCCGTGAAGACGGCGATCAGGAGGAGCGTGCGCCAACGATTGGCGGCGGCCGCGTCGTAGATCGAAAGCCGCGCGGGGGTGGGATCGGTGGTCACGCTACTCAAAGGCTAGAGCCTCGCTAGAACTTCACCTGCGGCACCTCGCGCTCGGTCGCGTCGGCGAGCTCGAAATACTGCTCGGGCTTGAATCCGAACATGCCGGCGAAGACGTTCGTTGGAAAGGTCTGGAGCGACGTGTTGTAGTCGCGAACGTTCCCGTTGTAGAACCGGCGGGCGAAGGAGATCTTGTCCTCGGTCGCGGTGAGGTTCTCGGATAGGTCCTTGAACTCCTGAACCGCCTGCAGCTGCGGATAGTTCTCGGCGACCGCGAAGACCGACCGAAGGGCACCGGTCAGCATGTTCTCGGCCTGCGCGCGTTGTTCCGGCGACGCCGACGCGCCGGCCGCCACCGCGGCTGCGCGCGCTTCCGTCACCTTCTGAAAGACGGTCGACTCGTGCGTGGCATATCCCTTGACGGTCTCGACGAGGTTGGGGATGAGGTCGTGGCGCCGCTTGAGCTGGACGTCGATGTCCGCCCAGGCCTCCTTCACGCGCTGGCGCAGCGTGATGAGGCGGTTGTATGTGGCGATAAAGAAAAGGGCGAGCGCCCCGATGATGACGAGGACGACGACGATCTCCACGATCCCCTCCCTGGCCGCCCGAGGCTAGCAGAAGAACGCGGCGATTATCCGAGGAGCGCTTTGACCGCCCGGACGATGTGCACAGTGCTGATGCCGGCGTCGTCGAGCATCTCGGCAGGTTTGCCGGAGCCCGGCATCTTGCGCACCGCGAGGTGCCGGTAGTGCAGGTCGCGGAACCCGCGATCCGCGAGCGCCGCGAGAACGGCGTCCCCGATCCCGCCCTCCAGCCAATGATCCTCGACCACGACGACGCGACCACCCGTGGCCCGCGCCGCATCGGCGAGCGTCTCGGCATCGATCGGCTTGACCGTATACAGATCGATGACCCGTACCGGAATGTCCTCGTGAGCCAGCACGTCGACGGCCTTTAGCGCTTCGTGCAGCGTGATGCCGGCCGCCACGATGGTCACGCGGTCCTTATTGGAGCCGCCGCGAACGATTTTGCTGCCGCCGATCGGGAAGCTCTCGCCCTTGTCGTAGATGATCGCCGTCTTCTCTCGTGTGGTCCGTAGGTACGTGA
>WNGC01002656.1_pt1 | contig 16017 bp, 9 predicted proteins | sample 5400051 | NCBI WGS metagenome assembly WNGC01 (sample SAMN13153368, study PRJNA577476) | soil metagenome | isolation source: 20 cm soil or saprolite under grassland replicate 2 | place: USA:California | collected 2016-06-15
CGCGCGGCATCGGTCGCCATCGCGATCGTGGCGGCGGGCTTCGGCTTCACGCGCGGAGTTGAGGCCGCGCAGCCCATGCACTTCACGCACCTCGGCGCCGATGCCGGCCTGGCGCAGGGCGGCGTGATGGCGATCGTGGAGGACAGCCAGGGATTTCTCTGGCTCGGTACGGAAGACGGGCTGGTCCGCTACGACGGCTACGCATTGCGGCACCTGATCCGCCAGCGCGGCGTGCCCGGGAGCCTCCCCAACAACTGGATTGCCGCACTCGCGAGCGGCTCCGACGGCAGGCTCTGGATCGGCACCGACGGCGGCGGGGTCGCCTGGCGCGACCCGATGACGGGACGCTTCCTGCCGCTGCGCTCGGCGGCGGGGGAGGCGGCCGTGCCGCCCGAGGAGAAGGTTCGCGCTCTGCATCTCGATCACCGCGGCCACCTGTGGATCGCGACGCGCACCGCGGGACTCGTGGAAGTCGACGTCGTTACCGCTCAGGTGCGTCGGTTCCAACACAGCGAGGCCGACGGCGCAACGCTCAGCGATGACGGAGTGCTGGCCGTGGCCGAAGGGCACGGTGGAGCGCTGTGGGTGGCCACGCATCTGGGAGTCGATCGGCTCGATCCCGCGAGCGGGCGGGTCGAGAGGCTCGGGCTGCGCGTCGCCGCGGCCCTCGGAGCCAGCGGTCCGGTACAGGCGAACGCCGTGCTGGAAGACCAGCACGGCGATCTGTGGGTGGGGACCGACGCAGGCCTGGCGAAGATCGAAGCTGCGGGCGAACGGGTTCGCGTCTATCGCAGCCAGCGCGACGTGCCGGGGACCCTGCCCAGCGACCATGTCCAGGCGCTGCTCGAGGACGACTCTGGACGGCTGTGGATCGGTACGGGTGCGGGACTCGCGCTCTTCGATCGGCGCGCAGAGCGATTCGACACCTACCGCCACGAAGCCGCCGATCCCGCGAGCCTGCCCGACGACTACGTCATCTCCCTCTACGAGGACCGCGCGGGTCTCATGTGGATCGGCACCAAGACCAAGGGCGTAGCGAAGTGGAACCCCCGCTCATGGTCTTTCGGTCATCAGCTGGGCGGCGATCCCGCCGGCACCGCCGTTACGGCGTTCGCCGAAGACGGCAAGGAGACGCTGTGGCTGGGAACGTTCGGAGCAGGCTTGAGCGCGATCGACCGCCGCACGGGCGCCGCTCGCAGCCATTACCGGCACCGGCCGAACGACCCACGGAGCCTACCCGACGATCGCGTGATGGCGGCGCTCGTCGACCATCACGGGACCTTGTGGGTGGGTACCATGACAGCCGGCCTCGCGCGGCTCGATGCGGGATCACACGCGTTCCGTACCTACCGACCCGATGCCGCCGTTGCGCAATCGCTTCCCGCGCTGGGCGTCATGTGCCTCCTCGAGGACACGCGTGGCAATCTCTGGGTGGGGACGTACGGCGGCGGCCTGGCGCGCTTCGATCGCGCCAGCGACGGCTTCCGGCGTTACGCGCTGGCTGACACCGGCGAGGAGGGTCTGCGGAGCGACCGCGCGACGGCGCTGGCTGAAGACCCGAGCGGTCTGCTCTGGGTAGGCACCGACGGCGGCGGCCTCGACCTGCTCGATCCCGACACGGGTAAGGTCGTGCGATTCGTGCACCAGAGGGACGACACGAGCACGCTGAGCGCGAACACGGTGTACTCCGTGCATGTCGATCCCAGGGGCGGCGTGTGGATAGGCACTCGCGGGGGAGGCCTCGATCACATCATCGGCTCGGCCCGCCGACCCGATGGCATCCGCTTCCGCAATTACTCCGAGACCGACGGGCTGGCCAACGATACGGTCTACGGCATCGAGTCGGACTCCGCCGGGCGGCTGTGGTTGAGCACCATCGGCGGACTGTCGCGTTTCGAGCCCGACAGCGGCGCCATCCGCAATTTCCGCCAGAGTCACGGGTTGCAGGGCGATGAGTTCAATTTCGGCGCCCACTTCCGCAGCGTCACGGGACAGCTCTTCTTCGGCGGCCCGAACGGCTACAACGGCTTCTTTCCCGAACGGCTGCTGTATGACGAGATTCCGCCGCCGGTGGTCCTGACCGCCTTCCTGAAGTTCAATCAGCCTGCGCAGGCGCCGCTCGTCCCCGAGCAGCTGAAGTCGATTTCACTCGGGTACAAGGACGCGGTGGTGACGCTCGAGTTTGCGGCGCTCGATTTCGCAGCCCCCGCCGCCAATCGTTATCGGTACATGCTGCAGGGATTCGACAGCGGCTGGGTGGAAGCGGGCGCGAAGCGCAGCGTGACGTACACGAATCTGGCCGCCGGCAACTATGTGTTCCGCGTGCGCGCCGCCAACAGCGACGGTGTCTGGAACGAGGGCGGGCTGTCGCTCCCCGTGACGGTAGCTCCCGCGCCGTGGGCCACCTGGTGGGCGCGCGTGGGTTATGCGCTGCTCGCTGCGCTCATCATCTACTGGCTGTGGTCCACCCAGCAGCGCAAGCTGCAGCGCGAAGCGGAGTACGCGCGGCGCTTGCAGGTGGAGGTGCGGGACCGCACGGTCGAGCTCGCCGAGCGCAACCGCGAGCTCGAGCACCTCAACCGTCAGCTGAAGGAAGCCAGTCTCACGGATCCGCTCACCGGGCTCGGCAACCGCCGCTACCTGCAGCAGATGCTCACTCAGTTCGTGAGCGCGGAAGAGCTGCGCGAGGCGCAGCACGGCGCACCCGCGCTGAGCATGGTGTTGATGGTCATCGACCTCGACTACCTGAAACCCATCAACGACATGCACGGCCACCAGGCAGGCGACCGCATCCTGACACAGGTCGCGGACATCCTGCGCGACTGCTGCCGAACCGGCGACTACGCCGCTCGCTGGGGAGGCGATGAGTTCGTCGTGGCCTACCTCGGCGCCGACCTGAGCAACGCCGAGGTCCTGGCGGAGCGCGTCCGCTCGCGGGTCGCCAAGCAGATCTTCCGGCTGGGCGACGGCCGGGTCGTCCGCACCAGCTGCTCGATCGGCTTCGCGCGCTACCCGTTCGTTCTCGAGGCGCCGGCGCTGCTCACCTGGGAGCAGTGTCTGAGTCTGGCGGATGCGGCGCTCTTCCACGCGAAGAAGCAGCGCAACGCGTGGCTCGGCTGGGCCGGCACCGCCGCGGCCGCGGCGGTCGAGGGTCTTCTGCAGGCGGTCGAGACGGACCTGGAGAGGCTCGAGCGCGAGGGGCGTCTCGACGTGCGCCGCACGCAATTCCAACCCGAGGACACCGTGGACAAGCTGCGCGTGGGCGCCCGACGTCGCAGCGACTGGCCGACGGGCGTTTGACAGCCGGGTTATGAGACCCAGGTCACACTGGCGGCGCTGCCAGGGCGTGTGACCGCCGCCGAAGCGAGACACCCGATCTGATCGAATGACGCGTGCGGGTTCGGGACCACGATGGCCGTGCCGGACTTGCTAGGAAGCTCAAGCGCGTCAGGATCCGATTAAGGATGCGAACCGTCATGCGAGTGATACTCAGCCGCTGGTCGTGGGCCGTCACAGCCGCCTGCTCCACGCAACTGCTGGCTGCCCCTGCCACTGCGCCCGCGGGCGCAGCGAGCGCTTATATCGTGCAATCGCGCGGCACTGAGTCGGCGGTTCACGTCCTCAGGCGCGTCGGCGCTCGCGTGACGCACGATCTGCCCATCATTCACGGCGCCTCGGCGCTGCTCACCCCCGCCCAGGCCGCCCGCCTGCGGCAGCTCGGGACGGTCGATCTCTTCGCCGATTCCACGGTCATGACGGAGGATTACTCGGGCTCCTCTTACTCCCGCTCTTCTTACTCAGGCTCCGGCGGTGGCTACTCCAGCCCGAGCGTCCCCAATCAGGATGCACGGGTGGAAATCGGCGCAGATCGCCTCGGAGCCCAGGGCTTCAACGGCACCGGCGTGACCGTCGCGGTGCTCGATACCGGCCTCCCGCCTGCCTGGGTCCAGTACGCTCAGACCAACAACATGGGCCTCGTCGCCTACAGCGCCGACGGCAGCCCCTTCCAGGACTTGAGCGGCCACGGTTCGCACGTGACCACCATCATCGCCAATCCGACCCGCTCGGCGAACGGCCAGCCCCTCGGGATCGCGCCCGGCGTCAGGCTGGTCTCGGTGAAAGCCTTCAACGCCAACGGCACATCGACCTACACGACCGTGCTCAACGGGCTCAACTGGATCTTCGCCAACCGGGCCGCCTACAACATTCGCGTGCTGAACCTTTCGTTCGCCGCGAAGCCGCAGTCGTTCTACTGGAACGACCCGATCGACCAGGCGGTGATGCACCTGTGGCAGGCCGGCGTGGTGGTCATAGCCTCGGCGGGCAACTGGGGACCCGCAGCGCAGACGATCGGCGTGCCCGGCAACACTCCCTACATCATCACGGTCGGCGCGATGACCGACGGCTACGCCCCGAGCAACCCGCTCAGCTGGCGGCTGACCTCCTTCTCGTCCACCGGGCCCACCTTCGAGGGGTTCGTGAAGCCGGAGATCCTGGCGCCCGGCGGCCACATCATCGGTATCATGGACCCGACGACGGCGCTCCTCGCCCAGCTGCACCCCACGTATCAGCTGCCCGTCGACAACCTGTACGTCATGTCGGGCACCTCGCAGGCGGCGGCGGTCGTGAGCGGCTCGGTGGCGCTCATGCTGCAGGCGAATCCCTCGCTGGCGCCGGATACGGTGAAATGCAGGCTGATGGCTTCTGCGCGCCCCGCGGTCGACGCGAACAACCTGCCCGCCTACAGCATATTCCAGCAGGGCGCCGGCGAGATCAACGTCTACGACGCCGTCTACTCCCAAGGCATGGGATGCGCCAATGTCGGCTTGAACATCGCGGCCGACCTTGCGGGAACCGCGCACTTCGGAGGCCCGGCGCACCAGGCAGCCGACGGCTCCTACTACGTCGTGGACCAGAACGGCACGCCGATCAATCAACAGGGCTACCTCTGGAACAACACCTATCTCGCGAGCAGCGGTTATCTCTGGAACAGCGGCTGCCTCTCGAGCAGCGGCTACCTCTGGAACAGCGGCTACCTCGCGAGCAGCGGTTATCTCTGGAACAACGGCTACCTCTGGAACAGCGGCTACCTCTGGAACAACGGGTATCTCTGGAACAGCGGCTATCTGTGGGACCAGTCCACCCTGGCCTCGCCCACTGCCGCGGCCGCAATCAACGACTGGGTCGGTCAGCAGTAGCGCGCGCGCCGCGGCTCGTAGCAGGGCGCTTAAGCGGCCGCGATAGATCAGCGGCCGCGATAGATGATGCGGCCCTTGGTCAGGTCGTAGGGAGTCATCTCCACCGTCACCGCATCGCCGGTGAGGATGCGGATGTAGTTCTTGCGCATCTTGCCCGAGATGTGGGCGGTGACTACGTGGCCGTTCGCGCGAATTGGAGCACAAAGCGCGCTCGCCTGGCAATTTGCCCGCGGCGGCGCAGCGCACTCGCGCGCCGCGTCTCACGGGTCGACGAGCGCTGGCGCGCTCGCGTGCACGTGCTCGCGCAGCAGGGCCTGGAACCGGCTGCGGGGGATGCTGCGGCTGCCGAGGCTTTGCAGATGCCGGGACGGCAGCTGGCAGTCGATCACCGCGAGGCCGTTGCGCCGGCACAGCGCGACCAGGTGCGCGAGTGCGGCCTTGGAGGCGTCACGCTCGCGGCTGAACATCGACTCGCCGAAGAACACCCCGCCGAGTCGCACGCCGTAGAGCCCGCCGGCGAGCCTGTCCGTGCGCCACACCTCGACGCTGTGCGCGTGGCCGAGGCGGTGAAGCTCCAGGTAGGCGGCGCGCATGTCGCAGGTGATCCAGGTGCCGGGACTGCCGGCGCGCGGCGCGGCGCAGCCGTCGATGACGGCGGCGAAGTCGCGATCTCTCGAGAAGATGAAGCCGCCGTTGCGCAGCGTCTTCGCGAGGCTGCGCGTGCAGTGGAACTCCTCCGGGAACAGCACCGCGCGCGGATCGGGTGACCACCACAGCACCGGCTGCCCCGGCGAGTACCAGGGGAAGATCCCGCGCCGGTAGGCGGCGATGAGACGCGCGGGCGAGAGGTCGCCGCCCGCCGCCAGCAGTCCGCTCGGCTCTTCCAGCGCCTGCTCGAGGGGCGGAAACCACTCCGCCTCGTCCTGCGGCGAGAGCCAGGTGATCGTTTTCACACCACCCCCGCGGTGCGCCGGCCGCGATACGGGACGTGCGCCTGCACCTCGTGCGCATAGGCTTCCACCGCTCCTGCCTCACGCGTCAGATAGTCCGCGATGGCGGCGCGGAACTGCGGATCGACGATGTAGTGGGCGGACCAGGTGAGCGCCGGCTCGAAGCCGCGACTCACCTTGTGCTCGCCCTGGGTGCCGGGCTCGAAGCGCGCGATGCGCCGCTCGATGCAGAACTCGATCCCCTGGTGATAGCAGGCCTCGAAATGCAGGCTGTGGTAGTCCGCGTCCGCTCCCCAGTAGCGGCCGAAGAGCGCCTCCTCGCACCAGAAGAACATCGCCGCAGCCACCACCGCGCGGCCGTGCACGGCGAGCTTCACCATGAGCGACTCCGGCATGACGCGCGCCGCCTCGCTGAAGAAGGCGCGCGTCAGGTAGGGCTCGTGCCCATGACGCACGAAGGTATCCCGGTGCAGGGCGTAGATGCGCTCGAGGAGCCCTTCGTCGAGCTCGCCCCCGAAGCGCGTCTCGAAGCGTACGCCCGCCTCCGCGACGCGGCGGCGCTCGCGCCGCGCCTTCTTGCGCTTCTCCGCCGTGAAGGTGGCGAGGTAGTCATCGAAGCTCGTGTAGCCGCGGTTGCTCCAGTGAAACTGGCAGTCGCGCCGCAGCAGCCAGCCGCGCCTCAAGCACGCGGCGCGCGCCGGCTCGTCGAGAAACAGGGCATGAGCGCCGGAGAGCCCATGGCTCGCGGCACGTTCCTCGAGGCCCTCGAGCAGCCGCGCGGCGAGCGCCTCGCGATCGAGGTCGGCGCGCACCAGCAGGCGGGGTCCGGTCGCCGGTGTGAACGGCGCGCCGACGGTGAGCTTGGGGTAATAGCGGCGGCCGACGCCCTCGTAGGCCCGCGCCCAGGCGAAGTCGAACACGAATTCGCCGAAGGAATGCGTCTTGACGAAGGCGGCGGCGGCGGCGGCGAGCCCGCCGCCATCGCGGAGCGTCAGGTAGAGCGGCTCCCAGCCCGTCGCCCGCCCCACGCAATGCGTGCGCTCGAGAGCCAGGAGGAACTCGTGGCGCGTGAAGGGATTGGCTCCTGCGCCGAGGGCGTTCCACTGCCGCGGGTCGAGCTCCCCGATGCTGCGGTGGAATTCGGGACGCAGTGCCATCGCCGCGCGCCTAGCCGTGTCCCGGCGCGTCGAGAGTCTCGAGGTATCGATCCGCGTCGAGCGCGGCCATGCAGCCGGCGCCGGCGGACGTGATCGCCTGCCGATACACGTGATCGGCGACGTCACCGGCGGCGAACACGCCGGGGACGCTGGTGGCGGTGGCCTCGCCATCGAGGCCGCTGCGCACGGTGAGGTAGCCGCCGCGCATCGCGAGCTGCCCCTCGAAGAGCGAGGTGTTGGGCGTGTGGCCGATGGCCACGAACAGCCCGCTCACGGCGAGCGACTGGTGCGCGGCGCCGCCGGTCAACGAACGCAGCCGCACGCCGTTGACGCCGTGCTCGCTCCCGAGAACTTCCTCGACCGTATGGTTCCAGATCACGGATATCTTGCCCGCGGCCGCCTCGCGAAACAGCCGGTCCTGCAGGATCTTCTCCGCGCGCAGCTTGTCGCGCCGGTGCACGAGCGTGACGTGCTGCGCGATGTGCGAAAGATAAAGGGCCTCCTCGACGGCGGTGTTGCCGCCGCCCACCACCGCGACGCGCTGGCCGCGGAAGAAGAAGCCGTCGCAGGTGGCGCATGCCGACACGCCGCGGCCCCGGAATTTCTCCTCCGAGGGCAGTCCCAGGTAGCGCGCGGCGGCGCCGGTGGCGATGATGAGCGCATCGCAGGTGTAGCCGCGGGCGTCGCCGCGCAGCTCGAACGGCCGCACGCGAAGATCCACGAGCTGGATGTGATCGTTCACGATCTCGGTCGCGAAGCGCTCGGCGTGACGCCTCATGCGCTCCATGAGCGCCGGCCCCTGCAGTCCCTCGACATCGCCCGGCCAGTTGTCGACGTCGGTGGTGGTCATGAGCTGCCCGCCCTGCTCGACGCCGGCGATCAAGAGCGGCGCGCGATTGGCGCGCGCGGCGTACACCGCCGCGCTGTAGCCCGCGGGGCCCGAGCCCAGAATGATGAGGCGGCTGTGCTTGGGTGGGGTCATGAGACTCCCGGTGGATCGAAACCTCGGTGCATGGTAGCAAGCCCTATAATGGTTGCCGTCTATCTTAAGGAGAATCATGGGATTGGCTGAAAGCTCCGTTTCGACACGCACCGTGCCGCGCTTCACATCGGCGGTGGCCCGCGGGCTGCGCGAGAGCGCCATCATTGCCCTCGGCATCGTGGCCCTGGTGCTGTTCGTGGCGCTCGCCACCTACAGTCCCGACGACCCGGGCTTCTCCTTCACCGGCACCGCTGCGGCGATTCACAACCGCATCGGGGTCGTCGGCGCGTGGCTCGCCGACGTGCTGTTCTTCCTCTTCGGGCGTCCGGCGTACCTGTTCCCCGCGGTGCTCGCGGCGGCAGCCTTCGGGATGCAGCGGCGCATGAAGACGCCGGCACCGGCCTCGCGCGCCAACGCCCTGGTGCGGCTCGCCGGGTTCCTGCTCGTGCTGGTGGCGAGCTGCGGGCTCGCGACTCTGCACTGGCAGCCCGGGGTGCTGCGCCAGAGCGCCGGCGGCGTGGTCGGCAGCCTGGTCGGCAGGGGGTTGGCGACCGGACTCGACTTCCTCGGCGCGACGCTCGTCATGATCGCCGCCTGGATGGCCGGCCTGTCGCTGGCCTTCGGCGTCTCCTGGCTCACGATCATCGACCGTCTGGGCGCGCTCACCTGGGCGGGCATCGGCAGTGCGCGCGCGCGCGGGGCCGCCCGGCGCGACGCCGCGGAAGGGCGCGAGCGGCGCCAGGCGCGCAAGGAGGCGTTCGAGACGGAGAACAAGAGATCCGCATTGCGCCCGCCGCCGCGCATCGACCCGCCGCTCCCGGTGTTCGAGAAGAGCGCGCGCGTCGAGCGCGAGCGCCAGGTGCCGCTGTTCGATCCCCCGAAGGCGAGCGAGCTGCCGCCGCTCAAGCTCCTCGACGATCCGCCGCCGCGCGAGCCGCTGTATTCCCCCGAGGCACTGGAAGCGCTGTCGCGGCTGGTGGAGATGAAGCTCAAGGACTTCGCCATCGACGCGGAGGTGGTGGCCGTGCAGCCGGGCCCGGTGGTCACGCGCTTCGAGCTGCGTCCGGCGCCGGGGGTGAAGGCGAGCCAGATCACGGCGCTCTCCAAGGACCTGGCGCGCGCGCTGTCGGTGCTGTCGGTGCGCGTGGTGGAGGTCATTCCGGGCAAGAGCGTGATGGGACTCGAGATCGCGAACGAAAAGCGCGAGATCGTGACGCTCGGGGAAATCGTCCGCTCGAGGGCCTACGACGAGCTGCACTCGCCGCTCACGCTCGCGCTCGGCAAGGACATCAGCGGCCAGCCCATGGTTGCCGACCTCACCCGCATGCCGCACCTGCTGATCGCCGGCACCACGGGCTCCGGCAAGTCGGTCGCGCTGAATGCCATGGTGCTGTCACTGCTCTACAAGTCGACCGCCGAGCACGTGCGCCTCATCATGATCGATCCGAAGATGCTGGAGCTCTCGGTGTACGAGGGCATACCGCACCTGCTGGCGCCCGTGGTGACCGACATGAAGCAGGCCGCCAACGCACTGCGCTGGTGCGTGGCCGAGATGGATCGCCGTCACCAGCTGATGGCCGCGCTCGGCGTGCGCAACATCGCCGGCTTCAACCGCCGGGTGAAGGAGGCCGACATTGCCGGCAGGCCGATACGCGACCCGGTGATGATGATGCGGGCGGCCAACGATCCCACCATCGACCAGATGCAGATCCCCGACCTGACAGCGCTCCCGTACGTCGTGGTGTTCGTCGACGAGTTCGCCGATCTCATGATGATCGTCGGCAAGAAGGTGGAGGAGCTCATCACCCGCCTGGCTCAGAAAGCCCGTGCCTCGGGGATCCACCTGGTGCTCGCCACCCAGCGCCCCTCGGTCGACGTGATCACCGGCCTCATCAAGGCGAACATTCCGTGCCGCATCGCCTTCCAGGTCTCCGCCCGGGTCGACTCGCGCACCATCCTCGATCAGATGGGCGCGGAGACGCTGCTCGGGCACGGCGACATGCTCTACCTGCCCCCCGGGACCTCGCTCCCCACCCGCGTGCACGGCGCGTTCGTCTCCGATCAGGAAGTGCATCGCGTGGTCGAGGCGCTGAAGACGCCGCAGCCGCCGAACTACATCGAGGAGGTGCTCTCCGGCCCCAGGTTCCCGATCGCAGGGCTCTCCGGCGAGGACGACGAGGACACCGGCGGCAATGGCGCCCCGGACGCCGAGCAGGATCCGCTCTACGACGAGGCGGTGCGGATCGTGACCAGCGAGCGCAAACCCTCCATCTCTTATGTGCAGCGGCGGCTGAAGATCGGCTACAACCGCGCCGCGCGGCTGCTCGAGGCGATGGAGCAGGCGGGGCTGGTCGGTCCGCTGCAGTCCAACGGCGCTCGCGACGTGCTGGCGCCGCCGCCGCCGGAGGAATGAGGACTTGGTGGGGCCAGCTGCGACGATCGCAAACAGGATCTGTCGGGGCCGCCGCAGGTACGGCGCTCGCGCCTGCGGTCTGGTCCTCACGCTGACGACGGTGGCGGCGCACGCCGCCGGCACGCCGCTCGACAGCTACCTCGATGAGCTCAAGACACTCCGCGCCACGTTCCAGCAGACGGTCAGCGATGCGCACGGCAACGAGATCGGCCGCGCCACCGGCACGCTGATCGTCTCGCGTCCCGGGAAATTCAGCTGGGAGATCCACCCGCGCACCAGCGGCAGCAGTGCGGGGCAGCTCATGGTCTGCGACGGCACGAACCTCTGGTTTCTCGACCGCGATCTCGAGCAGGTGACGGTGAAGCCGGTCGATGCGGCGCTGTCGGCGACGCCCGCCATGCTGCTGTCGGCCGTGACGGACGTGCGCAAGAGCTTCAGCCTCACGCCGGCGGGAACGCGCGCCGGGCTCGAGTGGGTGCTGGTGGAGCCGCGCGACGCCGAGGCGGACTTTCGCAGCGCGCTGTTCGGCTTCGCCGGTGCGCAGCTCAAGCGCATGATTCTCGAGGACAAGCTCGGTGAGACCACGACCATCAGCTTCGGGAAGATCGAGCGCAATGCTCCGGTAGCCCCGGCCGAGGTGAGCTTCACCCCGCCCGCGGGGGCCGACGTGATCGGCACGCCGCGCAAGTGAGCGCACCGCTCTTCGGCGATCGGAGCGAGGAGCGGATGCGGCCGCTGGCCGACCGCATGCGCCCGCGCAGTCTCGCCGAGTTCGTCGGCCAGCAGCACCTGCTCGGCGCCGGCAAGCCGCTGGCGGTGAGCATTGCCGCGGGACAACTGCACTCGCTGATCCTGTGGGGTCCTCCGGGCACCGGCAAGACCACACTCGCGCGGCTCATTGCCAAGGCTTCCAACGCGCAGTTCATCGCGCTCTCGGCCGTCATGGCCGGAGTCAAGGACATCCGCGCGGCGGTCGAGTCGGCCCGCGCGCTGCGCGAGCGGGAGGGGCGCCCGACGCTGCTGTTCCTCGACGAGGTGCACCGCTTCAACAAGGCTCAGCAGGACACGTTCCTGCCCTACGTGGAGGACGGCACGCTCACCTTCGTGGGGGCGACCACCGAGAATCCCTCCTTCGAGGTGATCAGCGCGCTCTTGTCGCGGGCGCGCGTGTACGTGCTGCGCCCGCTCGCGGTCGAGGATCTGATGGGGTTGCTCGAGGCGGCGCTCGAGGACGCGGAGCGCGGCCTCGGCGCGCTCGAGCTGCACCCGCAAGCCCCGGCGCTCGATCTCATCGCGCGCGCCGCCGACGGCGATGCCCGCCGCGCGCTCAACATGCTGGAGCTGGCCGTCGGGCTCCTCGATGCCGCCGGCTCGCGCGCGCTGACGGCCGCGGTGGCGCAGGAAGTAGCCTCGGGCGGGCAGCGCCGCTTCGACAAGGGGGGCGACCAGTTCTACGAGCAGATCTCGGCGCTGCACAAGGCGGTGCGCGGCTCAGATCCCGACGCGGCGCTCTACTGGCTGTGCCGCATGCTCGATGGCGGGTGCGATCCGCGCTACATCGCGCGGCGCGTGGCGCGCATGGCGGTTGAAGACATCGGGCTCGCCGATCCGCGCGCGCTCGCGCTCGCCCTCGACGGCTGGGAGACCTACGAGCGGCTCGGGACTCCGGAAGGGGAGTTGGGCGTAGCCACGGCCGTGGTGTATCTCGCCTGCGCGCCGAAGAGCAACGCGATGTACGTGGCGATGGGCGAGGCGATGGCCGACGTCGCCGAGTTCGGAAGCCTCGAGGTGCCACTCAAGCTGCGCAACGCGCCGACGCGGCTGATGAAGAATCTCGGTTACGGGCGCGACTACCGCTACGCGCACGATGAGCCCGATGCGTTCGCGGCCGGTGAGCGCTATCTGCCGGATGAGCTGCCGGATCGGCGATACTATCGTCCCGTTCCCCGCGGCCTGGAAGCGAAGATCGGCGAGGCGCTCGAGCGGCTGCGGGCGCGATCCCCGTCGAAAGGTTGAACGCAGTGATCGATCCGAAGCTCTTGCGCAGCGACCCGGACGCCGTCGCGCGCAATCTCGCCCGCCGCGGCTATCGGCTCGATGTGGCGGCGTTCCGGGCCCTGGAGGAGAAGCGCAAGCCCTGCGCGGTGGAGGTGGACCGCCTGCGCGCGGAGCGCAACGCCAACGCCCGGGCGGTCGGCGCCGCCAAGGGGCGCGGGGAGGATGCGGCGGCGCTGATCACCAGGGGCGAGCAGCTCACCGCGAGCCTCTCGTCCGCGGAGGCGGCGCTCCTTGCAGTCTACGGCGAGCTGGAACAGTGGCAGCTCGGGCTGCCGAACCTGCTCGACCCCTCGGTCCCGGACGGTCAGGACGAGAGCGCCAACCGCGAGGTGCGGCGCTGGGGCGAGCCGCGCAGCTTCTCCTTCGCGCCGCGCGACCACGTCGAGCTCGGCGAGCGGCTCCGCGGGCTCGACTTCGAGGCCGCGGCGCGCCTCTCGGGTGCGCGTTTCGTCCTGATGCACGGGCAGGTGGCGCGGCTGCACCGGGCGCTGGCGCAGTTCATGCTGGACCTGCACACGCGCGAGCACGGCTACACCGAGGTGTACGTGCCGTACCTGGTGCACGGCCAGACCCTCACCGGCACCGGACAGCTGCCGAAGCTCGAGCAGGATCTCTTCGCGGTGCGCGGCGAGCACGGGCTGTATCTCATTCCGACCGCCGAGGTGCCGCTCACCAATCTGGTCCGCGAGCAGATCGTGCCTGCGGAGGCGCTGCCGCTGAAATGGGTGGCGCACACGCCCTGCTTCCGCTCCGAGGCCGGCGCCGCCGGCAAGGACACGCGCGGCATGATCCGCAATCACCAGTTCGACAAGGTGGAGCTGGTGCAGATCGTGCGGCCGGCCGACTCCTACGCCGCCCTCGAGGAGCTCACCTCGCACGCCGAGGCGGTGCTGCGCTGCCTGGAGATCCCTTACCGCATCGTGGCGCTGTGCGCGGGCGACATCGGCTTCGCGAGCGCCAAGACCTATGATCTCGAGGTCTGGCTGCCCTCGCAGCAGCGCTACCGCGAGATCTCCTCCTGCAGCAACTGCGAGGCCTTCCAGGCCCGGCGCATGCAGGCGCGCTGGCGCAACCCCGAGGGCGGCAAGCCCGAGGCGGTGCACACCCTGAACGGCTCGGGAGTCGCGGTGGGGCGCGCGCTGGTCGCGGTGCTCGAGAACTACCAGAACGAGGACGGCTCGGTGCGCGTGCCGGCGGCGCTCGAGCCCTACATGGGCGGGCTGGCCGCACTCGCCCCGTGAGCGAGCTCGCTGCATAGACTATCGATTATCGATAGTTCTATACTGCGTTTCAGATGAAGCGCCCGCCGCACAGGCCGCGCGCGGCGAGCGCGCGCGACCCGCTGTTCAACAGCTCGGTGCAGAAGGCACTCGCCATGCTGGAATCCTTCGGCGGCGAGCGGCGCGGGCGCAGCCTCGCCGAGCTCGCCGCAGGCACCCGTATGACGGTGAGCTCGGCGCAGCGCTGCACGCACACGCTGGTGCGCCTCGGGCTCCTCAAGCGCGACGCGCGGGCGCGGCGCTGGGTGCTGACGCCCCGGGTCCTGTCGCTCGCCGCCTCCTACCTCTCCGGCCACGCGCTGCTCGAGCAGGCCACCACCCATCTCATCGACCTGAACCAGGCGAGCGGGGAGTCGGTGAGCATGTCCGAGCCCGATGGCGAGGACATGGTGTTCATCGCGCGCTTCCCGAGCCTCAAGCGCTTCCATCTTCACACGCCGGTCGGCCGGCGCCTGCCGATCTACTGCACGGCCTCGGGCCGCGCATACCTCGCGGCGTTGGCGCCCGCCGAGGCGCAGCGCATCGTGCGCGGCTCGCAGCTGCGGCCGCTCACCCCGCTGACGCTCACCGATCCGCGGCAGATCCTCAAACGCATCGCCGCGGCGCGCGAGGCGGGCTACGAGTGGTCGGATCAGGAGTGCTATCGCGGCGACCTCACGATCGCCGCGGCGGTGCTGGGAGCGGACGGGCAGCCGCTCGCCGCCCTCAACATCTCCGCTCCGACGAGCCGCTGGACGCTGGCGGAGTTACGATCGAAGCTCGCGCCGCTGCTGCTGCAGACGGCGCGGGCGGCCTCGCAGGGGGACCTGCCGCGGCCGCGACGCCCATGAGCCACTCCTGAGGGGAACAGCATGCTCGAGCTCAGCCGCTCACTGCAGCCGCGCCACATCACCATGATCTCGATCGGCGGGATCATCGGCGCGGGCCTGTTCGTCGGCAGCAGCGCCTCGATCGCGGCGACGGGACCGGCGGTCGTGCTGAGCTATCTCATCACCGGCACGCTGGTGCTGCTCGTGATGCGCATGCTGGGCGAGATGGCGCTGGCGCTGCCGTCGGTGCGCTCGTTCACCGAGTTCGCGCGCGCGGGCCTGGGTCCGTGGGCGGGCTTCGTCGCCGGGTGGCTCTACTGGTACTTCTGGATCATCGTGGTGCCGGTGGAGGCGATCGCGGGCGCAAGGATTCTCGAGGACTGGGTCGGCTTCCCGGCGTGGTTCCTCGGCCTCGTGCTCATGGGCATCATGACCGCCGTCAATCTCATGTCGGCGCGCTCCTACGGCGAGTTCGAGTTCTGGTTCGCCTCGATCAAGGTCGCGGCGATCATCGTGTTCATCGCGCTCGCCGCCGCCTTCGCCTGCGGCCTCACCGCGCCGAGCGGTCCCACCTTCTCGAACCTCACGGCCTACGGCGGCTTCAGCCCCAAGGGTTTCCTGGCGGTGCTCGCCGGCGCCGTGACCGTGTATTTCTCGCTCACGGGAGCCGAGATCACCACGATCGCCGCGGCCGAGTCGCAGCAGCCGGCGCGCGCGGTGGCGCGCATGAGCAGCTCGGTGATCCTGCGCATCCTGATGTTCTACGTCGGCTCGGTGCTCCTGATCGTGACGGCGGTGCCCTGGGTGGAGGTGCGTCCCGGTGAGTCGCCGTTCACGCTGGTGCTCAACGCCATGCACTTCAAGTGGGCGAGCCTCGCGATGAGCGCCATCATCCTCACCGCGGTGCTCTCGTGTCTCAACTCGGCGTTCTACGTCTGCTCGCGCGTGCTGTTCGTGCTGGCCGAGCACGGCGATGCGCCGCAGTGGCTGGTGCAGCTGAACGCGCGCCGCGTGCCGACCCGCTCGGTGTGGATCGGGAGCCTCGCAGGTGTGCTCGGGATCCTGGCCGCGATCACCTCGCCGCAGACCGTGTTCGCATTCCTGGTCAATGCCTCCGGCGCTCTCTCGGTATTCGTCTACATCATCATCGCGGCGGCGCACATCCGGCTG
>WNGC01001155.1_pt1 | contig 16002 bp, 10 predicted proteins | sample 5400051 | NCBI WGS metagenome assembly WNGC01 (sample SAMN13153368, study PRJNA577476) | soil metagenome | isolation source: 20 cm soil or saprolite under grassland replicate 2 | place: USA:California | collected 2016-06-15
GAGATCACGCATAATGATCAGATTGTGATGAAACTTGGAGCAATCGACAAGGTGTTGATGGCGGCCAAGGTTACGGAAGAGAAAATTCATTCGCTGCAGGTGGATCTTCCAGCCGAAGTCACTTTCCCGGCCTTTCCGGGTGAAACCTTTCAGGGCAACGTCTTTAAGATCGATCCGAACATCGACCCTGTGACGCGCACTTTCACTGTCTACATACAAATTGAAAATCGCCCGTACATCAAGACTGCTACCGAAGGGCCTTCAGCGCTGCATGCCGACATCAAGACTGCTATTGAAGTGCCTTTAACGCTGCATGCCGAAGATTTCCGCTTGAAGCCCGGGTTATCGGGGTTCGCGCATATCCATCGCACCGCCAAGGATGTGACCGCCATACCGAGCGTTGCAATAATGAACCCGTCAGGCGATCGGGCGTCGGTGTTTGTTGTTGACAGCCGCGGGCACGCCAATCTTCGCAACGTGAGTTTAGGGATCGTCGTAAGTGCTATGACGGAAGTAACCGGTGGCTTAAACGAAGGGGAAAAAGTCGTGACAGTTGGTGAGCTATACCTAAAAGAAAATGACAAAGTCCATTCCACATCGAAATCTAATACCGCGAAATAACCTGGCTGCTTCGCTAGTAGCCCTATTGGTAATCCTGCCTCTAAAGTTACCAGCACGAGAAATAAGCGCTCACAATCCGGACCTTCCCCGACATCCGCTCACGCTTCAAGATTGCATCGCCATTGCATTGGGTGAAAGCCCGAAACTCGAGGCCAGTCGCTTCGATTTGCTGGCAGCTGGCGAGGAGATTCGCGCCGCCCAAGCCTCACTTTGGCCGAACTTGACAGGATCAGCCACCGGGGAGGCATTCTCGGGCGACCGAACCAGCAAGTTTGGCATTGTCAACGCGGGTACAACCGGAGCTGGAATCAGTACGAATAAGCACGTGGATCTCGCCGGGGTGGGTATTTTTGGCCTCAAACTGGAGTATCCTCTTTTTAAGGATGGTAGCATCTTTGGCTTCAACGATGCGCCAGCCGTCGAGCTTAAGACCGCGGAAAGAAATGCTCTCGCTTGGACCGCACATCTTACTCGTGAAGATGTAATCTATCGACTCACGCAGGTCTTCGTTGACACCGTTTCAGCGGAGAACCGCGTCCAGCCGACTGACCATAGAGTAGCTTTGCTGGAGCGATCTGTCGATATCCACAAAGAAGAACAGCAGAAGGGATTACTCCTTCCGATCGATGTCGAGGTAGTTACAAGGCAGCTCAATAGCGCCCGATCTCTTTCGAAAACACTTCACGAGCAAGCCACGGCGGGCTACTTAGGACTGGCGCGGCTTCTTGGGTTGCCTTCCTCAGCCCACATTCGCCTGAATAGCACACTTCCTGAGCCGCCTGCGCCACCCGACGCGGCGCAGTTGTTTCACACGATGCTTGCCCGGCATCCGTCGCTCCAGGTGCAACGGGCGAAGATCGAGAAGGCGAAGCAGGATTACCGCCTGGAAAATTTTCGGCTTTACCCCTCCGTGACTCTGCACGGGTCAGCGGTTGATGTCACCGATTTTAGCAGCGATGCTCACCTCTTTGTCGGTGGCGTCACTGTCGACGTCCCGATTTGGGACTTCGGGATGCAACTCGACACTGTGCGCGCGCGGAGGGACACTTATCACGCGGAGCAAGCTAGCCTGGGCGCTGTTGGCAACGATCTGGCCAGTGATCTTGTTAGAATTTATCGGGAAATCTACGCACTGAGCGAGAGGATTCTCACCCTGCAGGGAGAGATGGGTAAACTCGACCGCGATTTGCGCGTTGCTCAATCTCAACAGCAGCAGGGCATCGCGCCACCACTGACCGCCGTTGACGCGGAGCTGGCACTTGTCGGCAAGCAGGAGGAGCTAGAGATACACCGGTCGAGGCGGCTCCTGCTTTATGCCGAACTCCAGAAGGCTATGGGCGGCACGTGGAAGTGGATTCCATGAAGCAGTCGCAGCGGATTGTAAAAAACGCGCTGTTCGGAATCGCATCTTCTGTCATCGGTGGCGTCGTCTATTTGGCGACCATCTTGGTCATTGCTCATGCAGTTAGCGTCACCGAATTCGGCAAATATTCGTTTGTTCTGGCGTTTGCGATGTTCGTCAACAATATCGCCGATTCTGGCTTGCCCCGGATGCTGATCCGGGAAATCTCCAGAGATCCGCAGCAGCTTGTTCCTCTTGTCGGCGCGGGGGCCTCGCTCATCTGGGTGATATCGGGAGCGATGTGTCTCTTGGTTGCCGTTATCGTTCCGTTTCTACATCTGGGGACGGACGTGAAAATGTCCGTTCTTGGGATGAGTATCGCTACCATGGCAACGTTCCATGCCGCGGGATATAGCGCCGTCCTACGCGCCTTCGAAGATAATGAACTAAACTATCTCGGTTTTGTTTTGCACAAGGTCCTGCTACTAGGTTTGGTCTTCGTAATCGTAAAGCTTCATTTCGGATTGCTCGGCTTTGTTGCCGTCCATCTCGCGTCGAACCTGCTGCTCTGGAATTTTTATCACATCGTGGTGACACGCCTTTATGCCCGTATTCCATTGCGCTTCGACATCGCCATCTGGAAATCTCTTCTTTCGGCGGCGCTGCCAATGGGCGGCGGCACGATGCTGCGACAGCTCGCGCTTCAGCTCGATATTCTTGTCCTTACCTGGATGACAAATCTCACGACTGTGGGACTCTTCAGCGGCCCTTATAGAATCAGCATGGCTCTACGGGTAATCCCGCAAACTCTGTCCCTGCCACTTTTCCCGCTCTACTCGCGTACGGCGCACCTGTCGCGGGCCCGCTTCACCGAGGCTTATCGCGGGAGCATGAAGTTTTTCGCCCTTATCAGTTATCCCATTGCTGCTTTTTTTCTGGCATGGTCCAAACCAATCCTTGGGATCGCGCTGGGGCAGAAATATCTGCCGGCAATTCCGGCGATGCAGCTTCTCGGAATTGGTATCGTCCCGTTCTTCCTGTCGGCTCTGTTTCAATATCTTTTCGCTGCGCTTGACCAGCAGAAACGTTTTCTCGTGAGCACTTGTGTCGGATCAACTTTGCGGCTGCTCCTTCTCGTGGCTCTCATTCCGCTGCTGGGATTTGTTGGTCCGGCGGTTGCGTTTCTCTGCGCAGAAACAGTGGTTGTTACTATTTGGATGGTGCAACTGGCGCGGCTCGGTGTCCGCCCAAAATTGGGCGACGTCGTCTGGCGGCCGCTTACAGCCGGAGCTGCCATGGCCTCGGTGCTTTTCGCTGCCCGCGACGCAACGTTTCTCGGGCAACTGGGCGCGGCAGCGCTAGCCGTAGTCGTTTACGCTCTGGTGTTACTTGCGCTTAAGACATTTTCAGTCGAGGAAGTGCGTCACGCGCGAGAGGGACTGGCTTTTTTTTCCCCTTTTGTGGCCTCTTGGGCGAAGAAGCTTAAACGGGACTCGTGAAAATAACGCAAAGGCTGGCTGTACGCACAGAGACGAGCGCTAAAATTTGGGCGGTTCATTGGCTCCTGATCGTAGGCAGCGTTTTGGTTTTTGCTTCGGCAGTACTGAAATGGGCTTATTTCGCTTTCAGCCGTCACCCTCTTGGTTTGCAGCTGCCCCTGCTGCGAAACGTCGGACTCATCCCCCATCTTTCTCTTCTCTCATACGGAGTAGTTGGAATCGCTGTTCTAACAACCGGACTTGTTTTGATGCGGCGTTCGACTACATACCTCGCATTCGCGGTTGCCATCCTCATGGCGATGTGGGTGACATTGCCATGCCAGATTGCTTTTCAACGGCCGGCTTTGCTTGGCCGCCTCATTGCCGAGACAAACCAGCTTTCGATGATCAGAGATTTTACAAAAACTTACCTTCCCCCAAATTATGGGCCCGATGAAGACTACGCGAGGCAGTTTGACATTGACACTACTTGGGACCGCTTTCTCGCTGCGTATTCTTTCCTCGGTCTTGGATGGTATTGTTTTGGAATCGGATCCGTGTTGATTGCGATCTATTTAATCGCCCGACTGCCTGCTAAGGAAAGAATGAGAGTGCTGGGCCTGAGCGCACTTCCAGCTGGCATAGTTATCATTCTGCTAACGCCGTCGCTCATCGGACAGGATTATTTTATCAGTGCCTGCACTGCGCAGGCTCAAGGTGCCAGGGAAAAGGCGATCACATATTACCGCAGGGCGATGTGGCTCGATCGGTGGCGCGCGCAAGATATCAATATCTACGCAGCTATTGGAGACCTCGAAAGGCTGTCCGGTTCAAGCAACGATTCCCCGGAGAAGCACATCAGCAAGGCTCGGGAATTCAAGGAGTCAACACAATATGAATTAGCAGTTTTCGAGCTTGCCCGTGCTGCAGAGTGGGGCGGTGCCGTGGCACCAGTTGCGCGACGTGAGTCGGCGCGCACCCGCGTAGATTTTGGCATCGCCCTTTACCGTGGCGGAGGTATCGGAGCAGCCGTCACTCAGTGGCAGCAAGCCGTTGTCGAAGAGCCCGTGCAACAGCAAGGACTCAGCTTCCTGATCGCGCGCGGAAATTATGATCTTGGCCGCTATCAGGAGTCGCTCGACGTGGTCAAGGGTGTGCTTCGGGCAAGCGGTGATAAACTCATACTGGCCAATGCTTATTCCCTGGCAGGAGATTGTTATACAAAGCTTGGCCAGGACGTTGAAGCCCGCAAGTCTTACACCCTTTCACTCAAGGAGGCAGCGTTCGCGAATTTCTGGGGAATGAGTCGATTGACTGGCAACTAATATGATGGATTCTTTCTTGCAACCACTTCGAGGTTTACCGCCACGCGCGCGGCGGTGGTCATTGGTCCTGGTGTTGCTTTGCGGGGGCGCGCTTGGTTACTTCGGGCTTCGCACCTTCGCCAGTCCCTTGCATCGGCAGTACCAATTGGATTTCGGCAGTGCTCAATGGATAGAGCCTGCCGAGTTTGCTCCGGTGGCTTACTTTCGAAGGCAGATTTTTCTAAATGCTGCGCCCGAGCAGGCTTGGCTGGAGGTCGCAGCAACGGATTCCTTCAAAATCATTATCAATGAGCACATAGTCGGTGGTGAAGCCAATCTGAAGACGCGAATAGCACAAATCTATGACGTCAAAAAATTTCTAAAGCCTGGCACAAACGTTATCGCTATCTCGGTTACTCGGACTTCCTACCCAGGATCCGCGGAGCTTCTTGTTTGTGGGAGCTTTAAAGAACCTGGCGGACGAACCGGGTCGATTATTTCGGACGAACATTGGAGAGTTACTCCAAAGACCGGCATCGTAGAAGGCACAGAGGAATGGGTCTCTCCCCTGGTGCAGGAGCAAGTTTGGCCGAACGCGCGCCGCGCCACGATCCTTGAACATCCGGCCCACGTTACCTGGGTGGATACGAATCCGCTTTTGCTTCGACTCCCACCATCCGGCAAGTGGATTGTGGCCGAAAACGCATCCCGGGAGGCAGTCTTTTCCACGTCCGTGAATGCGGAAAGAGCTCGTCCGGAGACATGGATTCAGGTGGCCAGTTCAGGAAGCCTCGATCTTCTCGTGAATGGTAAGCTCATCACCGGCGCAGCTATTTTCACGCGCAAGGAACCAAAAATACCGCGTTTACCCGACCTGACGAGTGAACCTTCGGAGAAGGAGAAGGTCGAAATGACAACTCCACCGCCGGCAGTCGTTAGTCCGCCGCAGAACGCCAAACCTCCACCTTCTCCCAGTCCGTCTGCGAGTCCTAGCGCAACCGCCACACCCGCGCATTCGGCAAGTATCTCCGAATCGATGGTGACTTCGTTGCATAAGCCGACTCTCGACGCGTACGACATCAGCTACTGGATCAAAAAAGGTTCTAACACAATTGTGGCGGCGGTCCGCAATGAGCAGGGGCCGGCAAGCTTTCTCGCAAGCGGGTTCATGGTTCGAAGAGATGGTAGCACCCGAGGATTTGAGACTAATGCGGACTGGCGAGTGGGCGATCCGCGAAGTGTGCAAAAGCAGAGCGCTGTAGAAATCGGCAACAATGGATCCCCGCCGTGGGGTTACCTTACGCAACAGTTAGGGAATCTGGTAAACCTTTCTGACTTTGATGCCGTAGCCAAACCTCTCGCGGTGATTTTGTTAACCATCATCGGAACTATGGCCCTATGGGTGCTGGCTTCGCGGTTTGTGGCCACTGCGAGAAACGAGCCACTTCGGTGCGCTCTCGCTCGCGACGCGCTTTTCCATGCCCCAATCACTGTCGGTCTGCTTTTCCTGTCCCTTCCAAGATACGACGTTCGGTTTCCAATAGAGTGGCCATTCCAGCCGAAATTTGTTGCGCTGACAGTTGTCGCGCTTCTGGCAGTCCGCTTGTTTCACTTCTTGCCGCGCAGGGGGACAACAACAGGTCTCAATGCATGGATTCGACAAATCAAAAACACCGTGTCTGCTGACGCGCTGCCCTATCTCCTTCTGGCGGCCATCATAGGATTGGGCTTCGCGTTCCGCTACCATGATTACGGCGCTATGTCGTTCGACCATGACGAGTACGGTCTGGTTCAGAAATCGAAAGGTATTTTGGAACTTGGTTTCCCATTTACCAGGGTCGGGGGCGCGGTCAGACCGGCCAGTAGTTATGAGTTGGTTCCTTACCCGCTGGCCGTTACCACCCTGCTGTTTGGCGACTCGGAGTGGTCCATTCGGTTGCCCGCTCTCATCATGGGCACACTCTGCATCGGGATAGTCGCTCTGATGGGCCGCCGGCTTTTCAATTGGAGAACCGGCTTAATCGCCGCGCTGGTATACGCTTGTCTTCCACTAAATATCCTGTGGGCGCGAAATTGCTTTCACCCGCAGCAATGCCAGTTCATGGCGATGCTTACCTTTTGGTTCTTTTACGAAGGGATAAGGGTTCGTCCCTTCCAACACAAATATCTGACCGCAGCGGCCGTGACTTTTTGCGCGAGCTACCTGTCATGGGAGGGAAGTGTATTCATTCTCCCCGCTTTGTTCCTTGCCTTGCTCGTTGTGCGCTGGGGGGAATGGTGGTGGCTAAAGGAATGGCATCTTTACCGTTGCGTCTTCTTTATGGCGGCCTTGGTGATCGCGGAGATCTCCTACCGCACGCTCGCTTCATCACCCTATCTGCAGATAGGCTTCGGGCTTGCTGCCGTCGCTGGCCCTTCGCTGTTTTTTCTAAACTATGGGTGGCAGCCGCTCTATTACGTGGACAATCTGTTGTTGTCGGAGAACCATGTCTTTTTTACCGTCATGACTCTGGTTGCAATCCCATTCTACTGGCGCAAACCCGGCTTCCGCTACGTCGTTACGGTACTTGGTGCCCTGGTTTTCTGCCACACGAACTTACTTGCAGTCCTATCGGCGCGTTACTGCATCTACTATCAACCGCTTCTTATTCTCTCCGGAGTAGCTGCGACTGTTGCTCTCTACGATCGGTTGTTAATACTTGCCCGGCGCGACGATAACTCCGCGATTGCCCGTAGCTTTGCGCATGCCTCCGGAGTAGCCATGCTCTTTTTGCTATTTATTCAAAGCAACGAATGGCTGATGCGTCTTTACTCACTTTCGAGTCCGGGCGCTTCCCCCGGGCTTATGAACCGCATGGGCACGTATCGCTACGATCACCGCGGCGCCGCGCAATACGTGAAAAGCCACCTCCAGCCAGGTGACATCGTCATCCCGGGTATTCCCCATATCTTTGAATACTACGCCGGGATACAGGGGGATTACTATGTCGACTCGATCCTAACGAAGAAAATAATCTATAATGAGAAATTCGCCGAACCTCGCTTTATGGACAAGTTTCGTGGCTATCCCGCGATTCGCAGTTTGAAGGAGTTGCGTGAAGTAACTAGCCAGGGCCGGCGCACCTGGCTTATTTTCGTGCCGTCCGGAGGGTTCCCAAAATTGAACAGCCCCGAGGCCCGTGTATACCTTAATGAACATGCCAGGGTCGTCTTTGAGTCGTATCGGGCCAAGGTCCTTCTTATTGGAGGCGATACGGAGCCAGTGGATCTGACAGCTCGCTACAACGCCGAATAAGCTCTGTTGATCGCCTTTCGCGTAGCTGCACCGATCGAAAACAGCCTTTCGCGCAAAGGGTCCTGGATTCGCGCTGCTTCCAGCTGACCAACGACCCGTCTTACTTCCGCCGCATTTTTATCAATCGCCTCCTCAAAAATTTTGGCGGCGCATTCATAGAGCTCGATGTCGAAGCGATTTCGCTCGGCGATTAGATCGAGAGTCGATTGCGGCAGATCGCGCTTCTTCGGCCGAGTGCGGGTAACATTAAAGCTGGAGTAAGACTCGAGCTTCCAATCAAAGCGCAGTTTCATTAATGCAAGGCTTTCCTCAAAGCGCTCGGTAAGACCCACTACACTGAAGTATTGCAGATTCTCCTTGGCTTTCATCAGGATCTCTGCTGTGCAAAGTGCGTCGTAGTCAGCTCCTGCGATCATTTTGGTTTGCACGTTTTCTCTTGGCGAACGCCGCACAAAATCCTCCAGCGTCCAACCTTCCCGCCGGAACTTCCAATAATTCGGATGCAACATATAGTTACTCATGAAGTAATAAGCAGAGATGACCCGTTCCACGGCCCCCCGCATCACGGTAATATAAGTGGCTGGTTGCGGAAGGATCTTATGCAGCCCAAACGGCATGTGACCCTTGAAGACACGAAACCTCCTTAGCCGCCGTTGAGGGAGCCGCCACAGGCGCGCCCTCGACCACCGGAACAAGACCGGATCGACCGAGTACATCTGGAAAAGAGGATATTCCCATTCGATCAGCCGATTGAGCGTCGTGCCTGCGCTCTTTGGCATATGAAGAAAGATCAGAGCCTCCGCCGTGTTCGCTGCTGCCATCACGAGTGAGCTGATGGTGGTATCCTGATGCTTAGTACAACCATCTGTTGGTCATATAGTCAACGAAAAATAACGCCCCATGCGTGCCCAGAACCGCAATGTGGTGACGGCCGAAAGCGATCATTTCGCTATGGGCGCCGGATCGGCAAAGCCGAAGTAAGGACCAGTAGTAATCACGCAGGTTTTCGGTATGTCTGCGAAGTGAGAGACCAAGCGGCTGGATTGAAAAACAAAACTTTGCGTTAGAGGAAGATTCTGTCATTCAAGAAATGTTTGCAGATACTTCAGCGCTACAACAGAAGTGGGAAAATCTGCGAGCTGGGAGTGAAAGCTGTTCACAAGCAAGTTTAAGGCCTGTTACAGGTCTGGTGTCAGCTCGGCATTGCGTCGGCCACGCCCGCCCCTTCCACGGTGGCCACGGTTCTGTTCTTGGTAGCGACCTTCGGCGATCAGCTTTTCCTTGTAGGCATTGTAGCCTAGCTTGCTCGCTTCCTCCCAAGCGCTGCCTATAGCCGCTGTAGTTTGCGGATTTATCCCATCACCACGCCACAGCTCCCAGTATTCGCCTTTTGCGTGGACCACGTTGAGAACTGCCATTTCGATCGAGCCCATCCTTTCACCGCCATTAGAAAAACCAGCTACACTTTGGAAACCGTGATGAGCGCGGTCCTGAAATTGTTGGATAAGATCGTAGCTTAGTGTGCCAGTGTCTTCTCTTCGCCCTGTAAGCTGGCAATTCTGGATCGTGAAGCGCTCCGGATATTTGCTCACTCCATAATCGATGATGCGTTCAAAGAACGATGACGGCAAATGTAGCACCTGGGACAGATGCAAGGTTACCTGCTGTTTTGGAAAGGCCTTGGCCCATTCGTCGGTGTACTTCTTATAGACGTCGAGAAGCTTGGCTCCGTAATCGCCCATCGCACTCCATTTCGCGCGATCCTCAGGAGTTTTTGGTAGATGCATTTCGTTGCTCATGAAATTCGCGCACGTAAGCACGACACTTACACATAACGGATCGGAACTGTAACGTTCTCCAAGCCGCGCAATCAGGCGCGAAAAGTTCTCCTGATACTTCGGGTCCCATGGGATGGGAATCGTGACTGCGGCGCCAAAGTTGGGGCGGTGGGGATTCGTGACGTGTGTCTCAAAAGACTGGGCGCCCTGCTGGTAAACAAAAGGCGGTGTATTGGCGCCGGGTTTAATACCGAGCTCATATTTCATACCGATACGCCGGAGAACTGCCACGGTTTTGTCAATAGTGCTGAAATCGAAGTGACCAGGCTCCTTCTCGATATCTTTCCAACCGATGTGCAGACACATACCTGAGAGGTGTGGGTTTGCGCGGACCTGAGCTTCGAAGCCGGCGGCTTTGTCGCCGCCTTCAATCGGCTGCGTCATCCACAGACCGGTGCGGAGCGGCGGCCCGGACGCAGCAAGGAGCGGGACGTGACCTGACAACGTGAGTGCGAGCACGAAGAGACAAGTCCGGATGGTGTGAGGAAAGTTAAGTGGTCGCATGTGTCCTACAACCAGTCGGCAGCCCGTTGATCACTGTTCATTGCTCACTTCTTTCTCGAGAACATCTGATGATCATTTCAAGGTTCAGTAATCGCTGATGCCAGTTCCCGTATGTTGCGGGCAGCGGCGAGCCATGCCATGCATCTCAGTGCCTTCAAACCTCATAACCAAAACGTTCCAGATCGGCTTGAGCGCCTCGGCCAAGCTCAACCACTTTTGCCCCGCCAGCCCGGCGCCATCGACCGATATTGCCGCGATCGCGAATGCCTTCGATTAACGGCTCGATATTTATCTCGGGGCCTCCCAGAAATGTCATCACCGCCGAAACCGTCTCCGCTGGTTTTCGGCACAAGTCTTCATAGCGGACCATGTGATAGCGGTCCTTTAGATAGTGTTGGGCAAACTCCAGCGCCCGCTTGTTGCTGGCGCGCCACAACTCCAGTTGCGCCGCCTCTGGATTTCGCCACCAATCTGGTCCCAGCAACCAATAACCATTCTGTCGGAGAAAAAAAATGTTCTCCGATAGCATCATATCGCGTGCGTCTCGAATCATGTGGACAAATTTCAACTTCGGAAATCGGTCTACCAGGAAAGGGACCAGCCATAAACTACGCGGATTTTTCCATCCCCAGCGAGCATCCGGCGATGAGATGCCGCGCCGATGAAGATGGACCATCCGTTCAAAATCACGGCGGGCGCGAGACAACGTCGAGGAGTCAACATTTGGGAAATCCTTCAGGCTCTTCAACCACTTCGTGAGAAACCAGGCGAGCGGCAGTGAATCTTCATTGCGCGGATTCACCCGGTTGCCCATAAACCAACCGGCTTTCTGAAGCACTTGGGCCATGATCCGTGTGCCGGAACCGCCTGTAGCGCCGACAACAACCGGCGGCGGAGCAGAAGGATCGAGAGGCGGAACGTTCCATGGAACGGGTAGCGCGAGAGAAGAACGATCGAGCCACATACTAATTTGCTGCAGCCGCGAGCGTGGTCTGCTCCCGATCTTCAAGAGCAAACGGATCCGCTCAAAGGAACCCCGCCATTGTGAGCTATTCACGTTGCACGACGTTATTGAATCGCTAATTCAGGTCAAGCTTTACGGCTCTCGGAGCTTCGAAACCGCGCGGAGGCCTGCAATTGTGCCGCGATTCTCGTTAGCCGGTTGCGGGCCAGCTAATAAGATGGATGTAGACGAAGTCTTGATCTAGCTGAGAGTAAGTCACCCGCGAATTGCCGATGTGACGAACACTCAGCTTTGTGCGACGCAACCGGTCCGATGTCAAATATCACAATGCCGAGACCGCCTTGCTCAATCGCTCTTCACAAATCCCCGGCCTCAATTCCGGAGATTACTTGGCACTGCAAATTCTCGTGGTGGGGCATCGCATCAATGATTCGCTACGGTGCGGTCAGTGCCGCGTGCGCGTAATGGGTCGCAGCGAGCAGGGTAACGACGTCCTTGCGGTATATTTCGATATATTTCGTTTGATAGCCCAAACCCTTATTCACCGAGTTAATCAAGGCGGTCGAAGGATCAATCGGAACTCCTTTATTCACCCGGTAAGCGGGATCGCCGTAGCACCAATATGCCATTTGCCCGGCAACATCGGGACGGCTATCCCATAGCAACTGCCAAAGAGTGCCTGTCCCCGGTGCGTTAGGGATAAATGTTTCCAGAGTGTTTTTCTGAACGATCAATCTTCCGGGCCAGGATGCGCGAGCGTTTAGCACCGCATTACGGGCCACGTAGCTCGGGTCTGGGTCGAGCTTTGGGCCGCTGCCTGACACAGCGAGAGTCGCAGATTGATTGGGGAAAGCCGCCATCGTGGCATTAATAATTTGCCTGCCTGCATCAAGCATTCTGGCGGTGGTGTAGCCGGCGGCAAACCACGCGGTTACCTCAGAAGATAGGTGGGGCACGCCCCAGTCTTCGCTACTAGCGTTAGCGAAGCTTACTCCGACAATTTTCACCGCGGGATTGCTTGAATAACGTGCCCCAAGCGCTGTGATCATGGCCGTCTTTTTGGCGAGCCAAACCGGGTCCCAAAAAACTGCAATTGTCTTTGACGTTCCGCCATCGTTGAAGGTGTAAAACTTTTGTGATGGGGGAAGAGGCTCAGCGGCTACCGCGTTCATTACCCAAGTCGGGCAATTTCCACCTAGAGCAATATCCCCCCCTCCAGTGATAACCCGCAGCAAGACCGCCTTACCCGCAGCTGCTGCCTTTGCAGTCACGCTATCTAGATACCTCCAGTCGTAAATGCCTTCGGTCGGCTGCAGATCAGCCCAGTTCTGCCGCACGCTGATACCGTCTACGTCTGGATCAGAGTATACCACAGCGTCGCCGCCAGTTCCTTGCCCGGCTGGTTGCAAGCAAAAAACCCCCCGAGGAACTTCGGAGAATGCTTTTTCCGTCATCGTAAGAAATGCGTAGAATAGCGCGCCAAATAAAAACGACATTCTAATCGGGCCGAATCGACGATGTTTTTTCTTATTGATTACATTCATTGTTATATTGCTTCCTAGTTTGATTTTGGGTATGCGTGTAGGTGCTCTCCTTACACCAAGCGCCCATTTGAGCCGACGGCTGCAACTGTCCGCTCATTTGTTTCTGTCTCGCCGCTTGGGAACGGCGAAAGCTTTCCGTCCGGTTTTCGTTTTTTTTTAACGAGTTTTTGTTTTTTTCCCGTTGCGAGTCGATTGCAAGTCGAACTAACGATAGTCGTGAAATTCGGGGATTTGCTTTTTATCCCTTCGCGTTTTAACGCTGCCGCGATGCCAGCCACGTGCATGAACTCGCCGGGATTACGAGATAAGAAATCGACAACCGCCTTCGGAACGCTCACGTTCTTGTATCTTCCGGTGCTCGCACGTGTCGGCGCTTCTTCTTGAAAAAGTTCCAGCACTCTGTCGATTGCCTCTGCCTTTTGCTTGAGGGCTTCCATCTGCCGTTGCAATTCAGCCTTCTTGAAAATTAATTCTTGTTTTGTCATTAACTGGTGGGGGTTGAAAACATTCGGGTTGAAGCACTGAGGGGGTGAAATCAATCACTAGAATTAGCTGATTGGTTCGGGATGCTATCAGTCCTGTTTGACTAGTCAACCATTTTTTTGAGTATCCCTCAATCTGTCCGATTGAAGTCAACCGTTGACTTATTTGTATCTGTCTCTCGCCCTGCAGTCCGCTTGTTTTTAGCGGATGCGTTTTTCGTTTGCCCCGTTGCCGAGTCGTCGCGACGCTGCCCAGATGAAGAATCGATGGCGTTGGCAGCGCATCCCCCAGTTGTTGTGTATGCTATCGCTTCTTATTAATTGATTGAAAATCCATTAGCATGAGATTGAAAACCCAATCACTAACGGTTTGACCTCTTATCAGACTTATTTTCGGAATCAATCAGTTTGTCGCGCTCATTCGCAGTCCACCGGAACGGCTAAAAAGTTTATGCAATGAAAAAGACTTCTCTCGTAATTGCAGCGCCACAGCGCCGATGAGCGTTTTTACGCCGCCCTCCACGTCTTTCTGGAATCAGAAATAGTGATGAGCAGCCGACTGAGATTGCGTTTGGACTACGAATCCGGGAAGCCCAGGCGCTGGCTGTTGGTTGCGCGCTGAATTATTCCAATATAATTAGTTTAGAAGCACTCAAACAGGTATGGAAGAGCCATTGAAGTTATGTTGCTGAGAGCGAGCAATCGCGAGAGATTTCCGCGAGGGCTGGACAAACCGCGCGCCATCAACTCTGTGAAAGATTCGCTCACTGCCCCGCAGTCCGTCGACTTCGGGTATATCCAAGGTGCGTGGCGACGTATCGAGGCGATGCGCAGCAGCGAAGCGGATCCCGTGGAGCCGCCGACACTGAGCGAATTGGAGGAAGGGTTGGGCGAAGCGATCCTGAAGTGTGATCTGTTCGCAAAAAATTGGAGGAACCGGATTTATCGAATCCAACTTGCGCGCGGCGGTTTCGTCCTAGGAAAACAGCTGGTCATGGGGACGGACGCGATGCTTCGGTGCCAGTATGAACAGCTGCGCGTTCTGGAGGCATTGCACATTCCCGGACTGCGCGTGCCGAATACTTTTGCGTTGCTCCCCGCAAAGCGACTGCTACTGATCGAGTTTGTACCTGGAAAAACCATCGAGATTCTTGCCTGGACCAGCGAAGACGTGGTTCCAGCCTGCGAGCTTGCCGGGAAAATCCTCGCCCGACTCGCAGCGGCGCGGACGGAGAGCATCGGGCCGATGCCCATCGAGATGATCAACCGTGACCTGGCCATAGCGCCATGGCGCCTTTCTTTCCGGGAAAAAAAAATTCTTCAAATGGCGCTTGAAAGACTCGCCGCTGCAGAGGTGCGAATAGGGCACGTGTATTATGATTTCAAACCCGCGAATCTGATATATCAGAACAATGACTCGCTTTTCCTGGTCGACCCTCCCGATGTCTGGTGGCGCGGCGTGCATCTCTGGGACTATGCATGCTTCCGCGGCTCCATGCGACGTCACTCATGGAGGATAAATCTGCGACGACCGTACGACCGACACCGGCGTAGAATAATCCGTCAAAGCCTGGTCGCATTCCAGCAAGGGTATTTGACGAGCTTTAGCAACAGGTATCCCGAGCCTCCTTTATTTGCACTGGCGGTGCGACTCTTCGAGTTGCAACGCAATGCAGTTTTGACCACGATGCAGGACGCCAAAGTCACTCTCGCCCGCGAGAAGATGCCCATTGCCAGAGGCAAACGCCTGGGAAATCCTCTCGCAAACCGACTGACCTTGCCTTTGCTGGAGATCGAAAGACGATGGCTCTTTCAGCAACTCGCTCGCGAACTGCCCTGAGAACTGGGCGCTGCGCGGATCTCAATTCGCTTGTCGAGCGTCTATACGTATTCGGAATCTTTCCGCTCTGTCCATCGCCTTCAGTGAACGCAGAAGCGCTTCAAATACAACCTCGGGCGAAATCTCATTAATGCATTTGCGGCCTGTGCGGCATACTCCGCTATAGTAACAATCGCAAGAAGTAGGGGGTTCTACAATCTCGCCGCGACCGTAAAGCTCAAATTCATGGCGATTGAAAATATTGTTCAGCAGCACTAAAGGTGTACGCGCGCCGATCGCTAAATGCATGGCCATCGTGACCGCACTGACGATGCACTGGCAGCGCTCGATCATCGCATAAAAGATCTCCAAAGATTGAACGCCTGAGGCCAAACAACCCGTGGCGTCAACTAGCCGGGCTGACATCTCAACTTCCTCGGGTCCCCCTAATAGAACCGATTGCAATCCGCGCGTCTTCAGCAACTTGATCAGTTCAACCCAGAATTCCACCGGCCAAATTCGAGAAGGCCAGCGTCTTCCGGCCCCAATGTTTAGTCCGATTGCAGAATCTTTCGGTAGAAGCTCCGCCGCCCTTTCCCTTGCGGCAGCAGTCGTATCCTTAAGCCAATATTCTTCTCTCCTGAAAGGTAACCCGGTGATGTCGAAAATCTCTTCAACGTAGCTTTTGCGATTGTTGCGGCTGTACGGGTTATCTATGCCGGTCGCAAATTTGTGCCACGAAGCTTCATCCACCGGATAAGGCACGCCGTGCCGAAGCGTGTAGCCTCGATATTCCGTCGCTTTCGTAGAT
>WNGC01005158.1_pt1 | contig 15979 bp, 16 predicted proteins | sample 5400051 | NCBI WGS metagenome assembly WNGC01 (sample SAMN13153368, study PRJNA577476) | soil metagenome | isolation source: 20 cm soil or saprolite under grassland replicate 2 | place: USA:California | collected 2016-06-15
CCGGGCTGCCGTCGCTTTGCCAAAGTTCCCAGCCGTGCTCACCGTCACCGGCGGAAAAAACGATCCTGTCGCCCACGTTCGTCAAGTGCCCCGGAGAAGAACTATCCACCCCCGGGTAGATGTCTTTGACGAGCACCGTCCCGGACTCTGTGCCGTCGCTCTTCCAAAGCTCCACGCCGTGTACACCTTCTGTCGCGGCGAAGTACACGGTCCCGTTCATGTTCGCGAGAGAGTTGGGAAGGGAGTTGCCGCGACCCGGGTTGATGTCCTTGACGAGGACCGTACCGCGATCGGTACCGTCGCTTTTCCACAACTCGACCCCGCGCTCACCGTCCGTGGCCGTGAAGAACAATGTCCCGTCGACATTCGTGAGGTAACGAGGCCTTGCACTGGCCACCCCGCTGTTGATGTCCTTGACCATGACGGTTCCTGATTCGGTGCCGTCGCTTTTCCAGAGTTCGAACCCGTGTCTCCCGTCGTTCGCAACGAAGAAAAGCGTTCCGCTTACGTCGATCAGCCATTCAGGACTCGAGTCCTCCGGCCCGCGACGGATGTCTTTCACACGGCGGGTTCCCTTCGCCGTTCCATCGCTGACCCAGAGTTCCGTTCCGCCTGCTTGATCGGTGGCGGCAAAGAATAGGTTTCTCCCCACGCGGGTCAGGAATCGGGGCGCGGACCCCGCGGGTCCGACATTGATATCGGCGACCAGGGCGGTGCTTTCCGGGCTGCCCTGGCTTCTCCATAGCTCGAATCCATGCTTGCCGTCGTCCGCGGTGAAAAACAACACGCCGTTCACGTCCGCAAGCGAACTCGGCGTCGAGGACGCGGGTCCGGGGTTGATGTCCTTGACGAGGTAGGTGCCAGCGCCAGTGCCATCGCTTCTCCACAGCTCGGATCCCGCGGTTCCGTCATCGGCAGAGAAGAACAGCGTACCGCCGATGGCGTGCATGCTGCTGGGATAAGAGCCCGGCATGCCGGGCCTGATATCCTTGATCAGAACCGTTGCGTTGCGCGCGCGATCGAATTTCCACAATTCGTAACCGATGCGGCGGTCGGTTGCCGCCCGCCCGCATTGGCGAGAGCGCTAGGGGACAGGGGCTGAACAAGTTCGGAGCTGGCGACCAGGCGTGTTCCGGGCTGTTCCTGTCCCGCCACATCGCTTGCGGGCGCAAGCACGCAGAGCATACTGACGCCCCAAAAAATCCCGGGGCCAATAGCTCGCCCCGAGACTGAGCGTCGTGGATCGATAGCCGCTTTAATGCTGCCCGGAGGCTGCTCCAATCTCAGCGGCGATCCTTGTCGTGGTCATCGTGGCTGTCATGGCTGCCCGGTTGGCAAAAGGGCTCCAAGCCCATCGCCGACTTGATGCCGCCGACGATCATTTTCTGGAATTCCGCAGCGCCGGGAAGCGCTGAACCGGCCGTGAACGCAGTGTTGATGTGTCCCAGGGTGGTCACCCACGCCCGCCCGCCATCGTAGTACTGGCACCACGCGACCGGGTGAAATTTCGGGAAACCCGGGTGAACCGAGTGTTTCGTCTCCAGGGAGTCCTCGTCCACGAGCGCGAGGAATCTCACTTTTGTCGGGAACGGCACGAGGTTGTACCACTCGTCGCTGAAAGTCCAGCGCGCCGGCAGGCCGGCGGTGGAAACGTCGCGGTCGTTGATGATCTGGACCACTCCGGTCTGAAAGGCGCCGTGGTCGTAGTAGTTGGCGTTACCCAGCAGGCCTTCGTAGTACTGCCAGTTGTATTCCGTCCCGAAAGCGTTGTGGATTGCCACAAAGCCGCCGCCGGCGCGCATGTATTGCCTCAGCGCAGTCCGTGCCGCGTCTTGCTGGTAGTTGCCCGTCAGGTTCTGGCCGGCCTGTCCTCCCACCGAATGATTCCATAGCGCGTCGCGGCTGGTGCTGGCAAAGATCACCGCCTTGTACGAGTTGAGATTGCTGACCCGGGTGACATCCTCGGTCCAGTCCACCGCAATCCCTTCCGCGTTCAACAGGCGGATGAGGTTGGTCTGGACGATATGCCGGGCGGGATCGAGCGGCGGATTCAAACCGGCGGGGAGCGCTGGCCCGAGGTTCGCATGCCGGGGTCCCGCCGTCCGCGTATATACGAGCACTTTGTTCTGCCGTCCTGCTCCCACCCAGTCGTGGTAGCAGTTCGGATTCGTCCCACGGCAGACCCCATAGTCGAAGTCCCCGGAAATCCTGGAGTCGGTCAGATCCACCGAATCGGAATCGTTGTCTTGGCGGCTATCGGCAAACACCGGGGCTGAAATTCCCCAAAGCACGGCGGCGGATACGGCGAGCAGCGCTTTCCCGGTCATTTCCGGTTTGCTGTTTATGTCCTTTACGTTGAAGGTCATGATTCCTCCTCGAAATCTCCTGCATCCTGCCCTCGGCAGGCGCTCATGCCCGGCGGTCGGTGTGTGAGTGGTCGGTGTGAGTGTGTGTTCGCGTCGTCCCCGAATCGGCTCGGTCTGTTCGGTCTTGTCTTCTCTTCTTAAAGCCGGAACGACCCGGTTTCCGAAGCCGGCGTTTCCTTGTTACGAGCGCCGCATCGTTATAACAGGCGGCTTAACAAAACTTCAGCGGGCGGCTGTTTTGTTGCCAGGCCGTCACTGACGGCGCCAGTCGCTGGCTCTCTTCGACGGCCTGTTCCGCCAGGACAACCCCTGGCTGCCCAAGCTCGACTTCACGTACCGGACCTTGGCGCTGCGGATGCGCGACGCGCAGTGCGAAAACTGCCACGTGCCGGATAACCCCTATCCCATGCGCCGGCTGGTGATCATGCATACCCCGGCGCACGCTGCGGGCGAAATCGGGCGGCTGATGAAGGCCGTGCGCGAGGACAGGATGCCGCTCGACGAAACCGGAATTGAGCAGCCGCTCGAGCCGGCGCTCAAGCGCGCGCTGCTCGAGAGCGGCGGCGCCTTCGAGGCGCTGGTGAAGGCCGCAAAGGAGTGGGAAGCCGCGCAGCGCGATTGAAGGCCTTTACTTCCTTCCTTTACTTCCTTGCCTCCAACGCCGCCCGCACCGCCTCGATGCGCTTGCGGTTGACGCCCATGTCTCCGCGGCCCACGCGCGAGGCCGAGCGCACCTGGATCGCGTTCGCCGCCGGGTCGAACCAGAACTCCACGTCGTCTACGTACTTCATCAGCTTCGTGGTGAACTGCGCGTACAGGTAGCCGGGTTCGCTTTTCACCACCTTGGCGCCGTCCATGCCTTCCACGATGGCCTTGATCCTCGCAAGCGTGGCCGGACCGTCGCCTTTCAGCGCGAGCGGGGCGATGTCTGCGTAACTGCGTTGCGGGTGATCGGGGTAGAGCGCGGCCTGGCTGCTGACGCTGTTCTCCGTACTGGATGGAGGTTTCAGCTTGCCGTCGCGCACACCCAGGTCGGTGGGCGCCGTGCCTTGCAGGAAGCCCAGCTGACCGGCCGCAACGGCGAGGACGATCAGCACCAGGATCGCGACGACAGACCAGATGACGAGCCATTTGATGAAGAACATGATTGAACTCCTATTCCCTGACCAGGCGGATGAGCGTGATCTCCGAAGGGATCCCGAAACGCATCGGCGGTCCCCAATACCCCGTGCCGCGGCTAGTGTAGACCCACATGCGGCCGAGGCGGTTGAGCCCCGCGATGAACGGCTGCTGCAGGCGCACGAGGAAGTTCCACGGCCAGAACTGCCCGCCGTGCGTGTGCCCGGAGAGCTGAAGCTCGAAGCCGGCGGCTTCTGCGGATTGAGCGGAGCGCGGCTGGTGGGCGAGCAGCAGCTTCGGCGCGTGCTCAGGCGCCCCTTTCGCTGCCGCGAGAGGATCGCTCCTGTGTGAGGGATCGTAATGGTGGGCGGAGTAGTCCGTGACGCCCGCCACCGTCAGCGCCGCTCCGTCGTGCTCGATGACGACGTGCTCGTTCATCAGCACCCGCGCGCCCAGGCGCTCGAGCTCGCGGATCCACGCGTGGACGCCCGAATAGTACTCGTGGTTGCCCGTGACGAAATAGGTCCCGTGCCGGGAGGCGAGCCGCGCGAGCGGCTCGGTGTGCTGCGCGAGGTCGGGCACGCTGCCGTCGGCGACGTCGCCCGTGATCGCGATCATGTCGGCCTTGAGGAGATTGACCCGGTCGACGATCGCGGCTACGAAATTCCGCTTGATCGTCTGCCCCACGTGGATGTCGCTGATCTGGGCGATGGTGAAGCCCTCCAGCTCCTTGGGAAGGCCGGCGAGCGGCACGCTCACATTCACGACCGGTGCCACGCGACGCGCCATAAAGAAACCGACGAGCGTGATCGCCGGCGTGAGCGCCATGACGGCTGTCGCCGAGATGCGGATCCAGGACTCGTGGGCCTGCGGGGACAGCGCGAGGACGGACGCGATCAGGCTCACGTCGCGAAGTATCGTCAGGACCAGCAGATACGAGAAAAAACCCATCGCCAGCCACGGGAGCATCACCGCCCAGGGCCCGCGGTCATCGCGGATCCGGAATCCCTTGGGCAAGAGCCAGAAACACACCGCGAGCAGGGCCCAACCCGCAAGCTGCATGACCGCGCCGAACGGCAGAAGCAGCCGCACGCCGATATAGACATGCAGGAGAGCGAGCAGGAGAACAACGGGACGCGGGAATCTCACCGGAAGAAAGTGGGGGCGAAGGCCGGCACACGCAAGACCCGCGGGAATGTTGAACTACGCTCCATATCCCGCGCCCGTGCTATACAGCGTCCTTTGCGCGCGGTGAGTTCCCGGCGTGTCCCACCTCTTCGAAACTGCCACTAGCGGTCGCTCCAAGTGCCGCGCCTGCGCTCAGGCCATCCAGCGCGGGGAGCTGCGCTTCGGCGAGCGCCTTCCCAACCCCTTTGCGGAGGGCGAGATGACAGTGTGGTTCCATCCGCTATGCGCGGCCTACAAGCGGCCGGAGCCGCTGCTTCAGGCTCTCGTGGAAACGCCAGCGAACGTGCCGGATCGAGAGAGCCTTGAGCGCCCGGCGCGCGCGAGCCTTGCGCACCGGCGCCTCCCGCGGATCGACGGCGCCGAGCGCTCGCCGGGCGCGCAGGCGAAGTGCCGCAGCTGTCGCGAGCCGATCGCGCGCGGGAGCTGGCGCATCCGGCTCGTCTTCTACGAAGAGGGGCGCTTCGTTCCGGGGGGATTCGTGCACCTCGACTGCCGCAAGGCCTACTTCGAGACCGACGAGGTCCTGGACAGGGTGCTCCACTTCGGGCGGGAGTTGAGCGCCGATGAGCGCGAGGAATTGAGGCACGCGTGCGACATGGGGTAACCTTGCACGGTCCGTATATATTACGTTAGGCCACACGGACGTGTTGCGCGCGCCGGACAGAGCCTACACTGGGACGACTCCCGAGGAGACATCGCATGAATAGGCTTGCGAGATTTCTAGTCGGCGCGGCCGTTCTTTGGATCGCTCCTACTCTAGTTCTCGCCCAGGGCGGCTGTGTGACGGATCAGAATGGAAAGGTGGTCTGTCGCCAACTCGATTCGACCTGCGCAGCGAATCAGCGCGGTGATGTCGTTTGTACAAAGCCCGGAGGCGGCATGATGAACGACCAATATGGCGAGCAGCTCTGTGGTGCCGGCTACTGCGTCAAAGATCAACGCGGAAATGTCCTTTGTTCCAGTCAGCCGCGCGGGGGAGCGACGGTGGACCAAAGCGGCAAAGCTTTGTGCGCTGGAGGTTGTGTCCCTGGGACCAAAGAGGCGTGCGTCAGACCGTCCAAGTAACAGCCGCAGAACCCGAAGGTTCCTGCATGGCCTAACCCCGCGCTCGAACCGACCGCCGCCAGCGCGCTTCGCTTGCTGGCGATGCCCTCGTCGCTTTGCTCCTCGGCGGCGGCTCAGCGCGAACGTTAGGCCTTCTCAGGGGGATCAAATGCCCATTGCGAACGAACCAAACATTTTGCGATCCACATTGTTCTTGCTGTTGGTCTTGTTGGCTGCAGGCTGTGTCACAATGAATCCGAATCCGCCTGAACAGGGCATTGTTTCTGATTCTCCGGTTGAGCAAACACCTTAGGTCATGAGTCCGGATGAAGATCGTTTTCTTGACTGCAAACTGGATGGAAGCACAATTGGTGGTTGGGCTCCTCGAAGGTAGTGGTCTGAAACCGTGTCTCTTGGACGCCGAATTGAGCCGGATGAATGCGTTCTACACCAGCGCTGTCGGAAATATCAAAGTGGCAGTTCCGGAGCATCAATTCGAAGACGCCATGACAATCCTTCAAGACTACCGTGGAAGACAAGGTCTGGATCCAAACTATGGAAGCCCTTCTGCGTTTGGGTAGCCGCACCCAACCCCACGTTCGACAGGGACGCGCGCGAGAGCTTGCGCGCCCTCCCCGTGAATGTTTGACCGTATCGTCGCAGGAGAACCAGCGTGCCCTTGTACATGGTCATCGAGCACTTCCGAAATGGCGACGCAGCACCGGTTTATCGGCGGTTTCGGGAGCGTGGACGCATGGTGCCCGAGGGTCTCAATTACGTTTCGAGTTGGGTGGACGATAAATTGGCCACGTGCTATCAAGTGATGGAAACAGCAGATCGTGCGCTCCTCGACGAATGGATGCGCCGCTGGGAAGACCTCGTGGATTTCGACGTTCATCCCGTCATGACATCCCAGGAGGCGGCACAGCGGGTGGCACTTTAGATAGCGTGCACACAATGTTTAAGCGAATCGTTTTCGCCGCTCTTCTCGCGCTGCCCGTCGCGGCCTGGGCTTTCGTCAAGCCCGTGCGAGTTCTCGCTCCGCAGCTCGCCGGCCTCACGTGCCACGGCAACGTCTGTGTCGATGATGATTCTCGGCTGTCGGAAGCAACGGGATTGTACGAAGACGCCGTTCGGCACGTTCGAGACAACGTCGGCGAGTTTCAGGCTGAACCTCGTGCCATTTTTTGCTCGACGAAAGCGTGCTCCAAGTCCTTCGGCTTTAGTTCGGCGAATGCATATACCGTCGCGACGGTCGGCGTTGTTATGAGCAATCGGGGGTGGAAGCGGTACTTTGTCAGGCATGAGCTCATTCATCATTTGCAGAACGAGCACCTTGGCAGTCTCCGCGCGTGGCTCTTCAAGCCCGACTGGTTCAGGGAAGGCATGGCGTACTCGTTGAGCCAGGATCCTCGCAGGCCATTGCCCGAGCCGTTGCAGGGGTACCGTTCGGAGTTTGAGATGTGGTTCAAACGAGTGGGCAGCGCACGGCTTTGGCCAGAAGCTGAGCATCTGTGAAACAGGTGTCGCCTAAGGACGACACTTGAGCATAGCGCCTGCCGCATTTTCCCGCGTCACCCCAGCCCGATCGCCCGCCACCTTCCCGCAACGAAGTAGAATTCGCCGATGTTCGATCGCGCTAAATTCTGGCGCTACTCCCGCTACACGGTGCTCACGGTCGCGCTGCTCGCGGCGTTCTTCACGCTGTATCTCGATTTTCGCGTCCGCAGCGAGTTCGAAGGACGCCGCTTCGCGCTGCCCGCGCGGATTTATGCGCGGCCGCTGGAGTTGCACGCGGGCCTGCGCATCGCGCAGATCGACGTGGTGCGCGAGTTGCAGGAGACGGGCTACAGCCAGGGCCCGCGCGAGGGCGATCCGGGATGGTTCGCGAACGACAACGATTGGCTCGAGGTCGCGGTGCGGCCGTTCGTGTTCTGGGACGGGTTGCAACCCGCGAAGCGCGTGCGCGTCGCCTTCGACTCAGGCGTCGTCAAGGCGGTGCAGGACGCCGAAGGCCGGGAGCTGCCGTTCGCGCGCCTCGAGCCTTTGGCGATCGGCGGCATCTATCCCGCGAACAACGAGGACCGCGTGCTGGTGCGGCTCTCCGAGGTGCCGAAGCCCATGGTGCAGGCGCTCATCGCGAACGAGGACCGCAATTTCTACTCGCACCACGGATTCGATCTGCGCGGCATCGCGCGCGCGGCGCTCACGTTCCTCCGCTTGAAGGGACTCCAGGGCGGAAGCACGCTGACGCAACAACTGGTGAAGAACTTCTTCCTCACCCCCGAGCGCACGCTCTCGCGCAAGGTCACCGAGCTCTTTATGGCGGTGCTCCTGGAAATCCACTACGACAAGGACGAGATCCTCGAGACGTATCTGAACGAAATCTACCTCGGCCAGGACCGCGACCGCGCGATCCACGGCGTCGGCCTCGCCGCGCTCTTCTACTTCGGCAAGACAGTCGAGCACCTCACGCTCGCGGAGAGCGCGCTCCTCGTCGGCATGGTGAAGGGCCCGACCTTCTACGACCCGTTCCGCAACCCCGAGCGCGCCCTGGAGCGGCGCAACCTCGTCCTGCGCGAGACCAAGGACCGGGGCTACGCCACGATGGAGGAGTACTCGAAGGCGCGCGCCGCGGACTTGGGCGTCAACCAGAAGGCCGCGATGGGCACCTCGCCCCACCCGGCCTTCCTCGACCTCGTGCACCGGCAGCTGCGGCGCGATTACGACGAAGCCGACCTGCGCTCGGAAGGCCTGCGGGTGTTCACCACGCTCGCCCCGCGCGTGCAGCAAGCGGCGGAGCGGGCGCTCGAGCGCAAGATCGCGCAGTTCGACAGAGGGAAGATCTTCGGCGAGCCGGGCCTGGAAGGCGCGATCGTCGTCACCGACACCCAGTCGGGCGAAGTGCAGGCGCTGGTCGGCGGGCGCGACGTGCGCTTCCGCGGATTCAACCGCGCCCTGGACGCCGCTCGGCCCGTGGGCTCGCTCCTGAAACCCGCGATCTACCTCACGGCGCTCGCCGATCCCGCGCACTACACCCTGGTGACCTCGATCGACGACGGGCCTTTCGTGTGGAAGAGCCGCGGCGCGCCGGACTGGGAGCCGACGAACTACGACAAGACCTTCCACGGCCACTCCTACAACGCCGCGACCGCCCGCCTCGGGACCGACATCGGCGTCGAGAAAGTCCTCGTCACCATCAAACGACTGGGTATCGAGAAGCCGCTCACGCCGTTCGCGTCCACCCTGCTCGGCGCGGTGGATCTCTCTCCGCTCGAAGTGGCGCAGCTGTACCAGACCATCGCGAGCGGCGGATTCCGCACCCCCTTGCGCGCGATCCGCGAGGTGACGACCCAGGACGGCCGGCCGCTCAGGCGCTATGCGCTCGCCGTGGAGCAGGCGTTCCCGGCCGAGGCCATCTACCTTATCACCGCCGCCATGCAAGGAGTTGTCCGAGAAGGAACCGCGCAGTCGCTCAAAAACTGGCTGCCGCCCGAGACCGCCGTCGCGGGCAAGACCGGCACCACGACCGAGCAGCGCGACGCCTGGTTCGCGGGATTCACCGGCGACCGGCTCGGCATCGTCTGGATAGGCTACGACGACAACCGCGCGGCGCGGCTCTCGGGCGCGGGCGCGGCGCTGCCGGTGTGGGGCGAGATGATGGCGGCGCTCGCTCCGGAGCCGCTCGCGCTGCCCAAGCCGGAGGGAATCGAGAACGTGCTGATCGATCCGGAGAGCGGATTGCGCGCAGACTTCGCCTGCTCGGGCGCGGTGGAGCTGCCCTTCGCTCTAGGCTCGGCGCCCGCGGAGAGCGCTCCGTGCGCGTCCGCCCTGGGCATCGCGGTCGAAGGAATGAAGCAGCAGGCGAAGAGCTGGATGCAGCGCCTGTTTGGAAGGTAAAAAGCAAATTAAAATAGGCGTCCGATGAGGACCCTCCTCGCATTCCTGGCAGCCGCTCTCGCCGGCTGCGCAACCGTGGTGCAGCCGCCCGGATCGTATCCGGCGCCCGGGCCGTTTCCCGAACCCGCTCCCTTGCCCGAGCCCGCGGCGCGCACCGAGAACCTCGCGATCGCGGGGCTCCTGGACGGCGCGCGCGCCGACGCCGCGGCCGGGCGCCTCGCGAACGCTGCGGCTTCGCTCGAGCGCGCGCTCAGGATCGAGCCGCGCAATCCGCGCCTGTGGCAGGAGCTCGCGCGCGTGCGCCTGAAGCAGGGCGACTACGCTCAAGCCGAGAGCACCGCCGCGCGCTCCAACTCCTGGGCGGGCTCGGACAACGCCTTGCGCGCCGAGAACTGGCGCTTGATCGCGCACGCGCGCGAGGCGCGCGGCGACGCGGAGGGCGCGAAAGGCGCGCTCGAAGCGGCGGAACGGCAGAGGTGAGGAGGGCGGCGCTATGAGCTCGTGCGCGCCGGCACTGCAACCGCAACGGTGTGGCCGCCGGCGCCGGCGCGGAGGCTTTCCGATTGGGCTTCGTCGGCGCGCGAGCGCGCCGGAAACGCGATCAGGGTCGCAATGAGCAGCGGGATGAAGAGTCGGTGGTCCACGGGCGCTCCTGTCGATTTCCGGAATGCTGGATTCCATTGTAGGAACGGGTGAGCGCCTTGTCTTTCGGTCGATTCCCTAAACGGCATCGGGGCAAACCTTAGGCCGATCTACTGCCGCGGGCTCCGCGACGGCGGACATGCCACAATCGCGCGCAATTCCCCAAGCGAGAAACCCCATGGCCCTCAAACGCCCCAAAGGCCCCGCCGGCACGCTCCTCGTGCTCGAGCACAGCTCGAAGATCCTGAAGGACAACCCCTGGCGCGATCCGCACGTGCGCAAGCTCGGCGTGTGGCTGCCGCCGCAGTACGACGAGGGCGGGAAGCGCCGCTTCCCGGTGCTCTACGACCTCGTCGGCTTCACCGGCTCGGGCCTCGCTCACGCCAACTGGAGGCCCTTCGGCGACAACGTCCCGGAGCGCGCGGCGCGGCTTATCCGCGAGGGAAAAATGGGAGCGGCGATCATCGTCTTGCCGGACTGCTTCACGGCGCTCGGCGGCAACCAGTACGTGAACTCGTCCGCGATCGGCGACTACGCGGACTATCTCACGCGCGAGATCGTTCCCTTCGTCGACCGCGAGTTCAGGACGCTGCCGAATCGCGAGCACCGCGGCTGCTTCGGAAAATCATCGGGCGGGTACGGCGCGATCCTCCACGGCATGAAGTACGCGAGAACCTGGGGCGCGGTCGCCGATCACTCCGGCGACGCGTATTTCGATTTCGTCTACTGGCACGATTGGCCGAACACGCTGAACGAGCTCGCGAAGCACCGCCTGCCCAAGCGCAAGGCCGGCGCCTACGACGCGCGCCGCGAAGCCGGCCGCAAGGGCCTCGCCGAAGGCAAAGACGACGGACGCATCAAGCGTTTCCTTTCGCACGTGTGGAAGAAGGAAAAGCTCGCCATGAAGGAAACCCTCTGCATCATGAACGTTTGCATGGCGGCGACCTACGATCCGGACCCGCGCGCGCCGCTCGGATTTCGCGTGCCGTTCAATATGGAATCGGGGGAGGCGATCGAAGAGCGCTGGAGGAAATGGCGCGCGCACGACCCGATCAACCTCGTCGCGAGGTACCGCGACAACCTGAAGTCGCTCTCCGGCATCTACATCGACTGCGGCTGGCGCGACCAGTACCATATCCAGTACGGATCGCGCATCCTGTCCGCGCGCCTCGCCGCGGCGGGAATCCGGCACCGCTACGAGGAGTTCGACGACGACCACTCCGACGTCGATTACAGGATGGACCGGAGCCTGCCCTTCCTCTACAGGGCGCTGAAACCCTGAAAACCCCGATCGGGCGCGCGCCCGGTTATTTGACGAGCCCTTCCGCCTTCATCGTTTCCTGCACCTTGGGCCGGGCCGCGATGCGCGCCTGGAAAGCCTTGATGTTCGGCCACTTGGCGAGATCGATCTTGTGCAAGCCGGTCCAGTTGAGGATCGTGAACAGGTAGGCGTCGGCGATGCTGAACTTGCCGCCGCTCGCGTACTGCTTTCCCTCGAGGAGCTTCTCCAGCGCGTTCAACCGCCGCTCGACGTAGGCGAGCTGCACTTCCTTCATCTCCGGGGTCATCTTGGGATTGAACAGCGCGCCGATCTGCTTGTGGACCTCGCTCGCCGTGAAATTGAGCATTTCCATGAGGCGATAGCGCTCCATCGTGCCCGCCTTGGGCGCGAGCCCTGAGTCCGCCTTGTGGTCGGCGAGGTACTGGCAGATGACTTGCACCTCGGTGAGAACCTGCCCGTCGTCGAGCTTGAGCGCCGGCACGTAGCCCTTCGGGTTGATCTTCCAGTAGTCCTCTCCGCCCGCGGTCTTCTTGTTGGGAATGTCCACCTTCTCGAGATCGAACTTGTAGCCGGCTTCGCGCAGCACGACGTGGGGCGCCATCGAGCAGGCGCCGGGAGCGTAGTACAGTTTCATTGTCAGTCCTTTCTTTTCGAAATGGATTGGGGGGAGCTTGCTCGGCGTTTGGATGGCTTGCCGCCGAACGCGCGCGGCAAAGATTGCTGACCGGCAGTTTACCATCGCTAGGCACGTAAGTACGCCCCAATCGACCCGGTCGCGAAGCGCTTCAGCGATTTGTCAGGCGGTGAGGACTAGATTCGAACGCGTGCCACGCAGGAGGACGGAGCGTGCGATCGAGCACGTGGTGATCATCGTCAAGGAGAACCACGGTTTCGACAATTACTTCGGCACGTTCCCGGGTGCCAACGGCGCGAAGCTTCCGCGCTCTCCCAATCCTCCGCCACGGGACCCGAACCACAGGCACGACGCGTGGCTGACGCGCAAGACCACGGCCGTAGGCGAGCAGTTCGTCGAGCAGGACATTCCCGCCTACTTCGCTTATGCGCGGCAGTTCACGCTGTGCGACAACTACTTCACCGACGTCGCCGGGCCGTCCACGCCCAACCACATCATGCTCATCACGGCGGATTCCCCGATCATCGTCAATCCGCCGCGATACCGGTTGCCCGTGGGCGAGCCGCTGTTCGACCTGCCGTCGCTGCCGGCGGCGCTGGAGAAAGCCGGATTCACCTGGGGCAACTACGGAGGCTACGCCTTCGACTTCGTCAAGGCGCTGCAGGGCAAGCGGAAATTCGCCTCCGCGCAGTTCAAGCAGGACGCGGCCGCGGGGAAGTTGCCGAACGTTTCCTGGGTCTACGCGCCGCACGACGCGAGCGAGCATCCACCGGATCCGAACGATGCGGGCAACCCTCTGGTCGGCAACGTCACGCACGGCATGCAATGGACGGTCGACCAGGTCAACGCCGTCGTGCAAGGCGGACTGTGGCCGAAGACGGCCATCTTCATCACCTGGGACGATTGGGGCGGTTGGCTCGATCACGTGGACCCGCCGAACGTCGAACAATGGAAGCACGACCCGAAGCACCCCGACCGCGACGGCAGCCATTCGCAGTGGAACGGCACGCAATTCCGCTACGGGTCGCGTGTGGGCTGTCTGGTGCTGAGCCCTTATGCGAAGAGCGGATACCTCTCCAGGGCGCTGCATTCGCACGTGAGCCTGCTGAAATTCTGCGAGACGCTCTTCGGCTTGCCTCCCTTGAACGCCCGCGACGCCCGGGCGGACGACATGTCGGACTGCTTCGACTTCACGCGCCAGCGCGCGGACCCGCCCGCGCGCACATGAGAGCCCGCGCCTGCCGCGGGTCGAGAGCCGACCGGATCATTTCCCTGCCGCAGCGCCTCGTCGTAGCATCTTCTGCGAGAGGAGAAGGACATGAAGAAAGAGCCCTGCTTACCCACCTGGATTCTCTTTGCAGTTGCCGTATTCTTTCTGCCGGGCATCGCGCACGCCCGGGACCGCGATCGGTTTCAGCTGGTCGAGGCCACGATCGCCGACATTCAGGATGCATTTCGTTCGGGGACTCTCACCCCCGAGGAGCTCGTGCGCATGTATCTCGCACGGATCGCGGCCTACGATCAGGCCGGCCCGCAGCTCAACAGCTTCATGCACGTGAACGAGCACGCCCTCTCCGCCGCCCGTGCCTTGAGCGTCGACGATCTCGATGACGACGGGCGCGACCGAGGCGAAGACCCAGAGGCGGACGGGCGCAGAAAGCCCTTGTTTGGCGTGCCCGTCATCCTCAAGGACAACATCGATACCGCCGATATGCCGACGACGGCCGGATCGATCGCGCTCGGCGGATCGATCCCGGCGAAGGATGCCTTCATCACCCGGAAGCTGCGCCGCGCCGGCGCCATCATCCTCGGGAAGGCGACCCTCACCGAGTTCGCCAACTTCATCAGCTCCACCGGGATGCCGACCGGCTACAGCTCGCAGCTGCGCCTGCAGCTCTTCCAGCGCGGCGGCGACCTGACGCGGGTCGGTTACGGCTTCGACCCGTTCGATCCCCGCACCGATCCGAGGCAGGCGTTCAACGACGGCCGCCCGGCGCTTGCGACCGGCGGCTCCAGCTCCGGCCCGGGCATCGCCGTGTCCGCGAACCTCGCCACCGTGGGGGTCGGCACCGAGACGTCGGGATCGATCTTGAGCCCTGCAACCCAGAACCTCCTGGTCGGCATCAAGCCGACAGTGGGCCTGGTGAGCAGGACCGGGATCGTGCCGATCACCGCCGATCAGGATACCGCCGGGCCGATGGCGCGTACCGTGACCGACGCCGCCAAGCTACTCGGAGTCCTGGCCGGGTTCGATCCCCAGGATCCCGCCACCGCCGCGTGCCTCAGGCCGGGCAACTGCTTCACCGACTACACGCGATTCCTGAAGAGGGGCGCGCTGCGCGGTGCGCGCATCGCGGTCCCGCATTTCGGCTACTGGACCGACAGCCTGAACCGCGTCGTTCTCAGCGTCGAGCAGCAGCGGGTCATGAACGACGCCATTGCGGTCCTGCGGGCCGAGGGCGCGATCGTGGAGGACTTCCACGAAATTCCCACGCAGCAGGAGCTGTTCGACTTCGGCGGCTGCGGCGGGATTCCGGCGAACTGCTCCACGGTCCTGCTCTTCGGGTTCAAGCGCGATCTGAACGCATATCTCGCCAAGCTTCCCGCGGGTGCTCCGGTGCGCACGCTTGCAGACGTGATCGCCTTCAACAACAATTTCACGATCAACGGCCTGCAGGTGGGGCTCAAGTATGGCCAGGGGCTGGCCGTTGCCGCCGACTCGCTCGACACGCGCGCGGGCAGCAGCCACGCCGCGCGGTACCTGAGCGACCGCGCGAAGGATCTCGACATCGCGAAAACCCGCGGGCTCGATGTCGTGTACAAGGATTTCGACGCGGTGCTCTTCCCGGCCAATCGCGGCGCCAATGCCCCGGCGCGTGCGGGCTATCCCAGCATCGTGGTGCCGGCCGGGTTCGTCGCGAATCCGACGGTGGCCCCGCCGCCCTTCCTCCCCCCGACGCCTTTCCCGGACGGCTTCGACGCCAAGCCTGCGCCCTACGGTGTGACCTTCTCCGGGCCCGCGTTCAGCGAACCGAAATTGATCGGCTTCGCCTACGCCTTCGAGCAGGCAACGCGACACCGCCGGCCGCCCGAGAGCACGCCGCCGCTGCCGACCGACAGCCCCAGGGAGTAGCGGCCGCACGCGAGCCTGCCGCTCTTTTCGCCGGGCTCGCCTGTTCAGGCCGCACCGCGCAGCGCCGCGATCTCTTCCATCACGCGCTCGGGCGCGAGCTCGTTCATGCACTTGAAGTGTCCGAGCGGGCACTCGCGCGCGAAGCACGGACTGCATTCGATCCCGGTCCTGACGATGCGGTGGCTGCGCGCGAGCGGCGGCGTGTGCTCCGGGCTGGAAGAGCCGTACAGCGCCACCACCGGACGCTCGACGCCGGCGGCGACGTGCATCAGACCCGAATCGTTGCTCACCACGACTTCGGCGAGCGAAAGCAGGTCGATCGCGCTCGCGAGATCGGTCCTGCCGCACAGATTGGTCGCGGCCCCTGCGCTCGCGGCGGAGATCTCCTCGCCGATGGCGCGGTCCCTCTCCGAGCCGAACAGCCAGACGGCGTAGCCCAGCGCGGAGAGCTTGCGCGCGAGCGCGGCGAAATGCCGGGCCGGCCAGCGCTTGGACGGACCGTACTCCGCGCCCGGACAGAAGGCGGCGATGGGCTTGGCGCGCGAGAGACCGAGCCGGCGCAGATCGAGGACGAGATTCGCCGCGTCGACCGCGAGCCTCGTCTGCAGCAAGGGCAGCGCCGGCATCGTCCCGGGTTTTTCCGCGAGCTGCGCGTAGCGCTCGGCCATGAG
>WNGC01003658.1_pt1 | contig 15969 bp, 16 predicted proteins | sample 5400051 | NCBI WGS metagenome assembly WNGC01 (sample SAMN13153368, study PRJNA577476) | soil metagenome | isolation source: 20 cm soil or saprolite under grassland replicate 2 | place: USA:California | collected 2016-06-15
CGCATAATCACTTGCCGTCGGCCGCGCCGTTGTTTGTTCTCGGTGGTTGCTTCACTCTTGCCTACGAATGGAGCGGATCGATCCTTGTTTGCATGGCCATGCATTCTCTTTTCAACTCCGTTCAACTGATCTTCCTCGCCTTTCCCGAACTGGTTCAGCAATGAAACTACGCGCGGTTGGCGAAGACGCGCTCCTCGCATCGTTGCTGCGCGGACTGCCAGTTTCTCGAAGAGTGATCGCCGCTGCCGGTGACGATTGCGCGGTGGTTGAATCTCCAGACCGGAAGACGTCGCTTGTCCTGAAAACCGACTGCGTAATCGAGAAAATCCACTTTCCACCTGCGGCCGACCCAATCCTCGTCGGCTGGAAAGCGATGATGCGGCCGCTGAGCGACTTCGCCGCCATCTCCGCCGTCCCGCAATTTGCGCTCGTTACGCTGATCGTATCGGCCACAAGGTCGACAATGTGGGTCAAAAAACTTTATCGCGGGCTGCAACGAGCGGCATCGCGTTTCGGTGTTGGCATTGTTGGCGGAGAAACCAGCGCCACGCGGGGGCCAGCTGTCATTTCGGTGAGCGTTACCGGCTTTGTTGAAAAAGGTCGCTGGATCTCGCGGGCCGGCGGAAAAAAAGGCGACGATCTATTCGTGACTGGCCGTTTGGGTGGATCGTTGCGCGGAAGACATTTGCGCTTTGTGCCGCGCATCAATGAATCGCGCTGGTTGACTAAGAATTTCCGCGTCCACGCTATGATGGATTTGAGCGACGGTCTCGGCGCCGATCTGCCGCGCCTGGCCAGGGCAAGCAAACTCGGGTTCAAGATTGACCGGGAGAAGTTGCCGCTCGCGCGCGGCGCGAAGATCGACAACGCAATTTCAGATGGTGAGGACTACGAACTCCTTTTCGCAATCTCGCGACGCGACCGCAAGCGGCTCGAGCGTGCCTGGCGCAGGAAATTCCCGAAACTTCTGCTGACGCGCATCGGCCGGCTCAGTCAACTCTCAATAAAGGCCAGTCCGGCTCGGACCAACTCTCAACTTCTGCCCGGTGGCTACGTTCATTTCAAATAGCCCGGACGAAACCGAAGTCTTCGGCCGTCGGTTCGCGGAAAAAATTAAGCCTGGCGATGTGCTTGCACTTACCGGTGGTCTGGGCAGCGGCAAAACACAATTCGTTAAAGGGCTCGCTGCCGGCCTAGGCGCGGCGACGGCTGCGACCAGTCCGACTTTCACCCTGGTTCACGAATACTCCGGCGGAGGTCTGCCGGTTTATCATTTCGATTTTTTCCGCGTCGAAGATCGACAATCGGCCGAACGGCTGGGACTCGATGATTATTTTTTCGGCGACGGCGTTTCCGTGATTGAATGGGCCGACCGATTTCCGGACCTGATCCCGGAAAATGCGCTCTGGGTTGCTTTCGAAACGAAATCTGAGACGCAGCGCGCGATTACCGCCAAATGAAAATTCTCGCGCTCGAGCTCTCCAGCGCCCGCGGAAGTCTTGCCGTTGCCAGCAATGGTACTGTCGAAATCGTCCGGGAATGGCCAAATGACCGAAAGAATTCCGGCCTGTTCTTCGAATACTTAACTGAAGTGCAGAAGCCATTTGGAAGGAAGGAGACAATCATCGTCGGGCTCGGACCCGGTTCTTATGCGGGTACCCGGATCGCCATCTCCGGTGCGATCGGATTGCAGGCCGCGTCCCATGCGCGGCTGATCGGATTTCCGTCGACCTGTGCAATCGAGTGCGAGGCGGAGGAATATTGCGTGATCGGCGACGCACGACGTAAGTCATTCTTTTTTACGCGCGTGCGTGACAACAATTTGCTCGAAGGGCCAGCGTTAATGTCCGAAGCTGAACTGCGCGCGAAATTGGATAAACTCGATAGCAAGATGTCGATCTTTGCCATCGCTAATCTTCCGCAATTCGAGCGCGCTGAGGTCCGCTATCCATCTGCTAAAGTTCTCGCTCAGCTTGCCAGCGATTCGCATCGAAATTTCGCGCAGCCGCCGCTCGAGCCGATTTATTTGCGCGAACCGCATGTCACTATTCCAAAGAAATGACGCAGAATTATCGCTGTTGGGCTGAAATTGATCGGAGTGCGTTGCGGCACAATGCGAAGGTTGTGCGCGACCGAATTGGTCCGGCCGAGATGCTCGCGGTCGTCAAAGCGAACGCTTATGGCCACGGCATCCTCGGTGTCGCCGAAACGCTGGCCGACGATGCGCAGCTCTTCGGCGTTGCCAATTTGGAAGAAGCGCTCGCGCTTCGGGAATCGCTGACCCATCCAATCCTGATCCTCGGTCCTGCTACTCCAGATGAAAGATCGGCAATCGTGGAACGCGGATTCATTCCCTGCGTCTCGACTCTGGGTGAGACGCAAGATTTTAATCGTCTCGCACGTGGCGACGCCAAGGTTTCGATTAATTTCAAAGTCGATACCGGAATGGGACGAATGGGCGTCGTCGAGAATGAAGCTGTGGACGTTTTTAAACGCGTCGCGGCGCTGCCGAAGATCGACATTCACAGCATTTCGACACACATGCCGGTTTCCGATGTCGATCCGGATTACACGCGCGATGAACTGGTTCGATTTCGTAAAATCGTCGAGCAAGTCCGCGCCGCGGTTCCTGGCAATTACAAAGCGCACGTCCTGCAAAGCGCCGGCACCCTCGCGTTCAATGACCCAACTTTCGAGATCGTGCGCGCGGGCATCATTCTTTATGGGATTTCGCCGCTCGCGGAATTTCAAAACCTTCTCAAGCCGGCGATGACGTGGAAAACGCGGATTGGTTTGATTCGCGACATGCCGAAAGGCAGCTCAATCAGTTACGGACGCACATTCATCACGCCAAAACCGATGCGGGTGGCGACATTGACCGCCGGTTATGCCGATGGTTACCCGCGTCATCTGTCAAACCGCGAAGCCGACGTCTTGGTTCGCGGCCGACGTTGTCCGCTGCTTGGACGCGTGACGATGGATCTGATGATGATCGATGTTTCGCATATCGAAGAGGTCGATGTTGGCGAGGAAGTGGTCTTGATGGGGCAGCAAGGCAACGAAGCTGTTTGTTGCGGTGAATTGGGCGAAAAGGCCGGCACCATCACCTGGGAAATCACGACCCGGATTGGCCAGCGGGTTCAGCGAATTTTTATTTGAGGGTCGAGTGCGAAAATAACGACAGCTTGGACGCGGGCGCTGGTTGTTTTAGATTCGCTTGTTGATGTTCCAGATCATTTTCAACGAGCTGAGCGCGGCTGAGATGTCGGCGTTGCCGAAGAAAATGCAGCTCAATCTGCTCGAACAATTCGAAATTTTGCCCGAAGACCTCGATCGTCTTGACGCCAAACATTTCGGTGTGATCGAGCGCGAAGGAAAAAAGTTATACCGCTATCGCGCCAAAGATTACCGGATTTACTTCGCCAAGACACAGGAAGGGATCAAGATTTATCGCGTTTTGCACAAGAACACGTTTCGAGATTTTCTTTTCCGCAGCAAACTGCCGGTGTCGGAAGATCAAGCGCTCGGCAAAACGCGAGAGTTTTGGAAACTGATCGAGCAAGGCGAGAAAACGAGGAAGACGTAGAGAAACGCACCGACTCCAAGTCAAATTTAGATGAGCGTCAAAGTGCAGGTCATTCTCGTTACGATTTGGTTTGCATCATTTTTCGCTTTCATGGCTTCGATCATCTGGGGCCCAATGGTTGAACGGAACTACAATGCCGCGATGTCGCCTGCGTTTCGCTGGTTGTATCCAGCAAGGCTGCGCGAAAAAGAAGTAAACGTTCGGTTTCAAAAAGGGATGGCTTGGTTCGGACTTTTTTTGGAGCCTTTGTGTACGCGCTGGCGCTCGCAAGTATTTTGCGCGGAAAATAATTTCAGACGGTCATTCCGAGCGGAGCGAGGAATCTCACAATCGAAGCTTGGATCACACAAACTAATCAGAGTGATCAACGAGCCTGTGAAAGATCCTTCGCTGCCCTCGGGATGACAGAAAATAAAATGCGACGGTCATAGACCGCTACACGAGTGGCGGGCGATGCGCCTGCCCTACAAATTTTGAATAGCGCGGATTGCGCGCTATTTCATTAGCAGCACCGAGCGGCTGCGCTTGATTTCGCGGGTGATTTTACGGTGGAGATGCGCCGGCATGCCGGTGACGCGGCGGGGGAGAATCTTGCCGCTCTCGGTCACGAATTTTTTCAGGAGATCGGGGTTTTTGTAATCGATCGCTTCGATCGAGATGTCGATCCTGCGCCGGGGCATGGCGCGATTGGCGCGGCGAAAAGCGGAACGGCGTTTGGCGGTCTTGGGTTGCATCGACAGTTACTTGGTTTCGCGATGAAGCGTGTGCTTTCGCAAAAACGGATTGTATTTCTTTTTCTCAAGCCGGTTCGGTGTCCGCGGACTTTTCTTGTTCCGAAAAGACATGTAACGCGAAACCGGTTTGCCGAGCGCTTTCGCTTCGGTGCATTCGAGGGTGATGATTTCCTGTGCCATCGCTGCTATTCCTTGGATTCGGCCGCCGGCGCCGCTTCTTCTTCTTCACCTTCGCCGCCCTCGTCATCGGTCAGACCAAAGAGCGAGGTGACTGATTGCCGGACGCGCGACGCTTTATTCTGTTTCTCGAGCTGCGATTGACATTCGACGGTGAACCGAGCGAACGGGATTGCTTCGAGACGCGCGTGCGGAATTGGTTTGCCCGACATTTCGCAGATTCCGTAAGTGCCGAGCTCGATCCGCTTCAGCGCCTGATCGATTTCGTAAAGGGCGTCCTGTTCCTGCGAAAGCAGACTGAGCGCGAAATCGCGATCGTACGCGTCGGAGCCAGCGTCGGCCTGATGCATGCCGAATGCGGAAGCTTCGCTGCCTTCAGCACGGGAACGGAGTGTGTCTTGCGCCACGCCGGCCATGGAATCGACCATGGCATCGCGCAGTTGCAGGAGCTTCTCCTTTTGCTTGCGAGTAAACGGGCTCAATTTGCGCTCGTGATGATTGCGTCCGAGCAAGGTCTCGCGCGGATTCGCGCTGGCGCGGGCTTTTTTGGCAGAAACCTTGCGGACTGGCTTCGCTTTACGGGGGGCAGCTTTCTTAGCTGAATTTTTTTTCTTTTTCTGTTTGGCCATAATTCAAAAGGCGCCCCAGCAGTCGGGCGCCGAAAAAAACGGAGGCTTAATTAAGGACAATTCCTAATCAGCGCAAGGGGAGATTTGACGAATCTCCGGGCTGTTTAATTCGACTGAACCTAGGAGCTGGCGCTGGAGTATCGCCGCAGGGCGAATACCCAGAACGCGCGAGAGAGGCAAAAGACCACGGTCGAGGCCACCACCAGCTGAAACATGAGCGGGCCGGGCTGACCGAACGACTTGATTAACAATCGCGCGGGAATATTGGCGACGATCACTACCGGGACGATCCAGCCGAAAATGATTTTGAAGAGGCGCGGGAAAATCGCGTCCGGATAACGCGCGATGTTGAGGAAGTTGAAATAGCCGTAAACCAGACCCTGCGCCCGCACGATCCAGAAACTGACCGCGGCCAGGCTGAGCATGATCGAATAATGCACCGCGATGCCGAACCCGATCGCTATCGCGTAAAGCAAGATCGACATCGGAGTTGGGACGACACTGAGCTTCGCCAGGGCAACGCCAACGACCACACCGCCGAGGGCGGCGTTGACGACGCTGTCGAGGCCGAATTGTTTGGTCGAGACGGCAAATTGACTGTCGACCGGTAAGACCAGGAGCGAGTCCAGTTTTCCGGTACGGACCAGCTCAGGAATAGCGGCGACGTTGACGAAAAAGAAAGCCTGGAAAAGTTGCGCGATCATTTGATGGGTGCCGATGAGCAAAACCACTTCCCATTTTGTCCAATCCCCGATGCGGTCGACATTACCGAAGATGATGGAGAAAAAAACGATCTGGCCGACGAACCAAAGCACCTCCACCAGCATCCAAAGCAGGAAGTTTGCTTTGAAGCTCATCTCGCGGATGAGCGAGTTGCGCAGCATGATTGAGTAAATCTCGATGTAACGCCGGAGCACGTTTGCCTGTCATTTTAATTGGACCCCAAGTCAAATCTCACCTTCATGAAGCGCTTTCTCCCTCTCGGCGTCATTATCGTCGCTCTTCTTTTAATTCTTTTCGTTGTCCGCCGATGCACCCAAAGTAGCGCCGGCGGATATCAAACTGCGACCGTGAGCCGCGGGCCAATCACGCAGCTTGTAACCGCGACCGGCACGCTCAATCCAGTGGTCAATGTGCAGGTGGGAAGCCAGGTCTCGGGTAACATTGCCAAGCTCTTCGCCGATTTTAACTCGCAGGTGAAGGCTGGCCAGACCGTGGCTCAAATCGATCCAATGCTCTTCCAAGCGGCGGTGACTCAGGCTGAGGGTGACGTGGCAAACGCGCAGGCGGCGTTGGAACTGGCGAAGGTGAACGCTACGCGCACGCAACAGCTCTTTAACCAAAAGAATTCCTCGCAACAGGACCTCGACACGGCCAACGCGAACCTGCATCAGGCCGAGGCGAACGTGAAAATCAAGCAAGGCGCCCTCGATAAAGCGAAAGCCGATCTCGACCACTGCACGATCACGTCGCCGATCGATGGCGTGGTGATCTCGCGCAATGTCGACGTTGGCCAGACCGTGGCTGCGAGTTTGCAGGCGCCGGTCATCTTCCAGATTGCGAACGATCTTAGCAAAATGCAGATCGATTCGAACGTGGCGGAGGCCGACGTCGGCGCGGTGAGCGTGGATCAGGATGTCGATTTTACCGTCGACGCTTTTCCGACGCGCACGTTTCACGGAAAAGTGGTGCAAGTTCGAAACGCGCCGATCACGGTCCAAAACGTCGTTACCTACGACACGGTGATCGGGGTCAACAACTCGGATTTGAAATTGAAACCGGGAATGACCGCGAATGTTTCAATCATCATCGAGCACAAGGACAACGTGGTTCAGCTCAAGAACGCCGCGTTGCGTTATCGTCCACCGGACGCGGCGACAGCCGAGCAACCGAAGTCGACATCTTCCCCGAGCGGTCAGCGTCCGACTGGAGCGCGGGAACGCCGGCCTGACCGCACGGTTTATGTTTTGTCCTATGGCAGACCGAAGCCCGTCCAAATCAAAACAGGAATTAGCGACGGGATAATGACCGAAGTCACCGAAGGTTTAAAAGAAGGTGATCGTGTCGTGACGGCAGAACTTTCGTCGCCAGCCGCATCATCGTCGCCACCGGCAAATCCATTCAGCGGCCAGCAGCGAAGATTTCCATAACCGATGAATACGAAACGGCGCAACGTGGATCGAGCAGTACAGGCCCGTCCGGCTCGGACCTCGATGTTAAGCCACGCGGCGAAGCCGCAAATGTTTAGCATCGCCCGCGGAGCGGCCGATCCACCGACATCGACATGAAGAACGGCGAAGTGGTCAAACTGACCGACGTGCACAAAACCTATCGCACCGGCGACGTCGAGGTGCAGGCCGTCCGCGGCGTCTCTCTCGAGATTCAACGCGGCGAATTTGTGGCATTGATGGGCGCGAGCGGTTCGGGCAAATCGACGCTAATGAACATTCTCGGTTGTCTTGATCGGCCGACTTCCGGGCGCTACCTCTTGGACGATGCGGACGTTTCGGCGCTCGACCGCGATCGGTTGGCGGACATTCGCAATCACAAACTTGGTTTTGTTTTCCAAAGTTTTAATTTGCTGCCGCGTACATCGGCGCGGGAAAACGTCGAGCTTCCGCTCCTTTACGGCACCCATCGCCTGACGCACGCGCAACTCCGTGAAAAAGCAGATGCAGTGCTCGCGTCAGTTGGATTGGCCGGACGCGAGGATCATCATCCCAGCCAACTTTCCGGCGGTCAGCAGCAGCGAGTGGCGATCGCGCGTGCGCTTGTGAACGACCCGGAGGTTGTGCTCGCGGACGAGCCGACCGGGAATCTCGATAGTCGGACCAGTGTCGAAATCATGGGAATTTTTCAACAGCTCAACGAACGCGGCATTACCATCATCATGGTAACGCACGAACAGGACATTGCCGCTTACGCGCGCCGCAACGTGGTGATGCGCGATGGATTAATCCTGAACGATTTCAACGTAACGCGGCGCCTCGATGCCGCGACCGAGCTGGCAAAAATCGCGCCGATCGATTCGCAGGTTCAAGTATGAGAATTGGATCGACCTTGAACATCGCCCTGCGCGCGTTGCGCCGGAACAAAATGCGTTCAGTGCTGACCGCGCTCGGAATCATCATCGGCGTCGCGGCGGTGATCGCGATGGTCGGGATCGGCAATGGCGCCAAGGCGCAGGTGGAAGCGCAGATCGCCAGTCTCGGTCAAAATGTGATTCTGATTTTCTCTGGCAGCACAACCTCGAGCGGGATTCGGACCGGTTGGGGAGGCGCCGGGACGTTGAAAATTGAGGACGCGGAAGCGATCCGGCGCGAAGTGCCGGGGGTTGTTGCCGTGAGCGAAGAAGTTGTTTCGACGACGCAGGTTGCGGCCGGAAATCAGAATTGGTTTACGCGAATCTACGGCGAGTCGGCCGATTACCTCGATATCCGACAATGGGCGCTGGCCGATGGCGCGCCGTTCACGGCGCAGGACGTGCGCAGCGCAAATAAGGTTTGCGTCATCGGGCGCACAACATCTTCGCAGATTTACGGCAACGACGATCCGGTCGGCCAAATTATCCGAATCAAAAATGTACCGTTCACGATCACAGGCATCCTGACGCCGAAAGGCTTGAGCACGCAGGGCGTCGATCAAGACGACATCGTGATCATGCCGTTTACGAGCGCAATGAAGCGCGTCGCCGGCGGGACGACGTTGCGTAACATCAATGTGCAAATCGGGGACGGCCGGCAGATCGCGGCGGCCCAACAGCAAATCATCTCGCTGTTGCGACAGCGCCATAACATCCGTCCCGGCCGGGATGACGATTTCACCGTGCGCAATCAACAGGAGATCGCGGACGCGGCCACGGCGACGACTGCGGTGATGACGGTTTTGCTCGGCTCAATCGCCGGCGTCTCGCTCGTGGTTGGGGGGATCGGGATCATGAACATCATGCTCGTGAGCGTGACTGAACGGACACGTGAGATCGGCACGCGCATGGCCGTGGGCGCGCACGGGAGCGACATCCTCATGCAATTTCTGATCGAAGCGGTCACGCTCAGCTCGGTTGGTGGCGTGATTGGAATTATTTTCGGAATCGGAGCCTCGAAAATTTTGTCGAGCTACGCGCACTGGCCGACGTTGATTTCGCTCAGCTCGATCATCGTGGCTTTCATGTTCAGCGCCGCCGTCGGAATCTTCTTTGGATTCTATCCGGCGCGCAAAGCGGCCGCGCTCGATCCGATCGAAGCATTGCGCTACGATGTTTGATTCTGTGAATTCTGTCTAAATTTGGGATATGGCTGAACACCCGCCTTCGCCAAGACTACGGCGCGACGGGTCAATTGAACGAATGAAACGAGATTCATGTTTATTCGTGTCCATCCGTGGTTAGAGATTCTTTATGGCTGAACACAAGGGTTTCCAGGATTTGGTCGCGGACGCGAAAAAGAAAATCACCGAGATTTCGCCGACCGACGCTGCGTCAAAAACGAAAAGCAGCGACGCGGTGATTGTCGATGTTCGCCAGAAAGACGAATGGGACGAGGAACATATTCCGGATGCAGTTCATATGAGCCGCGGAATGCTCGAGTTGGAAGTCGAAGACAAATTTCCCGATCGCGACATGACAATCATCTGCCATTGCGGCGGCGGCGGGCGATCCGCGCTGGCAGCGGAAAGTTTACAAAAGATGGGCTACAAAAACGTCCGCTCCATGGCGGGCGGTTTCAAAGCCTGGAAAGCCGCCGGTTTACCGACAACGAAATAATCACGTGCTTAGAATAGCCAGCTACATCTTACTATGACACACAGAAGTTGTTGTCGTTTTTGCAGCGGGAAGGTCGCTTCTACAATAGACAATTGATAATCTGTATAGTCGTTTTAGGTCTTGCCGTTTGGTCTTATAACAATGGAAGACCAGTTCCGCAACACGTTGATTACGCGCCGGTTTCAAAACCGGAGTTGCGTTTGTGGGATCAGACAGGCGCTTGGGATATCGGATTCGGAACTGTTGAAATCACACTTCTTGTGTGCTGTTTGTGGGCCCTATTGCACGCTATTCGTGTCTCGGCGCATATAAAACTCCTTTGGGCAGTCCGCGCCAAGCTTAACCTCGATATGTCCGAGTATCATATTCGTGAGTGACTGCACAATCATTCACGCCGCAGCAACAGTGGACCGTCGGATGCTCAGAAATATTTAGAGATGTCTCGACTTCGCTCGACATGACAGGTAGCGGCGGTTCACCGAACCGCCGTGGCGATTGAAGTCAATCGCCGCTACCTCATCCGCCCACCGCCTGGTAATGGCGCAAGCCGCGGTGCCACATGGTGCGGGCGACGGCCCAGGTGAGAAAGAGCCAGCCGGTTTGGATGGCGAGCGCCTGCCAAAGTTCCGCGCCTTTTAGTCGCTCCTGAAAAATCGCGACCGGACAAAACAGTTCGTAATAAAACGGCATCCATTTCAGCGCCGCCTGAATTCCGGCCGGCATGATGTCGATCGGGAACATCTGGCCGCCCAGGAAATATTCGAACGAGTAAACAATGAAAACGATGGTGGTGATTTCCAGGATCCAGAACGCCATCATCGCGAGCGAGTAGGTGATGAAGAACTGGATGAACGCCGCCATCAACATCGACAACGTCGCGAGAATGTAAGTCATCGGATCGTGCGGGAGCGCGACGTAGTTGTGGAAATAGAGAAAGATTAATGCGATCGGCGGGAGGGTGACGAAGGTGTAAACGAGCCGGCCACTGCAAAAAATACTGAACCGATAGGCGAGATAACTCATCGGCTTAGTCAGGAGCGCATTGATCTGACCTTCGCGAATATCGGCGGCGATTTGCCATTCGTCTTCGGTTGGCGTGACCAGGTTGCTGACCAGGATCGTGAGTAAATAGTAGTAGATCATCGAGCCGTAGTCGTAGCCGTGGAGAGCGCCGCCTCGCTCTTTGAAGACCGCGCTCCACAGAAAAACCGTGCCGGCGAGCGGGATCAATCCGAACGCCGCCCGCAGAAAATAATTCCAACGATAAACGAACGTGTTCTGGAGCCCGATGTTGAAGACGGAAACGTACTTGTCGATCCTGCTCGCGCTCATGCTGTAATCGTCATCGTAGTCACAAAGAGGATCCGCCAAAAACGCCAAAGAACGCTAAACTGCGGAAGAATATTACTGCTCCTTTATTTAGCGCTCTTTCGCGTGTTCGGCGGATAATTTTCGGCCCTACGCCAATTCAACAGCCAGATTGATCGCCGCGATCATGCTGTCGGCGCGCGCGATGCCTTTGCCAGCGATTTCAAACGCCGTTCCATGATCGGGGCTCGTGCGTGGAAACGACAGACCGAGCGTCACGTTCACGCCGTTATGAAACGCGTGAAGCTTCAGCGGGATCAAACCCTGATCGTGATACATGCAAAGGACGGCATCGAATTGGCCCTCGGCCGCGCGATGAAAAACCGTGTCCGGGGAATGAGGACCGGAGAAGATTGCTGACTTCTGATTGCTGATTGCTGATTGTAGCTTGGCAACAGCCGGCGCGATGATTTCGATCTCTTCGCGGCCGATCTTTCCGGACTCGCCGGCGTGCGGATTTAATCCGGCGACGGCGATTCGCGGCGAATTGATTCCGCGGCGTCCCAGAAAATCGAGAAGCAACAAACCGACGCGGACAATTTCCGGCTGTTTGAGGGCGCGCGGAACTTCACTCAGCGGAATATGCGTAGTGACCAGGGCGACCGTGATTTTTCCGCCGGTCAAACACATGGCGAAGTTTTTCACGGCGCAGCGCTCGGCAAAAAATTCGGTTTGTCCGGGAAACTTGAACCCCGCTTCGTACATCCGTGCTTTGTGAACCGGTCCGGTCACGATCCCGTGCAGTTCGCTGCGCCGCGCGCGGGTAACTGCTTCTTCAAGCGCGGCCGCGGCCGCGCGCGCAGTTTTAACCGTCGGCGCGCCTGGCTTGCAACCCGGCTGCCGGCCGATGACGACGTATTCAACTGAATCGGGAACGCGTCCCGATTTCAGGGCAAGATCGGCAATCTCCGGTCCGATGCCGGCGCAATCACCAAGCGTGATCCCGATGCGCGGTCTCTTCGTGCTCATGCTCGTCCTCTTGATCGTAATCGAACCTGCTCAATCGAGCACGAGCGCGATCAGGAGCAAGAAGAGAGGAGACGAAGCGGAAGAGTGATCGTCGAATCTCGCGATTAACAACTCAGAAAGTTCTGATGTAGGCCTTTGACCTGAGACTGGCGAGCCACTTTTCCTGCAGCTTTTGCGCCTCCAGCTGGATCAATTTCTTTTCGATCTCGACGCGCGCATCGGCCAGTTTTTTGGTGTCACCGCCGTGTTTGTCTTCGACTTTGAGAATGTAGTAGTTGCCGCTGAACTCGACGATGTTGCTGATTTTGCCGGGTGTGAGGCTGAAGGCGACTTTTTCGAGCGGTCCGGCCAGCGTCTTGCGCTCGATCCAGCCCCAGTCACCGCCATGTTCGCGGGTGCTGTCTTCGGAATAAAGCTGCGCCATGCGTTCGAACTCGGCGCCGTTGACGAGCTTGCCGAAAATCTCATCGGCCATCGCCTTCTGGGCGGCGGCGTTGCCGTCACTGGCGTGACTTGGAATCATGATCAGACGCAGCTTGACTTGCTCCTTGCTGGTGAATTCTTCTCGATGTGCCTTGTAATATTCGTCCACTTTTGCGGGCGAAGCGATGCTGTTGAGCTTGACGTTCTTACTCCGCATCGCCTGGACGATCATTTTCTCGGTCTCCATCTTTTTGAACTCGCCCATGGTGAAATTCTGGGCCTCGAGCGTTTTGATGAAGGTGTTCCGATCGCCACCGAAATCGGTGCGAATGATATCGTGCATCCGGTCCTCCACGAAATGGTCCGGAATCTGGTAGTTTTCTTTTTTGAACGCCTGAATAATGAGTTGGCGATCGATCAAATCCTGAAGCGCGGCCTGGCGCACTTCCTTCACCTTTTTAATGAGCTCCTCGCCATTGAATTGGGCGCGCAATAATTTTTCTCGCGGCGCGACGAGACCGCGGACCTGCGAAAAAGTGATCACGTCGCCATTCACGACCGCCGCGACGCCATCGACGACTTCCGGGTCCCCCGCGGCATACGCGGCGCGACAAATCGGCGAAAAATTCAGCAGGCAGGCCGAGATCAGCGCGATAAGAATTTGCCGCATCATGTAAATTTTTTCGTTAACTCCAAAACTTCCCCGAGATGCGTTGGTTTCGCAACTAAACGGGGGAATTTGCCGTCGACAAGTATAAACTCGCCCCGCCGGGTCAGCATCAACTTTCGCTCGCGCACTTCCACGCGACTGATACCGGCTTTGGCGGCGGCGAGCTTGATTTCCGCGAGGAGAAACAGATTGTCAACCGCTTCCGGGAACTTCCCGAACCGGTCGCGCCATTCGCGCTGAACGCGGTCGAACTGATCGCGGGTGCTGGTCTCGGCGATCTCGCGGTAAGCTTTGATCCGCAATCCAGTGTCGCTGACGTAATTGGCCGGAACGAACGCCGGAATGCGCCGTTCGGGGCCGAGCTGCGCGAATTCGGCTTCATTGGTGGCCACAAAATCAATTCGAAGATCGACCTCGAGGCGCGGCTGAAATTTTCGCCCTTTTAGTTGTGCGACCGCTTGCTTGAGCAATTGGCAATAAAGATCGAAACCGATCGCCATGATATGGCCGCTTTGGGCGGTGCCGAGAATGCTGCCGGCGCCGCGAATCTCGAGATCGCGCATGGCAATACGAAAACCGGCGCCAAGCGAGCTGTATTGCTTGATCGCGTTAATCCGTTTGCGCGCGGCGCCGATCGTCATCATTTCGCGCGGCAAAAGCAAATAGGCGTAAGCCTTGTGTTCAGCGCGACCGACGCGGCCGCGAAGTTGGTAGAGATCCGCCAAGCCGAAACGGTCGGCCCGGTCGATGACGATCGTGTTCGCGTTCGGAATATCGAGACCGCTTTCGATGATGGTAGTGCAAACGAGCACGTCGATTTTTCCCCCAACAAAACGCGCCATCACTTCCTCGAGCTCGTCCGAATCCATTTGCCCGTGTCCAATTTCGACGCGTGCTTGCGGGACAAGATCGACAATTCTTTCCCGAACTCGGTCGATTGTTTGAACGCGGTTGTGCAAAAAATAAACCTGGCCCTGCCGTTCGAGCTCTCGATTGATCGCATCGCGAATAATGCGCTCGTCGTAACCGCAGACAATCGTTTCCACCGGCAAACGGTTGAGCGGCGGCGTTTCGATGGTGGACATGTCTTTCACGCCGACGAGCGAAAGATAAAGCGTGCGCGGAATCGGCGTGGCCGAAAGCGTCAACACGTCGACCAGGTTGAAGAGTTCCTTGAATTTTTCTTTGTGCAAAACGCCGAAGCGCTGTTCTTCGTCGATCACGACCAGGCCAAGATCCTTGAATACGACGTCGCCGGAAATCAACCTGTGCGTCCCGATGACGATGTCGACGCCGCCCTGGCGAAGAAGCTCGAGGATTTTGCGTTGCTCACCTTGCGATCGAAACCGGCTGAGCATTTCAATCCGCACCGGGTAATCGAGCATACGTTGGCGAAAAACCTCGAAGTGTTGTTGCGCGAGGACGGTCGTGGGCGCGAGCACGGCGACTTGCCTTCCGTCCATGACTGCTTTGAAGGCAGCGCGAATCGCAACCTCGGTTTTACCGAAGCCGACGTCGCCGCAGATCAACCGGTCCATCGGCCGCGGTTGCTCCATGTCGATCTTCGCGTCGATGATCGCCTTCATCTGGTCCGGCGTTTCGCGAAACGGAAAGGAATGCTCGAACTCGCGTTGCCACTTTGTGTCCGGCCCAAACGCGTGACCGGGGACGGTTTCGCGCTCGGCCTGGACCGCGAGCATTTTGCCGGCGTAATCGAAAATGGATGAGGCCGCGTTCTTTTTGGCACGCGCCCATTTTGAATCGGCGAGCGAACTGAGCTGCGGTGATCGTTTGCCGACGCCGACATAACGCGAGACGAGATAGGCCTGCTCCAGCGGCACGTAGAGCTTCGCTTCGTCCGCGAATTCGAGCGCGAGCACTTCCTGTTCGCCGTTTGTCGTTGTTGGAATGCGCGTGAGGCCCGCGAACCGAGCCACGCCGTGTTCGAGATGAACGACGAGATCGTCCTCGTTCAGCTCGCTGAAATCGATTTGGGTACGGTGACGTTCAGCGTGGTAGAGCCGCCGGCGCGCGTGCGGCGCGAAACGGCCGAACAATTCAGCCGCCGACAAAACGACCAGATCGGCCGGCGGAAAACAAAAGCCGCGCGCGAGCGTGCCGAGAACAAGATCAACATCTTGCAACACATCGCCGCTGATCAATTCACGGAAGCGCTCGATCTCGCCCTCGGTCTGAAAATAAACCACGATCCGCGCTTTATTTTTACGCCACTCGTTCAGTCGCTTGATGAATTGATCGCGCTTCGCTTCCGCGAGGAGAAAATCGCCAACCGCGAACTCGCCGATGTCGCAATCCTGAAACGCGCCGCTGAAATCTTCGGGACCGCTTTCGATCCAGCCCTCGCTGATTTGAACAACTTGAGCGCTTAAAGCGGTCGAGTTTTCCGCAGCTCCATCTGGTTCGACGTCGATCGTTAGATCTTCTTTGCCGATGTAGTCGCGGACAAAAGCGCTTTGGTCGCCCGCGGCCCCGAGCAAGATGTCGATCTTAGGCAGGTCGCGCACGGAAGTTTGGGTATCGATATCGAATTCACGCAGCGATTCGACGTTATCGCCAAAGAACTCGAGCCGCACCGGCAGCGGCGCCTGCCACGAATAAAGATCGACGATGCCACCGCGAACAGCGAATTG
>WNGC01005133.1_pt1 | contig 15967 bp, 16 predicted proteins | sample 5400051 | NCBI WGS metagenome assembly WNGC01 (sample SAMN13153368, study PRJNA577476) | soil metagenome | isolation source: 20 cm soil or saprolite under grassland replicate 2 | place: USA:California | collected 2016-06-15
GGGCAAGCAGGGCGTGACGACCGACGGGACCAAGTATATCCGGCTCGAGCCCGGGGAAAAGGCCGAGGTCACGTTCGTCGCCAAGGGGCGCGGCCAGTACGGGCTCGTCTGCAACCTGTACAATCACGCGGCCCGCGGCCAAACCGGCGCCTTCGTGATCTGGCCGGCCGGCTATCACCTGCCCGCAAAATGACCCCCGCCGCCCGCGCGCGCTCGGCGCCCGGCCCGAGAAATATTTCCTCGACGGAAGGAAGTGCGGCCGCGGCAGTTTAATGAAGTTTCCTGCTCGTCCAGTCATCATAAACTGTCGATTCTCGAGCGGGGGGAAGCGTGCCCAGGCTCACCTTAGGGCAGCGGCTCAAACGGGCCCGGCTGGCGGCAGGGCTCACCCAGGAATCGCTGGGCAAGCCTGAGCTGACCAAGGGATTCATCAGCATTCTTGAGCACGACCGCGCCAAGCCGTCGGTCGCGACGCTCGTCCGGCTGGCGGCGCGGCTTGGGCAGCCGGTATCGTATTTCCTCGACGCCGAGGATACCGTGTCCGAGAAGTTCCTGGCCGTGCTGGCGAGCCGGGGACGGAGCGAACTGAGCCGGCGTCAGTTCGAGGCGGCGCGCAGCGTGTTTGCGGAGCTGGGGGACCTCGCCCGGGCGTGCCGGAACGAAGCGATGCAGATGCACGCCGAGTTGGGGCTGGGCGAGGCGGAGCTGGGGCTGCGGCAGTTCGACGCGGCCCGGCGGCGCCTGGGGGCCGCGCTCGTGGCGGGGCGCGCCGAGGAAGATGCCCTGGTGGAATGCCGGGCGCTGCATGGGCTGGCGGCGGTGGAGCTTCAACTGGACCACTTCCCGCAGGCGATGGCCCTGAATAAAGAGGCCCTCGGGGTCCTGCCGAGGCTGGGGGGCGCCGAGCCGCTCCTGGCCGGCGAGATTTCCCTGGATCTCGCGACCGTGCTGGGGCGGATGGGCCACGTCGATGAAGCGGTGGAGGCGTACACGCAGGCGCGTCAGTTGTTCGAAGGGGCATCGCGGCCGGAGCGGGTGGGCGAAGCGCTGATGGGCCTCGGGAACGTGTTGAGCACGGGCGGCGATCTGGAGAGCGCCCTGGGCTTGTACGAGCGGGCGCGGGCGCTGTTCGAACAGCATGAAGACCTGCAGGCCACCGCCCACGCGCGGACGAGTCTGGGAATGCTCCTGATGCGGACGGGCCGGCCGCAGGATGCGGTGGAGCACCTGCGCGCCGGCCTGGCGATCAAGCAGCGGCTGGAGGACGCGGTCGGGGAGTGCCGCATCCTGACCGACCTGGCGCGGTGTTATGTCATGTGCGGCGACCGCCAGCTGGCCGCGGAGTATGCGGCCCGGGCGATCGCGCGCAGCCGCGACGTCGGGCAGCCGGACGAAGAGGCGCGCACGCGGATCGTGCTCGGGGTCCTCGCGGCAGAACGCGGGGATCTGCCGGCGGCCGAGCAGGAGATGCTGGCGGCGGCGCAGCGCTGCCGGCGGTCGGGGATGATGCCGGAACTCGTCACGATCTATCACGCGCTGGGTCGTTTGGCGGGGCGCCAGGGACAGTACAAGGAGGCGACCGCGTATCACGAGCAGGCCTTTCAGGCGCTGCGCGCGATGAAGTCTACCGATGTGATGGCTGCGCTCCACCTGACCGATCTGGTGGGCGTTGGGGCAGAGGTCGCGCTGGGACATCACCCATCCGGATAGGCGTCCGCACGATTTTATACCTTGCGTGCGCGCGATGACTCGTTGCAGGCGGTGTCCTTCTACTATCGAACGCGCGTTTGCCCAATGATTGGCGCCCTCGCGACGGCCTGACTGCCGGGAACGGCTTGCAGCCGTCACCCTACGGGTATACAATCCACGGTGCCGCAGTGCGGCCTGAGCAATAGGTGTTTTTATCTCGATTCGTGCGCTTCGCCGGCCAACGGAGGGATTCCAAGTGCGACCTTACTGGAGGGGACACATCAGCTTCGGCCTCGTCACCTTCCCCGTCAAACTGTATACCGCCACGGAGCAGAAGGATGTGCGCTTCCGTCTCCTCCACACGGAGTGCCTGACGCCGATCAAGAACCAGCGGTACTGTCCCTTCCACGAGAAGGTCATTGACTGGAAGGACGTCGTCCGGGGCTACGAGGCCAGCAAGGGAAAGTTCGTCACCGTCACCGACGAGGAGCTGGAGAGCATCCCGCTCGCCGACACCAGCTCCAGCGTCAACATCGCCGGTTTCGTGCAGCTCTCCGAGATCGATCCGATCTACTACGAGCACTCGTACTATGTCGCGCCCGACGAAGGCGGCGCCAAGGCGTTTCTGCTGCTGCGGGATGCCCTGGCGGAGGTGCACCGCGTCGCGGTCGGCCAGGTCGTGATCCGCGAAAAAGAATATCCGGTGGCCCTGCGCCCCTACGAGGGTGCCATGGTCATGGAGACGCTCTACTACGGCGACGAGGTGCGGGCGCTCTCAGCGCTGGAGGAGCTTCCCGTCCAGACCAAGGTCCACCCCAACGAGCGCAAGATGGCGATCCAGCTCATCGAGAACCTGGCGATGGAATTCAATATCGAGGAGTTCAAGGACGAGTACCGCGAGAAGCTGCTGGCGATGCTCAAGGCCAAGGGTGAGGGGCAGACCGTCGAGGCCCCCAAGGCGGCGGCGCCCGGCAAGGTGATCGACCTCATGGAGGCCCTCAAGCGCAGCGTCGAGCTGGCCCAGGCCCAGGGGCAGCGCGGGCGGAGCGGGCGCGAGCGGCGGGCGGCCGCCGCGGCGATGAACGAGCGTCCCCGCTGACACCGTCCCCGGGGCAGGGGTGGCGCGGTCCCACCCGCGCGACGTTCGCCGGCGCGCCCCCGCCGTCTAGAACTTCAGCTCTTTGTGCGCCTCATCAACGAAGCTGTTCGTGAACGCCTCGGCCGGGTTGACCCGGGCGGCGTTCGCGACCACGGTTTTGTCGAATGACGACAGCACCTTGACGATCGTCTCCAGCCCGGCCAGCGGGACCCGTCCATCCGGCGAGAACATCTCGAGGTTCTCCTTGAGCGAGGCCGCGTACAGCGCGCGGTCCGACTGTGAGAACCGCTCCGGCATCTTCGCGGCGATCTGCTCCGCGGGGTGCGTCTTGATCCAGTGCAGCGCCTTGACCGAGGCGGTGGCCAGCGCCTGGATGGTCCTGGGGTTCTTCTCGATGAAGGCGGGGGTGGCGTAGAGGCCGCCGGCCGGGTACGGTCCGCCGAACACGCGGAGCGTACCGATCGTGGTCCGGGTATCGGCCAGGATCTGCGCGTCGCCGCTCTCGGTCAGGATCGTGATCGTCGGGTCGACGTTGACCAGGGCCTCGACGACGCCGCGCCGCGCGGCCGCGACCGCGGTGGCGGCGGTGCCGATGCCGATGTACGACTCCTGATCGACGGGGACCCCGTTCCTGGCCAGGAGGTACTGGGCGAAGAAGTGGGTGCTGCTGCCCGGCGCCGTCACCCCAATCTTGGCGCCCCGCAGGTCCGCGATGGTCTTGATCCCTTTCGCCTGCCCGGCCTTCGTCACCGCCAGCACCAGCCCCGGGTACCGGTCGTAGAGGACGAACATCCTGATGCTCTTGCCCTGGGCCTGCATCTCGATCGTGTGGTCGATAAACCCGCACACCACGCTCGCGCTGCCTCCCAGCAGCGCTTCAAGCGCCCGGGCGCCCCCGGCGACGTCCACGATGTCGACATCGACCCCCGCGTCCTTGAAATAGCCCAGCTGCTGCGCCAGCGTCAGCGGCAGATAGATGTACAGCGCCTGACCGCCCACCGCCACGGTCAGTTTCGGCGTCTCGACCTGCGCGCGTCCGCTCCCGGTCAGCGCCAGCAGCAGCGCGGCGATCCCGGCCGCGGCCGCGAATCCTCTCCGCATCCCCACACCTCCCCTAGGCTCTCTCCGCGTGCGCGGCCGCCGGCTTCCACGCGAGCAGCCGCCGCTCGACCAGGGTGACCAGCAGGTCCACCGCGATCGTGAATGCCGCGAGCACGGTCATCCCCGCGAAGACTCCGGTGGTGTCGAACGTCCCCTCCGCCTGGGCGATCACGTACCCGAGGCCCCGGGCCGATCCCAGGTACTCGCCGACCACCGCGCCGACGAGCGCCAGGCCCACGCTCGTGTGCAGGCTGCTCAGGATCCACACCAGCGCCGAGGGCAGCAGGACGTGCCGGATGAGATCCCGCTCGGTCGCGCCGAGCATGCGGGTGTTGTTGAGGAGGTTGGCGTCGACTTCGCGGATCCCCTGGTACGTGTTGAAGAAGACGATGAAGAAGACCAGGGTCACGCCGAACGCGACCTTGGACAGCACCCCCAACCCGAACCACAGGGTGAAGATCGGCGCGAGCACCACCCGTGGCAGCGAGTTGGCGATCTTCAGGTACGGGTCGAAGACTCCCGACAGGGCGGGGTTGCGCGCAAACGCGAAGCCCAACAGAACCCCGAGCCCGGCGCCGATGAGGAAGGCGAGCACCGTCTCCAGCGCCGTGGTCCAGAGATGCCGGTAGATCGAGCCGGTCGCAAACCACTCGGCGATCCGGGCGGCGATGCTCGACGGACGGCTGAAGAAGAACGGATCCACCCACCCCCACCGGGTGGTGACCTGCCACGCCGCGATGAGCGCCACGAAGAGCCCGACCTGATACGGGAGGAGCCGGAAGCGCCCGGAGATCACGCGTTTCCCCCGCGGGCGCGGGTTCCCCCCTGGGCGCCGTAGGCCCGCAGGACCTCGCCGCGGAGCTGCGCCCAGATCGTTCGGTAGACCTCGCGGAAGGCGGGGTGCAGGCGCACCTCGGTGACGTCCCGGGGGCGGGGCAGCGCGATCGCATGCGTCCCGATCACTCTGGTCCCCGGGCCGGCGGCGAGGACGAGCACCCGGTCGCTGAGCGCGATGGCTTCCTCCAGGTCGTGGGTGACGAAGACGATCGTCTTCCGTTCTTCCTGCCAGAGGGCCAGCAGGTCGTTCTCCATCAATTCGCGCGTCTGCACGTCGAGCGCGCTGAACGGCTCGTCCATCAGAAGGATCGCCGGCCCCACGATCAAGCTCTGCGCCAGCGCCACCCGCTTGCGCATGCCGCCGGACAGCTGATGCGGGAAGCGGTCCTCGAACCCTGCCAGCCCGACGCGCACCAGCCACCGGCGGGCTTCCTCGGCCGCGCGCCGCCGCGGCCAGCGATGGAGGAGCGGCCCCAGCATCACATTCTCCAGCGCGGTCTTCCACGGGAGCAGGACGTCTTGCTGGAAGAGATAGGCCGCCCGCCGGTTGAGGCGCTCGAGCGGGGCGCTGAAGCTCAGGATGCGGCCGCTCGTGGGGCGGAGCAGCCCCGCGGCCAGGCTCAAGATCGTGGATTTCCCGCAGCCGGTCGGTCCGACGATCGCCAGGAATTCTCCGCGCGCCACGGCAAACGAGACCCGGTCGAGCGCCTGGTACATCGCGCCGCCGCCGATCGCGAACTGCCGGCTCACGTCCTCCAGCGCGAGCGCCGGCCCGGTCTGATCCGAGGCTACTTCCAGGTCGCGTACAGCGCGGCCCACTTCTCGTTGGGTGTGACCGTCACGCCCTCCAGGTGGCTGCTCGTCACCATGTAGAAATCCTGGCTCCACAGGAAGATCCACGGCGCGTCGTTCCAGATCAGCTCCTGCGCCTCCTTGTAGATTGCCAGCCGCTTCTTGGGGTCCGGGGTCGTCTGGCCGGCCAGGAGCAGTTCATCCACCTTCGGGTCTTTGTAAAACGACGACATCAGGCCTTTCGGCGGCCACTGCCCGGAATAGAACTGGCCGAAGAGCTGGCCGTCGGCGTCGAGGTACTGCGTGGCCCACCCCAGGACGAACATCTGCAGCGGGGTCCGCTGGAGCGGGGTGACCAGCGTCTGGACGTAGGTGGGCCAGTCGGTGGTCGAGATCGTCGCCCGAATCCCGATGTTTGCCAGCTGCGCGGCGACGCCTTGGGCGACCTGGTAGTCCTGGATGTACCGGCCGGTCGGGCTGAAGAAGTTCACCGAAAACCCGTTGGGCAAGCCCGCCTCGGCGAGGAGCGCCTTGGCCTTGACCGGGTTGAACGGCCACCCGCCGGGCTGGATCTTCGTATAGCCGAACAGGAATGGGGTGGTCGGGCTTTCGAGGACCGTCCCGAGGCCGAACAGGATGCTCTGGATGATCGCCTTCTTGTTGACCGCGTAGTTGAGCGCCTGGCGGACCTTCACGTCCTTGAACGGTCCCCACTGGTTGTTGAAGCCGATGAAGATGTCCCGGTCGCTCGCCCCCTGGACCACCTTGAGGCCCGGGTCCTTTCGCAGGGCGGGCACGTCGGGGGCCGGCGGCTCGAAGGCCATCTGGATGTCCCCGGCCCGGAGCATCGTCTCTCGGGTGCCGGCGTTCGGAACGACTCTGAAGGTCACCTCGTCGAAGTAGGGCTTTCGGCCCCAGTAGTTGGGGTTCTTGACCACGGTGATGTGGTCCCCGTGCACCCACTCTTTGAACCGGTACGGACCGCTGCCGGCGTCTATGGGCCCGAGCGGGATCTTGTCGTTGCCGATCTTCCTCACCGCCGCCGGCGACAGCATGTGGGCCACGCCCGAGCCCAGGCGCAGCGGAAGCGTCGGGCTGGGCTGCTTGAGGTGGAGGACGACCGTGTAAGGATCCGGGGTCTCGATCCGGCTCAGGTCGATATCGGCGAAGTAGTAGCGGTTCGGGTTGCGGACGGCGGGATCGAGTTGGCGCTCGAAGTTGAACTTCACCGCCTCGGCGTTGAAGTCGGTCCCGTCCTGGAACTTGACGTCGTGCCGGAGCTTGAACGTGTACGTGAGCCCGTCCCCGCTCACCGTCCACGACGTGGCGAGCTGCGGGGTCAGTTTCGTGAACTGGGGCTGCCCCGGCTGCACGCCCGAGCGCTCGTCCTCGGGCCACACCAGCGAGTCGAACATGTAGTCTTGCATGTTGGCGACCGTGGTGGTGGTCTGTCCCTCTGGGTCCAGCGTATCGGCATCGATGCCCACCGCGATCGTGATCGATGTCGGCGCCGCGGCGAGCCCTCCCTGTGGAACCCCGGATAGCGCAACGCCGGCCGCGCACATGAGGGCGACGGCCAGCGGCGGCCTGATCTGCCTGCGTCTCATCGTCTTGCTCCCCCCTCTTGCGCCGGGACGCTGCAGGCGCAAACCTCGCCCGGCGTTTCCAGCGCGCCGGTGTGGTACGCTTTTATGCCGTCCCACCCCTCTCCTCCCCTGGGCCCCAGGGGGGCCGCCGGATGAAGGGTCGCCTCGTGGAGCGCCCTGCTATACTCTCCGTATGGCGGCGGTCCGTCCCCTCATCGGGGTCGTCGGCGACTTCGATCCGCGCAATGCCACCCACCGGTTTACGAACACGGCGCTGGACATTGCCGGAGTCGAGTTCGTCTGGGTCGCGACAGACGATGTCGAGCACGGTTCCGCGGAGCGCCTTGCGCCGTATAACGGACTTTGGATCTCGCCCGGCAGCCCTTACCGCAATATGGAAGGGGCGTTGAGCGCGGTCCGCTACGCCCGCGAGCGCGGCGTGCCGCTGGTCGGCACCTGAGGAGGCTTTCAGCACGCGATCGTTGAGTTCGCGCGCAACGTTCTCGGGCTCGAGGACGCGGATCACGCAGAGACCAATCCCGGGGGGACGTGTCTGGTGATTTCGCCCCTGGCCTGCTCGCTTGTTGGACAGCAGCAGAACGTGACGATTGTGCCCGGCACCCGCGCCGCCGCGCTCTACGGCGCCCCGCAGGCGATCGAACCGTACTACTGCAATTACGGCGTCAATCCCGAGTACCGCAGGCGGCTCGAGGCAGGCGGGATGATCACGAGCGGCGTGGGTGACGAGGGGGAGGTCCGGATCGTCGAGTTCCCCGCCCACCCGTTCTTCCTGGCCACGCTGTATGTGCCGCAGGCCCGCTCGACCGCCGACGACCCGCACCCGCTCATCGCCGGAGACCTTCCAGGTCGCGAAGGACGGTTCCGCGTCTTCCAGGAGTAATAGTAGAATAGGGGTTGGCCTGCGCGGAGGGGTGCGAGAGCCTGGCTGAATCGGGCGGTCTCGAAAACCGCTATACCCGCAAGGGTATCGGGAGTTCAAATCTCCCCCCCTCCGCCAAACTCGCCTGGGGACTCCTCTCCGTTCTTCTGACTGACAGAGGGCGATCTGTTTGCCCGGCGTCGCCGCCGGAGGCAGCCGACGAAAGGAGGAGCAATGCCGATGGAGTCGTGGGTCCGCCTGACGTTGGGAGCGGCCTTGACGGCGGCGGGGGTGTACCTCACCTACCAATTGCGATTCGTGCTGGTCACCCTGGCCCTCGCGGCGATGCTGGCCTATGCGCTCCTGCCTCTGGTGGAGTATGTTGCCCGTTTGCGCGTTGCCGGGCGCGTGCTGCCCCGGATCGGCGCGACGACGCTCGTCTTCTTCATCGTAACCGTCGCAGGCATGACCGCCTGGCACTTCTCGGCAGCCCCCATGAGCGATCAGGCGCACCGGTTCGGCGTAAATATGGGACGGTATCTTGACGAGTTGAGCGCGTTCATTTCGCGGGGAAGAGCCTCGCTCGAGGCGGGGCTTCCTCCGGCCATCGGCCAGGCGGTCGACGTCGCGATGACCCAATCCGGCACGTTCCTCGTCAGCGCGGTTCTCCATGTTGTACGGACGACCGCCGAGTGGCTCTCCCATATCGTCGAGGTGGTGCTGATTCCCATCTTGGCGTTTTATTTCCTCGTTGATCTTCCGGTCCTCAAACAAGAACTCGTGGGTTTTCTCCCGACGGTAGTGCGTCCCCCAATCCTCCGGGCGGCCGCCCGCCTTGATCGGATTTTCGCGGCCTACGTCCGGGGGCAGCTGATCCTCATGGTCATCTCAGGGGTGGTGGTGTGGGTGGGCCTGACCCTGCTGGGGGTACGCCTGGCCCTTCTGCTGGGCATCGTGGCCGGGCTCACGCGCGTCGTGCCGATCGTCGGCCCCGTGCTCGGCGCCATCCCGATCGTGGGGATCGTCCTCCTGCAATCGGCTGAGGGAGCTGTCGCCGCTCTCCTGTTCTTTGTGGTTCTGCAAATCATCGAATCGAAAGTGATCCTCCCCCAGGTCGTCGGCTACCACCTGCAACTCCATGCGGCCACCATTCTCATTGCGTTGCTGGTCGGGTATACGCTCTTCGGGTTGATCGGAATGTTCCTGGCCCCGCCGGCGGCGGCGTTCGTGCGGGATCTGGTAGACTTAATCGCTCCGCGCGTGGTGGGCGCTGAGCCCCTCGATCCAACATGACGAAACGGCCTTTGCAAGAGGAGAGGAATATGCGGGAACCTAATGGGATCGTTGAGCCCCCGAGCGCCCCGGCAAAGGGACGGGGGCGGATGAGGAGGATCGGCCATGGCGGGCGACGCGGCGCTGCGTGAGGAAGTACGGTGGCTGCTGCGAGGCGGGAACGCGCACGTCGGGTTCAAGAAGGCCTTCGCGGACCTGCCCGAGGCCCTGCGCGGGAAGAAGCCGCGCGGCCTCCCGTACACTCCCTGGCAGCAGGTCGAGCACATGCGGATCTGCCAGTGGGACATCCTCGAGTACATCCGGAACCCCAAGTACGTTTCCCTCAAATGGCCTGAGGACTACTGGCCCGCGCCATCCCCGTCGACAGGAGGGGCATGGGACAAGAGCATACGGGGCTTCCAGGCGGATCTCCGGACGCTGGAGGGGATGGCCGCCGACGCGTCGACCGATCTGCTCGCCAGGGTCCCGGGCGATCCGGAGGGGCCGAGCATCCTGCACGAACTGCTGTTGGTGGCCGACCACAACGCCTACCATCTGGGGCAGTTGATCGTGCTGAGGCGCCTCCTGGGGGCCTGGGAGGACTAGCGTACCCCGACTCGAGAGCCTATCCGCCGCTACGGTTTCGGCCCCGGGGCCGGGCCGTTCACGTTCGGCTTCGGGGCGGGCGGCGGACCGTTCACGAACGGCTTCAGCGCCGCGTAGATCGCGAAGTTGAATGGTGTGGGCACGCCGCGGGCGCGGCCGAGGCGCACGACGGTCCCGTTCAGGGTCTCCAGTTCCAGGCGCCGGCCGGATGCCAGATCGTGGGCGAGCGACCCTTTCGCCCACGCTTCCAGGATCCCGCTCTGTTTGAGCGCCTGGTCCACGATCCCGGCCGGCAGGGCGACCCCGTAGGCGCGGGCCACCGCCTCGACCTCTGTCATCGTCCCCCGGTACAGCGCGACGGTTTCCTCGCAGCCCAGGATCGGCCCGATGGTCAGCCGCGTGAGGGCCGTGACGCCGCTGAACCCGCAGATGAAGAGGTACTTGGCCCACAGCACGACCTTGATGTCAGGCTGGAGGTCGGCGGGGATGCCCGCCGCTTTGCATCGCTGGACCAGATCGTCGATCCGGCTCCCGAGACCTCCGGCGTTGGCCCCGAAGATGAGCCTCCCGGGCCCGGCGGTCTGTCCGATGACCCCCGGCGCCTCGACATGGGCGTTGATCTGGGCCGCCGCGCAGATGGCCGTCCCCTTGCCGGTCACGCGCGCGATCCGTTCGTCGTTGTCGATGCCGTTCTGCACGGACAGGATGACCGTTTCAGGGCCGACGATCGGGCGGATCAGCGCCGCCGCCGGTTCCGTGTCATAGGCCTTCACGCAGAAGAGGACCAGGTCGACCGATCCGATCTCACCGGGGACGCCGGTGGCCTTGGCGGGGATCGTGAAATCGCCGGCCAGGCGGGACTTCACGGTCAGCCCTCGCGAGCGGATCGCATCGAGGTGCGCGCCTCTGGCGATGAACGTGACATCTTCGCCCGCCCGCGCCAGAAGGCCGCCGTAGAATCCCCCCGTGCCTCCCGTACCCATGACGGCCACCCGCATCGCTTGTCCTCCCACCAATGTAGGTGCCCCTGCGTCGGGTCGTGCAGACTCCTCACTCCTATACTTACGCGCGGCGTGGCTGCGCCCTGCTGCGCCGGCCGCGGGAACACCCGGTCGAATCCCGACGCGACGTCCGCGAGGGGGCGCTGGAAGGGTGTGGACCTGGAGTTCCGTCCTCCGGCGGAGTAATCTATAGGAAGACAGGCAGGGAGGTGGGACACGTATGAAGATGTACGTCGGGACCGAGTGGGTCGACAAGCCCAAGACCATCCCGGTGCTCAACCCGTACGATGGCTCTCAGGTCGACACGGTTCCCAGGGCCGATGGGGACGACATCGAGCGCGCGCTGGCCACGGCGGCGCATGGGGCGCGGGCGATGCGGCGGCTCACCGGGTACGAGCGCTACCAGATCCTCCGGAAGGCCGCCGACCTGATGACCCAGCGCGCCGACGATCTTGCGCGCACGATCACCCTCGAGGAAGGGAAGATCATCGGGGAGGCCAGGTTCGAGGTGTCGCGGGCCACCGAGATCATCGCCCTCTCCGCGGAGGAGGCGAAGCGGCTCGGCAGCGAGGTCGTTCCGCTCGACGGCGCTCCTGGGGTCACCAAGAAATTTGGATTCACCGTGCGGGTGCCGTGCGGCGTCGTCCTGGCGATCAGCCCGTTCAACTTCCCCCTCCACCTGGTCTGCCACAAGGTGGGGCCGGCCCTGGCGGCCGGCAACAGCGTCATCGTGAAGCCGGCGACCGACACCCCGCTCAGCGCGCTCAAGCTGACCAAAATCATGCTGGACGCCGGCGCGCCGCCGGAAGCCGTGCAGTGCATCACCGGCAGCGGCGGCGAGATCGGCGAGGCGCTCTGCCGCGATCCGCGGGTGCGCAAGATCACCTTCACCGGGAGCCGGGACGTCGGCGAGCAGATCTGCCGCGTGGCGGGACTGAAGAAGGTCACGATGGAGCTGGGCAGCAACGCGCCGCTGATCGTGATGCCCGACGCCGACTTGGAAAAGGTCGCGACCGCCGTCGCCGCGACGGGATTCAGCAACGCCGGCCAGGTCTGCATCAGCTGCCAGCGTATCCTGCCCCTGAAGTCGATCTACGCCGATTTCCTCAACGTCCTCAAGCCCAAGGTGGCCGCGCTGGCGACCGGCAACCCGCTCGAAGAAAAGACCAAGATGGGCCCGATGGTGCGGGAACGGGACGCCGTGCGGGTGGACGAGTGGGTCCGCGAGGCCGTGGGGGCGGGCGCCAGGCCCGTCACCGGCGGCGAGCGCCGGGGAGCGATCTACGCGCCCACCGTCCTGGCGGACGTCAAGCCGGATATGCGCATCTCCCGGAGCGAGCTGTTCGGTCCCGCCGTCGCGGTGACGCCGGTCGGCACCATCGACGATGCGATCGCCATGGCCAACGACACGAACTATGGGCTCTCCGCCGGCATCTTCACCCAGAACATCGACTGGGCGATGAAGTTCGTCCAGGAGGTGGAGTCGGGCAACCTGCACATCAACTGGGGGCCGCAGTGGCGGGCCGACCTGATGCCCTACGGCGGGCTGCCCCCGGTTCGATCGTCTCGGACCGGGGGCGGTTCTCTGCCGGGGGTTATCGGCGGGCCGCCCGGGCGATGGCGGCGATCCTGTCCGCGAAATTCACCTGGCTGTCGTCTTCGGGGGCGTAGCCGATCTTCTGCCGGGCGTTGGCGATGCTCCAGAAGCGGTGGGTGTTCCCGCTGATGCCGTAGACGATCAGGAAGGGCACGCCGTGCTCGTCGGCGATGGGGTCGGCCTCGACCATCCGGATCGCCTCCTGCACCTGATCGCGCCGGGAGAGGTACGCCCCCAGGGCACGGTGCATGGTCTTGATGTCCCCGGGTTCGATCCGGTCCAGATCGTCATCCCGGGGCGCGCCGATCCGCCACTGGACGATCTCCAACTTGCGTCCGTCGACCTTGCCGGTGGCGAAGACGAACCCCAGGAGCTCGTAGGCGGCCTTGGCCCAGCCGTACCAGTTGTCGGACCGCGGCGGCATCTCCGGCGTGACCATTTCCAGCCTGCTCGCCCAGATGAGCCGCTCGTAGTAGTCCCCGGCGTGGTTGGAGCTGGCGGCGACCACCCGGCGGACGCCCTCCTCGAGGGCCGTCCGATAGACGTTGTAGGCGAGCGCCACGTTCTGGTGCTCGGCCCAGAACTTCGCGTCGCCGTTGTCCTGCCAGGTGTCGGCGCTGAGCCCCGGCGCGCTCACATACGCGCAGTGGATCACCGCGTCGGCCCCGCGGAAATGGCGGCGGTACGCGTCGCGGTTGGGCTGAGTCAGGTCGGCGACCACGATGCCCGGGATCGCCTTCCCGTCCCGGGTCGTGCCTCTGGCGTCGATCGGGACCAGCTCCCACCGCTCGCTCAATTCCCGGAACATGCGCTGGCCGATGTATCCGGCCGCCCCGGTCAGGACCACTCGGCGTTTGCTCATCGGACCCTCTCCACTCGAAATGTTCCGGCTATTCGAACTGTTCCGGCAGTAGTCCTGTTCTCGTCTCGGGAATACTAGTAAGGATGAACCCTGCAGAGCGCGTCTGCGTTGGACGGACCCGTCTGAGCGTCACCAGGCTCGGATTGGGGACCGCGCCGCTCGGCGGCCTCTTCTCGCCGGTGGCCGAGGAGGAGGCCCGCGCCACGGTTGAGCAGGCGTACGCGGCGGGTCTGCGGTTCTTCGATACCGCGCCGCTGTACGGCCACGGCCTGGCCGAGCAGCGGCTTGGCCGCGTCCTCGCGTCCAAGCCGCGCGGCGAGTTCGTGCTGGCCTCCAAGGTGGGGCGCCTGCTTCGGGCGGAAGCGCCTCCGGATCCCAGCCAGTCCTATCGGGGGGAGCCGTTCTACAAGGGAACCCCCCTCCTCAACCCGGTGTTCGATTTCAGTTACGACGGCGTGATGCGGTCGGTTGACGAAAGCCTCGAGCGCCTTGGGCTCGACGCCATCGACCTGCTGCACATCCACGATCCCGATCACCACTTCGACGAGGCCCTAAGCGGCGCATACCGGGCCCTCGACCGGCTGCGGGAGGAGGAGACCATCGGCGCGGTGGGCGTCGGCATGAACCAGACCGCGATGCTGGTCCGCTTTGCCCGCGAAGCCGACGTGGACTGCTTCCTGGTGGCGGGGCGCTACACCCTGCTCGACCAGACCGCGCTGGAGGAACTGCTGCCCGCGTGCCTGGAGCGGCGCATCGCGGTCATCGCCGGGGGGGTCTACAACAGCGGCATACTGGCCGATCCCCGCCCGGGCGCGACCTTCGATTACATCCCCGCGCGGCCCGATCTCATCACGCGGGCGCGGCGGCTCAAGAAGGTCTGCGCCCGCCACGACGTCCCGCTGAAGGCCGCGGCGATCCAGTTCCCGCTGGGTCATCCGGCGGTGGCGGCCGTGCTCATCGGGTGCCGGTCGGCGGCTGAGGTGGACGAGAACGTGCGGATGTTCCGCTGGGAGATCCCGGCCGGCCTCTGGGACGATCTCCGGCGGGAGCGCCTGATCCCCGAGGGAGTCCCGGCTCCGGACGCGGCGGGCCGGCGTGCCTGAGCCGGTCGTCGTCGACGCGCACCACCACTTCTGGGATCCGGCGGCCGCGGAGTACCCGTGGATGACCGACGATCTCGCGGCGATCCGGCGGCGGTTCGAACCCGAGGACCTCCGTCCGCTGCTGGCCGAGTGCGGGATCGACCGGACCGTGCTCGTGCAGACCCGCTCCAGCCTGGAAGAGACGCGGGAGTTCTTGGAGACCGCCTCGCGCACCGAGTTCGTGGCCGGCGTCGTGGGCTGGGTGGACCTGACCGATGGCCGCGTCGCGGCCACCTTGCGGGAGCTGCGGACGGTCTCAGGCGGGGGGCGGCTCGTCGGCGTCAGGCACCAGGTTCACGATGAACCCGATCCCGGCTGGCTCCTCCGCGCCGATGTCCGGCGCGGGCTGGCAGCCGTCGGGGACGCCGGACTGGCCTACGACCTCCTGGTGAGGACCAGGGAGCTCCCCGCGGCGCTCCGGACCGCGCGCGATTTCCCCGAGATGCGGTTGGTGATCGACCACATCGCAAAGCCCCCCATCCGGGCCGGCGAATCCCACGCCTGGGCGGAAGCGATGGCGCCGTTCAGCGAGCTGGGCAATGTCTTCTGCAAGCTGTCCGGCATGGTGACCGAGGCGGACTGGGGGACATGGCGCCCCGACGACCTCGCGCCCTACGTGCGGCGGGTGGTCGGGTGGTTCGGAGAGGACCGGCTCATGTTCGGCTCAGACTGGCCGGTGTGCCTGGTTGCCGGATCCTATGCCCGGGTGGTCAATGCGCTCCTGTACGCGCTCGGCGACGTCTCCCCCGCATCGCGCGCCAAGATCATGGGGGCCAACGCGGTTCGCGTCTACGGTCTGCGGGACGCGGGTCCCCGGTGACCCGACTCGGGCCGCATCAGCAGATACGATGGGTGCCGGAGCCCGGTGGGTGGATAGACCTCCTCGTGCGTGAAGCGGAATCCGAGGCGCTCCAGCACCTTCCGCGATGCCGCGTTCTCAGGGTGATGGCCGGCAAAGAGGCCCTTCGCGCCGAGCCGCTCGAACGCGAAGGCGACGACCGCCTGTCCGGCCTCCGCCGCCAGGCCGCGCCCCCAGTAGGCCGGCCGGAGATGGAAGCCCAGCTCATACATCTGGTCGTGCACCCGATAGGGCCGCAGCCCGGCGCAGCCCACATGCGCATCGTTGTCCAGCAGGAACAGCGGCCAGTATTGCACGTGGTGGGCCTCCATCGACGCGATCTCCCCATGGAGCTTCTCCGTGACGTCCTCGGGTGAGAACGGGCCGCCGATGTAGCGGGTCACTTCGGGGTCGCCCCACAGGGCCAGCGCCAGGGGGAGATCATCGATCGACCAGCGCCGGAATCCGAGCCGCCCCGTCTTCAAGAAGTAATCGCTGCTGCGTCTCGCGTCGGTCACGGGCAGGAGGTTCTCGACTTTAGCCCATCCCGGGGAGCGAGTCTTTCATGGTCACGCCAGCAACGCGCCGAGCTTCTCGAGGATCTCCATCCCCACAGGCGTGGGGAGGACACAGATCCGGCCCGCGCGCCGGACGCGCCAATCGAG
>WNGC01001159.1_pt1 | contig 15964 bp, 11 predicted proteins | sample 5400051 | NCBI WGS metagenome assembly WNGC01 (sample SAMN13153368, study PRJNA577476) | soil metagenome | isolation source: 20 cm soil or saprolite under grassland replicate 2 | place: USA:California | collected 2016-06-15
CGCAATCCCATGCATCGGGCCCATGTTGAATTGACCTTCCGCGCGTGCAAACAGGCTGAAGCAAGCTTGCTTATTCATCCGGCAGTGGGACTGACAAAGCCGGGTGACGTCGATTATTTCACGCGAGTCCGGTGTTACCAGGTAGTGCTGACGAAGTATCCGCGTGGAACCGCCAAGCTTGCCCTCCTATCGCTAGCGATGCGTATGGCGGGGCCTCGGGAGGCGATTTGGCACGCCCTGATCCGAAAGAACTGTGGATGTTCGCACATGATCATCGGTCGCGATCATGCCGGGCCGGGGAAGGATGCCAACGGAAAGGCATTCTACGATCCGTATGCCGCTCAGGAATTGTTCCAAAAACACGAAGCGGAGATCGGGGTAACGATGGTTCCCTTCCACAACATGGTTTATGTGGAGGACAAGGCCAAGTACCTGCCGGAGGATGAAGTTCCGCGCGACGCCCGGGTCCTGAACCTTTCAGGCACGGAATTACGCCAGCGGCTAAATGAAGGGCGTCTTATCCCGGACTGGTTTACCTATTCCGAAGTCATACAGGAACTGCGGCGAAGCTTCCCGCCTCGCCACCAACAGGGGTTCACCGTTTTTTTTACTGGCTTATCCGGCGCCGGCAAATCAACCATCGCCAACGTCCTGCTGATCAAACTTCTCGAAATCGGGGGCAGGCCGGTTACGCTTTTTGACGGCGATCTGGTCCGCAAGCATCTCTCTTCCGAGCTCGGTTTTTCCCGCGAACATCGCGATCTCAACATCCGACGCATCGGGTACGTCGCTTCCGAGATCACCAAGAACCGTGGCATTGCCATCTGTGCTCCCATCGCTCCCTACGATGCCATGCGGAAAGAGGTGCGCAGCATGATTGCACCGTTGGGTGGATTCATCATGGTGCATCTCTCAACGCCGGTTGAAGTTTGCGAAGAACGCGATCGCAAAGGTCTCTACGCCAAAGCCCGGGCCGGCATTATCAAGGAGTTTACCGGTATCTCCGATCCCTACGAAGAACCAACCGATGCGGACATCACCATCAATACGGCTGAACTCGCTCCCGACGAGGCGGCTCAGGAGATTATTCTTCATTTGGAAAGCGAAGGCTTCATCGGGAATCCGACTAATTCGCGCGTCAGTTGAAGAGTTCGAACGAGAGCGACTACTTCTGCAGGTTGTTCTCTCGACATGAACGCAGAATAGCGAACGCGTAGTTCGCATTTCTTACCAAGACCCAAGGACCGCAGTTGTAGGACAGGCATTCCTGCCTGTCGAACCATTCCATCCTGGCAGGCGGGAGCGCCTGCCCTACAATTCCGGCGATCGAATGGGGCTACACCTTTATTTAAAATGCGCTGGACCAAAAGTCTTGTTACCGACGATCAAGGCTACTGGGAGGGTCCCGGTGTCTTTGTCGGAACCAGCGGCGGTCCACTCATACTTTTGAGAACACGACCGAGATCGCTGTTGGTGGAAATGACCGCAGTGGTGTCGTGCTCGAAGGCGGAACGCGCGACGTCGAGGCTGCGCAGGAACAGGTAAAGGTCCTGCGCGTCGGGCGTGCTGTAGGCGTTGGCGTAAATACGCGCTGCTTCCGCGTCGGCCTCGCCTTCGATCTTCAACGCGTCGCGGTTGGCACTGGAAATAATTGACGCCACTTCGCTTTCTTTTTGTCCGCTGATGTTGGCCGCCTCGCCGTGGCCCTCGGAACGGAACCGCGCCGCGATTTGGTGGCGCTCGCTCGACATCCGCTCAACAATTTTCTCAGCTACCGCCGGGTTGTATTTGCTGCGCTTGAACCGCTCATCCAGTAGTTCGATCCCAAAGTCGGCGATCTTTTGCCGGGTCCGTTCTGTAATTTGTTTCTCGATCTCCCCTCGCCCAAGCTGAATATCTGGAAGTTTACTTGGTAGAACCGTGCCGCTTTTCTCCAATTCCGTATCGCGCAAAGGCTGTCGTCCCTTTGTTACTCGAATAATCTCGACCAGATCATGCGTAGCTACCGCCGTCCGCGTTTCGCTGCCGAGAATATCGTCCAGGCGGGAGAGAGCGCTCCGTTCGTCATTTAACCGGTTGTAGTAGAGAAGCGGATCGCTTATGCGCCAACGCGCGAAGCAATCGACGATGAGATAAAGCTTGTCTTTGGTCGGGCATTCCGTCGGCGGACCGTCCCAGGCCAAAACGCGTTTATCAAACCGGTTTACTTTATCGAAGAACGGGAGCTTCAACTTCAATCCCGGGGTAGTTTCAGTACGAATGGCTTTACCAAAGCGAGTAACAATCGCGTCTTCGTACTGGCGAACGATAAAGAGCATCGAACCCCACTTAAGTCCCGTTAGAATAAAGATGAGACCCAGTATCGCCATGGTGCGGGACTGCAAAATCCGGATCAGTCTTGGCGGCATACTTAATAGTTTCCTAACGCGTTGAGGGAGTCGATTCTGGATTCGTTAGCGGAAGCGTTTGCAAGATGTTCTTCAGGCTGTCGTCCACGATTACCTTCTTTTGCAATGAGGGAAGGATTGTCTGCATTTGTTCCAGGTAAATTCGGCGCCGAGTAACATCTGGTGCCTTACGATACTCGGTTAGTAGAAGCGTGAACTTCTCCGCGTCACCTTTGGCCTGGTTTACCCGGTTAAAAGCGTAAGCTTCAGCTTGTTTCAGACGCTCCTTGGCTCGGCCGCTGGCATTCGGAACGGCATCATTATAGACGGCCCACGCCTGATTAATCGCGGTCTGCTTCTCTTGTTGCGCCTGGTTTACTTCGTTGAAAGCAGCCTGCACCACCGCCGGTGGCCGCACCGTGGCAAGCTGGACCTGTTGAATCTGAAGGCCGAGTTTGTAGTCGGAGCAAAGTTCAGCCAGGCGTTTGAGCGAGGCTGTTTCAATGTCGTGACGCCCAATGGTAAGCACTTCATCCACGGTGCGATCACCGATCACTTCGCGCATCACGCTTTCTGATAAATCGCGCAAGGTTTGCTCCGGCTCGCGCACCCCAAACAAATACATTTTTGGATCAGTAATTCGATATTGCACCACCCACGGCACCAGAGCGGTATTGAGATCACCCGTGATCATGGTTTCGGTGTCTTGGCCTTCCCGGTCGTGTTGGTAGGGGTTGGTGGCGCCAGGAGAGGAAAACCCAAACTCGAGTTTCAGGAGCCGTTGCGTTGGCACGATGACCAGTTCATCCACATACGGGATGACATACGTCAAACCGGGATCCTCGATTCCGGACAACGCGCCGAAGCGAAGCTTGACGCCTACGGAATTCGTTGGAATCGAACGAAAGCCGAACAGGAGTGAGAACAGAGTCAGCGCTATTCCTACGCAGGCAATAATACCCAGCACAAACCGCACTGGTCTGATGCCAAAGCTGGGAGAGGCGGGCCCAGAGGAGCGAACGATTTGCATCCTGGATTTCGACTATGGGGCGGTCACCCAGATGCGGCAAGTTTTTCCCGGCCGTGCCCAAGGATGTTTGACTCCAATGGAAACAACGTCCGATCTCAATCTGAACGATGCATCTAAGCGAAAGAAGAATCGCTAAAATGAGACGGGCCGGGCACGAGAGCGATGATATTCCATCTTACGCACGAAGTGAGCGATGGATCATATCGAGCATCGATATAATGGCATGTCCAATGCTGCAAAAAACATAATTTCTAAAATAATGAGCACCCCACCACTAAACCAAAAAGGATTTACTCTTGTTGAGATCATGATTGTGGTCGCAATCATCGCCTTGCTTGCGGCCATCGCAGTGCCCGGATTCATGCGCGCACGCAAGCGCTCACAGGCCAGCCGTATTTTGAACGATTTACGGATAATTGACTCAGCGCTTGACCAATACGCGATCGAGAACAACAAAAAGACTAACGACCCCGTTGCAGTGGCGGATTGGACCAGCTACGTTAAGAAAGGTTCTCCCCTATACAACACAGGCAATAGTATCTTCGGGACGCCGTATGGTTCACAGACGGTAGATCAACTTCCACAAGTCGCTTCAAGTGATTACAACGTATTGTCTGACGTTGCTGGGACAGGTTTCTGGTCACCCTACGGACCTTAGAAAATTGCGTTTCGTGCCGAGGGATTTGGTTCTACGAGGAAACGAACGCTAGAAACCCCCGACGGTGAAGAAATCTCTCCAAGCAAAGGACTACGCTGCGCTCGGTGCCTTCCGACATGCGATGCGGAAGCTTCTTCGCTTCAGCAAGGAACTGGTCGCCACTAGGGCAAAACTGACGACGGAACAATATGACGCTCTTCTCGCGATCAAAGGTAGTTCGGGCGCCAATGGCGTGACGGTTGGAGAGATAAGCGAGCAGCTCCAAGTGAAGCATCACACTGCCGTTAGTCTTCTCGACAGATTGGAAGCGCGAAAGTTAGCCACCAGGAAGCGGTCCACCGCGGACAAACGCAACGTCAACGTGCAATTAACGAAGGCCGGCGCTTCTCTCCTTGCGCGTCTGGCCGCGATTCATCACCGCGAACACCAGCAGCGTACTCCCGAAATAATCGACGCGCTACGGCGATTACGGGAATAAAGCAGACACAACACGCGAGACGCGCGTTACCCAGCATCGAGCCTGGCCCGTCCATGCTCTCGAGTGAGATCAATGATGGGACCCATTGGAACAATGCGACTCGGATTAATCGTCCCATGTGTCATGTAGTAATGCCGCTTGATGTGATCGAAATTCACCGTCTCGGCAATGCCATCATGCTGGTATAAGTCGGTCAGATATCCCTGGAGGTTGTAATAATCGAGGATACGCCGCAGACTGCACTTGAAATGGATGTAGTAAACGACGTCAAATCGAATGAGAGTGCAAAACAACCGCCAATCGGTCTCGACTATTCTCGTTCCAAATAAATAACGACTCCTAGCCAGCCGCTCTTCCAATTGATCAAGGGCATTGAATAGTTGTTTGCAAGCCCGTTCGTAAACATGTTGCCTGGTGGTAAAGCCAGCCTTGTAAACGCCGTTGTTGATCTTGTCGTAAATAAAGCCGCTTAGCTTCTCCTGTTCCGCGGCAATGTCCCGTGGAAAAAGATCGATCTCCTTATTCTGCGCGAGGCCGCGAAAGGCATCGTTGAACATGCGGCAAATATCGTCTTCGCAATTATTGACGATCTTTTTCGTTACCTCATCCCAGAGCGCCGGGACGGTGACGCGGCCATCAAAGTTCGGATCGGTTAGCCGGTAAGCTTCGGCGAGAAAGTGAAACCCGTTAATTGGGTCGGTTGAGGCAAAGGGCTCCTGGGAACTCGCCCTTCCGGTAGAATCGGAATTGGGATCGCGAAAAGCCCATCCACGTTCATCTCGCACCGGGTCGACCACTGTCAGGCCAATGACCTTTTGCAGCCCGAGCAGTTTACGAGCAATTAACGTCCGGCTCGCCCATGGACAAGCCAGTGAAATGTAAAGGTGGTAACGATCAGCCACGGCCGGATAACCGGTGGTGCCATCGCTCGAGATCCAGTCGCGAAAGGCGTCCGCCTGCCGCCGAAACTCACCGGACGCGGATTGTTCCTTTTCAAACTGCGCCTTCATTTTTCCAAACCATTTTTCTTTAGCACGGCGAGTGAGAGGTTTCCAACACAGAGTGGCCAGGAGGCGTCATCCGGGGACCGGCTCGGTGACTGGAGAGCGACTTTTGGCCCCCTCAAGGGCCATTGCGTGTGCATCGACAACAAGGAGCAATGACGTGACAGCCCCAGCTTTTTCTCCAGCCGGATATCGTCACCTGGATCTATCATTCACAGGTCCAATCAGATACGTATGTGGAATCCTTGTGGCGAAGGGCTGCGCCGGGGTCCTCCTACGTACTTTCCGCAGCGCAAACTGCGTAGCCTCCCGCTTCGCGTCGGCACATCGGCAGCTCATTATTGTAACTATGATATTTATAGATTACCTCGCAGGCGTGACGTTCTACCAGGGTCGCATCGCGCTCTTTCTTGTTTGCCAGATATTCTATGAAAAATGGCAACGCGAGTTGGCATCACGATCGCTCTCTATCTCGGGAACGAGAACGAGTCGACAATCGATCGTCAGCTGCGGAGAGGGGATGTGCTAAACCCCACGCTTCCTTGAACTTTGAAATGACAAAAGAGAGCAACGTATGAACAGCTCCAACGATCAAAGGAACCGGCGCATCCTCGTGATTGACGACAATCGCGGTATTCACAATAGCTTTCGCGAAATTCTGCGCGGCGCCGCTTCAGACAAAAGCACGCTAGATGAAGCGGAAGCGCGGCTTTTCGGCGAAACCCCTTCTGGCCGGCGGACATTGGGGTTCACGATGGAGTCCGCATATCAGGGCGAGGAGGGAATCGAGTTGGTCCGAGCCGCGCTCGATAAAGGCCAGCCCTACGCAATGGCATTCGTCGATATGCGCATGCCGCCCGGGATGGATGGCCTCGAAACGATCGTAAAGCTTTGGGAACTCGACTCCGATCTCCAGGTTGTGATCTGCACGGCGCACTCGGACTACGGCTGGCACGACCTTCAAGCGAGACTCGGCAGCTCTGATCGACTGCTTATTTTAAAGAAGCCCTTCGACATCATTGAAGTACGACAAATGGCGGAAGCGCTCTGCTCCAAATGGGAATTGTTGCGGCGCAGCCGGCATCATCTGGAGGAGCTCGAGGCACGCGTGACCGAGCGCACCCAGAACCTTTCTCAGGCCAACCAGGAACTACGCGATCAGATTGCCGAGCGGAAACAGGCGGAAGCCGCACTGCGCGAAAGCGAATTACGGTTCCGTCAACTGGCGGAAAACAGCAGCGAGGTTTTTTGGGTCTTCTCACCTACTGGCGAAGAATTGTTCTATGTTAGTCCCGCCTATGAGCAGATTTGGGGATGGGCCTGCCAGAGCATCTACGAAGATCCAAAACAGTGGTTTAACAATATTTTGGAAGAGGATCGGCCCCCTGTGGCCAAAGCTCTGTCGGAATTGTCCCAAGGCACGAAGTACGAATTGGAGTATCGCATCCGGCATCACAATGGTTCCATCCGGTGGATCCGCGACCGGCGTTTCGCGATCCGCGGCGAAGACAAGCAGGTCGTGCGGACCTGCGGCGTGGCGGAAGACATCACGCAACGGAAAAATCTTGAGGTCGAGATGGCCAAGGCGCGTGATGCGGCCTTGGAGGGAGCGCGCATGAAATCTGAATTTCTGGCTAACATGAGCCACGAAATTCGCACGCCGATGAACGGTGTGATCGGCATGACTGGACTCCTTCTGGAAACCGAGCTCGATCCCAAGCAGCGCGACTATGCGGAGACGATTTGCAGCAGCGCCAAGTCGCTGCTCTCGATCTTGAACGACATTCTTGATTTTTCCAAAATCGAGGCCGGCAAATTGGAGTTTGAGAATCTGGAGTTTGATTTGGATGAAGTGGTCGAAGGCGCATTGAGTGTTCTTGTACCGCAAGCACGGGCTAAAGGGTTGGAGCTCCGGAGTGAGATTGATTCCAAGGTTTGCACTTTTCTTTGCGGTGATCCCGGACGGTTGCGCCAGGTGCTGACAAATCTTCTTAACAACGCGGTGAAATTTACCGAGCAGGGCGAAGTGGTGCTGCGGGTCCTTCCGCAAGAAGATACACCATCAGGAGTTTCTCTCACTGAGGCGGTCCCGGGCAGCAAAGCGACGCTGCGTTTCGAAATCAAAGATACCGGGATCGGTCTCAGCGCGGACGCACGTGGACGAATTTTCGACGCCTTCAGTCAGGCTGATCAGTCGACTACCCGACGTTATGGCGGTACCGGACTTGGGCTGACGATCTCACGGCAGTTGGTAAGGATGATGCACGGCGAGATCGGAGTCGAAAGCGAACCAGGTAAAGGATCGACATTTTGGTTTACCAGCAGGTTTGAAAAACGCGCTGGCGGAAAAGCGGCGCCGGCAAAGCAGAAACCTCTTCTGAGCGGGCGTGTGCTGCTGGCAGATGACAACGCCACTGACCGCCAAATTCTTCGATCACAGCTGACCGCCTTGGGAATGCAATGCACCTCAGCGGCCAGCGGGGAAGAAGCGCTTCAATTCTTGCGCGAGGCGATTGCGGAGGAAAACCCATACGCGCTCGCCCTTATCGACATGCAAATGCCGGGAATGAACGGAATGGAGCTGGCTCAGGCCATTAAAAGCGATCCCATTACCAAAGATACGCGCGTCATCATGATCAGCTCCGTCGGGAATTCCATCGATGCGCAGACTCGCAAAAATGCGGACATCGACGCCTTTTTCGAAAAACCAGTGAAGCAATCGCAACTTCACCAGTGCTTGGCCAGCGTATTGGGATCCGCGCCATTAAAAAGGACTAAGGCAAACAACCATACCCTGAGCGAAGCGCGCCCGCGCGCAGTTCATGACACCCGCATCCTCATTGTTGAAGATAATGAAGTGAATAAAAAAGTCATGCTCTTGGTGCTGGACGGTCTCGGTTATGCCGCCGACACGGTCTCAAACGGCAAAGAGGCGATCGCAGCGCTTAGGGGTCATTCCTACGATATTATTTTGATGGATTGCCAAATGCCGGAGATGGACGGCTATGAAGCTGCGGAAACCATCCGTCGCGAATTCGACCGGCCGCCACGCATTATCGCCATGACCGCACACGCGCTGCGTGGCGATCGCGAAAAATGCCTGGCTGCGGGAATGGACGACTATCTTTCCAAGCCGATCATTGGAGAGGAATTGGAGGCAGCGTTAAAAAAATGGGCACCAACCGATAACACAAACGCGCCAGTCGATCTTCAGCGGCTCCGCGATGTTTGCGGCCACGCTCCCGACACCATGCGAAAGATCGCCGACCTCTATCTGGAACAAGGCGCGGAACTTTTACCGGCCATGGAAACGGCCATTCGCAACAACGATGCGAAAGATTTAGGCGCGATCGCGCACCGCTTTCGAGGCGCGAGCTTAAGCTGCGGAAGTAATTCAATTGTTCCCTTTCTAAACGAACTGGAGCAGATGGGTAATAGCGGCAACCTCGAGGCGGCGTCTGCGATATACGAAAAAGCCAGTTCGGAATTCGACCGCATCCGTTCGTTTTTCGAAAGCTACTTTCAAAATAGTGAACACACGCTCGAAAAGGAAGAAATGCTCGCCCGGGCCTGCTATCGTGGGACCGTTAGGCCGAGCGACGCAGCGGTCGGCCTGCGCGAGAAGGTCGTGACCTAGAGCGGAAATCTCAACTTCAAATCATCGATTTCGCCGGGCCTTCTCCAGCTCCTTCAACCGCGCTGCTAAGTTAGAATATAACTCGAGAATGCGTAATCCCACCTGGATACGCGCCAAAAGCTCATTCTTGTCGAACGGCTTGATCAGGTAATCATCCGCGCCCGCGTGCAATCCTTCCACTGGACGTGCGTCGAGCCTGTAGCTTCCGGCTGGTCCGGTTTTTTCAAATTAGAGATCTGCCACGGAGGCAAAAATGGGATATCCTTTGTGTTCGACATCCGGTGCGTTCCGCGCTAAGGCAAAAACTCCAACCTGTCAATCGAGGGAGCGACGCCATCAACCGCCATCGGAACTTTTGCCGCCGAATTGCGGCAGGGCGCGATTAAGCCTCAATGATCTTGTTACGAACGGCGTAGCGAATCAACGCACTAAACGATTTCAACCCCAGTTTTTTCATGATCGCGGCGCGATGCGTTTCCACCGTACGCACACTAATCCCCAGGATGATGGCAATTTCCTTACTGCTTTTACCCTCACCCAGAAGCTGCACGATTTCCCGCTCCCGATCGGTGATTCGGCTGTTTTCGGGAGTCCCTTCGAGGGCTTGTTTTCCCTGAATACACCGCGCGAAAACGATCTCCGAGATCCGCGATGTAAAGAAATGTTTGTGCTCGGAAAGTGCTTTGATCGCGTCGATTAAATGATCAGCCGCATCTGTTTTCATGATGTAGCTACGTGCTCCGGAGTCGAAGACATCGTGAACTAGCTTTTCCGTCTCCTGCGCCGTAAAAATCAGGATTTCGGTCTCAGGGGACTTCCTTTTGATCTGCCGTGCCGCATCGAGGCCGTTCAATTCGGGCATTGTGATATCCAGAATCACGATGTCCGGTTTTAGATCCGCAGTCAGTGCAACCGCATCTCGACCGTTATCGGCCTCGCCGACAATCTCCCATTCTGGGATCGTCGACAGAAGCGCACGCGTTCCTTGACGGACCACCTTATGATCGTCTGCGAGAAGAATCCGGACCGTCTTCACGACACAACAATTATAGCTTGTGGAGGTCTTAGGCTCATTACGCTTTCTGGAACCGAGCCACGCTCTGATCTTGAACGGCAGAAATCATTTTTTTGGAAGCGGTGCCAATTGCTTTGAAACGGCGCTTTCCAGCACGGTGAGCAGCTTCCTCGTATCGTACGGTTTGCATAAAAAATTCACGACCCCGAGCCCCTGAAGTTCGACCAGGCGAGGCTCGGTGTCCTGTCCGCTAGACGCGATGAAAATCATATCCGGTTTTATCCGCTTGAGTGCGCGAATTAGGGCAACCCCATCGATATACGGCATTATCAAATCGGTAAGAACAACGCTGATCGAATCCTTGTGTTGGGCAAAGATAGCCAATGCCTCGGGGCCATCGTTCGCTTCCAGTACGCAGTAGTTGTGCGTCTCCAGAGTCATCTTCGTAACGTGGCGAACGTTCATCTCGTCATCGACCAACAGAACTAATTCGCCATTTCCCTTGGTGACAGGCGGGGCCTCTTTCCGGCACGGAGCGACATCGGCTTGGACAGCAGGAAGGAAAACCGTAAAAGTCGTACCCCTGCCTTGTTCGCTGGAGACTGAAATAAAGCCGGCGTGACTCTTCACGATTCCTAATGAAGTGGACAACCCTAAGCCGGTGCCCTTGCCGGGATCCTTGGTGGTGAAGAATGGCTCGAAGATCTTCTCCACCAGCGCACGCGGTATCCCGACGCCGGTGTCGCTCACACGCAAAGTCGCATACGAGCCAGCCTTTGCGCCTGGCATCATTGCAGCAAAATTATCGTCCACCTCCACATTTTCTGCTGCTAAAATCAGGGAGCCGCCATTGCCCATAGCGTCCCGTGCATTCATAGAAAGATTCAGCAAAACCTGGTGCAGTTGAGTTGGATCACCGCTAATCGCCCAAGGATGCTCTGGGTATTTTCCTGTGACTTCGATCGTTTTGGGAAATGTTCTTTTCGCGATCTCGACCATTTCGTCAATGAGATGGCGCGGGTTAATTAGCACCCGCTCACCTTCGACGCCGCGCGCGAAAGTGAGTACTTGCTTAACAATGCTTGAGCCGCGTCGCGCGCTCTCCTCGATGAGTGAAATCATGGCCGCGGCATGTTCGCCCGTCCGATTGCAACGCAGTGATTCCGCACCCATCAAAATCGGACCAAGGACATTATTAAGATCGTGAGCTACGCCACCCGCCAGGGTACCAATGCTTTCAAGTCGCTGCGCGCGCAGCAGCTGCATTTCAAGTTTCTTTTGCTCAGTAATGTCCGTGTTGATGAGGAGCAGCGAGCGAGGTTCGCCAGCGGGATCGCGAATGAGGGTGGCGCGGCAGTCGACAACGATATCCCGGGCACCTTTCGTGACCTGCTTAAGTTCGCCATGAAATTCGCCGGTAGAGAGCAGAACTTTTAAAGGGGCGTCACGCTCGTTGGCATCGGCGTAGAGCAATTCCCAGCTTGGCTTGCCCAGCGCTTCGTTGGCGGTCCAGCCGTATAAGTGTTCCGCTCCTTTGTTCCAAAAGGTGATGCGATCATCTTGGAAGTGCCGGATGATGATCGCGTCCCGTGCATGATTGATGATGTCAGCTTGCTCTCGCAGGCGTTCCTCCACGCGCTTGCGCTGAGTAATGTCGCTTACGGTAACGATCGCCAGCACCGGTTCGTTGCTCCCATCGTGAACGAGAGTACCGCCATAGTTAAAAATACGCTCCCAATCCGCCCGAATATTTCTTACACGCAGTTCGAGATCGCGCAGATTTTCGCCACGAAGGATGCGAAACAGCGGCCACTCTTCCAGCGGAACGCGGGTGCCGCCCAAGGTCGAGAGTTCGAAGGTGTCAACGAGGTCGCTCTGGGATCGAAGACCTTCCTCCAACTTGGTATACCCATGAATCGTCAATGCGGCACGATTCCACTGCACCAATCCGCCCTTGAGATCGGAGACAATCACACCCTCGTCGAGGTTCTCGACGACAGTTTGCAAATGAGCCTCACTTGCACGTAACGCATCCTCCGCACTTTTACGCTCTACGATTTCCTGCTCGAGTTGGTGAGTAAGCGTCTCCAATTCCTCCACCTTTTCGGAGAGCTTGTCCGTAACAAGATGGAGATGTTCACGCTCGAAATCTGGTGTCGGAACAATCGCCGCCGATTTCGACTTCTCCCCCAGCGCTTCATCAACAATCTCGAGGACGGTATCGGGGTCCGTCGGTTTGACAATGATATGATTAACCCCACACGCCTTTGCCAATCTCCGTGATTCTTCTTCGATATAGCTGGCGGTATAAAAGATTACTTTCGTTTGCGCGTTTCTGGGATCCTGCCGCAACTGTTGGACAAACTCATAGCCATCCATCCTGGGCATGAGCACATCGGCGATAATCAGGTCCGGCTCTTCTTTGCCGATCAGCTTCAACGCTTCTTCTCCGCTGGAGGCTTCGACCAGGCGATAGTCGCGGTGCTCCAACGTCGCCATGAGCAGGGCCCGGTTGTCTTCGCGGTCGTCAACAATGACAACGGTCTTCATGGTCGACTTGAAGCGCTTCCGTTTCGACTACGATCGTTCTGCGGTTCTCCCGAGATGGGCCGATCGAGAAACGGTGTTTAATCTTGGTCGTTCTTTCTTTGGTTGCATTATGTGGTCGAAGCAGGACGCATTCCAAATTCAAATACGGCGTTGATGCCAACGCGTTTCCCGCATGGTCTTTCCCGCCGGTAGCCTCGCGCCTTTACCAGCCCCCACTCACGAACTCAATCTCGGGCGAAACTTGCAGCTCTTTTTTTTGGAAGTCTCGCTTCACCCGATTCAATATTCGCGATCTCAAGCAGATCCTTGATGAGGAAAGGTGATGCAACTTGGCTGCGTCGCACAAAAATCAGCGGGCGCATCTTAGTTTCGCCATTTCACCTTCAAGGCAGTCGGGGCAAACGCCATGGCTGAATTCCGATCCGGTCTGTTGCTTAATGTAGGTTTCGAAACGCTGCCAGTAGTCCTCGGCGGTGTGTATTTTGTGACAATAGGCACAAATCGGGATCAATTGCTTGAGCTGGTGAACTTCTCCCGTAAACCAAAGAATTCGATCCGCGACGCGCAGTCGCATCCGAATAGCGATGGCGTCAAGCGGCTTCGTAAGGAAATCGTCAATGCCGGCTTCAGTGCCGAGGTCGTAGTTTTCCGCGCCGGTATTCACGGCGGTCAGAAGGATGAAATAAGTATACGGTGTGTTCGGACGCGCCCGCACTCGGTGACAAAACTCCAAGCCATCTATCCCCGGCATCATCCAATCGCTTACGACAACACGCACAGGAGCGCGATCGAACGTTTCCCACGCTTCGGTTCCAGTGCGCGTCACCACCACTTCGTGGCCCATGCGCTCGAGGGTTAACTGCAGGATTTGGGAGGCAACAGCGTCGTCTTCGGCGATGAGGATTTTCATCTCGCTGACGATCTGCGGCGCACCTTCGGCGCGCCATGACCCGCGGCGAGTTGCGATTCGTGACCACCCGCTTTGGTCGGAACGGCACTTTGCACGCTTGCGATGGGAAGTGGCTGCGGGCCTTCCTTAAACAACCAGGTGAGCGTTTTCAAGGCTAGCTCAACCAGCAGGAACGGTTTCGCGATGAAATCATTTCCTCCACTTAAAGTCGATTGCGCCCGACTTCCGAAATCAGAATGCGAAGTGACAAAAACGATCGGAGTAGTCCGATTAGGCTCCATCCCGCGGATCTTCACGCACAGCTCGAGACCGGTTTGCCCCGGCATCTCGACATCGAGAAAAATGAGGTCGAAATGTTCCCGCTCCAGGAGGCTTTGCGCGGCGAGCGGATCATCCAGGCTCTTGGCCTGAAGGGTGGCCCTTCCCAAGGCGGAGCAGATCGTTTCGCGCGAAATGACTTCGTCGTCCACTACTAGGATCTTTGACGACGTTATTACTTCGCCTTGAGAATTCGCGGCGCGATCGACTAAGGAAGCCAGTGTCTCAATAGAGTGCGCGACCGTTCGGACGACTGACGGCGTGATTTTTGCCGGCTCGGTGTACAATTCAACGAGCAAAGCCTCCAAAGCTGTACTCATCCGCGCAATCTTGGGGAAAGCAAGCGCGCTGGCGCCCCCCGCCAGCAAACGAAGCTGACGGTGCATCTGGAGAAGTGCAGTACGACGCAAATCTTCCCGCTCCGTCCTGGTGAAATTTTGATAACTGGCGCGCAGCTTCGCGAGTGTCTCGGGCCGGTTAATCGAAAGCTTCGACGCTAGCTTTTCCTGATTCGCCTCCGGTGTTCCAATCATGCCGCTAACGCCGACCCTGGAAGTCGCGCTCGCGCTCACTCCGAGCTCACGCAAAAGTTCGATCATTTGTTCCGGTGTACTGTCGATTTTTGCGACGAATTTCGTTGCCCCCTCTTCCACAGCGGCACGCGTCAAGTTGCCGAGATAAGAATTTGAAAAAACGATGATTGGTAAGGACTGCGTGGCGGATTCCGAACGAATATTCTTGATCAGCTCGACCACGTTTATTCCGGGCAGGCACAGGTCGAGGATCAGAACGTCAAAAACCTCTTTCTTCAGGATCTGCAATGTACTGTCAAAGTCGCGAGTGACCTCAACCTTGAATCCCTGCGCCTCGAGTTTTTCCCGGTAGATCTGAGTGGCAAAGGGATCGTCATCCAGGATCAGGATCGATTTCTTTTTGGAAGGCGTGAAAATTCTTTTCATCGGTTATGAATTGGAGGTCGGCAATGTTTGGACAGGTTGCGTGAAGGCGCTCCGGACGCGGGGAACTTTCTGGCGAATATCGGTAAGCAACGCGTGTGCCCCGGGAGGTCGCCTGCGTGGGCGAGTCGTTCCACTTGGCCCAACGGTCGGGTAAACGCTTCAGCTCCCCAACAGAGACCCGACTGGGAAAGCTGCGAATCACAATTTGTTACCCTCGCCATTGATTTTTGCCTAAGGCGAGCATTTACGGGGCCACCGGGAACAACTGACTGCGGCATCGACCTGCTGCCGCACCGAGAGGACGGGCTTCGCTAAAAGCCGCACCGAAATATTTCTCTCGGGCACATTCAGTTACGCAGAAGACAGCCTCTTTCCACCCAACGTCGGTTTCTCGACAAAGTGAACAAGAGGAAGTTTACCGCAACGGTACACTTTGTGCATTGTGAGTCGGCTTCCAAGGGCTCGAAATGGATATCCTCGTCGCAGATGACGACCGTACTGCCAGATTTTTGCTCAGCTCTACCCTGATCGAATTGGGACACAGCGTCACCGAAGCCACAAATGGGTGTGAAGCGTGGGAGGCTTGGAAACGCGAGCACCACCAGCTCGTTATCTCCGATTGGATGATGCCGGGTGTCGATGGGTTGGAGCTTTGCCGAAGAATTCGCGCAGAAGAAGAACCGGGCTTCGCCTATATCATCCTGATTACGGCGCGCGCGGGAAAGGCCAATTATCTGGACGCGATGGATTCAGGCGTTGACGATTTCCTGGGCAAACCATTCGAACGAGACCGGCTCCTCGCGCGCGTCCGCGTGGCAATGCGCATCCTCGATCTGCATCAACGCTTGCGCCTCGCCAATACCGATTTGGAGCGTCGGGTTGAAGAGCGTACTGCTGAACTAGAAAAGGCGCTTCAGGTGAAACGTGAATTTCTTTCCCGCGCCAGTCACGAGTTACGCACCCCAATGAATCACATCCTGGGGTTTGCTCAGCTTCTCTCGTTGAAGAAGGGGCTAAC
>WNGC01005945.1_pt1 | contig 15964 bp, 21 predicted proteins | sample 5400051 | NCBI WGS metagenome assembly WNGC01 (sample SAMN13153368, study PRJNA577476) | soil metagenome | isolation source: 20 cm soil or saprolite under grassland replicate 2 | place: USA:California | collected 2016-06-15
AAGCAATCCCTCGATGGGTTCAATGACCTTGTGCGCCAGGCACACGAGCGAAGCGTGACTGAACGTCGCCCTTACCTAAGTGTTTGGCGCAAAAACAGCGTTCTGTTGCGTCCGGAAGTTTTTGCAGAGGACGAGGAAGTCAAACCGGCAGTGGAATTTCGTCTCAACAAGGGAACGTTGCTGAGCCTCTCGTTGCCAGCAGCATTGGCTGAAAAGCATCCGGCAGAGTGGATATTCTGGCGATCGGGGAACTGCGAGCCGGCGATTGTCCAGTTCAAAGGCCCCGCTGGTTTGTGGACGGCGAACTACTCGCCTCTGACGGCGCAGCCGGAGGTTACGCAGTATGCAGCAAGGTAACAAAAACAAAGTTCGAAATTCGAAATCAAAAATCCGAAATGTTTATCGGGCTTTCGCCCTGTACGAGGTTTTGCTCGGCGTAGCGATTTTTGCCATCGGCGTCATCGCGCTTGGACGCGCCGTAGAAAATTGCCTCAATGCGAGCAGCATCAGCGCGGAAGAGAGCGTCGTACGACAGATTCTGTCCGATCGCATGGCGGAGATTCAAGCTGCGCCGGGCCTGCCCGATTCTGAAAAAGAATTCAAGATCAAAAGCGGTTATGGCATGGTAAAGTTGATCCAGAAAAGCGTTCCCGCTGACCTGACCGAACCGGACAACACACTCCTTAGCGGTATTAATCTTGTGACGTTGACTGCCCAATGGCAGCACGCCGCGCTCCCGCGGTCGAAGCAGATTCAGTTTTATGTTTACCGACCCGGATAAAAGCAGACTGAATATTCAAAATTCCTCTGGGTTCACATTGATCGAGATCATGCTGGCAGTGGGGATCTTGGGAATTATGTCGGTGGCGATTTTTCGTTTTGTGCAATCGAACATGACTGCGCTGTATGTCTCATCGGATACGGCTGCCGCGGACGCGCAATATGACGGATTGCGTGAACTGCTCACAGTAGAGTGGCAAAGCTTGAGTCCGTTCCGAGCCAACATGACAGGAGAGCCGTTCAAGTTGGGCGATCGCGAGCGGGACGAAGTAAGATGGAGCTGTGGCGCGGGCCCCGGACTGCTTACACGCTATGCGCCGAATGACTTTACCGTTGCCCTGCGGTTGCAACCGGGAAACGAAAAGAGCAGCCGGCTGGATCTTGGTCTTTTGCGAAAACCTAAGAACGATTCCGACATCGGAGAAGGACACGAAACCTGGGTGCCATTGATCAAAAATGTGACCAGCCTTGAAATCAACTACTTCAATGCGGGCACGAATACTTGGTCGCCGCGATGGCCAAGTCATGGGTTGCCCTCGCTAATCAAGATTAAGGTGGAACGTACCGATGCAGCCGTGCCATGGGAAGCAATTATCGCCCTGAGACGAACACCGTATTAAGCGCTGTCGATTCTATGACAAGGCCATTTGGAAGTTTGAAATCAGATGCGGGCGCGGCGCTGCTGTTGGCGCTTTGGGCGTTATTTTTGCTTAGCGCGATGGTGATTGCGTGGGCGCTCAACATCAATTCGCGCCTTGCGGTTTCAAGCAATGCGAATCGTGTGTTGGAAGCTGAAGCAATGGCGTGTTCGGGGGCCGACGTTGCTCTAAGTCGGGAGATCTCGCCGAGCTCGCCAAACTTGCACAGACAAGTTGGCGACGGGGAAAGTTACGACGTCCGGATCACCGGGGAATGTGGTCGCCTAAACTTGAACTTCTTCACCCAAGGGGAAGACCCGAACAAGCTGGCAATTCTCCGTCAATATCTCAACCTCAAAGGCATAGACCTAAACGACCTCGACGTCATGATAGATTCCCTGCTCGATTGGGTGTCGCCAACGAAAGGGCTTCAGCATTTGAACGCATGCCCAGAGGGCGACGATTACCATCCCGCGCATGCGCCGCTGACTTCCGTGGAAGAGCTCAAGAAAATTTGTGGATGGACCGAATTCACTTCGAAGCCCGGTTGGGACAATGATTTTACCGTCGCACCCACTTGTGGCGCCATCGATCTCGCCTATGCCTCACGCGACGTGTTACGCGCTTTAGGCATACCAGATGATTTTGTCGATCGCTTCCTGCAATTGCGCCAGGGGCCGGATGGAATCGATGGAACAGCCGACGACGGCCAGTTGGATCAACAAGCGGCGTTTGCTATGCTTGGCCTCAACAACGCGCAGTTGCTGCTCAGTGGAATTCAAACCCCAGTCGTCTTCAAAAGTCCCAATGCTGTCTTCCGCATCTTGAGCGCGGGAAAATCACGCGGTGTTACGCGCTCCGTGGAGATGGTAGTGCAAAAACAAGTAATAGGAATCGGTCGTCCTCAAGTATTCAGTTGGAAGGAGCTTTGATATCGAGTCCGGGATGCCATCTATTTTCATAATCCCAACCGCACACGGCTGGAATTTTCTCCGCGCGGCTGAGCAAAACGGCTCGTGGAACGTCCGCAAGCTGCAAACGTTGGAAGAAGCAGCGCCGCTACTTGCTGCGACTGACGATTTTGTGCTTGGCTTGCCTGTTTCAGCCGTGCTTGCCCAGCGATTTCGTCTGCCGAGCGCCGATCCGGCGGAGTTTCCGGAAATGATTCGCATCCAGATCGAGAAGCTGCTGCCGTTCGCGGCTGATGAAGTGACAACCGATTTCGAGCTGATCGAGCAAAAGGAGAGCGAGAGTGTGGTTTCAGCCGTCGCAATAAGGAACGAACAACTTGCTGAGATGGCTTCTCCGTTATTGGAGCGCGGTTACATCCCGCGACAAATTACAGTGTATGCTGCACAACGCGCTAGCACTCATGCCCCCAGTGGCAGTGCTGTTTTTATTTATCCAGAAGGCGAGACGCTCGTTTACGTAGTGACAGAGAATGGCAAGCTAAGCCTTGCTCGGGTATTTGAAGGCGGCAACGGCGAGCAGCTACAAATTGAATTGCCGCAGCTGCGACTGAGTGCCGAGCTAGAGGGAATAGACGCCTCCTCTCCGAATGTGTTGTTGGATGAGACCTGTTATGAAATGCGCGACACCGTACAGGGAATTTTATCCAGCCCGACCGAGATAGTTGGCATCGAGCTGCCACCCGCGCCGGTCAAACTGAACCTTCTACCGGAAAGCTGGCGACGGCGCCGGTTGCAATTGATAAAGCAAGCCGAATGGCGAAGACGGCTTCTTTGGATAGGCGGGGCTTATGGCGCGCTTCTCTTACTCTTGCTGGCGTATCTCGGCCTATTGCGGTTTCAGATAGCGCGCCTTGACAGGCGTATAGCGCAGGACGCGCCTGGGACTGAGTTCGTGCGCGCGACAGAGGCAAAGTGGAAAGCGCTCGCACCGGCGATAGACGGGCATTACTATCCAGTTGAAATCCTGCTGCATCTTTTTGAAAGCCTGCCCTCCGCCGATGTGCGCATCACGGCGTACAACCAGTCGGCGCGGCAGATTTCCGTCGACGGCGAAGCGAACACGGCTGCTCTGGCGTACCAATTCATTGAGAAAATAAAGAAAAATCCAGACTTGCGAGCGTTTCAATTTGACATGGCTGCGCCTCGCATTTTGTCCAATAACCACGCGCAGTTTCGAATAGAAGGAAGAGCAAAATGATGCCGGCGTGGTACCACCGAATGAATCCACGCGAGCGCGTGCTCTCATGGATAGTTGCCGGCACTGTCTTCGTGCTGCTCAATCTTTGGATTTTGAGTCGGGTCCTGGGCGCACTCGGAGGTGCGCACAAGGAAGTGGTGGAACGTCGAGCCAAGTTAGCAGAGCAAGCTCTCTACGTGAAAGAACGAGATCTCTGGACGAAACGCGAGGAATGGATCCGGAAGCATCAACCGGTCCTCAATAATCCGGCAGAAGCCTCCGCCCTGCTTGATCAACTAAGGGAGGTGGCTGGCAAATACAACGTCCTCATCGAGAATCCAGCAATTGGTTCGGGGGAGACCACTCCCTATCATCAAACGGTTTTTGCTTCGATTGAAACTAAAAGTCCGTGGCCGCCGCTCGTACATTTCCTTTACGATGTGCAACGACCGGACACTTTTATCGTGTTCGAAAATGTTAATCTGGTCATCGATGGTAGTGATCCTACAATGATGCGCGGCAAATTTAAAATCGCCCGCTGGTTTGCACCGGCGCAACGAACCAAGTAATAATAAGGAATAGACTTATGAAATATTCTATTACCCTAACGTTGATTCTCGCTCTTCTCGGGGTGATCCACAGTCAGGCTGAGGAAGTTTTGCCGCCACAGTTTAATTTCGATCGCTACTCAAAGATGGTGGATCATTCGCCGTTCGCAATCGCTACGGCGATGGCGGCGCCTGCGGCTACACCCGATTTTGCAAAAGATCTTTACATCGCGAACGCCGCGCGTTCACCCGACGGCGATATGGTGACGCTTGCTTCCACTTCCGACCACAATTTCAAGAAATATCTTACGACCAGGGAACCAGTGGACGGATATAGCATAGCCAATATCGAATGGTCGGACAAAGTGGGCGCGACCAAGGTGACAATTAGCAAGGATGGAAATTTTGCGACTATCACATTTAATCAGGCGCTCTTGTCGCAGCCCGCGCCGAATGCAGGTGTTGTGTCCAGAGCGTTAACGCCGCCCATGCCTGCACCGATGGTCACTAACCCTGCTAGCGTGCCTAACCCAGTCTTACCGAAGTTACCTGCTGGCGTGCCCGCGGAAATACAACAGTTGATGCCCTCTCGAGACGCCGCTCGGCCCCGTTCGCGTGGCTTGATTCAGCGGAACCCAGGAATGCCAGGAGCGTCATCCAAGGTGCCTTCTCGGGCACCGCCCGCGAAGAACTAGGGCTCAAGGGTCGCACAGCGGCTAACCGCCACCCCAATCGTCATCTCCTGTGTCCGCTTGCCGGTCGGGTCCTGCCGAAAATAAATCGTAGCCGCCCGGGTTTTTCATACCAGGATTGCGATAAATATAACCGTTACCCCAGGGATCTGTTGGCATTTCTTTGAACAACTGATACCAGCGAGCAGGTCGCGGGTCGACTCCTAGTATGATCACAATGATGCTCACCACGAGCATGATCTCCAGTAGCGTGAAGCCCTGTTGTTTTCTTTTCCTTCTCATTTAAATAAAGGAGTAACCCTCCCTCCTGTGCGCGATTACACTACCCGGGTCTTCAAGAATTGCTAGCGACTGGTGCGCAAAAGATAATCCGACTTGTCCCAAATATACTTTAATTGAATCTGCGTCGCGCGGATGGCGGATGACCCGCTGCCAACTCCGTTGGCGATAACCAGATCATTCGGTCCCACTTTCAAGGCTGTGGCCGGCAAAATTTTCTGGGCGCGCAGCCACCCGGTATAATGAAAACGCATTTGCGTCGTAAGCGGTTCCATTTCGCCGCGGTAACCCGGGTCCGCCAGCTCCGGCAGCGTTAGAGAAACCGGCCCAATATCCTGGCCATTAACAAAAATTTCCGGTGCAGCATCAATGGCAGGATTGGCGATTTCGAAAGTGAGCAGTGCTGTCAGCGGTTGCGCTTCAATTGGAAATTGAAACACGGCGTTTTCCCGAGTTTCTCCATCAATCCGGATTGGGTCAGGGGCGAGAGTTGCAGTAACGGTTCCAAAGTTCTCAACGTCCTCGGGGGGCGCGTGTAGCGCCGGCGCCGATGAGAACGGTTCGGGAATCACATCGCGATGTTCCGCGTTCACCGGATGCACTACTTCACTGGTTGTCATCCAATCGAGATAAGCTGCCCGGATCGTCTTTCCATCACCGGGCACCTCGATATCGATAGCGGAGGCCCCGGTCATCGGGATCAGAACCGAATCTGAGCTGGGCAGATTCATTCCCACACCCAGAGCGCCTGAACGCAAAATGTGTGTGCCAGATTCATCCCACGCGATTAGTTCAGGCTGCTGATTTTGTTTGTCATCGAAGAACAAACGGAAAAAAAGAACGTGATAATCGGAACTTGGCTGCGCCACGCGAATGCGAAAGATGCTCTTCGAAGTACCACCGCCTTCCGTCGCCTCGCCCGGCAAAAGAGTGAGCGCTTCGACCCATGCCGGTGCATTTTGGGTTTTTGAATTTCGAGGCGCATTTTGGCGCAAATCAAGCCAGGCGCTTTCGGGCAGAGGTTGCGGAGTGATTTCAGCGGGCGAGGGCAGGGCCTCGCTCAAAGCTTCCTGCGCGCCTACGCGGCAAACCGCAGCAAAGAAGATCGCAAGAGCAACGCGACTTAACATTGAGCTCGCGAGGTTATTCGCGCACAACCTGCTTTGCAAGCTTTCAGTTTTCAATGCGGCCTGAATTGCAAACTGTGTGTCATTTCAAACACCGCCGACAGAATGCTGAAAACAACGAGCCCAACGAGAACGGCAATTATCACGATGATGATTGGTGGAATCAATTGCGAGATTACGCCAACGCTCCGGTCAAGTTCGCGCTCATAAACGTCAGCAATAGCTTGCATGGTCTCGGCGAAATGCCCGGTTTGTTCTCCTACTGCCATCATGTCGGTAAACAAATCTGGAAACATTTTTTGCTCTTGCAGAGCAGCGGAGAGTGTCGCGCCATCGATGACTGCCCTGCGCACCTCCCGGAGCTTAAGTTCGAGAAAACGGTTGCCGGCGATTTCAGTCACCAGATCAAGCGCGCGAAGGAGCGGAATTCCATTTTCGATCAAAGTTCCCAGTGTTCGCGAGAATTGCGCGTAGTAACTGTGGCGAATGACCCGTCCGTATCCAGGGACTAGCAACCGGAACCGGTCCCATCCGATGCGCCCTTCCTCACTGCGGACCAAGGCGCGGAAACCGATGATGGCGCCGACCAGTATTAGCAGGCCCACCCACCAATAGCCCGTGATCGCATGGTGAATTTGCAGCAGAATCCGCGTAGGCAATGGAAGCGCGCCGCCAGTTTGGGCCATAAAACCCGATAACTGCGGCACCATGAACGTAATAAAAATTGTAACGAGAACGGCGCCAGCCAGCGCGAGAAATGCCGGATAAATCAAGGCTTGTTGCACGCGATCTCGCAGTTCTTTTGCCTGCGTCAAATGCTTCACTACCCGAAGCAGAATTTGCGGGAGCGCACCGCTAGCCTCGCCCGCAGCCACCAAATTTACATAGAGCGGAGGGAAAATTCGCGGTAGCTCACTTAAGGCCTGCGAAAAACTGCGACCATCGACCAGGCCCTGATGCAACGTATGAGTCATTTGCTGAACGCGTGGCTGCTTCAAACGTTTTTCCAAAACCGACAACGCTTCGTCCAGCGTCATCCCTGCTTGCAGCAAATGGGCAAGCTGCTCGGTAAAAATGAGCAATTGCCCGTGCGGAATCTTTAGGTTCTTCGTGGGAGCCGCCGGCGAATCGGGCGGCGATTTCTTTCCGAATTGCGTTTCGGGTTTCCGGCCGCCCCAGATCCGCTGCATAAAAATGGGTCCGCCCGCACCGTCTCGTTGGATCGCCTTGGGCTCTGGCTCGACTAACTCGATCCGGACCGGAATGCATTGCTGCGATTCAATTTGGCGGATGGCGACAGCTCGATCTGCGCAATCGAGCACGCCCTCAACAAGGCCGCCCTGCGAATTGCGGGCACGATAAGCAAACTGTGGCATCGGCGTGGAAAATAATCTGAAACGGGAAATCGGAAACTGGAATCTAGCTCCGCCAAGTTGAACCGATAAAACGTTACAAAGTTGAAAAGATTCTTTCGGGGAACGTAACGTTTTACAAATCACCGGGCGCTGGCGTCACTGCACTACGGCGCGGCAAGCGTGGGCTTGCCACGATGTAACGTTTTAACGAATCCCGACTCACCTAGGTAAAAATTTTACTTGTCATGCTGTCGGAATCTGATAAGAGCGCCCACCATGAAGTGTGCAGCAGTGACCGTAGTTGTTTCCATTGCGTTCGCTTCGCAAGCGTTCGCGGTGTTACGACCGCTGTTCCCAGCGAAAGCGGGCCCGCCGTTTGGCGCTGAAGCGATCACAACAGGAAACACTTCAGTCCAACATTCTGCGAAACAAGCGCCTGCTACAGCGCCGAGGTAAGGCGTGTATCAGCCGCGAAGCGCAGGCGCTGGCCTGCGTGACAGGAGATTTCTCACCTTCGTCGTCAGGCTTCGCTCGCCGCAATTGAAAGTGGCGGGGGCGGGAATGGAGCCGGTGGGGGCCGAGCGACATAGACGAAGCCCGCTCGGGTGAGCTTTCGGGAGAAAGCGAATCAATCGAACCGGCCCGTGAAACAAAGGCCACGGTGTCCATCAAATCCGAGCGCGTTGTAAAGGCGGGGGCGGGAATCGAACCCGCGAATAGCGGTTTTGCAGACCGCGACCTTACCACTTGGCTACCCCGCCAATGGTGCGAGAGCGGACAATATCCTTGAACGCTTTAACGCTTCAACGAATCCGATTATCGTGGCGGCGTGACGAAGTCAGCCGAATTGTTTGCTCGCGCGCAGAAGCGCATTCCCGGCGGCGTTAATTCGCCTGTTCGCGCGTTTCGCAACGTTGATGGGACTCCGTTTTTCGTAGCGTGCGGGGAGGGCGCGAAAATTTGGGATGTCGATGGCAAGGAATACATCGATTACCTCGGCAGCTGGGGCCCGGCGATTCTCGGTCACGCACCAAAGGCCGTTGTAGAGGCAGTACGCGGCGCCGCCAAGCGCGGGTTGAACTTTGGAATTCCAAATCCGCTGGAGGTGGAAATTGCGGAGTTGATCAGCGACTGGATACCGTCGATCGAGAAACTGCGGATGGTGAACAGCGGTACGGAAGCGACAATGTCGTGTATTCGCCTCGCACGCGCGTTCACACGACGTGACAAGATCATCAAGTTCGACGGCTGTTACCACGGGCACGTCGATGTATTACTGGTGAAAGCCGGCAGCGGCGCGCTGACGCACGGCCAACCGAGCAGCGCAGGTGTGCCACAGGCATTTGCCGATCTCACAATTTCGCTGCCGTTCAATGACGCGCATCTTGTAGGGAAATCTTTCGCTGAGAACAAAGGCCAAATCGCAGCGGTAATTCTGGAGCCGATCCCAGCGAACGCCGGTCTTTATTTTCCAACTCATCATTTCCTGCAGAGATTGCGTGACGAATGCACAAGCAACGGCGCCCTTTTGATTTTTGACGAAGTCATAACCGGCTTCCGCGTGGCGCGTGGCGGCGCACAGGAAATTTACGGAGTTAGACCCGATCTGACCGCGCTGGGGAAAATTATTGGCGGCGGATTACCGGTCGGCGCATTTGGCGGACGCGCCGAAATCATGGACCTGCTTTCGCCGGACGGCCCGGTTTATCAGGCTGGGACATTATCAGGCAATCCGCTGGCGCTGGCCGCCGGGCTGGCACAGCTAAGAGAGCTCGAGCGGATCAACGGCTGGAAATTGCTCGAAGAATTGGGCGCACAGTTTGAAAAGCTTGCGCGGGAAGCGATTGAGTTCGCCGCAGCGAATCCGTCTCATGGCGGGCACGTGAAGATCGACATCACGTTTCATCGCTTCGGCTCGATGTTTTGTATGTTCTTTGGCTCTGGTCCAATTATCGATCTTGCTGGCGCTCAACGAAGCAACTTGAAAATGTTCTCCCGATTTTTCCATGCCTGTTTGAAGCGCGGCGTTTATTTCGCGCCATCGCAATTTGAAACCGGATTCATTTCCACAGCTCACACACCCGCCGATATCGAGCGGACAGCGGCGGTAATGCACGAGGCGCTTGCAGAATTGCTTTGACCAAGGCTATGCGGCGATCAATCGCATTGCTGTTGGTATGCTCTGTGTCGGATCCGCTATTCCTTGCTCCGACTTGGCCCTGACCATCAGCGTTTCTCTTCAAACAGTTCGTTCAGCTCGGCAGAAGCAGCATTATTGGCCAGACCCTTAAATATGCCGTTCGTTTTGATCTCCTGCGCGGCATGGAGAAATGCGCCCCACGCGGCTAGCGCAAGACCAGAGCCGACAGAGATGCGGCGCGCACCAAGTTCGGCCAGTTGAGAAACTGACAGCTGATGATTGAATCCTGAAACAAGGATGTTGACTGGTTTCGGTGCAACGCTTTTCACGATCTGTGATATCTCATCAGGATTACTGACGCCCGGTGCGTAGAGGCAATCGGCGCCCGCTTCAGCATAGGCGGTGAGTCGCTCGAGAGCGGTGTGCAAAGGATTGGGGTCCCGCACGAGCCACGCCTCGCAACGACCGGTTAACACCACGCCACTCTTTGAATCGTCAATCGCAGCGCGTGCGATGCGAATGCGCTCGACTGCTAACTTTTTCTCATAGAGTGGGGTGTCGGCACGACCTGTATTGTCTTCGATGGATAAACCGGCAACTCCAGTCGCAAGACAAAGTCGCACATTTGCCGCGACATCTTCAGGCTCATCGGCGTAGCCGCCGAGGAAGTCGGCATTCACTGGCAGCGTGGTTGCTTCGACAATTTCGCGGATGTGAGCGAGCATTTCATCGCGCGGAACTCCGCCATCGGGTTTGCCACGCGAAAAGGCGAAGCCTGCCGAAGTCGTGGCGAGTGCTTTGAATCCGAGTTGTTCCAGATAAATCGCCGTTCCGATATCCCACGGGTTCGGAAGCACGAAACAACCGGACTCGTGCATCGTGCGAAATTTTGAAGCAGCACGGTTTTGTGTTGATCTCATCCGTCAAGATTACGCTGCTCAGGCCAGGACGCGATCATTGACGTTTGTGTATGTGAAGCGCCAAAGGCGCTGCCTCATACAAGCCTGGGAGCATCGCCCAGGAATTTGAAATCGTCCGAAACAAGCGCTGTAAGTCCGTTTCAATTCAGAAGAACATGTGCAAGCTGGTATGAAAAGTGGGCGCGCCTTCAGCGCTGGCGTTTTCGTCGCGTGCGATCAATCCTGGGACGGTGTCCTAGGCTGACATTAATGGCGCGCCGTGGCGCTAAATGGCTTCCCAAACCTGTCGCAGCGGACCTTCCGCGCCATAGATCGGATCATTATCTGGAATTGGCAGAGCGGCGATCTTGCGATCGGCTTCGGGCCGCTCGCCGGGCCGGCCTCGGAGCAAGTCCCAATCGCGTCCATCCGGATAAGCGCCAACAACGGCAAAGTCCGAGCTCGCATCGAGTTTTTGGTGAGCGACGCCAGCTGGAATCACAATTACGTCGCCGGACTGCACATTCAGATTCCTGCCGTGCTCGCCGCCAACTTTCAGTGTCGCGGCGCCACAGTAGACACCGAGAATTTCATGCGTGGTGCTGTGATAATGAGCAAAGGAATACACACCGTTTCGCCACGAATTACACCAGTCATTGTCAGCGAAGCGTTCCTCAAGAAGGGAAGCGGGATCGTGACCGTCGGCGGTGAGTGCGTGCCTGTACACCAGCAATGGCAGCACGCTGTTTGGAAAAATGCCGTCGTCTTTAAACCTGAACTGCTCCGGTTGAACAAGTTGTCGCGTGACCATGGCCTGGCTGGCTCTTACATCTAGCGCTTTATCGCGCCAGCACAGAGAGACGGTTGTATTTCATCAACTATTCAAATCATAACAATCACGCATTGCCTTTGGAAATAATGCGCGTATGGCACAGCGATACTTCTGTGATGGAAGAACCAATCCGCGTTTCCAAACTCGTCGAGCATCTTTTCCGTGATGAATCGGGAAAGATGGTCGCGACGCTGACCCGGATTTTTGGGATCGAGCATTTGAATCTTGCGGAGGATGTGGTGCAGGAGGCACTCTCGCGCGCGTTGCAGACCTGGCCGTATCGCGGGGTCCCGCAAAATCCCTCAGCGTGGATTATGAGGGCGTCGCGTAATCTGGCCCTCGACGTAATCCGCCGGCAAAAGATTTTCCACGCGAAAGAAGCCGAAATTGCGCGATTGATCGAGCGGGACGGATCAACACCGGGAGCTGCAATTTTCTCGGAGCATGAAATCGCGGACGACCGGTTGAGGATGATGTTCGTCTGCTGTCATCCAGTCATTCCATCGGAAGCGCAGGTGGCGCTAGCGTTGAAAACACTCTGCGGCTTTAGCGTAACGGAAATCAGTCGCGCATTTCTCACGACGGAAGCGGCGATTGCTAAGCGCCTGACGCGAGCGAAACAAAAAATCCAGGAGGCGCGGGTGCCATATGAGATTCCTGCCGGTGAGGAGTTGGCGCGCCGTCTCGACAGCGTCCTGCAATCGCTCTACCTGCTGTTCAACGAAGGTTATAAAGCGTCGAGCGGCGACAACCTCGTGCGTGAAGAACTGTGCAGAGAGGCGATCCGTCTCACGGAATTGCTGGCACAACATCTGGCGGGCAACCAGCCGAAGACGCATGCGTTACTTGCTTTGATGTTGTTGAACGCGGCGCGGCTTGCCGCGCGCGAAGACCGCGAAGGCAATCTGCTTCGGCTTCAAGAACAGGATCGGACGCGCTGGAACCAGGCGATGATCGCTCGTGGGATTTCGCATCTACGCGAATCGGCTGCAGGCGACGCGGCAAGCGAATATCATCTTCAGGCAGGGATTGCAGCTTGTCACGCAATGGCGATTCATTACGAATCGACCGATTGGGACCGGATTTTGTCGCTCTACGATCGATTGACGGAATTCGATGATTCGCCTGTGATCGCCCTTAATCGCGCGGTCGCAGTAGCGAATGTTCGCGGTCCGAAGGTAGGATTGGACGCAGTGCGCAGTATCCGCGGTCGAGAAAAGTTAAGTTCGTATTACTTGTTGTACGCGGTGATCGGCGATCTCGAGATGCGATTAAACAATCGTCAAGCCGCTGCGCAGGAATTCCGCAAGGCATTCGAACTCGCTGAAACCAAATCGGAGCGAGCCTTCCTTTTGAAACGACTGCAGCGCTGCGTCGACGGCGAGACCGCTTAGGAAAAAAATTGTCCTAAATCGGATTACTCGTCCGTCGTATCTCCAAACATCAACTCAACAGAAAGGTTAAAATATGAGCAATTCAGAGAAACAACAGGCTGCAAACATCGTTTGGTTTGAAATTCCGGCGGACAATCCGGAGCGCGCCACAGCGTTTTATAGCAATCTGTTTGGCTGGAAGATCAATCCATTTCCCGGTGGAGGCGAGTATTGGCACATTGACACTGGTGGTGCCGATGATACTCCCGATGGCGCGTTGAAGAGACGCAAGCATCTGCAAGAGCCAGTCGTGAATTACATCAGCGTGGATTCGGTAGACAAGTACGCGGATAAAATCGACAAACTGGGCGGGAAAATCTGCATGGGAAAAACGGCGGTGCCGCAAATGGGCTACTTCGCCGTCTGCCAGGATACCGAGGGCAATGCGTTTGGTATTTGGCAGAGTGACCCAAACGCGAAATAGTTGTCCAAAGGCTGGCAGCTCGTTCGTCGTATTATTGAAACAAGGAAAATCTATCAACATTCAAACATCAACCTAAGAACATTATGAGCACACAGAACGAAAACGGATATATGCTGCTATTTCGCGGCACGGACCTGCGCAAAGGGCTTTCGGCGGAGGAACTGCAAAAGGTCACAGATGACTGGATGGCGTGGTTCAAGCGCCTGACGGAACAGGGCAAAGCGCTGGCTGGACAGCCGTTGGAGCGCGACGGCAAAATCGTCTCGGGCAAGGACCGCATCGTCTCCGATGGTCCATTTGCCGAATCCAAAGAGGCGATTGGCGGTTATTTCCTTCTCGACGTCGCTACGATCGACGAAGCAGTTGCTATCGCAAAGGAATGCCCAGGTCTGCCGTACGGCGTTTGCGTGGAAGTCAGGCCAGTGGCAGGCGAATGTCCGATTGTAAGCGAACTCAAGCGCGAAGCGGAGTTCGCGAGCGTGTAAGCGAAGCACAGGCGCGTTTAAAGGTCGTGACGAGGATCATCTCGATTTCACGATGGATTGGGTGCAGCGTCACGACGAGTATTAAACAGCATACAAAGGAAGAGAAGCCATGAATCGCGTTACTCACTTTGAAATTTACACCGACGATCCGGAAGCGGTGCAGCCGTTTTACCAGGATGTATTCGGGTGGAAGTTTAACAAATTCGAAGGCGGCCCAATCGAATACTGGCTCGTCACGACCGGCGACGATAAGGACCCGGGGATCAATGGTGGCATCACTCGGCCGCGCGAGGGGCAAAGCCCCAGAACTCTGAACACGATCGCCGTGGAATCGTTGGGTCGGACAATGAAAAAAATCGAACAAAGCGGTGGCAAAATCTGCGTACCGAAAATGGCGATTCCGAAAATCGGTTGGCTCGCCTACGCCGAAGATCCAGCGGGCAACGTCTTCGGAGTTATTGAGCCGGACACCAACGCGGCATAACCAAACTACCGCGTCAGCAGCAACCACATCGAAACAAACAAAAATTATGTCAACAAACACTATTCGACTTCATCGAGTGCTCCGGGCAACGCCGGCAAAAATTTATCGAGCGTTCCTGGATGCTGATGCAATGGCCAAATGGCTTCCGCCAAACGGATTCACAGGCAAGGTGCACCAAATGGACGTCAAAGTTGGCGGCACTTACAAGATGTCGTTTACGAACTTTACGACGGGTAAGAGCCATTCCTTCGGCGGGACCTATGTCGAACTAACACCTCAGGAACGCATTCGCTACACGGACAAATTCGACGATCCAAATCTGCCCGGCGAAATGCAGACGACCATCACGCTCAAACCAGTTTCGTGCGGAACGGAATTGAACATTGTCCAGGAAGGCGTGCCCAGTGTCATTCCCGCCGAAGCGTGTTATCTCGGATGGCAGGAATCCCTGACGCTATTGGCGAAACTCGTCGAACCTGAAATCCCCGATTAGCAGTAAAACGCTCTATGAAGATAAGATTCCGTTTACCGGCGGCTGCGCGTGCGGCGCGATTCGCTACGAGTGCAATGCCGCGCCGATCATGATGTTGAAATGCCACTGCCGCGATTGCCAGCAGCTGACGGGCGGCGGATTTGTTCCCGCAGTCGTAGTCCCGGCAGAGGCGTTTCGATTAACGCGCGGCCAACTGCGTTACCATTTCACGCCAAGCATTGCCCGGGGAAAACACAAACGCGGTTTTTGCCCGGAATGCGGGTCGCGAATTACCGGAGCCGAATCTGAAGCGGGGGATTCGCCGTTTGTCGGAGTTCTGGCTGCCAGCCTGGACGACCCCAGTTGGTTTCAGCCGCAGATGGACATTTTCGTTTCGGACGCTCAACCGTGGGATCAAATGGATCCCGCAATTCCGAAATTTGAGCAGTATCCACCATCAACAAAGGAATAAAACGGAATGCAAAAGATTACGCCATTCTTGTGGTTCGATGATCAAGCCGAGGAGGCAGCGGATTTTTACACGTCGATTTTCAAAAACTCGAGGGTAGGAAATATTCTCCGTTACGGCGAGGAAGCAGCCAGAGTCTCGGAAAGCGGCCGGCCAGTGGGATCAGTGCTGACCATAGAATTTGAGATCGCAGGCCAGAAATTCGTGGCGCTCAACGGCGGTCCGCAGTTCAAATTCAACGAATCAGTCTCGTTCGTGGTGAACTGCGAGACACAGGACGAAGTGGATTATTTCTGGGGCTTGAAATGAAGAAGATCGACATCGAGAAATTGAAGGTTGCTTACGCAGGGAAATAATTCTGGTCAGCAGCTATGACGTCACTACAGGCTAAACGTAAAACAATTGACGATTATCTCGAGGGCGTCAGTGTCCATCAGCGCAAAGCCCTTCAGAAACTTCGACAGGCGATCCATGCCGTCGCGCCGAAAGCGAAGGAGTGTATCAGTTACGGAATTCCCGCTTTTCGTCTGAATGGACGTTCATTGGTTTTCTTTGCTGCGTGGGCGAATCATTATGCGTTGTATCCGGGGAGCTCAGCTACGTTGAAAAAGTTTCGGAACGAGCTAAGGGATTTCCAAACCAGCAAGGGCACGATTCGCTTCTCTCCGGGCAACCCTTTGCCCGTACCTCTGGTGAGGAAGCTGGTTAAAGCGCGAATCGCAGAAAACAACAATAAAAACAGGAGCAAACCGTGAGTAG
>WNGC01001163.1_pt1 | contig 15938 bp, 12 predicted proteins | sample 5400051 | NCBI WGS metagenome assembly WNGC01 (sample SAMN13153368, study PRJNA577476) | soil metagenome | isolation source: 20 cm soil or saprolite under grassland replicate 2 | place: USA:California | collected 2016-06-15
TCTCTGCGGGGTCCTCCGCGGCTCGGTCTGTCGCCTGGTCCGCGGCGCGGCGCGCCGGACCGTCCACGCGGTGGTCCACCGCGGTCGCGCGATCCCCGATCAGGGCGATCACCCCTCGGGCCGGCCGAGCGCTCACGGTCTTCCTTGTCGCGTTCGCCACGGACGACAACGCGACGACCGCGAACCATCTGCCCATTCACGCGCGCGATCACGCTCGCTGCGTCTGCCTCGGCCACTTCGACCAAGGCGTGACTCTCCCGCAGATCGATCTTGCCGACGCGATCTCCGGCAATGCCGCCTTCGCCGGCGATCATTCCCATGATGTCCCCGACCTTGACGCCATCGCGGGTGCCGACTGTCATGAAGAGGCGCGTCATGCCCGCGGTGCTGCCGCGCACCGCGCGGTCGACATCCGACGGTCGCGGACGGGCTGCAGCGACTTGATTGGTGTCAGCCATTCGACGCTGCGCGCGCTCTCGCTCGAGCAAGTGCAGAGCGGCTGCGGCGAGCTCGGTGCCGTCGAACTCGCGGAGCAGCGGCTCGAGCGCAATGATCTCGCGCGCGGCGACACCCCGGGCCAGCACTGACCGCAGCTCGTCGCGCACCGCTTCTTCTCGATTGTGGGCGCGTCGCTCGGGACCGGGCAGATTGAGCGGAGCGAGTCTCCCACTCGCGAGCTCTCGCAGCCACGCGACTTCGCCGGGAGCGGCCATCGCAACGACCTGAACCGGTTTCGCGATGGCGATGCGTTGGAGCTCCGCCGGCGTAACGGGCGGCTGGTAAAAGATCACCGTGTGCGCGGCGGCGCTTCCCAATTCGCCGCGCGTCACGTTGATCGATTTGTCGTCGTCGTGGTAGCCAAGGGTTCTCAGGGTCTGCGTCGCTTCTTTCGCCGCGGCCTCGTCGCGCGCCACGATGAGAGCCGACGGCGGATCGAGCTCGTCGAGCAGTTTTCGCAGCGCGTTCGCCCGCGCACTGGCGGGAACGGTGATGTACTTGACGATCGGCAGTTCGTAATCCGCGGGCATGACAGGCACTTCAGAGTCCGCGGGTCCCACTCGTCGCGCGCGCCGGGCGTAGCGCTCGACGAGATCCTCTATCGATGGCGTAACCTTTCGGGTCACCAGGATCCGCGCGGCGTCGCCGAGCTCGCCGAGGAGCGCTTCGAGCGCGCGAACCGCGTCGGGTCCTTCCTCGAGGATGTCATCCGCCCACGCGACAACGATGGCGCGCACCGTATCGAGCTTGAGAATCGACGCGCTGACCAACGCACCGAGCTCTGTGGCGGGCCCCGCGACCGCCAGGACTGGACGACTCTTGAAGATGCGACCCGCGCGCGCGGCGCTGGTGATCGGGACGACTTCGACGCCGCCCGGACCCGATAGGCGGAGGATGGTTTCCGAGATGGTGAGAGCGATCTCCGCATCACGCGTGGCCACCACGACCTGGGTGCCGCCAGCGGAGGGATCGATGCGGGCAAGGACCGGAGTCAGGAATTCCGCGATCGACTCGGCGGTGTGCGGAAGCGTGTAGACCAGATTCTGAACGCGCGACACCTGTCCCGACGGACTCTCTCCGAATTCCTCCAATTCCGGCATCCTCAACCTCTATTTCGCAACGTGGCGGAGTATCCGTCACGCCGATATCGTTATATGACCTACCGCCACGCGGCCTTGCCGCCCACCAAAGATAGCAGGATCGGTGCACCCATGATTACCGCCATCGTTCTCATCAAGGCCGAGCCGCAGCGAATCGCCCAGTGCGCGACGAAGCTGGCGGGGATCGATGGCGTTTCCCAGGTCTACTCGGTGTCGGGAGAGTGGGATCTCGTCGCGATGGTGGAAGTGGCGGAGCATGAAGCGATCGCGCGAATCGTGACGGAGGAAGTGACCGTGGTTCCCGGCATCAAGTCCACGCACACCCTAACCGCATTCCGGGCGTACTCGAAAAAGGATCTCGAGCAGGCCTGGGACATCGGCCTGGAGTAGGTTCAGTGCTGGCGAGCAACTCCGGTCCCGACGCGGCGAGCCGGGCCGCGCTCCGATTGCTGATGCAGTCTCTGCCAAACTTGAGCGCGGCGGAGCAGTGGAGCGCGATCGAGCCGGTGGCCTTCGGCGATCAGCCGACGCTGCGGTCCGCGCAGATGGTGGAAGGTGGTGCGATCCGCGCGGTCAAAGTTCAGAACGTTTCGCGGGAGACGATCAGCGGGTTCGGCGCTTTTCTCGACGGGACGCAGAGCGTGCGGGTTGCGGGCCACGATCGCGGAATCCCGATCGTCTTCGGGACCGTTTCTGCCGCCGTCCGCGTGCGAGTGAACCGCCGCATGACGACCTGGGGCCACCAGCCGCCGCGTGTCGAGCGGAAGATCTATCTGCCGCTCCGATATCTGCCGGCCGAAGCGCGATCGGCATTGGCAGGCGCGTCATCGGCCGACGGGTGGCGGATCGTCGATACGTCCACCGCCGACAAAAACGGGGAGTATCCGAGTCAGCATCCCTCGGTTCTCATCGAATGCGCCGTTCGCGCGGTGGATCAGGATCGTGAGCGACTCGAGGACCAGCTCGCGGAGGCCTGGTGCGCGCGCGCCGAGGCGCCGCTCTTCATCGATGGCGGCATAAGCAGGAGCAGCAGAGTCGCGTCATCGTCGTGCGCGGTCGGCGTGATCAAGAGCCATCGAACGCTGTATGTCGAGGGCGATGCGCTTCCGATCGTGCTCGGTTTGAGAAAGGGGGAACGGTCGACGGCATTCAGGGTCTCACCACGCTCTCGCAATTCGGTAATGAGCTGGTACCTGCGCCTGCGCGAGCCCGACGGGCATGACTCGATGTGGGGACTGGTGCGCGTCGAGGTCGCGGAATGCGAACGGCCCGCTGAGCGAGCCGACGAGATATCGCGATGGGTGATGGCGGAAACGACTCCGCTTTCGCTCCCGGACGGCCGGTGGGACAAGATGTCCTACGGCATTCGCGATTGCGAAGAATTCCTGAGAGCCATTTCATGACCGAAGCGCTGGGACGTGTCGTAGCAACCGAGAGAAAGCCCAACACTCCGCACGAGTTCCATTTCTGGACGGCGATCGATTCGCCGGTCGGGATCGGGACCATCGTGCGCGTCGAGGGAGCGCAACCGATCGACGGACAAATTCCGCGCGTCTTCGGAATAATCGTCGAGGGGTTCAGCTACACCGATCTCCAGTCGCCGATGCACGACGTGCTCGGCCACGACGGTCTGCCGACGCTCGCCGGATACGCCGCGACCGAGCGCGCGGAGATCCGTCTCTACACGGCGGCGGTGTTGCGGCAAATCCCGGAAGAACCGCTGCAGCCGGTTCCGATGGGTCAGGTTTTTCTAGCCGACGAGGCTGACGTTCAGGTCGCGTTGCGCATGGACAGCTACCTCCGCGATGGGGCGAGCACTGGAATTCCGGTCGGAGTGTATCGCGCCGGCGGCACCGATGCGGTGATCTATCTCGACGCCGATTTTCTGCTGGGGCCCGAGGCCGCGCATCTCAACATCACCGGTGTCTCCGGCCTCGCTACAAAAACGAGCGCTGTCGAGTGGCTGCTCGCGTCGCTCTTCAAGCACTTTCCCGAGGAGAAGGGTTCGATCGCGGCGGTCGCTTTCAACGTCAAGGGTCCAGATCTCTGCTACCTCGACCAGCCCGGAAGAGTCGAAGAGTCGGACGAGGTACTTTACGAGAAGCTTGGCGTCGAGGCCAAGCCGTTTCCGAGCGTCGAGTATTTCGCGCCGTACACGGCAAAGGGCCTGGCGCTCAACACTTTCCGCAACAACGAGGCGCTGCTCGACAACGTCACGCCCCTGACCTGGGGACTGCGCGAAGTCCTGCAGTTCGCGGAAGTGCTCCTCAACAAGGACGACGTCGACGCCAAGGCCGATGCGCTGATCGACTTCATCAAGGAGAACATCGTCGACAAAGAGTTCCGCGATCCCGTTCTGACCAAGACGCATAAAGTCCAGTCTTTCGCCGATCTCGACGCGTGGTTCAGGGACGTCCTGCAGGGAATGGAAAAGAAGGACGGCGAGAGCTGGCGTACGCATCACGTCGCAACGATACGCAAAGTCCGCAATCGCCTTTCGAACATCTCGACCCGCTGCGCCGGACTGGTCACCGATTCGGGGGCGGTGAGCGACCTGCCGTTCGGGAGCTTTACCGACCGTACGGTGTACGTAGTCGACGTCGCCAACCTCGAGGAAGATGCGCAGGATCTCATCTTCGCTCGCATCGTCTCCAAGCTTCGCGAGCATCTGGAGCGCAGGGATCTGGGCGTCAAGCACCTCGTCGTATTCGTCGACGAGCTGAACAAGTACGCGCCGGGCGATGGCGCTGATACTTACGTGCGGAAGATGCTCCTCGACATTGCGGAGCGCGGCCGCTACCTGGGTCTCGTGCTGTTCAGCGCGCAACAGTTCCGCTCGCAGGTACATCGGCGGGTGGTCGGCAATTCGGGAACAGCGTTGTTCGGGAGAATGGATCCCGACGAGCTCTCGACGCCTGGATATGCGGTGCTGAGTCCGGCGACGAGAACCAAGCTCGCGACGCTCGAGAAAGGGCAGTTAATGATTCGACATCCACATTTCACGCAGCCGATTTTCGTCCGGTTCCCGCGTCCGGCAGTTATGCAGGGACGCGAGGGTGCCGAGCGTTATCCGCAGGCCAACGACGTCTCGCTCGACGCGGCTATTTTGCGCGCGCTCAGACCGCTCGACCCGACGATCACGCTCCCCTGGATTCAGGAAATCACCGCGCTCTATACCGAGGACGAAATAATCAGGGCCCGCAACGCCACTCTTCTCGCTCGGCCCGACAACGTCAGGGCGTATTTCGCGGCGCAGTTCCGACGGACTCTTTCGGCGCAACCCGCCTCCCGCCCGATGGCGGCAACCATCAAGTCAGCGCCTGAAAACGATCCGTATGGATTTTAGAGCAGTTCGCAGTGGCTGTGGATCCAGAATGAAGTCTGCAGTTGCGCGGAGGGTCGCCGCGTTATGCGCGGTCGCGTTCATCGCCGTCGTTGCCACACCCGGCAACGCGCAACCAGTACTGCTGCAGATCCGTCCCCACGTTGGCGACACGCTTCGAATGCATCTCTCCCAGTCTATCGAGATGACCGGGACGACGCACAACGGCCGGCGGGACCCGGTAAGCTCGATGACGACTTCCATCGAGGTGTACACGCGCGCGATCGCGGAGCAGTGGACATCCAGCGGCACGCTGATGCAGGCTATCACCGACTCGGTGGCGATGACGCCCGCATCGACCGCGTCTCTTGACGACCTCAAACGCCGGGCGATGCTGGCCAAGCGAGTGTGGCTGCGGGTCTCCACCGACGGCGCGATGGAGATTGTCGACGACGCGGATCCGAACAGCGAGCTCCGGCACATCTTTGGCGAGATGCCGGCGATGCTCGCTCGGGAGGCAGTAGCGGTTGGGCAGAAGTGGACGCACGAGATGCAGATTCCGCTCAGCGGCGACCCCGGCACGACGGGCTCGGTGCGAGCGACGTTCCGACTCGACTCGCTGGGAAGAAATGGCGACATTGCCTACATCTCCATGCACGGCACGATGTCGCGAACCAACGTCCCGGGCGCACCCGCTTCTGGCACGGGCTACACAACCTCAGGTATGCTGGCCGGGACGATTCAGATCGACCGACGGCTCGGCTGGATTACTGACTCGAAGAGCAGCATCATCGTACGGTCGACAATCGCATCGGCGCCCGCGGGGAAGGGCGAGGCGCAGCGTTCGCCCATGGAGGTGCGGACGAAAATCACGCAGTGGATAAGGGCAATGCGCGCACGATGAGACTCGTTCACCTCTCGGACATACACCTCGGCTTCAGGCAGTACCAGCGGCAGACGCCCGCAGGAATCAATCAGCGGGAGGCCGATGTTGCCACTTCGCTTCGGCGCGTCATCGATGCGGTGATCGAGCTCAGACCGGACCTCGTTCTCATCGCGGGCGACGTGTTCCACACCGTCCGTCCGACAAACCCGGCGATCCTGCACGCGTTTCTGCAATTCTCGCGACTGATGCAGATGCTGCCCGACGCAACGGTAGTTATGGTGGCCGGCAACCATGACACGCCGCGCACCGCGGAGACGGGCTGCATCCTCCGGCTATTCACGCCGCTCGGAATTACGGTTGTGGAGGGCGAAGCGAAGCGAATTCCATTTGCCCAGCATGACCTTTCGATTCTCGCGGTTCCCGACCTGGCTGCTGGCAGACCGGCACTCGAACCCGATCCGCACGCGAAGTACAACATCCTGCTCCTGCATGGCGAGATCGAAGGAGTGCTGCCGAAGTATGGCCGCGAGCTCGATCGCTCTCCGATGGAGATCACCGAGGCAGAGCTCGGCGCCGAGCGTTGGGATTATGTCGCGCTCGGACATTATCACGTATATCGGTCGGTCGCGCCCAACGCGTTCTATTCGGGATCGCTCGATTACACCAGCACCAATCCGTGGGGCGAGCTGGCCGAAGAGCGCGCCACGAGAATCGGCGGGAAAGGAATCATCGAGCACGATCTCGCCAAAAAGACGCACAAGTTCCACGCGATTCCACCGTCACGCCAATGGGTCGACCTTACAGCGCTGTCCGGAGGCGGACTGTCGCCGGCGTCGCTCGACGAGGCAATTCGTGACGCACTCGAGAACTGCGAGGGCGGAATCGACGAGAAGATCGTGCGCCTCGTCGTGCGCGACGTTCCACGCCACATCCTGCGCGAGCTCGATCACAAGGCTCTCCGCGAATACAAGCGCAAGGCGCTTCACTTCCACCTCGACACGCGGCGTCCGGAGATCGTGCGCCCGGACAAGGGACAGGCGGCACCGGGGCGTCGTGCGTCGCTCGCGGACACTGTGCGGGAGAAGCTGCGGTCGCGCGTGCTCACCGAGAACATCGATCGTGAAGCACTCGTCGAGCTAGGGCTGCATTACCTCCACGAAGCCGACCTCGTCGCGGGTCCGGCGACCGAGGAAGCAACAGCGTGAGGCTCAATAGCCTCAGGCTCACGAACTTCCGTCAGCACGCGCGGACAGAGATCAGCTTTCAGACCGGTCTTACGGGCATCATCGGCCCGAACGGCGCCGGCAAGACGACGATTCTCGAGGCCATCGCCTGGGCGCTGTATGGCAATCCAGCGATTCGCGGCAATCGCGATTCGATCCGATTCATGGGCGCCGGGGCGCGCGCGCCGGTCGAAGTGGAGCTCGACTTCGACCTGGGCACCCATCGCTACCGCGTCGTACGCGGCCTGACGAACGCCGAGGTTTATCTCGACGGCGCCGATACGCCGATCGCGAACTCGATCACAGCCGTCAGTGACCTGCTGCAGCGGCGTCTTGGAATGTCGCTGTCGGAATTCTTTCACACCTACTTTACCGGGCAGAAAGAGCTGACCGTGATGGCGGCGATGACGCCCGCCCGGCGCGGCCAGTTTCTCTCCCGTGTGCTCGGCTATGAGAAGCTGCGCATCGCGCAGGATCTGACGCGCGAAAAGAGGAATCGGGTCAGAGCGGCGATCGAGGGAATGCAGCGGGGAATGCCTGATCCCGAGGCGATCCTTCGATCGCTCGCGGAAGCGTCGTCGCGGAAGGCGGATGCGGAGGCGCGAGCGCAGCAGGCGGCGCACCGCGGAGCGGTGCGCCAGCGGGAGCTGATGGCGGTCGAGCCGCGTTGGGAAATGGCGCAGCGACAGCGCGAGCAGTCAGCTCAGCTCCTCACCCAGATCACTGTCGCGGAAGAAAAGGAAGCAGCGCTCCACCGTGACGCCGAGCGCATTGCGCGCGAGCTCGAGGGAGTCCAGGCTGCTCGCTCCCAGCTCGACGCGCTGCGCGTCGCGATCGAGCCACTGTTTGCGCTCAACGTCGAGCTGCATTCGCTCAACACTCTCTATCGCGAGGACGGGAGGCGAAAAACGCTGCTCGAGGGCGAAGGAGCGTTGCGCGAGGAGATCGCGCGGCTCGAAGAGCGTCACGCCCGGATCGAGCGCGCTCCGGCGCTCGAGGAAGAAGCGACTCTCGAGCTCGAGAAGAAGCGTGTGGAGCTGGAAGACACTCAGGGATTCCTCGAGGCGCGTCGCACTGAGTGGGTGCGCGACCGCCAGGAAGCGCAGACGAAGCGTGACGCGCTCCGACAGCAGTACGCGGAGCTGAAGCACCAGCGCGATCGGGTCGTCGCGGTTGGCGAGGACGGCGAGTGCCCAACCTGCGCGCGTCCGCTTGGCGGTAGTCTTCACACGGTCGTCGAGCACCTCGACGAGCTCCTCGAGACCGTGAACGTCGACGGCAGCTACTACAAGGCGCGCGTCGAGCAGCTGGAGCAGATGCCGGAGGAAGTGCAGCAGCTCGACGAGAAGCGTCGCGCGCTGGTGCAGGAAGTAGGCACGCTCGAGCGGAGGTTGGCGAAAGTCCAGCTCGCTGTTCAGGAGCTGGGCAGCATCGTGCGCGAAATCGCGTCGAAGCAGCAGCGTCAGGTGCAAATGCAGCGCGACATCTCGCGGATTCCTGCCGGATACGATGCGGCGCGCCACACTGAGGTGATAAGCGAGGTAGAGCGCCTCACGCCAATGGAGGCCGAGGCGGCTCGTTTTCAGGCGATGCTGGAGCGCGAGCCGCAGCTCAAGCTGGAACAGACGCGCATTGCGCAGGAGGTCATGCGGGTTCAGTCCATGCTCGGCACTCTTCGGACGCGGCGGGCGCAGATCTCGTTCACAGAAAAGGATTTCAACGAGCTCAAGGCGGATTACGACCGCGTGCGCGCGGATCTCCAGGAATCCAAAGTCGCCGCGGCGCGCGCTCAGGAGCAGGTACTGAGCGCCACCGCAGCTCTGGCTGCCGCGCAGGAAGCGGCAGAAGACTTGAAGAAAAAAGTGGCAGAGCTCGACGTGCTCCAGACGGACCGTCGCATGCATGACGAGCTGGACCGCGCGTTCTCCGATCTGCGCACCGACCTGAATTTCCAGCTGCGTCCCGAGCTGTCGGAGCTGGCGAGCGCGTTCCTGAGCGAGCTGACGGATGCGCGCTACACGGAGCTCGAGCTGGACGATCAGTACAACATCGTAATCCTCGAGGATGGCATTCCGAAGCCTGTTCTCTCCGGCGGCGAAGAGGATCTCGCCAACCTGGTGCTGCGACTCGCAATCTCGCAGATGATCGCCGAGCGTGCGGGCCAGGCGTTCTCGCTGCTGATTCTCGACGAGGTCTTCGGTTCACTCGACGAGGCGAGACGGTTCAACGTCGTCGAGCTGTTGCGCGGACTGCAGGATCGCTTCGAGCAGGTGATCCTGATCACCCACATCGAGCCAGTGCGCGAAGGAGTCGATCAGGTGATCACGGTGGCCTACGACGCGGACACGGGGACCTCGATCGTGAGCCAGACGGAGGGGGGCGATGCGGTGGTCGACGGGGAACTTTCGCCGTCGGCCGGTGCTCGCACACCTCGGGGGCGCGCGCGCACCGAGGATGAGTCTGTCGAGAGTACCGCAGCGGGAGCGGGCGCGTAATGGCGTTCGCGCGCAACTGGCGGCACGCCTGGGTGTCGGAAACGCCGGAGCGCGTCAGCGTGCGCGAAATCGCGTCGCTCAACGCCGTTTTCAGCGAGGCGTTTACGGAGCGCTATCGCAAGGACGGAATGGTTGGCGTCCGCGTTCCGCATCTGAACCCCGCGGTCTGGAAGTTCGCGATCACCGATGCCGAAGAAGGAGCGATGGTATGGCGGAATGCGCGCGAGGGCATCGCCGCGTTCAACATGGTGCATCGCTCCGGTGTCGAGGGTTGGATGGGGCCGCTGGCGGTGCATCCCGATTACCAGGCACAGGGCATTGGCAAAGCGATCGTCACCTCTGGAGTCGAGTGGCTGAAAAAACAGGGAGCGAAAGTAATCGGACTCGAAACGATGCCGCGGACGATGGACAACGTCGGGTTTTACTCGACGCTCGGCTTCGCTCCTGGCCATCTCACGATCACGGTGACTCTGGAAGCGGTTCGCGCCGGAACGCAGTCGACCGCCATGTCGTCACTGAATCCGCACGAGCGCGAGCTGGCGCTGCGGCAGTGCCGAATGCTTCTCGAGGAACTGTCGCCTGGGTATGACTACACGCGCGAGATCATTCTTACCGCGCAGCACCAGCTTGGCGACACACTCTTCGTGCGAAAGGGCAGCGAGGTGTTGTCCTTCGCGGTCTGCCATCTCGTACCGCTGGTAGAGGGTCGCGCGACAGAGGAGATGCGCGTACTGAAAATGGCCGCGAAGACGGAGGCAGACTTCGACCATCTGGTGACGCAGCTCTGCGCGCACGCCCGGGTGAAAGGGGCGCGGCGGATCGCGATCAGGGTGCAGGGCGAGTACGCCAGTGTATACCGGAGGCTAATCACGCGCGGCGCGCGGGTAAGATGGACCGACCTGCGGATGTCGGTTTTTGAATTCGCGGAGTCGCGGCCGGCAAACGGCGGAGTGGTGTTGTCGAACTGGGAGATTTAGGACTCTGCGCGACCAGCGACCGGTAGCGGCCAGGAACAGGTCGGTGCAGCCGCGGCTGTGGCGATCGAGCAGCAACCGCGTTTTCGCCGGAGTGATTGGCGGCTTGGCGGAGCGTCTCAATGTGAGTGCGACGATGCTACGGTGGTTCTCGGCGTTCGCAGCGGTGTCGACGGGCTTTTTCCCGGCAATTATCGTGTACCTGATTCTGTGGGGGATAACCAGTCCGCATCCGGCCAGTCCTCCACAGGCTTGATTGGTACTCGTGACGAAGCGCCGAAACGTCATCGTCCACATCGCAACCAGCGCGGATGGTTACATCGCGCGTCCTGACGGTGATCTCGACTGGCTGACGTCCCGTCCCGCTCCCGAAGGTTTCTATGGCATGAACGCCTTCATGAAGTCGATCGACACAACGCTGCTTGGCCGGAAGACCTACGAAGTGAGCCTGCGTATGGGGGCGAAGTTCGACTCGAAGAGTCGGACCGTCGTCTTCTCCCGTCATGCGCCACCAGCCGACGCACCGTCAGGCGTGGAATTCGTGAACGGTGCAATCGGCCCGTTCGTGAAGCGTCTTCGAGAGCAACCTGGCAAGGATATCTGGCTGATGGGCGGGGGCGAGCTCATCGCATCCTTTCTTGACGAGCAGGCGATCGACGAATTCGTCATCAGTGTGGCTCCAGTGTTCATTGGGGACGGCATCCCACTGATAGCGCCGCGTCACCGCCACGTGCCACTGGACTTACAATCTGTTGAGCGATTCGACGATGGCCTGGTTCAACTCCATTACCGCGTCGAGAACCATTCATCATGACACTCCGCTTCCCGCGCGGCATTCACCAGAAACCAACAGGAGAATAGTGCGCGCCGAATTTCTGGTACTTCGCTTCGTTCACATCGTCTCTGCGATCATTTGGGTAGGCAGCGGAGTCTTCGTCGCTTTCTTTCTCATACCAGCCGTCGCCGCCAATCGTCAGCTGATGCCGCCGTTGATGGAGGGACTGCAACGTCGCCGAGTGTTCATCATCCTTCCAACGGCCGGACTCCTCGCCGTACTCTCCGGCATCCGTCTCCTCTGGATCGACTCGGCGGGTTTTGCGGACAGCTACATGCAGACCGGACCCGGCCGAACTTTCTCGATCGGCGGCACCGCCGCTATCATCGCGCTGCTGCTCCAGGTTTTTGTCAGCAGACCAGCGGCAGTCAAACTCGGAGCGATCGCTGCGCAGCTGGCAACGTCCCCGGCAGCGAATGAGCGCGAGCGCCTGGCTGCGCAGGCAGATGGTCTGCGCCGGCGCAATGCCACCGCGACGTTAGCGGTCGTGATCTTCGGATTGCTAGCCGCCTCAGCAATGGCAATCGCCAGGTACATGTAGCGTCTGGGCCACAAGCACGCCCATTATTTCCCGCAGCGAATGAAAAAATTCAGCGATCGCATTCCGCACATACTGTTCGCCGCCTATGTAATTGTTTTTGTCTGGGGCGCGATCGATCCGTACGACCGCACGGTGTGGTGGGTGGAGAACATCCCCATTGTGCTGGTTGTGCTCACGCTCGTCGTTCTCTACATCCGCGGCATCAGGTTCTCCGCCCTTGCGTACATCCTGATGTCGATTCTTCCGTACTGGCACACCGTCGGAGGGCATTACACCTTCGAGCGCGTGCCGTTCGACTGGTTCAGTCGCGCGTTCGGGTTCAAGCGGAACATGTTCGACCGAATCGGCCACTTCAGCGTCGGCTTCTACGCGTTCGGCATCGCCGAATATCTGGTTGTGAGGAAGCAAATGAGCGTGGCAATGGCATCTCTGTTCGCCATCTTCGCGATCAGCTTCGTCGCGATGTCGTACGAGCTGATAGAGTGGGTGTACGCCGCGTATGGCGGGAATCCCGAGGCGGGCGCGGACTTTCTGGGCAGTCAGGGTGACATCTGGGACGCTCAGAAGGACATGCTGATGGACACGTTGGGTGCGATTACCTCGCTCCTGCTGTATCTCGTGCTCCGCGGCGGAGTCGGAAAGGTGCAGGACCGTTCGGATCGTGCACGGTCATAACAAAAAAAGATCGCAATGAAGACTGCTGGGGTTCCGCCGTTGGCCTGGCCGAATCTCTTGAACCGGGCCGGAGTGTTTGGACTGTTGCTCGCACTGGGGGTAAGCATGCTATCGGCGCTGAGCACGGGGAACACTGTCTACGACCGATTGATTCTCGGCGGACACGTCATGGATCCAGAGTCGAAGCTCGACGCGGTTCGCAATATCGGGATCCGCGACGGTCGTATCGCCGCCATTACTACGCAAGCCATCAGCGGTAGCGACACGATCGACGCGCGCGGTCTCGTCGTCGCTCCTGGCTTCATCGACCTGCACGCTCATGGGCAGACGCCCGAGACATATCGGTTCTATTCGCTGGACGGCGTGACGACGGCGCTGGAGCTCGAGCTCGGGACGTCGGACGTCGCTGCCTGGTATCGAGAGCGAAGTGCCGGCGAGCGCATCAACTACGGTGTCAGCATCGGCCACATCAAAGTCAGGATGTCGGTGATGCGCGATCCCGGCACCTGGATGCCAGTAGGCGACGGAGCCTATCGCGCTGCGTCGCCGGCACAGATTGGCGAGATCGCGAAAGGCATTGAGACTGGTCTCAACGAGGGCGCGGTCGACATCGGCGCGGGGTTTCCGTACACGCCGGCGGCAACGCGAGACGAGCTGTTGGCCGTGTTCACTGTCGCCGCAAAGACGAAGACACCGGTGCACGTGCACATAACGCCGGGCGTCGCCGGCCTTAAGGAAGCACTGTCGCTCGCCCGTGAAACAAATGCCCCGTTACATGTGGTCCACATCAATAGCGCGGCCCTCGCCGAGACGCCGGTGATGCTCGAGATGATCAGTGAGGCGCGAGCTCACGGACACGACGTAACGACGGAAGCGTATCCTTATGCGGCCGGAATGACAGAGATTCAATCTGCCACCATCCAGGACATTTATAGATCCGCGTCGGATACGCGCCTCGCCGAGCTGGAATGGCCGCGTACGGGCGAGCGGTTGAATCGCGAGAGCTTTGAGCGGTATGGCCGGATCGGCGGACCAGTCGTTGTCCATACCAACACTGAGCAGATGGTCGCGGTGGCGATAAACAGTCCACTCACTATCATTGCGAGCGACGCATACTGGCAGAATGGAATGGGCCATCCGCGGACAACAGGTACCTTCTCGAAGGTGCTTGGCCGCTACGTACGCGAGGCCCATTCACTCTCGTTGATGGAAGCACTCAGCAAAATGACGCTCATGCCGGCACAGCGACTCGAGGCGCGAGTGCCGGGGATGAAGCAGAAGGGGCGCCTGCGTGTTGGCGCCGACGCGGATATTACGATTTTTGACGCAGCGAGGGTGATGGATCGCTCGACATACCGAGAGCCGTCGCTATCGCCTGTCGGCATTCAGCACGTGATAGTGAACGGTGTGTCGGTGGTTGCGAACGGGCTGGCAGTCGAAGGAGTCGCGCCAGGAAAGGCGGTACGGGCGCCAATTGAGCAGTAGACTTGCCTTCCTAGCGTTCTTTCGATGCTTGTTCGCCGGGCGGCGTAAACACTTCCACCGCCAATCTGAACGTCCGCTCCTCGTGCGGGTTTAGCGCGCCGACGCTTACGACCTGCCGCGTAATCTCCTGCCCTTCGCTGCCGAGTATCGAGAGCATTATTGAATACTCCCAAGCCTCGCCCGCGGCTGGATGCTTGATCGTACCCTCCACCCGGAGCGGAGAGAAACTGGGTGGCGCTCTCCGCGTCCGGTGTGAGTCAAACCTCAGGCTGTGATCACAAGCAGGACAGATAGTGGCGCTCTGCAGTATCGTCGCTTTGCAGTGCGGGCAAAGGCGCGCCTTCCCCGGCGCGCCGACGCTCGTTGTACTCACGATGCGACGTCGGTCTCCATTCTGAGTCTTGGCGGCGGAGATACCGCTTCATCCCAACCGAACGCAACGTTGCCTCGCATGCGCGACCCACTCGCGACTGTAAGGGAACCCGCCTTGAGATCTCCGTTGAGAACCCCGGTCGCGAGCAGCTCGACGCGTGACGCGCCATCGATGTTTCCTTCGAGCTCACCACCGATAGTGACGGTGCTGGCCCGCACGGATCCGGTGATCTTCGCGCCGGGCTCTATGGTCAGGTCGCCATCGACGTTCACATCACCCTTGAAGCGCCCCGCCATGCGAACGTGACCGGCGCCTTCGATCTTGCCGTCAATCGTGAGACCAGATGCGATCACTGACTCCTTGGCCTCCCTCGTTCTCGGCCGCGGCGCTGGCTCGTAACTCGGCAACGGACTCGAATACGAATCCGTATCCTTTCTGGGCGAAGGATCCGGGACCAGCGACGGATCCTTCCGCGTTGCGGTTTGCTCTTTGAAGATTGCCATTGTACAAGACTCCTATTTTGTTCGGGGCTGGAACGCGACGCCGCCCATGGATTGGTGCGTTAAGACTTCTTCGACAGCGCAGTGGGCGGCGATTGCGCGAGATTCGAGTATGGTGTATCGCAAAGTGACCTGACGCGTGGCGTCTGGCAAGCTGAACCGCGACCGCGTAACTCAACGGTTGCCCATGCGCAGATGTCTGATTCCTAAATGGCTCGCCGGCGTTTTCTATTCAGTTGAGAAGAGTCGCTCGAGGCTCGTTAACGTACTTTCCCACGAGCAGCGACTTTCCAGCTTCCTTCCACTCGGCCGCGGCGGCCGTACCAGATTTCGTCGTGCAGATTGACAGTCGGGCAGACGTGGCTTGGCACCACCCAGACTTTCTCTCCGACGTGGGCGGGCCCATGGATCTCCACGTAACCGTGCTCCTCATTCAGTTTGCGCAGCGTCCATCGGCGTCCGATGAAATGGCCGTAGGTTCCGGGACCAACTGTCTGATCACTCGACAGCGTTTTTGATCCGGCGTCGATCACACACTGGCCGGGCACCGCAGTGCTGACGACCGTGGTGAGGACTCGCAGTGCGCAGTCCTCCTCGGCGCAGAGCTTCGCCTCGAGGCTGCTCGCATCATAAAAGACGTAAGTGCCAGGTCGGATCTCGGTTGTCTGCGGAATCAGCGGTGTTTTCGCAGCGCCTGGCGTCGAGCCTCCAGAGACAATCTTCGCCTCGAAGCCCGCCGCGGAGAGCGCATCAAGAACGGCGTCGATCTTCCCACACGCAGCGCGGAACCCTACCTCGTCGAGCCACGACGGCCAATAGAAGATTCCCTGAAAATCAGAGCAGGCCTGCGCGACCTCGACCGCTTGTTCTGGTGACTGCACACCAGTGCGGCCAACACCGACGTCGATCTCCACCAGCGTTTCGATTCCCTTAAGGTCACGAGCGACGTCGACCGAATCGACCGCAACCTTCACGCGCCGCGTCTTCGCCAGCTCTCGCAAACGCGGCAGCTTTGCTTTCACAAGAGGGTA
>WNGC01003989.1_pt1 | contig 15938 bp, 14 predicted proteins | sample 5400051 | NCBI WGS metagenome assembly WNGC01 (sample SAMN13153368, study PRJNA577476) | soil metagenome | isolation source: 20 cm soil or saprolite under grassland replicate 2 | place: USA:California | collected 2016-06-15
CGGCGCCCTCACCCTGATGGCGGGCAAGTTCGTGACGCTTGCGGGAAACGAGGCGATCTGGAGCCCGAGCAACAACAACTTCTCCCGCTCGATCCTGTTCGGCGCAATTCCGTTCACGCACACCGGCGTGCGCGCGGGCTACGCCATGAGCAACACGGTCACCCTCTACGGCGGCATCAACAACGGTTGGGACCAGCTCACCGACGCGAACAAGGGCAAGACGATCGAGCTCGGGGCGTCGATTATTCCCATCAGGCCGCTGACCATCAACGTCACCGGTTACTTCGGCAAGGAGCGGGCGGTGGCGCCGGGAACGCCTGCGGTCGCGGGCGCCCAGGACCAGCGCCAGCTCCTCAACGTCGTCGCGAACTACACCATCAACAACCGCATGAGCGCCGGCGGCGAGCTCCTGTACGTCAGCCAGGACGGAGTCGCAGGCGGGACGGCGAAGTACAACGGCCTCGCGGGCTACTTCACCTACAACCTCAACCGGGAGTGGCGTGTCGCGGCGCGTGCGGAGATGTTCGACGACAAGAACGGCTTCCATTTCGCGCCTGCCGCCCCTTTTGCGACCAGTGATACGAAGTACAAAGAGGTGACCGCTACGCTCGCGTACCTGCCGAGCAGCAGCGTCGAGCTGCGCGGGGAGGTCCGCGGGGACCAGGCGAACAACGCGGTCTTCCGCAACTCGGACGGCACGACCGCCAAGTCCCTGCTGACTCTCGGGCTCCAGGGTATCTACAAGTTCTGATCCGCAAGCGCGAGCCGTCCGGAGGACCTCTCAGTCCTTCGGCCGGCCGCGCGCGAGCGCGTCGCGCCGCGCGATCTCCTCGACCAGCGCGCGGAAGCGGCGCTCGACGATCCTGCGCACGATCGGCATGCCGATCAATGGAGGCAGGGAAAACGCCGGGATGAAGCGACCGCTGTAGCCGAACCGCACCCCCGCATCCGAAGTGCCCAGCTCGTAGCGCGTCTCCAGCTCCCGGATGTTCCCGGCGATGCGGCGCGCGTCGATCCGGTGCGGCGGTTGCTCGAACACCTCGAGCGTCACGTCGACGGGCTGCCTGTAGAAGAAAAATCCGAACTCTCCCTTTTGCTCCACCCGGACGCGGCCGCCGCTGCGCGACACGACGCGCGAGCTTTTCATGTCCGGGATGAACCGGGCGAGATTGTCGTAATCTGAGAGCACCTCCCAGGCGATTCGCGCATCGACTTGCATCAGCGCCGATGCATTGACCGTGATGTATTCTCCTTGCCGCTCGATCCGGGTCTCGATTGCCTCGGCGGCAGCGGCGCGCGCAAGGCCCGGCGCGAGGGCGAGCGTGAGGAAGAGGGCGGCGCCGAAGCGCGTTGGGGTCACGGACATGCCAACAGGATGCCGCAGCGGCATATCGCGCCGCAAGCCTCGCAGACTTACCCGGCCCTGACGCCCGGCCTTCGAGGCAGGGCGAGGATCGCGTCGCGGTTGGTCCAGGAGATGGTGAGCGCGGCGGCCTCGCGCCAGGGCAGCCATTTGCAGCTCAGGTGCTCGGCGGGGTCGAGCGTGACCGGAAGCGGCTCGGGCAACGAGAGGCTGAACACGTGCTCGAGGTTGTGCGTGACTCCCGGCGCGTAGCGGCTCTGGTGCTTCTTGAAGATCTCGAAGCGGTTCTCGATTCCCCAGTCGCTCAGATCGTAGCGGGCCGCATCCAGGCCGGTCTCCTCGCGCACCTCGCGGATCGCGGCGTCGCGAAGCGGCTCCGACTCGTGCTCGAGGCTGCCCGTGACCGACTGCCAGAATCCCTGCCAGCCGGCGCGCTCCATCATCAGCACCCGCAGGTCCGGGGTGTGGATCACCACGAGCACCGAGCGGGGAATTTTGTAAACAGTAGTCATGGGGCGGCGGGCCGGGAATAATAGTGCAAAAGGAGGGTCCATGAATCACCGGATCGCGCGAGGCTTGCTGCTCGCCGTCACCGCGATCGCGCTGTGCAGCACCGCCCGCGCCCAGGACAAATGGCCGTCCCGCCCGGTGCGACTCATCTCGACTTCGGTCGCGGGCGGCAACATCGACGTCATGTGCCGCATCATCGCGGAGAAGCTCTCGCTACGGTTCGGCCAGCCGGTCGTGGTGGACAACAAGCCGGGCGCGGCGACCGTGCTCGGAACGGCGGAAGCGGCGAAAGCGCCGCCCGACGGCTATACCTTCCTCATCACCATCATGAGCTCGATGGTAGGGAACCGCGTGCTGCGCGCGAATCTCCCCTACGATCCGGTGAAGGACTTCGAGCCGGTCACCCAGATCAGCACCGGCAACGTGCTCCTCGTCGGCCCGGCGAGCGCGCCCTATCGGGACCTGAAAGGCTTCGTCGAATGGGCGAAGAAGCTCGGGCGGCCCGTGAGCTACGGCTCGATCGGCGTGGGCACCTCGCTGCACCTCTTCGGCGTGATCCTCGAGAAGGAGTACGGCGTGCCGCTCAATCACGTCCCCTACAAGGGCGAGGTGCAGGCGAGCGCCGACGTGATGAACGGCGCCCTGGATGTAGCCTGGGCGAGCATACTGATCGCGAAACCCCTGGCCGCCGCGGGAAAAATCCGCGCGCTCGCGATCACCGGCCCGAAGCGCTTCGTCGCCTGGCCCGAGCTCGCGACTTTTGCCGAGCAGGGCTTCCCCGGATTCGAGATGCCGGTCTGGGGCGGCGCCTACCTGCCCGCGGGAACGCCCAGGCCCATCGTCGAGCGGCTCTCGCGCGAGATCGTGGCGGTGCTCCGGATGCCCGAAGTCTCCGAGCGCCTGATCGCGATGGGGCAGCTGCCGATCGGCAACACGCCCGAGGAATTCGCCGAGAACTACCGCAGGGATTTTCCCCGATGGGAGGCGCTCATCAAGGCTTCCGGCGCGAAAGTGGAGTGAAGGCGGAGCGATGCTGAGCGCAGAAAAAAACCGGATGCTGACGCAGGTCGGTTCGAGCACGCCGATGGGGGAGCTCCTGCGCCGCTACTGGCATCCGGTCGGCGCGGTCAGCGAATTCGAGAAAAGCGCGATCAAGCCGGTGCGCATCCTGGGCGAGGACCTCGTGCTCTACAAGGACCTCTCGGGGACGGTCGGCCTGATCGCGCGGCATTGCAGGCACCGCGCCGCGGACCTCGCCTACGGCTACGTCGAGAAGTGCGGCTTGCGCTGCCACTACCACGGCTGGACGTACGACGAGAGGGGGCACTGCATCGCGCAGCCTTTCGAGGAGAAGTTCGACCCCCAGGAGCGCCTCAAGAAAAAAATCCGCACTGCGGCCTATCCGGTACAGGAAAAAGCCGGGCTCCTGTGGGCCTATCTCGGCCCGCAACCCGCGCCGCTCCTCCCCGACTGGGAGCCGTTCTCGTGGAAGAACGGTTTCGTGCAGATCGTGTTCGCGGAAGTGCCGTGCAACTGGCTCCAGGCGCAGGAGAACTCGATCGACCCGGTGCATTTCGAATGGATGCACGAGAACTGGAGCCTGCGCCTAAAGGGGGGCACCGGTCCCTACGCGGCAACGCATCTGAAGATAGGCTTCGACGAATTCGAATACGGGTTCGTCTACAAGCGCGTGCGCGAAGGCTCGGACGAAGCCGATCCGCTGTGGACCACCGGCCGCGTGTGCCTGTGGCCGAATGGTTTCTTTCTCGGCGAGCACTTCGAGTGGCGCGTTCCGGTGGACGACGAGAACATGCTCTCGGTCACCTGGTCCTTCATCCGCGTGCCGAAGGAAGCCGAGCCCTACGAGCAGAAGACCATCCCCGCCTGGACCGCGCCGATCAGAGACCCGCAGACCGGTCGCTGGATCACGAGCCACGTCATCAACCAGGACATCGTCGCATGGGTCGGCCAGGGGCGCATCGCCGATCGCACCAGAGAGAACCTCGGCGCGAGCGACCGCGGGATCTCGCTTCTGCGCAAGCAGTTATTCCGCGACCTGGACGCGGTCGCGGACGGCAAAGATCCGAAAGGTCTGATCCGCGACGCCAAGGCGAACCGGCAGGTCGCGCTGCCTAATATCGGCAGGAGGCTCTATACAGAGGGCATGACCCTCGCGCAGTACCGCGAGCACCCGTTCTGGAAAAACCTGCTCGAGGATTTCAGGTGGCACTGCGGCCAGCCGGAGGAGGTCAGGCGGGCGTTCCGCGAAGCGATGGGTTTGGAAGCGGAGACCTGACGCCAGCTCGGGCCGCGAGCGGTAGATCACGCTGCCGATGGAACCCTTTTCCGCTGGCGAGCGTGTCAAGGGCATGGCGCTCGGAGCATTAACCCGCGAGTTTCCTTCGCCCCTCGGCATCTTCGGCGGGCAAGTCTTGCCTCGTCAAGAAGTGTCGCTCGTGGGCGACAGAATGCGTGCCCACGCGCTGACTTGTCGCGTTTCTGTGAAAAACGTCCGGGCGCAACAGCGGATCGACAGATCGCCGCGCCTATAATCCAGCCCGTTCCAATTCCGTTGTCATACGGCCTTCCAGCGTGAATCAAGCTTGGCTTCGACCCCTGGGATCTGATCATGGGAGTGACCGTCATCATCCCCGCCTACAACGAAGCCGAGTTTGTCGGCGACGCCATCCGGAGCCTGCTCGCGCAGACGGTTCCACCCGACCAGATCATTCTGGTCGATGACGGCTCGACCGATGGCACCGGCGATGTGGGGCGTCGCGCGGGAATCACCGTGATTCGACCCCCGCACAACACGGGCTCCAAGGCGGGCGCGCAAACCTTTGCTCTGCCCTGGGTGCGAACCAGACTCGTGATGGCAATCGATGCGGATACCACGCTCGAGCCGACCGCCGTCGAAAGGCTCATGCAGTCCTTCGCTCAGCGGGGTGTCGGCGCGGCCTGCGGTTTCGTCCTGCCGCGCCGGATCGAATCCCTGTGGGAACGGGGACGCTTCATCGAATACCTGTTTGCATTCACTTTCTACAAGCAGGTGCAGGACTACTACCACCGACCGATGATCTCGTCGGGTTGTTTTTCCATGTATCGAACCGCCCTGATGCGCCGGCACGGCGGATGGTCGGGTCGGACGCTGGCCGAGGACATGGATCTGACCTGGACCTTTCACCAAGCCGGCGTTGGGGTCCGCTTCGTACCCGAAGCGGTCTGCTACCCCATTGAACCGTACAACTTCCGCTTCATGCGCAGGCAGCTCCACCGGTGGAGCCACGGCTTCATTCAGAACGTCACACTGCATTGGAAAGGTGTGCTGACGGTGCCGTTCCTGCGATCGGCGGTAGCCGTTGCTCTGTGGGACGCGATCGTGGCTTCACTCGCCTTTTTGATCGTGCTGCCCTTGCTGATCGTCACGCTCAAGAGCCCGTGGCTGCTGCTGGGGTATTTCATTGACGCCCCGGCTATCCTCGTCCCGCTGCTGATGGGCGCGATTCCGCGTCGTGAATTCGGGCGCGTGCTCGCGAGCTTGCCTTCATTTTTCGTGCTGCGCCTGGTCAACGGATTCTATTTTCTGGAAGCCGTCTGGTCCGAGTGGTTTTTACGACGTCCGTTCCATGTCTACCAGAAAGGACATTAGCCATGAACCCTGGGTTACCCGGAACCGGTATTGGCGGTCTCTTTTATATTCTGAGCGCGCTCTGGATGCCGATCTGCGAAGTGCGGCGGCGGTGGCAGGGCGATGCGACGAGACCATGGCTTTTGGTGGCGAGGCAATTCGCGATCGCAGTCGGTGTCGTCGCCGCCATGACCGGCGTCTTTTGGGCGCTGGATACCGCGCTCATGCTCAGCCAAGTCGCCGAGCATATGGCAGGCAAGGGACACCTGATGTGGTCTTTGCGCGTGTCGGCCCTGCTGGTGACCTCGGGCGCGCTCGCCATGGTGCTCAGCGCTGTACAACTCGTTCGTCTATACCTGCGGCTGCGCACGGTGCGACCCGCAGTTCGATGACGGCATTTTGATCCCGCGCACGGTTCTCCCAACGCTTGTCGGATTCGCGCTCGCGCTGCCTTTGGCTGCGATCGAGGCGCGCGCGCAGGCTCCGTCTTTAACGGCGGCAACGCAGTCATTGCTGCAACAGGCGGACGCAGCTTATTCCGCGGGCGAGCGCGAACGCGCCGAGCGCCTGTACCGGGCAGTCCTGGCGTATGAGCCCAGCAACTCCCGCGCCGTCTATCAATTGGCGCGCCTTTCGCCTCCGGGTTCGGCGCAGGCCGTTGCGCTCCTGCGGCGCTATGTGAAACTCGAACCGGGAGATCCCTGGGGCTATATGGCGCTGGGCGATGCGCTGGCGAATGCCGGCAAGGTCGACGAAGCGATAGAGCAGTACGGTCACGCTCGCCGCGGGGCGCCGGACGAGCCGGACGTCTACCTCGGCTTGGGCCGGATCTTGCGCGACACCGGACGAACCGACGAGCTCATCGAGACCTACGAAGAATGGGTGCTGCGACAGCCGAAGAGCGCATCGGCCTGGCTCGAGCTCGGCGGGGCGCGCCAGCGGGCGCAGCGCTACCCCGAGGCCGCCCGAGCCTATGCGCAGGCCCTGGCCTTGAACCCGGACGAGCGCACGAGGGATCGGCTCGAAAGTGTGTTGGCCGAATCCACGTTCGCTCTTCGCCCCTATCTCGGCCGCAGCGATGACTCCGACGGCAACAAGATAAGCCGTTGGGGTCTGAACGGGGATTGGCAGTTCACGCAGCGCTCGCGCCTGGGTCTGCATGCGGAAAGCGACTGCGTCTTCGCTGGACAAGTCCGGCGGAGGGACCGGCTTTGGAATTGCGGTTTGCGCAAAATCCGCTGATCGCAACGCCCGGGCTGGTGGCGCAGCCGGTGGAGCTGGAGGAGATCAAGGCCAGTCTCGACTTGCCGTGGAGCGGGCCGTTTCGCGCGCGCGCGCGCGCGCAGAGCGGCGTGCTCAGCGCGGCCACGGACGCGAATCATCGTTCAGGCTACCAGTTCGGCCCGGTCTACCGTTGGCAGCCGTCAGCCGAGGTCGGCGTTTTTTACAACGAGCTCGGCTACGAGCACGCCACTGCGGCCGGATACTTTGCTCCGCGGCGCGCTCAAACCATCGAGCTGGGGACCTACATCGAGTACGAGGGCCTGGCGCCGTTCACTTTCGCGCTCGATGCGGGCGCGGGCCGGCAGCGCGTGGAAAAGCAGGGCGAAGCGATTCGCGGCTGGATTGCGACCTCCCGCCTGTGGGGCCTGATCTCCTGGGCGCTGAAGCCGGGCGTGAGCCTGGACCTGGAGGTGGAGCGCTACGACTCGCCCGTGGCGGGCGATGCCGTTACGCCGACCTCGGACTGGCGGTTCAATTCGGCGATGCTGTCGCTGCGTTTCGGCGTTCGGCCCCAGACCGCCCGTTCCTTCCTCGCCGAGCGCGCTGGTCGATATGCGCCCGCACGCTAGAGAGCACAGTCGCCCCACATTCCAAATGGCTTCTCTTTGACATTGACTTGAACGGCGTCACTCGCATGCTTGCTTGATGAAGCTGCTGATTTCCGCCGGGCCGGCAAAGACGACGGATGCGCGATCGCCCTGCATGCCGGCTCCGACGATCACTGGCTTGCCCGGCGGCGGCCCGTCCTTGCTCGAATCAGTCTTGAAGCGCAGGTTGAACTCCCAGACCTTGTTCGTCTTTCCGTCGGCGGTCTTCACCGTGTAGGTGTCGCCACAGTGGCCGATGGACACGACCTGTCCGGCGGGCGGCGCTTTTTTCAGATCGACCTTCCCCGACTGCATCATCATGCCGGCGCGGCGCGGCTCGGCGCGCGGAGCTTTCCCCTCGGAGACCGCGCGTAGATAAGCGATGACGTCCTGGCGGTCCTTGCGCTCTCGCACGCCCGGAAATGTCATGTTATTGCCGGCGATGAATTGCTCGGGATTGGCGAGCCATTTATCGAGAGTTGCTTCGTTCCACACGACGTCGGTGTGTTTCAAGGCGTCGGAATATCGCTGGAACTCTTCCACCGTTCCGGCTTTCCGATTCCAGATCCCGGCAAGGCTCGGCCCGGTCAAGTGCTCGCCGGGCTTCACCGAGTGGCAGGCAAGGCACGCTTGAAACACCTGCGCGCCGCGTTTCGAATCGCCTGCCGCTAAAGAGCCGTTGCCGACAGCGAATGAAAAACACCCGATCAAGGCGGCAAAGGTCCGCCCGCAACGTATTTTGTGATCCATAGAGCCTCCATAGCAGCGGATCGCTACTTCACCGATGTGATCACGTAATTCGACCCCTGCTCGACGAACTCGAACTCGACTTTTTTATCCTGCGAAAACTTGCCGAGCATTCGCTTGTCCTTGACGGTGAAAGTCATGCTCATCGCCGGCCACTTCATCGTCGGGATCGGACCGTGCGCGATCGTCACCTTGCCGGCGGCGGGATCGACCTTCTTTACCGTGCCGACGCCCTTGTGCGACTGGGCCTCCGATTTCTTGTCGGCGCCCATGCCTTTCATTTCCATTCCCTTCTTGTCCTTCCCCATCATGTCCTTGCACTTGCTCATGTCCATGCCCTTGCACTTCTCCATGTCCATGTCCTTCATATCCATGCCGCCCATGCCCTGGGCGCGGCTCAAGGGAATCATTGCAACGGACAGAGCGAGAACGGCTGATAAGACGATAAGGCGTTTCATTTGATTTCTCCTTTCAGGGTTGCTGAGGAACTGCATTGGGCGCCTTTACCCGCACAGCAGCGGCGGCGCGAGGCCGGCGCAGCAACAGGTACGCGGCGGGTAAGACGAACATGGAAAGCAGCGGCGCGGTGATCATCCCGCCCACCATGGGCGAGGCGATGCGCCGCATCACTTCCGACCCGGTGCCCGAGCCGAACATGATGGGGAGGAGCCCCGCGATGATGACGGCGACCGTCATCGCCACCGGCCGCACGCGGAGCGCCGCACCTTCCACGATCGCTTGCGCAAAATCGCCTTCGCCGCGAAGTCCGCCTGCCGCCTCGCGTGCGGCGACCGCCTGGTTGACGTAGACGAGCATCACCACGCCGATCTCGGCCGCCACGCCCGCGAGCGCTATGAAGCCGACGGCCGACGCGAGCGACATGTCGTAGCCGAGCACGTACATGAGCCAGAACCCGCCGACGAGCGCGAACGGCAGCGTCGCCATGATGAGGAGTGCCTCGGCGGCGCGCCGGAAGGCAAAATACAGCAGCACGAAAATGATGGCGAGCGTCGCCGGAACCACGATCTTGAGCCTCGCGGTCGCGCGCTCGAGGAACTCGAACTGCCCGGACCAGGAGATCGACATGCCGGCCGGAAGCTTCACCTTTTCCGCAACGGCGCGCTGCATGTCGCGCACCGCCGAACTCAGGTCGCGCCCGCGGATGTCGACGTACACCCAGCCCGAGAGCCGCGCGTTCTCGCTTTTCAGCATCGGCGGGCCGTCGCTCACCTTCACCTCGGCCACGTCGCCGAGGCGGATCTGCGCGCCGCGCTCGGTGAGGAGCGGCAGAGTGCGGATCTTCTCGACCGAGTCGCGCATCTCGCGCGGGTAGCGCACGTTGATGGGAAAGCGCTGCAAGCCCTCGATCGTCTCGCCGATGTTGTCGCCGCCGATCGCCGCGGTCACGACGCTGTGCATGTCGGCGACGTTCAGCCCGTAGCGGGCCGCGGCGTCGCGGTCGATGTTGACGTCGATGTAGCGCCCGCCCGTAAGCCGCTCGGCGAGCGCGGAGCTCACGCCGGGCACTTCCTTCACCGTCCGCTCGACCTCGGCCGCAATGCGGTCGATTTCCTTGAGGTTCGTCCCCGCGACCTTGACTCCCACGGGACTCTTGATACCGGTCGCGAGCATGTCGATGCGGTTGCGGATCGGCGGCACCCAGATGTTCGAGAGGCCCGGCACCTTGACGATGCGGTCGAGCTCATCGACGAGTTTTTCCGGCGTCATCCCCGGTCGCCACTCCCCGCGCGGCTTCAACTGGATCGTGGTCTCGAACATCTCGAGCGGCGCCGGGTCGGTGGCCGTCTCCGCACGCCCCGCTTTGCCGAACACGCTCGCCACTTCCGGCACCGTCTTGATGAGCCGGTCGGTCTGCTGCAGAAGCTCCGAGGCCTTGCCCGCGGAAAGTCCTGGCAGCGCCGAAGGCATGTAGAGCAGATCGCCTTCGTCGAGCGGCGGCATGAACTCGCCCCCGAGGCGGCTCGCGGGCCAGAGCGTCGCCGCGAGGATCGCGACCGCCGCAACCAAAACCGTTTTCGGACGGCGTAGCGCGCCTTCGAGCAGCGGGCGATAGAGCGCGATAAGGAAACGGTTGATGGGATTTCGCTCTTCGGCCGGGACGCGCCCGCGAATGAGATAGCCCATCAGCACGGGGATGAGCGTGACCGCAAGTCCCGCTGCCGCAGCCATCGCATAGGTCTTGGTGAAGGCGAGCGGCGAGAAGAGCCGCCCCTCCTGCGCTTCCAGCGTGAACACCGGAACGAAGGAGAAGGTGATGATCAGCAGAGAAATGAAAAGCGCCGGCCCGACCTGAGCGGCGGCCTCGCCGATCACGCCCCAGCGTTCCTCGCCCGCGAGTGTTCCGCCCGGGTGCGCGTGGTGCCAGGCCTCGAGGCGCTTGTGCGCGTTCTCGATCATCACCACCGCGGCGTCGACCATCGCGCCGATCGCGATAGCGATGCCGCCGAGCGACATGATATTGGCGTTCACGCCCTGGTAATACATGACGATGAAAGCCGCCAGGATTCCGAGCGGCAGCGAGACGATGGCGACGAACGCCGAGCGCAGGTGGAAAAGGAAGAGCACGCACACCAGCGCCACGACGGCGAACTCCTCGACGAGTTTCTGCCCGAGGTTCGCCACGGCGCGCTTGATGAGCGCGGAGCGGTCGTAGGTCGGCACGATCTCCACCCCCGGCGGCAAGCTCGGCTTGAGCGATGCGATCTTCGCTTTGACCGCGGCTATCGTTTCAAGAGCGTTTTTACCCGAGCGCATCACGATCACTCCGCCCGCGACCTCACCCTCGCCGTCCAGCTCGGCGATGCCGCGGCGCATCTCGGGGCCGACCTGCACGCGCGCGACGTCGGCCAGACGAACCGGGACACCCGAATCGCCGACCGAAAGCGGAATCTTGCGAAAGTCGTCCAGCGACTGCAGGTAGCCGCTTGCGCGCACCATGTACTCGGCTTCGCCTAATTCGAGTACCGAGCCGCCCGTCTCCTGGTTCGCGCGCTGCACCGCGTCGACCACCCTCGCGTGGGGAATGTTGAAGGCGCGGAGCCGCACCGGATCCAGGACGATCTGGTATTGCTTGACCATCCCGCCGACGCTTGCCACCTCCGACACGTTCGTCACGGCCTTCAGCTCGTACTTAAGGAACCAGTCCTGCAGCGCGCGGAGCTGCGACAAGTCCATGCGGCCGGAGCGGTCGACGAGCGCATACTCGTAGACCCAGCCGACGCCGGTTGCGTCGGGGCCGAGCGAGGTCTTAGCCTGCGGCGGCAGCCGCGACTGCACCTGGTTCAGATATTCGAGCACGCGCGAGCGCGCCCAGTAGGGATCGGTCCCGTCCTCGAAGAGGATGTACACGAACGAATCGCCGAAGAAGGAATAGCCGCGCACGGTCTTCGCCCCGGGCACCGAGAGCATCGTCGTGGTGAGCGGATAGGTGATCTGGTTCTCGACGATCTGAGGCGCCTGCCCGGGGTAGGTGGTGCGGATGATCACCTGCACGTCGGAGAGGTCGGGAATCGCGTCGAGCGGCGTCCGCGATGCCGCCCAGATTCCCCACGCCGCGAGCGCGAGCGTGGCGAGCAGCACGAGGAAACGGTTCGCGATCGACCAGCGGATAAGCGCCGCAATCACTTGCGCGCTCCGCGATCCGGTACGCTCGCGTCCGCCTTGGGCGCCTCGGCGCCTTCCATGCGCGTACCGCTCGCCCTCAGGCTCGCCTCGGAATCGATGAGGAACTGGCCGGAGACGACGACCTTGTCGCCTTCGGAGAGCCCCTTGCGGATTTCGCTCTTGCCGCCCGACTCGAAGCCGAGCTCGACTTCCTGCGGCCGGAATTTGCCTTCGCTCTCGGCCAAGATGACGACGCTGCGCTCGCCGGTGCGTATGACCGCCTCCGACGGAACGAGGAGCGCCTTCGTTCCCGTCCCTTGCGCGAAGACCAGCGTCGCGAACATGCCGGGCTTCAGCCTTGCGCCCGGATTGGCGAGCTCGACCCGCGCGCGCAGCGTGCGCGTCGCCGCATTCACCTCGGGCAGGATCGCGCTCACGCGCCCGCGGAAGACCTGGCCGGGGAAGCTCGGCACGCGCGCTTCGACCGCCGCTCCGGGGCGCAGCCACGCGCCCTGCGCCTCGGGCACTTCGGCGTTGACCCACACGCTCGAAAGATCCACGAGACGAAACAGCATCGCACCGGACATCACCGTCATGCCCTCGCGCACGCCGAGCTCCGCGATGACGCCGTTGATCGGCGCGTAGAGCGTGATGCGCGTCTGAGGCTGGCCGGTTTTTTCCAGCAGGCCGATCTGCTCCTCGCTCATGCCGAGCAGCTGCAGCCGGTTGCGCGCGGCCTCGGCGAGACTCGCGTCCTTGCCTGCGCGCCGCAGCAGGAGATATTCCGCCTGCGCCGCCGCCCAGTCGGGCACCAGAAGCTCGACCAGCGGCTCGCCCCTGGCGACGGGGTCGAGCGGGGCGCGCGCACGCAGCTTCTCGACAAAACCCCCGGAGCGCGCCTGCACGACATACACCGCGCGCTCGTTCCACGCAACGCTGCCAACCGCCTCGATGCGGCGCTCGACCGATCCCGCAGTCGCCGCCGCAGTGCGCACGCCGAGGTTCTGCGCGATGCGTGGATCGATGAGCACGGCGCCCTCGCCGCCCGCCTCGTCCGCGTACTTCGGGACGAGCTGCATGTCCATGAAAGGCGATTTGCCCGGCTTGTCGAAATGCTGCTGCGGAACCATCGGGTCGAACCAGTAGAGGATCCTTCTGCCCGGGGAATCCTGTGCGGCTGCGCCAGCTTCGTTCGCCGGCGCGATGCCCGACTTGGCGTACCAGTAGCCGCCTCCCGCTGCGACGGCGGCGACCAGGACAAACCCGAAAACGACGAGAGGCGCGCCCTTCATGGCTGCACCTCGTGCGGCAAGAGGAAATTCAATTTCGCCCAGGCGCGCGCCCGTTCGAGCTGCACCTGCACGAATCCCAGCCGCGTCTCGGTCTCCGCGCGGCGCGCCTCGAGCACCGCGCCCAGCTCGCCGCGCCCGCCGCGGTAGGCGGCGAGCGCCGCGGCGACCCGCTCGCGCGCGAGCGGCAGCAGCAGCTTTTCGAAACGCTCGGTGCGCACGCCCGCGGTCTGCCAGTCGGCGTAGAAGCCGTGCAGGTCGGCCTCGTGCATGCGGCGCGCTTCCTCGGCCTGCGCCTGAGCCTGATCGGCCAGCAGTCTCTTCGCCGCGAGGTCCCGGTCCTGGCGCTTCTCCGCCTCCCAGGGTAGATCGATGCTCACCATCACGGAAATCATGTTGGAGAACGCCGGACCGCGCTGCCCGTAGGCGACCTCCAGGCTCCAGTCGGACTTCTTCGAGTTCGCGGCGAGCGCGGCATCGGTCCTGGCGAGCGCCTCGCGCTCGGCGTAGACCCTTTGCTCCGGATGCTCGTGCAGGTTGGCGAGGAGCGTCGTGGGCGGATGATCGAACGCGCTCGCATCCGGCGGATCGGCGAGCGGGCGCGAGGCATCATCTCGAAGCCACGCGGCGAGCGCGTAGCGCGCGCGCGCTATCGTGCGGTCCTGCTCGATGACGCGGTCCTGTGCGGCGACGCCGGCGCCGCGCAGCGCGAGCGCGTCGGCCGTGTTCTGGCGGCCCGCGGCGATCGCGGCTGCCACCGTGTCGAGCTGCAGCTGCAGCTCCCCCACCAGCTCGACGAGAGGCGCGCGCGCCTGCTGCGCGAAATACAGCTCGACCCAGGCAATCGCGATCTCGCGCCGCAGTCCGGCACGCTGTGCGGCTAGGTTCGCGGCTTCCACGTCGCGCTCGAGCGCGGCGCGCTCCCCGCGCAGCCTCCTCTTCTCCGCATTGGGAAAGTCCTGCATGAGGCCGATCTTGCGCATCGTCATGAAGTCGGCGTCGTAGCGGAACCGGTCCGCTCCGTTGACAGGCAGGTTGTCCACGCCGATGCGCAGCTTGGGATCGGGCAGCTCGCTCGCTCGAGGCACGAGCTCGGTCGCGGCGGCGAGCGCTGCGTCCTGCGCGGCAAGACGCGGGGAAATCTTTTCGCCGATCTTCAGCGCTTCGGTGAGTGGAAGCGGCTCCGTACTGGCCGCGTACGCGAGCGGCGCGGAGAGCGCGAGACCGATAAGGCAAACAAGCGGGCGAGCGAAACGCCCGGGACGAGCGAAAACCATAAAGCCTCCGATGAGCAGGGACACAGGCGCCGCGAAAGGCGGCGCCGCGGCTCAGCGGCGGCTAAATGAGAAAGCGGGAATAGAGAACAGTGAGAGGCGGAGGCGGCGCGCTCGCGACTGCGATTCGCGTCGGAAGCGGGGCGCCTGCCGCAGGCAGCGCTTTACGTTCGACTACGAGCACCAGCACGGGCAAGTTGAACGCTGAGAGCTGCGGCAGCTTGGCGAGATCGAGGGTTTGCGTTTCCGCCTGGAAATGCACGCGGCACAGGAGTTCCGGCGGCGCCGGATTCTGATGTTCTTCGCATGCCATCTGCGGCTCGGGCATCTTGCCCTGCAGGCAGCCATAGCCTGCAATCGCCGCGTGCGCGAACGCCAGCGCCGCCAGGGCGAAGCCGGCGATCCAGCGACGGCGATATCGGGTCATGAAGGCATCGCGAGATATTCCCCGCGACTAGGATAGCCCAGGGCGAGGAAAGTTCAAAGTCTTAGGCAGCCGGCATGTCGGGCCGGCCGGATTTCCAGCCGTCCGGCCCGCCGATCAGCGTCCAGAAGGGCTTGCCCTCTCCGCGCCAGTGCTCGGCCGCCGCTTCCATGGCGGCTAGCGCTTCGGTCGCCTCCTGCCCGTGCCCGCCGCAGAAGTGCTTGCTTTTCTCCAGGATCACCACCCAGCCCTTGGCGGAAAGCCACGACAGGTCTTTCAGGCCGCCGGCAAAAGCGCTCCAGTCGACGCTGAGCTTGTCGGGAAAGCGAAGCGCGCGCGACACCGCGGCGAGAAAGTCCTCCTTGTCGTGCGCGTGGTGGATGTCGACGTAGATCACCATGAGTCCCGCAGCGGCCGCGGCGCGGGCGAGGTCGCGCGCATCGGCGGAGAGTTGGAAAACACCCGCCTTCGCCGCGTCCCTGATCCATTCGGCGTTCATGCGCTCAGCTCTCCGTCTTGCGCAGGCGAATGTGCAGCTCGCGCAGCTGCTTCTCGTCCACGGGCGACGGGGCATGCGTGAGCAGGTCCTGCGCGCGCTGGGTCTTGGGAAACGCGATGACGTCGCGGATCGATTCGGTGCCCGCCATCATGGCCACGATGCGGTCTTCGAGGAGAAACCCGAACTTCTGCTTCGCTTCCTCCGCCCCGATCGAGAGCGCGCGGAACACCTTCGATTGCACCACCTCGCGGTGGATACGCACCGAGCCCCCGCCGATCTCCGAGCCGTTCAGCACCATGTCGTAGGCCTTGGCGAGCGCCGCTCCGGGATCGCGCGCAAGAAGATCCTCGTGCCCGTCCTTGGGCGCGGTGAACGGGTGGTGCATCGCGTTCCAGTGCTTCTCCTCCTCGTCATACTCGAACATCGGGAAATCCACCACCCACAGCGGCTTCCAGCCGCTTCCCGCGTAGCCTTTTTCATGGCCGATCTTCACGCGCAGCGCGCCGAGCGCGTCGTTGACGGTCTTCGCCTTGCCCGCGCCGAAGAACATCAGGTCGCCGCTTTTCGCACCGGAGCGATCGACGATCGCGCGCAACGCAGCGTCCGACAGATTCTTGACGATCGGAGACTGCATGCCGTCGCGGCCCTTGGCGACGTCGTTGAACTTGATCCAGGCGAGGCCCTTCGCGCCGTAGATGGCGACGAATTC
>WNGC01004769.1_pt1 | contig 15934 bp, 12 predicted proteins | sample 5400051 | NCBI WGS metagenome assembly WNGC01 (sample SAMN13153368, study PRJNA577476) | soil metagenome | isolation source: 20 cm soil or saprolite under grassland replicate 2 | place: USA:California | collected 2016-06-15
CCGGGTCTAGGCCGGCCGCATCGTAGGCGCTCGCCGCACGCGGTGGTGGCGCCTTTGGTGAAACATAGGTATGCGCCTTGTCCATCGCTTCCTTGATTCCGCCGGCCAGCGCGATATGATTCTCTTTCAAAAGTATCGCGTCATACAGTCCGAAGCGGTGGTTGGAGCCGCCGCCCGTCTTCACCGCATATTTTTCCAGTGCCCGCAAACCAGGTGTTGTTTTCCGGGTATCCCGAATCCGCGTTCTCGTCCCTGCCAGTTGTTCCACGAAACGCCGCGTCAGCGTCGCGATTCCACAAAGATGCGCCAGAAAATTCAGCGTGGTTCGCTCGCCGGCGAGGATGGCACGGGCATTTCCCCTGATCTGCACGATTTCCGCGCCCGGTTCGACAAACGACCCATCGTTGTGCGGGCAGGTAACTCGGATCTCCGGATCCAGCGAGCGGAAGACCTTCTCGGCTATCGGCAATCCCGCGCAAACAAGGGTCTGCCTGGCGAGGATGTGAGTACGCGCCGCCGCGCGCGGTGGTACCACCGCCGCGGTCGTAGCGTCTCCCGTACCGATATCCTCTTCCAGCGCGCGCTGTAAAAGGTCAGCAATGTAGTGAGAATTCCAATCCATAAGACTCCGAAGAACTATGAATCTTTTTCGATCTGCGACAGACGATCTTGCAACTTGCGAAATTCGATGCGTTGCTCGGCGAGCGTAGCTTCTAGACCCTTAATGATTTTTTCCGGCGCGCGGCTCCGGAACGTCTCATCCCCGAGCTGTCGTTCCTTTGACGCTACGGCTCTCTGCAGACCCTCGATCTCTTTCTTCAACCGCGTTTTCTCCGCCGCCACATCCACAGTGTCGGAATATGCGATGCGTACATCGAATCGCGCCGTCGAGCGCACCGCCCCGCTTTTCACCTCGAACTGCTGGCGCGGAACAATGCGAAGTTCCGACAAAACCGCGAACCGCTCAATCGCCCCGCGGTTCGTCCGGATCGTTTCGCCCGCGCGGGGGTCACTCGTGGAGAAGTCCGCCGCTACCCGCTTCTTCGGATCGAGTTTTAACTCCGCGCGAATGTTGCGAAGAGTCGCGACCACTTCCTGGATCCCATCGACTTCCTCCAGGGCTCTTGCGTTTTTCCAATGGTCATGCGCTTCTGGAAATTGGTCCAGCGCGATCGATTGTGCCCCTCCCTTTTGCGGCAACGTATGCCAGAGTTCTTCCGTCAAAAACGGCATAAAAGGATGCAGCAGCCGCAACGCCGCCTCGAACGCCGCGAACAGATTCTTCCACGCCACGGTCGCCCACTCGCGGTCTGCGTTCTGCAGTTCCGGTTTCACCCATTCGATGTACCAGTCGCAGAAGTCGCCCCAAAAAAACTGGTACATGCCTTGAGCAGCCTCGTGGAACCGGTAATTCGCCAGCGCCTCATTCACCAATTCGACGGTTGCCGCGAGGCGGGCGAACATCCACGCATCAACCAGCGGGATGCTGCCACGATAAGCATACGGCGCCTTGGCACGCACCTCCGGCGCCGCCACCTGTTCCAATTTCGTCCCACTCGCTTCAAACTTGTCCAGATTCACGAACAAGAACCGCGCCGCGTTCCATATCTTGTTCGCAAAATTCCGCGCGCTTGCCAGCTTGTCCTCTGACAGGACGATATCCGTCCCCGGCGCAGCTATCGACGCCAGGCAGAACCGCATCGCATCCGTTCCGTACTGCTGATTCAGTCCCACCGGATCGAGTCCCGTCCCTTTGGACTTGGACATTTTCTCCCCGCTCCCCGTACGTACCAGCGAGTGCAGATAAACGGCGTGGAAGGGCACTTTTCCCGTAAAATGAATTCCCATCATGATCATCCGCGCCACCCAGAAAAAAAGGATGTCGTATCCGGTGATCAGCAAGCTCGTCGGATAATAGGTCTTGAAATCCGCGGTGTTCTCCGGCCACCCCAGGGTCGAGAAGGGCCAGAGCCCCGAACTGAACCACGTGTCCAAAACGTCGGGATCCTGCTCAAGATTCGTCGACCCGCACGTCGCGCACTTCGCCGGCGCCTCTCGCGCCACCGTGACGTGCTTGTTCTCTTTGCAATACCACGCCGGAATCCGGTGTCCCCACCAGAGTTGCCGCGACAGTGTCCAGTCGCGGATGTTCCTCAGCCAGTTCAGGTATTCTTCCCGCCGGTTGTCGGGCACCATCCGGATCGTGCCGTCTTTTCCCGGCTGATACCCTTCTACCGCCGGTATCGCCGGCTCCGCCAGCGGCTTCATCCTGCAGAACCATTGCGTCGATGCTCGCGGCTCCACAATGGTCTTGCTCCGTTCGCACAATCCGATCGCGTTTGTGTGCTCGGTAATCTTTTCGAGCAGGCCCAGCGCCTTCAAATCCTCAACAATCTTTTTCCGGGCCTCGAAGCGGTCCGTCCCCGCATAGGCCCCCGCCGCCGCGTTCATTTTGCCGTCGTCGGTCATCACGTCGATTTCCGCCAATTTGTGACGCCGCCCCACTTCGAAGTCGTTGGGATCGTGCGCGGGTGTGATCTTCACCGCGCCGGTCCCAAACTCGCGGTCCACCATTGCGTCCGCGATGATCGGAATCTCCCGGTTCATCAGCGGCAGCAGCGCTTTTTTGCCAACCAGGTGCTCGTATCGTTCGTCTTCCGGATTTACCGCCACGGCCGTGTCGCCGAGCATTGTTTCAGGCCGCGTGGTGGCCACAACGAGAAACTCGTTCGTTCCTGCCACTGGATACTTGATGAGCCACAGGTGTCCCTGCCGCTCCTCGTGCACCACTTCCAAATCGCTCAGCACCGTCAGGCACACCGGGCACCAGTTCAACAACCGGTTCTCCCGGTAAATCAGCCCTTCTTCGTAAAGCCGCACAAAGGCTTCCCGCACCACGGACGACAGTTCCGGCGACAACGTGAACTTTTCGCGGGACCAGTCGCAGCTATCCCCAATCTGCCGCATCTGCCGTTGAATCGTTCCGCCGCTCTCTTCTTTCCATTTCCAGACGCGCTTTTCAAATTCTTCGCGCCCCAGCTCCCGGTAATTGATGCCTTGCTCCGCGAGTTGCCTCACCACCACCCGTTGCGTAGAAATTCCCGCATGGTCCGTTCCCGGCAAATAGAGCGTGTTGTATCCTCGCATTCGGCGCCAGCGCGTGAGGATGTCGATCTCCGTGTGGTCCAGCATGTGCCCGATGTGCAGCGACCCCGTCACGTTCGGAGGCGGAATGACGATCGAAAACACCGGCCCGGGCGCATTCACATCCGCTTTGAACAGCCCTTCCTTTACCCAGAAGTCTGCCCAGCGCGGTTCGATCTGCTGCGGTTCGTACGCCTTTGCTATCTCACGGGCCATCTCGTGCGCATCTCCTGGAAGGAGTTCCGGCGCGACTGCACCACATGCGCCTTTTCTTGTCTAAAGTAATCTTTGACTATACGAGGGGAAAAGTGGCTGCGTCAATTCGGTCGAGTTCGGCACATTCAATTTTAATGAGTACAGAGCGTGGATGGGTTTCCGAATCTACCAGGCAGGGAATTAGGACTTCTTCGACTTCATCTCCTCTTTGACCAGCGCTTCCACGACGGGTTTCAGGATCTCTCGCGTAACCGCCTGCAGCACCTCCGGACTCATCCTGGCGAGCACTTTGGCCACCAGGTCGTCCATGCTGCTTTTGGACGCAGCCGCCTCCGCCTCTGCGGCTTCGTGTCGTGCGTAGAAGCTTTCACTAGAGGCTTGTTCCTCCGCCGTCAGCGTCGCGCCTTCGGTGACTTGCACGGCCTGCTCGCGGATGGCCTCAACAGCGGCCGCTGGCAAGTCAGCTTCCTCGATCACTTTCTGAGTCGGCTCGCTGACGGCCTCCGTGGCTTTCTCCGTTCCGTTGCCCGACGCCCGAAGAGCGGCCACCGGCACGGCAGCATCCCACGCCGAAGCAAGCCGGTTCGCCTTCTCCATCTCAGTATTCCACGGGTTTGATGGAACAGAAAACCATGACTCCTTGGGAGCTTTCTTGTCCGGCTCGACTGGCGTCGCTTCAGGTGCGCTGGCAACTACCGCTTCGGTGGAGGATTGTTCGTGGTTATCCACGCGCGCTACTTCTTCCACTGTCGCGGCATTCTCCGTCGAACTCTTCTCCAGCGAGGAGGGCGAACTCACCGCCGCCCAAGCATCGGCCGCAAGTGGGGTAGTCGAAATCGGTCCCATGAGCGCTGTTGTTTCCGGGATGCTGGCCGGGACGGAGGGTGCTTCCGTCACAAGGCTGCTTGCTGCAGGGGCCGTCTCAACGAGTTCCGGTTTTTCGTCTGCCGGTTCCCACGACACTCCCTGAGCCTTCCTTGCTAGAATCTGCTCGAAACTACCGGAACGCCAATCCTTTGCTGCGCTGGTGGATCCGGCATCGGCATAACTCCCAGACGCCTCGGGCCGCCATGGCGCAGCCGGTTTTTCTTCTTCCGTTTCTTCGTCCGTCTCCTCAAGATCCGGATCGCGCCAATCGCGCTCTGTCGCCAATTCGGGAAGCGCCGGCGGCAGAAAATCGACATCTTCTTCCTTCTCATCCGTGGGTGTTTCCAGGAGGCTTCCGAAAGCCACCGTTTGCGAACCGCTATCTATCCGCACAGGCTCCGGACGCCCCGGCACTTCATCCACAAAACTCTCCTGTGCCAATTCTGCCATGGCTGGCTCGGGTGGCCCCGTCGGGACAGGGATGCCTGCCAGCGTCGGCACGGCCAAGCCACTTGGCCGGAGGAGGTCCGAGGCCTTTAAAGCCTCCGGCTCCGGAGTTTTCGCGGCGCTGGCGTTCCCGTGAGCCGCTCCCGCGCGCAGCAAAGCGGACTTGACCATGGAAATCAAGGGATCCGGGGGAACAAATGGCTTCTTTAACACCCCATCTGCTCCGACTCGCTGCGCTTCTTGCTCATCCAGTGGATCGAACGCGCCCACCAGCAGAATCACCGGGATATGCGCTAGCGAAGGATCTGACTTTACGTACTGGCAAACTTCATACCCGTTGCGGACAGGCATGAATACGTCTGCGAGCACTAGGTCAGGGCGAATATCTGAGATCTTCCGCACCGCCGCTTCGCCGTTGCCAACGGCAACGACGTCGATGCCATGATCTTTCAGGGCGAGCCCTACCATCTTCTGGATGTTGCTGTTGTCGTCCGCAACCAGAATCTTGACCACCGAAAGTCCTCCGACCATACTTTACCCGCGTGTGCCACATGCCGAATGACCTACATCAATTGTATTGGAGCACCCGCTCGATTGCGCGTCAATCTCAACAGGGCAGGTGTGTGTCGGAAATGAATACTATGGTTTTGGCCCCTGCCAACCGCCCAAGGGAGCCAAAAGCACGCGGGGTGCGGCCCCATTCGGCCGCACCCCGTGATGTTTCTCCTGATCTTCGCCCTGCTGAAAAATCTCACCAGGGGAGGACTTTTCTCAGGCCCTTTTTCTTCTTGCTTGTCGATTCTTTCTTGCCATCCCCATTGATTCCATTTTGCGTTCCGTCTTGCGTCGTCGAGCCGTCCGCCTTGGGTGCATCGGTAGCCTGACCGGCGGCGGTTGGCGTTGCATCGGTCTTCGGCGCCGTATCGGCGGCTCCCGCTGCCGTCGTCGTACCACCCGCGGAACTCGCCGCCGCCGGCGCGTTTGGATTCGGTTGCGCCGGAGGATTTGCTTCGCTCTCCCCTGTGGTTGGAGCCACATTCTCTGCGCCGTCCGTTGTTGCGCCGCTGCCTCCTACCCTTACGGTCGCGACGATTCCCGTGCCCGCGCCACCGCCGATTTGCGGTTTCCCGCCCCCCGTCAAAACATCAATTCCCGCTTCGCTCTCCGACTCCGGAGTCATCGTTGGCTTTCCGATTGTGGCTGCCGTCCGCAACTCCTGCCCCGGGCCGGTGCGGATCAGAGCCAGCGGTTTCTTGATGAGCATTTCACGTGGCCGCGGCGCATTCTGTTCCGCCGTCATCCACGCCACGGCCTGGGGATCGGGTTGCGGCACCGGCGCTCCAAGTGTCTTCAGCCTGCTCTTCGCATTGGGAACCAAAGGCGACAGCGGATAATTGCGAACGATCCGCGCGTAATACGGAGCCGCAAGCTCCTTTTTCTCGGTGGCTTGCCATATGTTCCCGAGCATCCAAAGAGCTTGGTCGGACTTGCTGTAAAGAGGGTACCGGTTTACGATCGCTCTAAGCCTGGATTCCGCGGCCTTCTTGTCTTCCTTCAAGTAGTAGTAGTAACCGATGCGGAAGTCGCCTTCCGCCAGCAGTTCCTGCACTTCGCGCAAATGCTGTTCCGCCTTTGGAGCCAGCGGATCGTTCGGATATTTTGACAGGAACGTTTGCAACTCGTCTTCAGCCGCGCGCGCGTGCGTGCGGTCGCGGTCCGGTTTCTCCATCTGTTTGTAGTGCGTCATGGCCACCTGTAACTGCGCGTATGCCGCTTCCGGCAACATGGGGAAAAAGATGTCGAAATCCTTGTACGCCTGGACTGCCTGTGTCAGATTCGCCGTTCCGCCTTCTTTGTAAAACGAATCGGCGATTGCCAACTTGGCCTTGGCAAGATACTCGCTGTCCGGATAGGTGTTGATAAGCGTCTGCAGGTTCAGCCGGCCCACTTCATGCCGCCCGTGCTTGACGTCATCCATCGCCTTGTCATACAGAATCTTGTCGGGCTCCGCAGTGTTCTCCGCGCTGGTCGACTTATTGACCTTCTTCTTCTTATGAAAGACTTGAGCATCGCACCGGGTGGCGCTCAGCAGAAACACCGCGGTCATCACAGTTAGAGCCGACCGCTTGGCGGTCGCCAGGAAGGAAGTACGCTGCAAACTTCACCTCTCTCTCGAGTCTCGGGTTCCGCGCCACCGTCCCTAAGAGCCCGGGGGTCATCCGAACTCCGGAGTAGCTTTGGAACATTTAAGTATAGCCTGAACGAAAGGCCAGGCCGAACAACTACTTTGCCCCTCGGCCATCTCCCGCCCAAACTACCCCCTCTCTGTGATGCCAGCTCGCTAGACGAAGGGTTGCCTGCTATCTCTCACAACCTCTGATGTTTTTCAAATCACCGTAACAACCGTTTGCCGTTCTTTCAATTACAATGCCATCATCCGCATGCTAGCAGTTAGGACCCGCACCCGTTCAAAATGGAGATCAGTCTGCCTTCTTCTCTTTATCGTCGCCCCGCGCTTCCACGTAAACCAACTGGAAAATGGTTCCCTGCCCGTTGGGTTGGATTCCTACGATGTGCTGTTTTTCCTTCGTCCCCGCTTTGAACAAGAGTCCGCCTTTTTCCGGCTTATCGTCTCCGCACTCAAGCCGCTTCGAGGGTCCGGTCTGGTCCTTGGCATTTGTCTTCTGCGATGGATCCGAGCAATTCAAAACGGTCCCATATTTCGCCAGTGCTTTTTTGTAGAACTCCGCAATCTTCTCCGGCGCGTCATTCGACTCCATCTTTACCACCGCCAGCTTGAAGCCAAACGAGCTGCCCCAGATTCCCATTTGAACGGCCCCGGAGTCGTCCTTCTCGTCTTTGTGTGGTTTGGCCCCGGGATAAACTGGCAGCCCCATTTCCTTGGCGGTTGCCTGCTTGCTCACCATGACTCCCGCTCCGCTCTGATCCTGTTCCCCTTTCACGCTACCCGCCCTTGCCGAAGCCGCTGGCGCCTGGGCCGTCACGCCAATTAAGCTGCAAAACACTCCAAGAAGTGCAAGCTCGCTGAAGGCGCTGACTCCGCAGCGAGATTTAATCACGTCCCGATTCCTTGCGCTTTGTTTGCTCACAAGACCTCCCTCGACTTTAGAGATACGCGGCTTGGCCCGCCTAAGTTCCCCCCGATTCCCATCCCGCAAAGATCAAGGAATATTCCCAGCATTCCACTGGAATTAATCGTGTAGGGGCTGTAAGCTCCTGCAGTCACTTGCATCCCAGCTTGGATGGGAGATTCTCCATGAAACACACGCTCACTCTCGGGCTCCTGGTTGCGGTCGCCTTCGCGGCAGCTCCCGTTGCGCCACAAGCTGAGAAGTCACAAGTCGCTAAGATGACCCTCAAGGTCGGCGACACGGCCCCTGACTTCACCCTTCTCAGCGACCAGTGGAAAACCGTAAAGCTCAGCGACTATCGCGGCAAGAAAAATGTCTTTCTAGCCGTCTACGTCCTGGCCTTCACCGGCGGTTGAACGAAGCAACTTCAGGCGGTCCAGGCTGGAATCGCCTCCGGTAAGATAGACACCTCGGATACGGAAGTTTTCGGAGTTAGTTTGGATAATAGTCCCGCCGCCAACGCCGCGTTCGCCAAGCAGATTGGCCTTACCTTCCCGCTCCTCAGCGATATGAACCGCAAGATGCTCAAGACCTACGGCATCCTGAAAGGTTACAACGTTCAGGACGAGACCTATGAGTGGGCTCTACGCGCCAACATTATTATCGACAAGCAGGGCATCGTCCAATTTGTCGAAGAGGGCGACAGCGCCGTCGATCCCAACACGGCTCTGACGATGTGCACCACCCTGCACAAAAAGGAATCCGCCAAGTAATTCGCAAGGTGATCGTGCTGCCCGGGCGACCCGATCAAATGAATGAGCGGAAACCACGATCATCGCTGGCGGCCGGTTCGACGCGGATTCTTCAGTTCGCGACGGTAAGCTCGATCGTCGAGGACGCCGCAATTCGCATGCCGCTCATCGGCGACTGGTCTATCACCGCGCCGCGCGGCCATTGCGGCGCTGTCACATAATTGACCTTGCGGCGCATCTGCGCGACGTCCAGCCGGTGCTGCGCGTCCGTCTCGTTCAGCCCGGTCAGGTGCGGCATGACGTAGGCCGTGTCATGCGGACCTTGCGAAACCAGCACGTCCACTCGCGGCGTCGCGGCTCCCGCGCCGGGTTTGGGATTCTGAATCACCACCGTATCCACGGGCTGCTCCGCCATCGTCACGCCGGAAACTTCGCCCACCTGCAATCCTGTCCGCAGAAGTTCGATTCGTGAAGCGCGCAGCGAATTGCCTTCCAGCAGCGGAATCTGCAATTGTCGCTGCCCCAGGCTGAGCACCACATGCGCCTGCTGCGATACTTTCATCAGCAGCCCAGACGTCGGTGTCTGGCGCACCACCACGTTAATGGGCTGGTCGCTGTAGATCCGGTCCGCCACGCGCAGTACCAGTCCGCGCGATTGCAGCATCTGGCTCGCCTCGGAAACATTTTTGCCCACAAGGTTCGGCATCGTCACTTCGCGCCCGTGAATCGCAATGCGCATCGCCGTGATCGCGCTCAAAAACGCCGCCGACGCCAGAATAAACACCAGCAGCGTCATCCGTCCCAGCCATTCCAATCTCGCTCTAAGAGTCATAACCCTAAAGTCTCGAATCTCTGCCTCAATTCGTCAACCGTTTTTGCGCCAGGACGGCCACTCTGTTGTTGAAACTTCGGAAGCAGACCGGTGTCTAACGGTTCTAGGGTGTTCCGCTAAGGCAGCTGCACACCCGGCTTGGGTCACGCCCTAGTATTACTTCTGGCTCTTTCGTTGTGCGGTCCTTTCGTTGCTGCAAGAGTTCTGAAATGACTTTTCTGGACGTCCGGACATGAGACGGATACCCATTCACTTCTTCAAAGACGGCGCCGGATAATCCGGCAGCTTGTCCTTGCTCGTGTCCGCTCGCTTCACTTCCAGTTCACCGAACAGCAACGACGGGCTGATAATCGTCGTTGGCGCAGCGCCAGCCCGATTGCTCACCAACGGATCGTCGCCCACTGCGATCAAATCATTGCGGATCGCGCGAATGTCCAGTTCGTTGAACACCGCGCCTCGCACCAACTCTTCATGCCCATCCTTCGCGTACACGCGATAGAGCAACCGCGGCGCATTGCCAGGCCCGAGCGTCTCCACTCGATAGCCATATTCCTTGCCCTGCTCCTTCACCATCTGGATGACTTTTTTCTTCAACTCATCAGGAGCTTGCGCGTCGGAGCTTTTCACCAACAGCACGCCGATGCTAGGCCCGGGAAAAGATCCCGGCGCGGCGCGTCCGTGGCCATTGGAGGCGGGAAAGTCGCGAATAGGCTGTCGGCCCACCAGATAATTCGCCAGCATCCCGTTCTCGATCGTATTGACAGCCTGAGCTTTCACGCCTTCGCTGTCCACCGCGTAACTTCCCACCAGGCTCTTTCCTTGAAAATCCTTCATTGTCGGATCGTCCACCACCGTAAGAAAGTTCGGCAGCACGCGCGTCTTGTAGCTCGTCGCGAATGCTCCCGTCGTCCGGTTTGGTTTCCCAAGCTGCGGCTTTTGCCCCAGCAAGTTCTGCCCGATCAACGAAGACACGATGTCGTCCGCGGCATCCGCCGCGAACAACACCGGCCCGCGGTATTCCTCCTCGACGATCGGCGCTTGCCGCAACGCCACAACCGTTTCCAGCATCTTCTTTGCTTCGCCCATCAGCGCGGCGCGTGTCGGCAATTCTTCCGGCCGCGCCACCATGAACGCCGGGCTCCGGCTCAGCCGCATCCCGTCGGCCGCCTGTGCCGAGCCGCTCAATTGCACGCTGTACGTTGTCTTTCCGCACCGCGTGACCGTGCCTTCGGAATTCACCAGGTACTCGTTGATCGCCGAAAACCTCGCCGACGCCGTCACCGATTGCACGTCCGGATACTGCTTGTACAAACTCGTCACATCTTCAAGCGTTTTCTTCCATGCCGCTTCGTCGATTTTCAGCGACGCTGTCGGCTCGACGGCAATCATTTTCGGCGACTTCGCAAAATCATCCACGGGATTCGGGTCCGTGCTGAACTGCTTCATCGCTGCCTGTTTCTCGGCCAGTGCCTGCCCCGCGGCCTTATAAGCGTCGTCCGTTGCCAGCCAGATCTGGTGGCGCAGCGCAATCGGATCGTTGTCCAGCGGCAAAATGCTGGATTCGCCCTGGCCTCTGCCGAAATAGCTGTCTTGCATGTAATCGCCGATTCGCACCACCACTCGCAGCACGCGAACGTGAATGTGCTGGTTTTCGCGCAATGCCCCATAAGCGGCCTCAGCACCGATGTCCTCAACTTCGTTCACGCGGTACTCGATGTAATACGGCGCCTGCACCTGATCCATTTTGAGCTGCGCCTTGGACCGGTCCAATTCCATCAACAGCGCCTCGAGCAACCCGTCGCCCTTCGCCGCCGCGTGTGCTGCGACCATGGCGGCGTCTGGCACCGGTTTTGATCCCTCGGATGCTGCCTGGCTTGCCGTGGCATTCAGCGCCAGCAAAGCCGCCATCGCCATCCTTGTCAATTGTGTGTAGGAAAGCAAAGCGCTCGAGCGGCGTAAAATTTTCATGGCTTCACCTCCGCTTTCGCTTGCGCCTCTTTGGAAGCGCCAGCATCTTCAAATCCCGGTGGCGGCAGCAGCGGCGGACGTTCGTGTTCGTGTGCGCGCTTCTGCACCTCCATTTCGGAAAAGAGCATCGACGGAGCCACGGCCGCCACCGGCACCTGCCCGCTCTCCGCCCCGCACACCCCGTTGAATACGCGCGGCTGATCTCCGGTTGTCAGAATCCGCGTCAACGCTGCGAGTGGCGTACCCACTATGTCCACCCCGCGCACCAATTCGTCGGGACGCCCGTCGGCGTATACTTTGTACACAAGCACCGGCAGCACTTGGAACGCCTGCGGCAACGCCCGCGTCGTCAGCGTAAACCCTCCCTGAATATCGTCGAAGTACAGGCCGTAAGGCTTACCCTGCTTCTTCACTTCATCAATCAGCTTCTGCCGCATTTCCGCTTCCGGCACCGTTTGGGTCGAAGTGACGATCAAGTTTCCTTGGCGCCCCGTGGGCATCCGCCCGGGCTGGTTTCGCCCATGTCCATTCGATTGGCCGAAGTCTTTGATGGGCATCCGCGACATCAGAAAATTCTTCAGCACCCCGTCCTTAATTACTTCCACTCGCTGCGACGGCTCGCCTTCATCGTCAAAGTCATACGCGCCCGCCAGCTTCACCCCCGCCATCTCGTGCGTTGTCGGGTCGTCCATTACGCTCAGGAATTTCGGCAGCACTTCCTGCCCGATCTTCTTCGTGAAGGTCTGTCCTTCCTCCTCATCGCGCTGTCGGTGGCCTTCCAGTCTGTGCCCCAGCACTTCATGGAAAAAAACCGCCGCCGCGCGTCCGCTCAATACCGCCGGGCCATCATACGGCTCCGCCATCGGCGCCTTGCGCAGCGCGCTCAAGTCCGCGGCCATTTTTTCGATCTTGCCCGTCAGTTCCGTTTCGCTCGGCAAACCGCTCGCCGTGGGAGCCTGAAACGTTTCTACTCGCAGCAAGTCCATGCCGTCCTCGGCGCGCGTCTGCGCTTCCATGATCAGGCGAGTAGAAGTGCTGGGCGAAACGATCGCGCTTCCCTCGCTGGAAACCATCCTCGAATTCGAACGCTGCACTTGAATCAAGACCGTCGCGAAGTACACCTCCGGGTATTTCCGGAACGCGCCCGAGAGTCTCTTGATCTCGCCTTCCCAGGCCGCGCGGTCGAACGGCGCAGCCGGCTCCGCTTCCCCGATGTGCCTCTGCGGCTTCTCCTTCGAGAAATCCGGCGACTTGTCTTCTTCTTCGGCGCGAACCGCCGTGTTCGTGCGCACGCTCAGCAGCGAAGGCACGGCGCGCTTGTACTCGCGATCCGTCAGTTCCCACAGCACCCGCGCAATCGCGTCCGGGTCGTTTCCGAGCGGCAGACTGCCGGAATTCACTCCGCTGGGTCGGCTCTGTCCGTGGGTGTTGTCCAGCTCCGGTGTGCCTACGCGCATATTCACATCCGCGAATCGCCTTTGTGCAACGGTGTCGGTCAGCAGACTGCCGTAGGCCCCCACCAGCACGACAAAATCCTGGTCGTAAACCGTATAACTCAGGTAGTAAGGCGGCTGTTCAGACTTGCCAAGCTCCGCCGTCGCTCGCTTGATCTCATCTTGCATGGCTTTCAGGACGGGATCGTTCGCGGCGCCAACTGGCGCTGCCGTCGGGACGGATTTGTCGCCCGCAGCCCGCGCATAGGGCACTCCTAGAAGCTGCGCGAAGAGCATCCAGCAGGCCGTAGCGCGCAAGACTTCCCTTCCGCGGAAAAAAACATTTCCGCGTATTGCTGAAGATTTAGAGATGTTCATGTAAGGTGAGCTCCCGTTACCACGGTCAGTCAATGAGTGCTTAATTTCATGTGCTAAGGGCAGATTTTGAGTATGCCCTAGTGGTCTGCGCCACGCAATCAGGTGTCGCCAAAGCGTTCACTGCTCTTCAATCGCGCGCCGTTCGCAAAATCGTTTGCCTTGACCGGCCCGCGCCCCTCCAGTTGGACGAGTCCAACGCACAAAACGGTTGCGTCGCCGCACCCCACGAATAATTCATTCTTTTCGCCGAACAAAGTTCCGGGCGCACCGCCGCCCGCGCCGCTCGGCAAGCCAGCGTCCCTTTCTTTAGACACCGGCTCACCCCAGACGTGGCAAGTCTGCCCGCGAAACGTAGTGTAAGCCCCCGGCCACGGCGCGAAGCCGCGCATACGGTTGTAGATCTCCATCGCTGGCCGCCTCCAATCGATACGCCCGTCTTCTTTTTTCAGCATCGGCGCGTAGCTGGCTTCCGCGTGGTCCTGAGCTTTCGGAGCAATTGTTCCAGCGGCCAGACCGCGCAAGGTCTCTGCCATGAGTGGTGCGCCGGACTCCGCCATGCGCGCGGCAAGTTCGGGTGCCGTTTCTCTTGCGCCGATTTCGATCTCGCGCTGCAACAGCATCTCCCCAGTGTCCATGCCCGCATCGATTCGCATCGTCGTCACGCCAGTTCGCGTCCCGCCATTCACGATGGCCCAATTAATCGGCGCCGCACCTCGGTACTTGGGGAGCAGGGAAGCATGCAAATTGATCCATCCCAGTTTCGGAATCGGCAGCAATCTTGCCGGGATAATTTGGCCGTACGCGATGATCACCACGCAGTCGGGAGCCAACTTCCGCAGCAGTTCCTCGTTTTCCGGCGCCCGAATTTTTTCCGGCTGATGCACCGGAAGATTCGCAGCCAGCGCCGCTTCCTTCATCGGAGAAAAAGAAACTTCCTGCCCACGCCCACGAGGCCGGTCCGGCTGCGTAATCACGCCAACGATTTCAAAGTCAGTTTGTGCGAGGAGACGTTTGAGCGTGGGAACCGCGAAGGAGGGCGTCCCGCAGAAAACGATTCGCATGCGCTCCGGCACTTACCACTCGCCCTGTTTCCTGAGCTTCTTGATTTTCCGTTTGATCAGGTCGCGCTTCAGCATGCTGAGGTGCTGCAAAAAAAGGATTCCGTTGAGGTGATCAATCTCATGGCAGAACGCCCGCGCCAGCAGGTTTTCCCCGCGAATTTCAAACGTCTCGCCCTTCGCGTTCTGCGCCTTGATGGTCACAAACTGCGGCCGTAGCACGTACCCTCGAAAACCCGGTATCGAGAGGCAGCCTTCTTCTTCCCGAACTTCGCCTTCCGCGTGAACGACCTCGGGGTTCGCTAGCACGATCTTGGCTTCCGGATTCTTTCCCCCGGTTACATCGACCACCGCGATTCGCAGGCTCAATCCGATTTGTGGCGCCGCCAGTCCCACGCCCTGCGCTGCGTACATCGAGGCGAACATATCCTCCGTTAGTTGCTCCAGCTCAGCGTCGAATTTCTTAATGGGCGCGCCCGGCTTCTCCAGGACGGCATCGCCGTACTTGACGATCGGATAGATCTTGCGTGCCGCAGACGGCGCTTGCGGCGTCTCGGTGGCCGCCGGGGCAGGTGCGTCAGAACTCGTCGATTTGTCGCGCATAGTTGTCGAAGTTCCGTCGCATCTCAGCGAGCGAGTCTCCTCCAAATTTTTGCAGAAAAGCATCCGCCAGCACAAGGGCAACCATAGCTTCACCGGCCACCGCGCCCGCGGGTACCACGCACCAGTCGGACCGCTCATAGGCGGCCTTCACCGGCTCTTTGGTCACCATGTCCGCAGTGTGTAGCGATTGGCGCAAAGTCGAAATGGGCTTCAAGTATCCTCGCAAGACCACGTCTTCGCCGTTCGTGATTCCGCCTTCCAGTCCTCCGGCGCGGTTCGTCGAGCGCCGGAACCGTCGCACCGATTTTTCGTAGAAAATCTCATCCTGCACTTCGCTTCCGAAGGAGCCGGCCCCTGCCACGCCTCCGCCGATCTCCACCGCCTTCACCGCTTGCACGCTCATCAGTGCCTGCGCCAGCCGTCCATCTAGTTTCTCGTCCCATTGCGCATGGCTGCCCAACCCCACGGGAACATTGTGCGCCACAATTTCAAAGATCCCGCCCACGGTGTCGCCCGCTTTCAGTACCGCGTCAACCTCCGCTTTCATTTTTTCCTGTACGGCAGCGTCGATACACCGCAAAGGAGAATCCAGCTCCGCGCTCACCGCCTGAATTTTCTTCCACGTGGCGGGTTTTTCCAGGCGCACGTGTCCCACCTGAATCGTATGACTTGCGATTTCTGTGTCGAATTCCCGCAAAAGCAGTTTTGCAAAGGCACCCGCCGCCACCCGTGCCGCGGTTTCGCGCGCCGAAGCTCGCTCCAGAATATAGCGCGCATCGTGGTAGTTGAATTTCTGCGATCCCGCAAGATCGGCGTGGCCGGGGCGCGGCGCGACGAGTTTTCGCGCGCTTGGATCGTCTTGCGCCGCTTCCACCGGCAGGATTTTTTCCCAGTTGGCCCAATCGCGATTCTCGATTCGCAGCGCAATCGGTGCACCGATCGTCTTCCCGTGGCGCACTCCGGCGAAAATCTCCGCAGTGTCCTTTTCGATCTTCTGCCGGCCGCCGCGTCCATAGCCAAGCTGCCGGCGGCGCAGCTCGTGATTGATATACTTCACATCAATGGGCAATTGCGCGGGCAACCCAGAGATAAACGCCAGCAGCGCCTGTCCATGCGATTCACCCGCTGTGTAAAAACGGAGCAT
>WNGC01010492.1_pt1 | contig 15926 bp, 14 predicted proteins | sample 5400051 | NCBI WGS metagenome assembly WNGC01 (sample SAMN13153368, study PRJNA577476) | soil metagenome | isolation source: 20 cm soil or saprolite under grassland replicate 2 | place: USA:California | collected 2016-06-15
GAGCCCGAGCCGCGGCAGGATCCGCTCGAAGAAGCCCGCGATCTCCTGCCGCGGTATCACGAATCCTTCCTGCGGCATGGGGGAGATGGACGAGAGCCCCTCCCAGAAGAGGTAGGAGTATGTCCTCTGGTCCGTGGCGTCGGTGAGGGTTCCGGACGGCTGCGCCCACACATCCCAACCGTCGTGGTAGGGCGGAATGGATGCCTTGATGGCGTAGAGTGGCTTGGCCTCCACGTGCAAGCGCTGCGGCGCGGTCGGATAGACGTAAATGATCGGCTCGACCAATGAGACAGGAAGGAAGTCGTTGTTGGTGAAACGCATCACGCGACCGAACGGATCGCGCCACAAGACGATCGGTCGCGCCGCCACGAATTGCTCGTACGAATGTTTGGGTGGTTGCAGGCCGCTGGCCTGCTCCTGGTTATTCCCAGCGAACTGCTTCGCTCGCTCCTCCGCGTGCGCGAAATCGGCGGAGTAGTCCTGGTAGAATTCCTTGAGCAGCGCGTGATTGGGGTCCTTGAGCTCGTAAACGGGGTCGCCGCGTTGCGTGTGTCCGACGACCGTCGCATCGCGATCGAGTCGAACGGCGGTGTCGGGAACAAAGGCATCGTAGCGAACTTCGAGTTTCCCGAACTCGTCGCTCTGCTTCCACGAATACGCGCTCCTATTCGGCTCGCGGGGCGGGTTGCTCCAGACGATCTCTTTCTCGGTGAAGTAGGGCACGTATTCGAAGGTCAGGCAGCTTCCATCCGGACGGGTCACGTAGAACAGCTGTCCGTCGAAGCGAACCGCGTGAAATACCGCGTGACGAAACGCGATCTTGAGCGAATCGCCCTTGCAGCGGCGAGACACCAGGCGGAAGGTCTCAGAATCGTGCAGTATCGTGTCGGCAGCAAGGAACGCCGGTACTGCGAACTGCGAATCGGAGACGAGCGAGGGCCCCTCAGCGGAGAATGCACCCGGCCACAGCCCGGACCAGCCGACGTCCGAGTTCCGAGCGAGGAAAACAAGCTTGCCGGCGACTCTTACCAACCTGAGATACATCGGGTCGTCACAGCCCTCGCCCTTGCACGGCTCGTCCGTGCGGAAGCGAGCCGACACCAGATCGGCGCCCCGATAAGGGCCTGCGATCAAGGTCCCGATTTTGTAGCCCGGTCCAATGCTATCGAACCGTCGTTCGGGCAACGCGACGCCGAGGACGCCAAACACTTTCGTTGGAGCTGTGTATTGCACGCCCGACAGCCGGGTGGCTTCCGGAGTTTGCCACCCTGCGTCGACGGTGTCGACGGTCGTGGACGTCGCGGGAGCGGGGGCGGGGGCGGGAGAGACGGCGGGGGGCTCATCGGGAGCTGCCCGGGGCGCGTCCCGCTTGCAGGCAGGAACGCTCAGCGCGACCAATAGTCCCAGGGGCAGCCAGCGCGTGCGCATCAAGAACGAGCCCTTCCCGTCCGGCAATCCGGTCTCACCGGACATTGCTCGCATTTTGGCCGCCGCGCCACACAGATCAGCGCCCCCAGCTCCATGATGGCCTGATTGAACTTCCAGGCGCGTTTGCCGTCTTTCGGTACCAGCGCTCGTGCCAGCTCCCAGACCTTCGTTGCACGTTGCACGTTGCCCGTTGCACGATCGAAGAACACGCGCCGGAGTACGCGATTGACGTTCGTGTCGACGGCCGGAACGGGTTTTTCGTAGGCGAACGACGCAACTGCCCCTGCCGTGTACGGTCCGATCCCCGGAAGCTTGATGAGCTCGTCGGGATGGTCGGGCAGCATGCCACCGAGGTCCTTACTGACCACGCGCGCAAGCGCGTGGAGATTGGATGCTCGCGCGTAGTATCCCAGCCCATCCCAGGCTTCCCGTACGGCTCGAGGGCGCGCGCGGGCCAGCGCACCGAGATCCGGAAACTGCTCGATGAACCGCGGATAGTACTCCGCCACGCGACTCACTTGCGTCTGCTGCAGCATGAACTCTGACACGAGCACGCGATAGGGATCGCGCGTGCGGCGCCAGGGCAAGTCGCGCGCGGCGCGGGCCCACCACGCAAGCAGCTTGCGGCGGAACCTCACCCCCTGTTCCCCGGCTCTTCCCTTGCGTTTACGCCCCATCGCTCCCCAAGATACTGCACATGGCAAACGGGGCGGAGCTCACGCTTGACCCGCTACGACTGGTCGCGCGCTCGAGCCTCCGCTCGCTCGACCACGTGGGACGCTTCAGCTTCCTCGTGGCCGACCTGTTCCGCGGGCTCGCCGAGTGGCGCATCTGGGTCCCCCGCACGCTCGAACAGGCCGTCGCGGTGGGGTACGGCTCCCTCTTCATCGTGCTGCTTGTCGCGGGGTTCGCGGGCGCCGTCACGAGCCTCCAGACGGGCTACCAGTTCACCGGCACGCTGCCGCTCTACTACGCCGGCGCCGTCATCTCCGAATCGATGATCCTCGAGCTGGGCCCGGTGCTCACCGCGCTGATCCTCGCGGGCCGCATCGGCGCGCGCTACGCCGCCGAGCTGGGCACCATGCGGGTCACCGAGCAGATCGATGCGCTGGAAAGCCTGGGCCGCTCCCCCGTGTCGCACCTGCTGCTGCCGCGCGTGATCGCGGGGCTGCTGGTCGTGCCGGCGCTCACGATGTTTGCCAACGCCACGGGCATCGTGGTGGGTTACATGGTGGCGAAGGGCTCGCTCGGCCTCACCTACGGAGACTTCGAGTATGGGGCGCGCTACTTCTTCCGCCCCCTCGACCTGTGGTACTCGCTCATCAAGAGTTACTGCTTCGCGTCCGCGGTGACGCTCATTCCCTGTTACATCGGGTTCAACACGCAGCAGGGCGCCGAGGGCGTGGGCCGGGCCACCACCACGGCGGTGGTGTCGGCCTCGGTCGCGATCCTGCTACTCGATGCGCTCACGACACGGCTGCTCCTGGTCGCGAAATGATCGAGCTCATCAACGTCTCCAAGCGCTTCGTGGACAACGTGGTGCTGGACGGCGTGTCGCTCACGGTGCAGGAGGGCGAGACCGTCGCGCTGCTCGGCCCCTCGGGCGTGGGCAAGAGCGTCACCCTGAAGACCATCAACGGCCTGCTGCGCCCCGACACGGGCGACGTGATCGTGGACGGGCTGCACGTGCCCAAGCTCAAGCGCAAGGAGCTTTCAGAGCTGCGTGCGAAAATCGGCTACGTATTCCAGTACGGCGCGCTGTTCGACTCCATGACCGTGGCAGAGAACATCCGCCTAGGGATCACGGATGAGACGTGCTACAACGACGAGACGTTTTGCGACAACCGCGTGCAAGAATGCCTGCGGCTCGTGAACCTGCAGCTCGACGTGGCCGGCAAGTATCCGGCCGAGCTGTCGGGCGGGATGAAAAAGCGCGTGGGGATCGCGCGCGCCATCGCGGGGAAGCCCAAGTATCTGCTGTACGACGAGCCGACGTCGGGACTCGACCCCGTGAACGCCGACGTGATCGACGGCCTGATCGAGCGACTGCGCGACGAGCTGGGCGTAACGAGCGTGGTGGTATCGCACGACGTGCGCGGCTCGTTCCGCGTGGCGGACCGGGTGGCCCTGTTGTGGCAGGCGAAGATCCGCGCCGTGGGCCGGCCGGAGGAGATCCTCGCGTCCAAGGATCCGGCGGTGCAGCAGTTCCTGGAGCGTGATCTCGAGATGTCACTGATCCAAGCCGAATCTCAGGAAGGTCGGGAGCCGCGTGGACGTAACGTATAAGCGGGAAGTCACGGTCGGCCTGCTGGTGGTGGTGGGGTTCGTGGTGTTCACGGGCTTCATGTTCTGGCTCACCGGCCGCTCGCTCGTGTCCAAGACGGTCCCGGTGAGCGTCGTCTTCAAGAACGTGAGCGGCCTGAAAGAAGGCGACCCGGTGCGCGTCTCGGGTGTGAAAAAGGGGCGGGTGGGTCCGGTGCGGCTGCAGCGGGTGGGGCACGTGGGGGTGACGCTGCAGCTCGATCCCGAAGTGCGGCCCCACAAAGACGCGCGTGCCACGGTCGCCTCGGCCGACTTTCTCGGCGCCAAGTACGTGGACTACGACCCCGGGGTGAGCGACACACTATTGCCCAGGGGCGAGCCGATTCAGGGTCTGACCGAGGAGCAGTTCGCCGACGTGGCGCAGGGGGCCGCGAAGAGCGCGCAGGAGCTGATCGCCAACGTGAACAAGGGCCTGAACCCGGGCCAGCTGGCGAGCGACATCCACGCCACACTGATCGCCACGCAGCGCGGGATGGATGCGCTCACCAAGGCGACCAACGGTCCGGTGATCCAGCAGACCCAGGCGACGCTCGCGGCGCTCGAGCGCGTGATGGCGCGGCTCGATACGCTGCTCGGCAACGCTAACGTCGCGAACAGCGGCAAGCGGCTCGACACACTGAGCACGAATCTCACCCAGTTGACCCGCAGCCTGTCGGACGCGACCGGGTCGCTCAAGGGGTTGCTCGACAAGATGGACAAGGGAGAGGGGACGCTCGGCAAGATGGCGACGGATACCCTCCTCTACAAGAATCTGAACTCTACCCTCAAGTCCCTAAGTGAGCTCCTCACGGATCTGAAAGAACGGCCTGGGAGATATTTGACGGTGAAAGTCTTCTGAGGTGCGCGGTACGCGGTGCGCGGTTTCCTCCGATGCCCGACTGGCGACGTCGGAGGGTGGGTGATCACCGGGGGCAACCGCGCACTGCGCACCGCGCACACCGCGCACTGCGCACCGCGCACCATTTTTACCAGATGGTCGCCCTTAGACTATCCGCCCTCACCATCGCGTCGCCAGTCTTGCATCCGAAAGCCTGTTTGAATTCGGCCAGGTTCGACAGCGGCCCCATCCCACGCCAATTGGCCGGGGCGTGGGGATCTACGACGACCTGATTGCGCAGGTACTGGTCGGTCGCCTTCGCACGCCAGATCTGGGCCCACGCGAGGAAAAACCGCTGCTCCGGGGTGAAGCCGTCGATGGCGGGCGGGCGGGGCTTGCCCGATAGCGACTGCTGGAACGCGGCATAGGCGACTTTCAGGCCGCCCAGGTCGGCGATGTTCTCGCCGAGGGTGAGGCGGCCGTGTCGTCCGCGGTCCACCAGTCGCGCAGGTTGCCCTGGGCGTCGAACTGGCGGCCCTGATCGTCGAAGCCGTGGGTCATCTCGTGACCGATCACGGCGCCCATGCCGCCGTAATTCACCGCGTCGTCGGCCGCCGGATCGAAGAACGGCGCCTGCAGGATTCCCGCGGGGAAGGTGATGTCGTTGAACGACGCGCTGTACGACGCGTTCACCGTCGGGGCGGTCATGCGCCACTCGGTCTTGTCGAGCGGCTTGTCGATACGCGCCAGGTCGCGCGCGTTCGCGAACGTCTGGGCGCGGACCACGTTGCCAGCGAAGTCACCGCGCTCGATCGAGAGCTTGGAGTAATCACGCCACTTGTCGGGATAGCCGATTTTTCTGCCGAAGGCGCGCAGCTTGCCGACGGCCTGGGCGCGGGTCGAGTCGCCCATCCATTCGAGCGTGTGCAGCCGGGCGTCCAGGGCGGCGACCAGGTGATCGACCATGTCGCGCGCCCGGCGGCGCGCGGCGGGCGTGAACGTCTCCCTGACGTAGGCCGCGCCGAGTGCGTCGCCCAGCATGAAGTTCGCGGCCTGGACGCAGCGCTTCCAGCGGGGCTGCTGCTCTTTCACGCCGCTGAGCGCCTGCTGGTATCGAAAGCTCGCGTCCACGAACGGGCTCGACAGATACGGCGCGAGGTGCCGGGCAAAGTGCCAGCGCAGGTAGGCGCGCCAGTCGGCGAGCGAGGCGGCGGTGATCAAGCTGTCGGCCGCCTTGAAGAAGCGCGGCTGGCCGATGTTGATGACACCGGTGGCGGGTGCGCCCGCGTCACGCAAGAAGGCCGGCCAGGCGAGGGTCGGGGTAAGCGAGTCGGCCGCGGCGAGCGCCAGCTTGTGGTAGTTGGCGTTGGGGTCGCGCCGCTCGACGCGTGTGAGCGACGCCTGGGCGAGCGCCGTCTCGAGCGCGAGGATGCGTTGGGCTTCGGAATCGGCCACGGCGGGTGCGTCGCCCAAGAGACCGAGCGTGCGGGAGACGTACTCCAGGTATGCGGTGCGCAGGGTGCGGGCGGTGGAGTCGTCGCGCACGTAGTAGTCGCGGTCGGGCAGGCCGAGCCCGCCTTGCGACGCGGCCGCGATCACCATCGTACTGTTCTTGAAGTCGGGCGTGCCGCCGAAGTTGAACAGCGGGTCCCAGCCGTGGTGGTGGCCGCGGGCCAGGGCGCGCGTCAAGTCTTCGCGCGACGCGATGGCATCGAGACGGGTCAGCTCGTTTTTCAGGGGATCGGCGCCGGCGCGCTCGATGGCGGTCGAGTCCATGCAGGACGCGTAAAACGCGCCCAGCTTCTGGTCGGCCGTCTTGGGGGTCGCGGGAGCAGTGGCGGCGACCCGGTCGACGATGCGGTGCAGCGTCTGGTTGTTGCGCTCGACCAGCTCGGTGAAGCTGCCGTAGCTCGGGTACTCGGGTGGGAGCGCGGCGCGGGTCAGCCAGCCGCCGTTGGCGAACCGATAGAAGTCCTGGCAGGGGGCGCACGTTGTGTCGAGGTTGGCGGGGTCGAGGCCATGGTGGCTTTGGGCGGCGAGCGGGGCGGCAAAGCAAAGGGCGACGAGGGTGAAGACGCAGCGACGGCGGCGCATCAGATCTCCGGGGAAGGATGGGGATGCAGAAGCTACGCGCGCGGACGGAGGGACGTTGGAGTGCACCGGTGCGTCGGGAGCGGGCTGCGGGTCTCCCTCCGCGACAAAACAACACAGTCGCTTCGGGAGACCCGCAGCCTGCTCCTGTCTGGCATCACCCGCGACAAAACAACACAGTCGCTACGGGAGACCCGCGGCCCGCTCCCATCTCACCGCTTGCGCTCGACGAAGGCTAGGCTTAGTCCGCTTCCTGCGAGAAACAGTCCCTCGTGCAGCCCTGTCATGAAATGGGCTGTCGCGCCCCGGCGCGCGTGTGAGCTGATCAGGGCGCCGAGCAGCGCGATCCCGATCACCCCGCCGACCTGGCGGCTGGCGTTGAGTACGGCCGAGCCGATGCCGGCGCGCTCTTTGGGGGTGTGGTCGATCGCGGCGTGTGTCATGGCGGGCATGGCGAGCGAGGCGCCGACGCCCATCGCGAGCATGGGTCCTACCGCGCTTGCGAGCGGCGCGGTTGCGCTCACCAGCGCCAGCCCCAAGAGCCCTAAGCCTCCGATCGCGAGTCCCAGCGCCATCGGCAGCCGGGCGCCGCGGCGCGCGGTGATCTGACCGGACACGAGATTCATCAGGCTGATCACCGCCGTCTGCGGCAGCAGGGCGAGCCCGGCAGCGAGCGGGGAGCGATGCTGCACCTGCTGGAAGAAGAGGCTCATGAGAAACAGCTCGCCGTAGAAGCCGAAACTGAGAATGGCGCCCACCGCGTTGGCCGCCGAGAAGGTGGCGTCGCGGAACAGCGCCGGCGGCAGCATGGGATGCTCGGCGCTGCGCTCGCCCAGGTAGAACAAGACGCCGGTGACAATCGCGACGAAGAGCGCGAGAATCACCGGGACCGAGCTCCAGCCCCACACGCCGCCCTGAATCAGGCCGAACGTGAGGCCGCCCAGCGCCACTATGCCGAGCAGCTGGGCCGTGAGGTCGAGCTCGCCGTCCTCGTGTCGCGGCACGGGCGGCACGTGGCGCAGCGTGAGCAGAACTCCCAGCACACCGAACGGCAAATTCACGAGAAACACGCTGCGCCAGGTCCAGGCGTGCGTCAGGATGCCGCCCACCACGGGCCCGGCGGCGACGGCGAGGCCCGTGGCGGCGGCCCAGATGCCGATCGCCTGGGCGCGCTCGGACGGGTCGTGATAGGCGTGCCGTAACAGCGCCAGTGACGCCGGGACTTGTACCGCGGCCCCAACGCCCTGGAGCGCGCGGAACGCGACCAGCGTGCCCAGGTTCGGCGCGATGCCGCACAGCAGCGAGGCGAGCGTGAACAGGGCGAGCCCGGCGACGAACGTGCCCCGGTTGCCGAGGCGATCTCCCAGGGCGCCGGCGGTGAGCAGCAGGCTCGCGAACATGAGGGCGTAGCCGTCCACCACCCACTGCATGCCGGCGATGCCGGTGCCGAGGCTGCGCGCCATGTCGGGCAGGGCGACGTTGACGACGGTCGAGTCGAGCACGGCCATGAAGTAGCCGATGCACACGGCGACGAGGACGAGCGAATGACGTATGCGCATGGCGGGGGGGTGGAGGCAAGAAACGTGCGCGGTGCGCGGTTGCTTACGGTTCGGGCCTACGTTCCGAGAGAGGGTGCGCAGTGCGCGGTGCGCGGTAGCGGCCGATGCAAGAAAGGGCCTCGTATAGCATGAAATGGGTACGGCGCGGGGCCGGAATGGGAGCATAATGGCGACATGCGCAGCTATCAGACGCTGGTCGCGTGGAAGCGGGCCCACGAGGCGCTGCTCCTCGCGCTTCGTGCGACCGATGCCGCCTATCACCCTCGTGCGAAGAACCTGTTCGACCAACTCCGGCGAGCGACGATCTCGATCGAAGCGAACATCGTGGAGGGCTATGCCCTGAACACACCGGGCCTGTGCCGACGGCACCTGCGGATCGCCTTCGGATCTGCCGCGGAGGCCGAGACCCTTGGGCGGGCTGCGGCGGAGCTGGGGTATCTGGACGAAAGCACCGTGAAGCCCCTCCTGAAGGCGTTCGACGCGACGTTGGGTGCACTGCATGGGCTGTTGCGCTCGCCACCGGTCACCGGAACGTAGGCCCGAACCGCAAGCAACCGCGCACTGCGTACCGCGCACTCCGTTCGCAACCGCGTACCGCGCACCGCGCACCGCGCCGTCTATATTCTCCCCATGCTGTCCGTAACGTTTCTCGGCACCTCCGCCGCTCGCCCCACCGTGGAGCGCAACGTCTCCGCGATGTCGCTCGTGCGCGAGGGCGAGACGCTCTTGTTCGAGTGCGGCGAGGGCACGCAGCGCCAGATGATGCGCTACGGGGTGAGCTTCGCTTTGTCCGAGATCTTCTTCACGCATTTTCACGCGGACCATTTTCTCGGAGTGATCGGGCTCCTCCGCACGCTTGGGCTACAGGCCCGGACGGAGCCCATACTGTTGTATGGTCCGAAAGGCGCGAAGAAGGTGCTCGCTCAGGCGATCCAACTTGGCGTGGAGCGAGTCCCCTTCGAGGTCGAGGTGCGAGAAGTGAAGGGCGGCGACGTTATCGTGCAACGTGCAACGAGCAACGTGCAACGTGACGCGTACGACATTCACGTGTTCACCACCGAGCACGGGGGCGGGTCGGTCGGCTACGCGCTGCGCGAGCACGAGCGCTCCGGGCGGTTCGATCCCGAGAAAGCGCGCGCGGCCGGCGTTCCGGAGGGGCCGCTGTGGGGGAAGCTGCAGAAGGGCGAGGCGGTGGAGCTGGCGGACGGGCGGAAGGTGAGTGCAGAGGGCATCGTCGGCCCGAAGCGTCCCGGGCGGGTGGTCGTGTTTACGGGTGACACGCGGCCCTGCGCTGCCGTGATCGATGCGGCGCAGGGTGCAGATCTATTGATTCACGAGGCGACGTTTGGCGAGGAGGAGAAGGAGCGCGCCAAGGAGACGGGGCATTCGACGGCGCGCGAGGCGGCGCAGGTGGCGCTGGCGGCCAAGGCTCGGCGCCTAGTGCTCAGCCATGTCTCGGCGCGGTACTCGATCAGCGCGGATGAGCTGGTCAAAGAGGCTCGTGAGGTCTTCAAAGAGACGATCGTAGCCAAAGACGGGATGACCATCGAGGTACCGTTCGCAGATTGAGCGGCGGGCCGACGGGGTCTCCCTCCGCGACAAAACAACACAGTCGCTTCGGGAGACCCCGTCAGCCCGCCGCTATCGCGTCAACGCTTTTCTCAGATTCTGCAGTAGGCCATCGAACATCCTATGCGCACTACGTCGACGATAGAAGTGCCCCAGCAGCCAGGCGCGCAGCCCCGACGGGGCCCAGACATGCTTCATGGTGATGCGGGTGGCGCCGCCCTGGAACTCGAGCTTGAAGAAGGTCTTGGCGCCGCGGCGGTGGATGATCTCGACCCAGGCGTAGGTGGTGGGCGGGACGAACTCGATCACTTCGATGACGGCGTCGGCTTTGCGGCCGCCGCGCTCGAAGTGGATGCGGTGGCGGTCGCCCTTGCCCTTCCTGCTCGGCCCCGGCACGGCGGCCGTGCAGTTGGGGAGCCACTCGGGCATGCGGCTCGCGTCGGAGAGGAGCTCGAACACCTCTTCGATGGGGACGCCGACGAGGCCGGAGTAGGTGAGGGAGATGGGGCGCATGGGGTACAATCTAGGTGCGCGGTTGCCTCCGCCTAGGTGCGCGGTGCGCTGTGCGCGGTTGCCTCCGCGCCACAGGGGCGTCGTCGGAGGTTTGCCAGCCACCGGACGCAACCGCGTACCGCGAACGGCGTACCCCAGATCGTTGGCCAGCAGGGGCACAGTTGCTAGGTTTGAGGGGTTGCTCGTCGGGGGCGCCGATTCTAAGTTCCGCTCCCGCGCGGGGCTGTAGCTCAGCTGGGAGAGCGCCTGGATCGCACCCAGGAGGTCAGGGGTTCGAGCCCCCTCTGCGCGGTTCGCCGTGCGCGGTTGCTCCCGGTGGCAGGCGACGCTGCGGTGACGCGGGTTAATCGTCGGCGGCAACCGCGCACCGCGCACGTTTTTCGGGTTTCCAGAGCCCGAATCGGCCGCCGGTGATAGTTCTGGTTCCGATGCCCCTTGGTGTAACTGGCAACACGCCTGACTCTGGATCAGGAGAGTCCTGGTTCGAGCCCAGGAGGGGCAACTCGAAGCGCGATGCGCAGACAACGCGTGTCGCGCTTCGCCCGTTTTAGATCGAAAGTCAGCGCTGCGCGGTCTGGAACAGCTGCAGGTAGCGCTCGTAGCCCTCCGCTTGCAGCCGCTCGACCGGAATGAAGCGCAGCGCGGCCGAGTTGATGCAGTAGCGCAGGCCCGTCGGTGCGGGACCGTCGTCGAACAGGTGGCCCAGGTGGGAATCGGCGTGCGCCGACCGGACTTCGGTCCGCACCATGAAGATGGAGCGATCGGTTTTCTCGGTGACGTTCGCCGCGTCGAGCGGACGCGTGAAGCTCGGCCACCCGGTGCCGGACTCGAACTTGTCGAGCGAGCTGAACAGCGGCTCTCCGGACACCACGTCCACGTAGATGCCCGCTCGGTGGTTGTCCCAGTACTCGTTGTGGAACGGCGGCTCCGTCGCCTCGTGCTGGGTCACCTGGTACTGTAACTGGGTCAGCGACCGCCGCAGCTCGGCGTCGCTCGGCCTGGTGTCGTGCATGCTCGTGCGTACCTCCGTCGACGGGGCTTCGGCACCCCATATTTCCCGCAAGCGCCGGTCGCGGCCGCACGCCACCCGATACATACCGTACCTCACCGGATTCTTGCGATAGTAGTGCTGGTGATAGTCTTCCGCCGGGTAGAATTCCGTCGCCTGCGCGATCCGCGTCACGATCGCTTGACCAAACCGCCGCTCCAGCGCCCGGCGGGAGGCGGCGGCCACACGGTGCTGGGTGGTGTCCCGATAGAAAATCGCCGTGTGATACTCCGGGCCATGGTCGCAGAACTGGCCGTCGGCCTGGGTCGGATCGATGTCGTGCCAGAACGCGTCCACCAGCCGCTCGTACGAGATCTTTTGGGGATCGTACACCACCTGCACCGCCTCGAGGTGCCCCGTCTGACCGGTGGACACCAGCTCGTACGACGGGTGCGGCACTGTGCCGCCGGTGTAGCCGACGGTCGCGGACACGACACCGGGGACCTGGTCGAAGGCGCGCTCCATGGACCAGAAGCAGCCGCCCGCGAAGGTCGCGCTGTCGAGTGACGCGGTCGTGGTCAGGGCGAGAGCGAGCAGCAGGTTCATGGAGTGAACGTAGGCGAGCGCGCTACGCGGGTGAAGCGCCCGCGCGCATTCTTAGAGCTTTCTCACGGAGCTCACACTCCCCGTGCCGCCCCGCCCGCCGTAGCTTAGGCTCTCGTGCAGATACTCCTCGTCGAAGACGACCGCGAGCTGCGGCGCTTCCTGAGCAAGGCCTTCCGCGAAGAGGGCTACGGTGTCGCCGAGGCCGACACCGGCGACCGCGCACTCGAGAAGGCGCTGGGTGGCGCATACGGCTGTGTCGTGCTCGACGTGATGCTGCCGGGGCGGGACGGCTTTAGTGTCGTCACGGAGCTGCGGGCGCGGGGGGTCTTCACACCCGTCCTGCTGCTCACCGCCCGCGACGAGCTCGAGGCGCGGGTGCGGGGCCTGGAAGGCGGCGCCGACGACTACCTCACGAAGCCGTTCGACTTGCCGGAGTTGCTGGCGCGGGTGCACGCGCTGATTCGCCGCGCCGAGCTGCGGCACAAGGACGCCACCTTGAAGGTGGACGACCTAACGCTCGACCCCCTCACGCGCCGAGTCACGCAGGGCGAGCGCGTGGTGGACCTGAGCCCGCGCGAGTTTGCCCTGCTCGAGTTCCTGATGCGAAATGCCGGGCGCTCCGTCTCCCGCTCCCGCATCGCCGAAGCGGTATGGAACTACCAGTTCGATCCCGATACCAACGTCGTAGACGTGTACGTCAACTACCTCCGGAAGAAGCTGAGCTTCGGGGGCCGGACGGCGCCGATCCGAACGGTCCGTGGGGTCGGGTATCGGCTCGACAGCGCCACACCGTGAGCGAGCGTCGGCTCGGCTCGGTGCTCACGCGTCGGTTCACACGCGTGGCCTGGACGGGGCTCGCGGGATACGCGCTGCTCGTCGTCGCGCTGTTCGCCGTGGCCGCGGAAATGGCGCTGCGGCGCTCGCTCGAGCACTCCGCCGACCTCACCCAGTCGCTACTCGGCGCCTACCGTGACTCGACGAGCGAGCCCGGGGGCGTCATGCCGTCCGCGCTCGCCGACCGGCTCGTCGCCATGGGGGGCCAGGTGGTGATCACCCGCACGACCACCGGCACCGGCGGGAAGCAGGACGTCTACTTCGTATCACCCGACATGCCGGCGAAGCGCCTCGAGGGCCTGCCGGCCAGCGCCTCATCGGACGACGTGCGCCGTGCGCTGCTCGCCGCGATCGCCCAGCGGGCCCGCTGGCGCTACCGCATGCTGCACCGCGCGGCCGGTGCGTTCGACATCTACGTCGTGGCGAGCCGGGAATCGTACGTCGTCGCTCTGGGGGCGCTCGCGGCCGCAGCCGCGCTGCTGCTCCCCGGGGCGGGGCTCGCCGTGTCCCGTGGCGCCCGTCAGGCCGTGGCCGTCGCGCTGCGCCCGCTCGACCGCGTCGCCGCCGAGACGCGCGCCATCGGTCCAGCGGAGTTGGGCACCCGGCTCACGAGCCCCACGGGCCAGGTGGAAGTCACGGAGCTCGCGGACAGCGTCAACCGCATGCTCGACCGGGTGGATCGCGCCCATCGGGCCCTCGAGGCCTTCACGGCGGATGCGAGCCACGAGCTACGCACGCCGCTGACGCACCTGCGGGCCCAGGTTCAGTGGGCAGCGGCCGAGGGCCGATCCGAGGCGGAGACGCGCGACGCGCTCGGCGCCATGGAGCGCGTCCTCGATCAGGCGGCGAAGCTGGTGGAAGAGCTGCTCCTCATCGCCCGGGGCGAGAACCGCCAGCTGGCGCTGGCGCACGCGCCCTTCGAGCTCACAGCGGTGGTGGACGAAGTGCGGGAGATCACGGAAGCGATGGCGCTCGGGAGAGATCTCACCGTGACGGCAAGGCCATCAGGGCCGCGGTGGGCGCTGGGCGACGCCGATCGGACGCGCCACATTCTCTTGAACCTCGCCTCCAACGCCGTCCGCTACACGCCCAACGGCAGCATCACGTTCGCGCTCGAGACCAACGGGAAGATGGTAGGCGTGAGCGTGCGAGACACGGGGCCCGGCATCGCCGCCGAGCATGTGGAGCGGATCTTCGACCGCTTCTTCCGCGTGGATCAGTCGCGCAGCAGAGACCTGGGGGGCACCGGTCTCGGCCTCGCGATCGCGCGGCTCTTGGCCGAGCTGCAAGACGGCCACATCACGGTCGACTCCGCTCCCGGCGCGGGCAGCACGTTCACGATGTGGCTGCCCGCTGCGGCGCAGGCCCCGATCGCTTCGTGACGCGCCGCCGGAACGCGCGCGCTTTGGCGCGGCCGCCGCACATCTGCATGGAGCACCACCGGCGTCGGCCGGATTTCGACGTGTCGTAGAACATCGCGCGGCAGGTCGGGTCGGCGCACTTGCGCAGCCGGTGGGGATCACCGCACGTGATCAGCTCCGCCGCCGATCGCGCCACCGCCCCGTAGAGCCGGTCGAGCGGTCCGCCGGCCGATCGTACGCGCGTGACGACGTCGTGCCCCTTCCTGCTGACCTCGGTGACCGCCGGGTCGCGCGCCAGATGGTGGTTCAGCAGGGCGATCAGCCGCGCCGGAGGCGTTCCGGCCGCGGCCCAAGTGACGAGGCCGCGCCGCAGCGCCTCTCGGAAGGCCGGTAGCCCAGTGGGCTCACGGGCCGCGTTCCTCAGGTCGCGGCGCGACGCCACGCCGGCAGCTTCACCCCAGGACGCAACATCCTCCCGCCTGCTCAGCAAGTCGCGTACGCGGCCGTCCTGCGCGATCACCGTGTTCAGGAGATCGACGGCCAGCCGCCCGCCCAGGAAGAAGAACCGCATGTGGGAACCTTACCTGTAATATATCGTTTTGCTGGTTACGCGTTCAGTCAACCACTCTCGACCGGAGGACGGAGCCACATGGCAACGTTCACGCAGTACACCATCGCCAACGCCCCCGAAGCGTCGCGATCCTTGCTGCAGCAGGTGCACAAGGCCCTCGGCTTCATCCCCAATCTGTACGCCACCTTTGCGGAATCGCCGGCCCTGCTCCAAGGCGCCCTCGCGCTCGACGCCGGGCTCGATCAGGGCGCGCTCTCGGGCGTCGAGCGGCAGCTGGTCAAGATCGCGGTGAGCACGGAAAATGGCTGCACCTATTGCGTGGCTGCGCATTCGACGATCGCCGGGATGCTGAAGGCGCGTCCCGAAATCGTCAATGCCGTGCGCACCGGTGTGCCCGTTTCGGATGCGAGGATCGACGCCCTCGTCCGATTCACCCGGGCAGTCGTCCGCAACAAAGGGTTCGTACAAGACGGAGAGACGGCGGCATTCCTCGCGGCCGGCTACAGCAGGGCCCAGGTCCTGGAGGTCGTCGGACACGTCGCCGCGAAGACGCTCGCCAACTACATCCACGCGATCACCAACGCTCCGCTCGATTCGGCATTCCAGCCGCAGCGGTGGGACGCGAAGCAACTGAAGGTAGCCTGACGACACCCATGCACGTGGCCGAACTGTGGCGCTTCCCCGTCAAATCCATGGCGGGGGAGCCGCTCGGACGGGCGGAAGTCCGTCCGGACGGCGTCGCCGGGGATCGCGTCGCGTACGTGATCGTGTCAGAGTAGGGGCGTGGCGCACCACGCCCCTACGGTTATCGATGATTCTAGAAAGCCGCGAGTCCTCTCGTACCCGCCGGAAGGCCCGCGACCGGGCCGAGCGCCGTGAGGTGCCCGTCCGCCGCGACGCGGAATGCGTGGATCGCCTGGGCGCCGGCGGTCTGCAGCACGTACAGGTAGCGGCTGTTGTGGCTCAGCGCGATGTCGTTGATGCCCGAGCCGATCAAGGCGGTCCCGCCGTCGGCATCCACCAGACTGATGGCGCCGTCCGGCGCGATGGCAAAGGCCGACACTGATCCGGCCCCGTTGCCGGTGAAGCCGAAGCGGCCGTCCGCGGTCACGACGGCCCAGCACGGTGCGCCCTGGTGCGTGGACACGGCGCCGCTCACGAGCGCGGGCGTGCCGCTCGCGTCCAGCACGTAGGACGACGCCGAGCCCGCCGCTTCCGACACGAACAGATCGTTGCGCAGGCCGAAGGCGAACCCGAACGGTGTGCC
>WNGC01001167.1_pt1 | contig 15919 bp, 14 predicted proteins | sample 5400051 | NCBI WGS metagenome assembly WNGC01 (sample SAMN13153368, study PRJNA577476) | soil metagenome | isolation source: 20 cm soil or saprolite under grassland replicate 2 | place: USA:California | collected 2016-06-15
GACGGCGAGGTTCATCACGACGGTCAGGCCGTACACGTGGAAGAAGGGCATGATCGCGAGGATCCGGTCTCCGGGCTGGACGGACGCGTGCCACGCCTTGCACTGCAGGACGTTGGCGACGAGCGCCCGATGCGACAGCATCGCGCCCTTCGGGACGCCGGTCGTGCCGCCGGTGTACTGGAGGAGGGCCAGATCCTCGGGCGCGACGTCGACCGGGACGCGCGACGCCGGGTCGATCAGCACGTCCTTGAGCCACACCGCACGGGGGTCGCCGGAGATGTCGACGCGATGACCCTCCTTGCGCTCCCGAGCAAGAGTGAAGAGAGCGCGGAGCGCGAAGGGGAAGTGCTCCTTCACGTTCGTGACCACGATCCGTTCGATACCGGTTCCCGCTGCCGCCTCCGCGACCTGCGGGTACAGGCGCGACAGGACGACGACCACACGCGCGCCCGAATCGGCGAGTTGGTTGTGAAGCTCGCGGACGGTGTAGAGCGGGTTCGTCGGAACGACGACCGCACCGGCCTTCAGGGCGCCAAAGAACGCGTAGACGAACTGCGGGCAGTTGGGAAGGACGAGCGCGACCCGGTCGCCCTTCCGCACACCGAGCTGCTGGAGGCCGGCGGCGAACCTATCGGCGAGGTCGTCGATATCCCGGTAGGTCATGGCCGCGTCGATGCAGCGGCCGCCGACGGCACCACCAAATACGGTTGCGGGGCTGTCCGGGTGCTCGCGGGCGGTCTGTTCGAGGAGGGCCTGAAGTGGCAACCTGGGATAGGTCAGGCGCCTGGGGACCCCACGGTCATATGCCGCTTCCCATTGGCCTGCCGACTGCATCATGCTCATAACGTCGAAACTCGCTTGATCGCTAGCCATGCAAGCGCAATGCCGCGTGTGTTGATACTCGGCGGGGCGCGGACTCCGTTTGTCAAAGCCGGGACGGCGTTCGCCGATCTCGACGTGCTCGACCTCGCCAAGGCGGCGACGTCCGAGGCCCTCGCGCGGACGGAGCTCGATCCGGGGCAGGTCGACGAGGTGATCTTCGGAAATGTCGCGCGGCCCGTCGCTTATCACAACCTCGCACGCGAGGTGGTCCTGTCTCTCTCGATGCCGACGCGGATCCCCGCCTTCACCGTCGGGCTCGCCTGCGCCTCGGCGTGCGTGGCCATCACCAGCGCGGCCGATCACATCGCCGGGGGAAACGCCGACGTGATCGTCGCGGGCGGGAGCGAGTCGCTCACCAACGTCCCGCTCACGCTGACGCCGCGCCTCGCGCGGGCGCTCATCGCGGCGTCGCAGGCCAAGAGCCTGCCGGCGAAGGCGCGAAGCCTTGCAGATGTCCGCGCCTCCGACATCGCACCGGTCGCACCGGGGATCCGCGAGACCTCCACCGGGCTGACCATGGGCGAATCGGCCGAGCGCATGGCCGCCATGAACGCCATCTCCCGGGAGAGCCAGGACGCGTGGGCCCTCCGGAGCCATCGTCTTGCCGCGGCCGGATGGGACGACGGACGTCTCGCCAAGGAGGTCGGCCCCGTGTACCTCGACGGCCACGCGATAACCGCCGACAACCACATCCGCCGCGACTCGACGCTGGAGAAGCTCGCGTCGCTCCGCCCGGTCTTCGACCGTGAGCACGGAACGATCACCGCCGGAAACGCGAGCCCGCTGACGGACGGCGCGGCGGCGGTCGTTCTTGCGAGCGAAGCGCGCGCGCGAGCGCTCGGGCTCGAGGCACTGGCGTCGGTGCGCAGCTACGCATACGCCGCGGTCGACCCGTCCGACCAGCTGCTGATCGCGCCGGCGTACGCGATCCCGATCGCGCTCAGCCGCGCAGGCCTTACCCTCGACGACATCGATCTCTTCGAGATGCATGAGGCATTCGCGGCGCAAGTGCTCTCGACGCTCACCGTTTTGGAACAGAACGGCGTGGGCCGCGTACCCGTTGAGAAGCTGAACGTCATGGGCGGTTCCATCGCGCTCGGCCATCCATTCGGCGCCACCGGCGCGCGCATCGTGCTGACCCTCGCCCACGAGATGCGCCGGCGCGGAGCGCGGTACGGGCTCGCGACCGCGTGCGCGGCGGGCGGTAACGGCGCCGCGATCATCCTCGAGCGCGCCGCGTGATCGCCTCATCGTTGACCGCCGAACGAGTCATCCCCGTCACACCGAGCCCCCGCCCGTCCGTCACGTTCGTTCCGGCCGATGCATCGGGTGTCGCGCGGATCGTGATCGATCGTCCGGACGACCCGGTGAACGCGATCGACGTCCGGCTCATGGAAGACTTCGCCGCGGCGATCGCCGCGGCACGCGCGGCGAGCCCGCGGGGTCTCGTCATCGCGAGCGGCAAGAAGGGTCAATACGTCGCGGGTGCCGACCTGTCGCTCCTCCGAGGAGGCACAGCGCAGAGCGACATCGAGAAGGCGAGTCGCTCGATGCAGCGCGTGCTCAACGATCTCGCTGCGCTCCCGTTCGTGACCGTCGCGGCGATCAACGGCCCGGCGCTCGGCGGCGGCCTGGAGATCGCGCTCGCATGCGACACGCGAATCGCCGCGGACGCCCCGAACGTACGCGTTGGCCTGACCGAGACACGCCTCGGGCTCATTCCGGCGGCCGGCGGCACGCAGCGCCTGCCTCGGCTCATCGGCCTTCCGCGTGCGCTCGACATGATCCTCACGGCGCGGCAGCTCACACCAAAACGCGCGCTGCGCGCGGGCGTCATCGACGAGGTCGTCCATCCGGCCGTCCTCCTTCAGGCGGCGATCGATCACGCGCGACGAGACAAGAAGCGAAAGCCCAGAGGCGGCGCGACCGCCGTCGAGCGGGCCGCCACCCATTTCGGGCCGGCGCGCGCCTTCGCGCTGCGGCGGGCGCGTTCGCGGACGCTCGCGGAGACGCGGGGCCGGTATCCCGCGCCGCTCGCGGCGATCGACGCGGTCGCGATCGGCCTCGCGAAGGGCATGGACGCGGGCCTCGACGTCGAGGCGCACTCGTTCGGCGACCTCGCCGTCGGAGAGACCGGTCACAGCCTGACCGCGCTCGTCATGCTCACGCTGCGGCAGCGCAAGGCCGCGCTCGAAGGACTGGGGAAGCCGCGCCCGATCGCGAACGTCGGCATCGTCGGTCTCGGCTTCATGGGGTCCGGCATCGCCCAGGCCGCGGCTTCATCCGGCCTTCGCGTGCGCGCCCGCGACCGCGATGCCGCAGCCGTCGCGAAGGGCCTCTCGACGATCCGCGAGCTCACGACGGACGCCGCGAAGAAGGGCGTCTTCGAGCGTCGCGAGGCGGCGCGCATCATCGGGCGGGTCACCGGCGGACCGGATCTGGCGGGATTCCGCGGCGCCGATCTCGTCATCGAGGCGGTGTTCGAAGACATCGCGACCAAGCGGCGGGTGATCGGCGAGCTCGAGCAGATCCTGCGGCCGGAGGCCGTCATCGCGTCGAACACCTCCGCCCTCCCGATCGCGGAGATCGCGCGCGAGGCGCGTACGCCTGAACGGATCGTCGGCATGCATTTCTTCTCGCCCGTGCACAAGATGCCCCTCATCGAAGTCATCCGGCCGGCGGGCGCCGATGCCGATGCCGTCGCGACCGCTGTGGCCGCGGCGATCGCGATGGGCAAGACGGCGATCGTCGTCGGCGACGGCCCGGGCTTTTACACCACGCGCGTGCTGTCGACGATGATCGGCGAGGCCTTCACGATGCTCGCCGAGGGCGATTCCATCGAGGCGATCGACCGGGCCATGACGGCGTTCGGGTGGCCGGTCGGCCCGCTGCAGCTCGTCGATGAGGTCGGCCTGGAGGTCGCCGGTCACGCCGGCGAGACGGTCGCGAAGGCGCGCGGCATGGCCGCGCCGACGATCGTGAGCGCGCTCGTGGCCGAAGGCTTCAAGGGCAAGCACAAGGGCGGCGGCTTCTACCGCTATGACGGGCGGCGGCGCACGCCGAATCCGCGCGTGCGAGAGCTTCTCGGCGCGCCGACCCATCCCGGCGCAGGCGACATCGCGGAGCGGCTCACCCTGACGTTCGTGAACGAGGCCATCCGCTGCCTCGACGAAGGGGTCCTGCGTTCGCCGGGCGAAGGCGACCTTGGCGCCGTTCTCGGTCTCGGGTTCCCGCCCTTCCTCGGCGGACCGTTCCGGTACGCGGACGCCCGGCGTCAGCAGATCGTGACCGCACTCGAGCGCCTGGCCGCGGCGCGTGGAGATCGCCTCGCGCCGACGGAATCGCTCCGATCACGCCGGCCGTTCTTCACCCTGTGACCGCTGCGAACTTCTTCACCGGAAATCCCGACCTCGTCGAGGTCTTCGACAAGGTGATCCCATGGCCCAGCGTCGTCGCGGCCGTCGAGGGCCCCGGCGCGGACGTGGCCGGGACCGTGTCGACGTGGCGCGAGGTTCTCGACCTCGCCGGCCGGTACATCGCGACGGAGATCGCGCCGCGCGCGGCGGAGGTCGACCGGATCGGGGTCATCCGAGAGAACGGCGTCGTCCGCATGAACGAGCCGATGACTGAAAACCTGCGAGGTCTCGCCGAGCTCGGACTCGCATCGCCTTCGGTGCCCGCGGACTTCGGCGGAGCCGGACTGCCCTTCACCGTGACGATGATGATCGGCGAGATGCTCGCGAGGGCGGACCTCTCGACGCAGGTGCAGCACGGCATCGGATGGAACTCGCCCGCAGCGCTCATCTACCGGTTCGGCACCGAGGAGCAGAAGGCGCGCTATCTGCCGCCGCTCGCGAAGGGCGAGATCATGGGCGCGGTCGCGATGACCGAGCCGCAGGCCGGCTCCGACGTCGGCCGCCTCACGACGACCGCGACACCGCGGCAGGACGGGTGCTGGATCCTGCAAGGTCGCAAGCAGTTCATCTCGGCCGGGCAGGGCGACCTCGTGATCGTGCTCGCGCGATCGACAGCCGGCTCGACCGGTCTCGATGGTCTGGGCATGTTCATCGCTGACCGCGAGGGCGACAACTACGTCGTGGAGCGCGCCGAGCACAAGTTCGTGATCCGCGCGTCGCCGACGTGCGCGCTCCTCTTCGACGGGACGCGCGCGACGCCCCTGGGCAAGCCGGGCGACGGGTGGAAGCAGATCCTGACGTTCATGAACGAATCGCGACTCGGCGTCGGTATCCAGGGCATCGGCGTCGCGACGGCCGCGCTCGAGAAGGCGTCCGAGTACGCGGCGCAGCGGGTCCAGATGGGCAAGCCGATACGCGAGCACCCGATGGTCGCCGAGATGCTCCTGGACATGGAGACGACCGTCACGGGTGCGCGAGCGCTCGCATACACGGCAGCGGTGCTGCAGGACCTCGTGCTGTTCGCCCACCACGAGCAGGCGGCCCGCGACCTGCGCGAGCTCACGCCGCTCGTGAAGTGGTACGGCACCGAAGGGGCCGTGCGTGTGTGCCGGCTCGCGCTGCAAATACACGGCGGCGTCGGCGTCGTCGACGAGTACGACGTCGGGCGCTACATGCGCGACAGCCTCATCACCCCGATCTATGAAGGAACTTCACAGATCCAGTCACTCATGGCGATCCGCGACCTGACGAAGAGGACGATGCAGCGCAAGAGATCACTCCTTCGAGGCGGGCCGAGCGCGTTACTCGCGAAGGCTTCCTTCGAGGGCCGAGTCGGGTCGGATTTCGCCGCGGCCCGCGGCCAGATCGTCGCGGCCCTGCGTTCGCTCGTCACGCGCGTCGTTCGGCGGAAGGGACTGAGCGTCTTGCGCGGTGCGCCGCTCGTCGACGAGGATCTCGGACCGATCCTCCTCCACGCCGAGCGGATCACCGAGGCGCTCGCACACACGCACGTCGCGCGCGTGCTGGCCGAGCGGGCGCGCCGAATTCCCGAACGGCGCCGGCTCGCTGAGCGCGCCGCGCGCACCGCGCGGCTCGTCGCCGAGCGCAACAGGCGCGCGATCGCGATGGACGACGGCAGCGTGTTCGAGCGGATCGCCGCGTGGCGATCGGAGCGCCGCTAGCGCCGGGGTCAAGCGGCTCGCAGCTCGGTGGTCAAAAGACCTGCGACGAACTTGGCGATGTGATCGTTCGCCCACTCTGCGACCTCGAGCGGCAGAGAGTGGCCGACACCGTGCGCGATCCGCACCTGCGCGAGTGGCAGCTCCTTGCAGCGCCGCGCGTCGGTCGCGGAGATGACGCGATCCTCGTCGCCCCAGAGAACGAGCGTGGGGATCTTGCTCAGCTTCGTGAGCGGCCCATCGATCCGGATACCGAGCTGCTCGCCGCCCGGCAGCAGCGCTCGCGCCTTGCGCCAGCGCCGCGGCTGGTTGGCCCAGATGATCGCGCGCGCGGAGAGAGCGCGCGAACGCGAGCGCGCGCCGTGACGCACGAGCCTTGCGATGAATCGCTCATCGTTCCGTCGACCGCTGCCAACGAGGAATCGACGGATCGATGAGGCCCGCAGCACGCTCGGTCGCAGGAGCGCGCGTCCGAGCAGCGGTACGCAGTAGAGCTTGTAGATCCAGTGCAGCGAAACGCCGAGTCCGACCGGCGCGATCAGCACCAAGCCCCGGACGAGCTCCGGGTGGCGCATCGCGAGGTGCATCGCGACGCCGCCGCCGAGCGAGTGGCCCAGGAGAAGCGCAGGCGGGATCCCAAGACCCGTGACCACACGCGCCACGTAGTCGGCGAGCTGCACGACGTTGGCGTCCGACGCTTTGAGCGCCGGCCGCAGGGCGAACCCGGGGAGATCGATGACGTGGACGGTCCAACCGAGCCGCCGGAGCGCCCGGATCTGTGGCGCGAGCGCGCGCCAGTCGGCGGAGATTCCTGGAAGAACCACGGCATGGGATCGTGCGCCGCTCTCCCGGGGAGAGGACCCCCAGGTCGTGACGCGGAGGCGGTATCGCTCGCACGGGGCTACTTGCACCCGCATGGGTCAAGAATTGCAACTGGCGTGCCCTCGCACCCTCCCCCATTCGGGGGGATGACCACCGATTGAGAGCCCGTAGAACACCCTAAGGATTGCTCAATACCGCCCCTACGGCCCGCCATGGTTTAGGCACGCTGCGTGCGTGGATAACCGCCATGCGCGGGCCTGGCCGTTCGGTTTCGCCGGGCCGCCGCGATGCGGCGGTCCTGCTCCTCCATGGCCTCACCGGGACACCCGTCGACATGCACTACATGAAGGACGCGCTTGTCGCGGACGGATACACGGTGACCGCCCCGCTACTTCCCGGACGCGGCACGCGTCCCTCGGACATGTTCTCGCTGTGCTGGGAAGACTGGATGTCTGCGGCCCTCGACGCTTATGACGACCTGGCACGGGATCATGAGGACGTGATCGTCGGCGGCCTCTCCGCCGGCGCGACGATGACGCTCGACATCGCCCTCCGTCGCAAGCCGCGCGCGGTCCTCTTGTGCGCGACCGCACTCGGTATGGGAAACCCGATCGCCTACCTCGCGCCGTACGTCTGGCGCGTGATCAAGCAGGTGCCGTCCCCCGCGAGCGACCTCGTCGACCTGAACGCGGGCGCCAAGTGCTACGACCCCGCTCCGGTCCGTGCGGTCGCCGAGCTCATCCACGGGATCGGCCTTGTGCGCCGGCGCCTCGGCGAGATCCGCTGCCCGGCGCTCGTCGCGCACGCCCTATCCGACCGGCTCGTGCCGGTCCAGTACGCGCGCGATCTCGCCGCGCGCCTCGGCGGGCCGGTGACCACGCTGTACCTCGAGGGGACGGGTCACGCGATCACCGTCGATGCGCGACGCCGCGATCTCGCCGAGGCGAGCATCGCGTTCCTTCGCCAGGCCATCGCCGTTCCCCAGCGCGCCGCTTAGCTAGACCGCCAGCCCGAGGTTCGTGTAGATCTCGCGCGTCGCCTTTGAGAAGTTCAGCGTGTAGAAATGCAACCCCGGCACATCAGCGTCGAGGAGGTCCCGGCAGAGCTCCGTGGCGACTGCGATGCCGCGCTTGCGGATCTCCTCACGATCGCTGCCTCCCGCTTCGACGCGCTCGACGATGTCGTTAGGCACCGCATACCCCGATAGCTGGGCCATCCGCTGGACCGACGCGAGCGAGGTGATCGGCATGATTCCGGCGACGATCGGCTTCGTGATCCCGAGCGCGGCCATCTGATCGCGAAGGCGCTGGTACTCCTCCACCTTGAAAAAGAATTGCGTGATCGCGAAGTCGGCCAGAGTCATCTTCGCGGCGAGGTATCGCCGGTCCGAAACGAGGTCCGGTGAGCGTGGATGTCCGGCCGGGTGAGCCGCTACTCCGATCGACTGGAAGCCAAGCCGGCGTCCTAGCTCCACAAGCTCGGAGGCGTAGGCGAGCTCCTTGTACGACTCCTCCTCGGGAAGCGGATCGCCGCCGAGCGCGAGCAGGTTCTCGAGTCCGGCGGCGCGAAAGCCGCCGATGATCTCGCCGAGCTCGAAGCGCGGGTGCGCCACGCACGTTAGATGGGGCATCGGCGTGAGATCGGTCGTTCGCAGAAGGTCGACGACAACGCGCGTGGTTCGCTCGCGCGAGATGCGCCCGCCGCGGTAGGTGACCGAGACGAACGACGGTCGGAGCGGCTGCAGGTCGGCGATCGTCCGGGTGAGGAGGCGCTGCTCCTCGCTGTCCTTCGGTGGAAAGAATTCAAAGGAGAAGGTTCGCCCGGCCGCGAGAAGGTCGATGATCCGGGCCACTTGGCGAGAGTCTAGTTAGCGGTTGGTATCGCAGGGTGCTGCGTTGGTCTAGGGGCGGGCTCGGCTCTTGGGTTTGCGAGTCTTTGTCCTCGCGCGGGAGGTCGTCTTCTTCTTGGCTTTGGGCTTTGCGCGCTCGGGGAGCTTCTTTCCACCCGTCTCGCGGTTCCACTCTTCGTAGGTCTCTTTCGAGATCTCGCCCTTCACCAGGAGCTCCGCGAACTTGCGTCTCTGCGCCTGGCTCTTGAACGGCACCGGCGAAGATTACATCCGTCCGAGCGCACGCAGCACGTCGCGAAACAGCGCGACCTGCGCGTTCTGGTCCAGCCCGAACCAGGGCACGGTCAGGCCGATGGCATCCGCGTGGGCCGTCCAGAGGTGCATGCGTTCGGGGAGATCGTCGAGCACCGCGACGCCGAGCTGGTCCAGGCAGCGATCTTCGATGATCCGCGCGGCCTCGGTGCGACGGCGATCCGCGATCGCCGCGAGGATCGCGTCGGCCTCGTCGCGGAGGCCCGACTCGTCGAGCACCCGGCGATACGCGGGCACGGTGTACGTCGTCATCTGGAGGGCGAGTGACGCGCGGTCGCGCCCGACGACGAGCGGCATGAGCACCGGAGGAGCGGCTCGCTTGGCGCGGGCCGCGCCGCGTGCGAGCGCCGGCCGGAGGATCCGATCGAGATACGTCGGCGTGCAGAACATGTGCGCCGCGAAGCCATCCGCGACCTCGCCGGCCACGGCCGTCATGACCGGATTCACGCCGGCGACGTAGAGCGGGATGGCCGGCCACGGATCGTCGGAGCCCGGTGAGAAGACCGGCTGCCGGATCGCGTAGAACTCGCCCTCGTACCGGCCGTGGCCATTCCGATAGGCGTCCCAGCACGCCCGCACGGCGTGTACGTAGTCGCGGAGGCGAGCGGCGGGACGGTCCGCCTCGACACCGAAGCGCGAGAGCAGCGTCGGCCCAACCTGGCTCCCCAGCCCGAGGACAAATCGCCCGTTTCCGTATCCGGCGAGATCCCACGCCGCCTGCGCCGTCGCCGCGGGCGAACGCGAAAACGCGACGGCTACGTCGGTGCCGACGGTCACACGCGTCGTCGCGCGCAGTGCGGCGGCCGAAGTGAGATAAGGCTCACGCCGCACATCCGTGACCCAGACGCTCGAGGCACCGGCGTCCTCCGCCTCGGCCGCGAGCCGCTCCGCCTCGCGCATCGTCACGGTCCCCGGTAACCCGACCCCTGGTCGCGCGGTCATCTCTCCACGGGAAGACCCGCTGCGACCCACGCGCCGAAGCCGCCGATCACATCCGTCGTACCGGTGAACCCGAGCTCGTGCAAACGAACCGCGGCGAGACTCGAGGAGTACCCATCGCGGCAGATGAGGATGAGTCGCTCTTCGCGACCGGTCAGCTCCGCGCTGTGCGTCTCGGAAGCTGGGTCGACGCGCCACTCGAGGACGCTGAGGGGTATGCGGAGGGCGCCGGGGACCGCACCGTCGACCCGCGAGAGGCGCCGCAGCCGCGCTTGCGCTTCGGCAAGGACGACGTCGATGCTCCGGCGTCTCGTCTTATCCACAAGAATGTTCCGTGTGAATGATTTCACGCCCGCGGAATTGCGTAGGCTGCGCGCGCTCAAGACACCGTACGGCGTCCAACAGTTCCTTGACGAGATGCCGTACCACCTGGGTACGACCGCATGGTCGCCCCGACGCGTCCTGCACGAGCGGACGGCGCACTGTCTCGAGGCGGCGATCTTCGCCGCGGCGGGCCTCCGCGCCCTGGGGTTTCCCCCGCTCCTCCTCGACCTCGAAGCCGTGCATGACACCGATCACGTCGTCGCGGTGTTCAAGGTTCGCGGACACTGGGGCGCGATCGCCAAGTCGAACTACGCCCTCCTTGCGTGGCGCGAGCCGATCCATCGCACGTTGCGGGAACTGGTGATGAGCTACTTCTACTCGTACTTCAACCTCCGGCGTGAGCGAACGCTCCGCACGTTCTCGCGGCCGGTGAATCTCGCGCGATTCGACGATCGCGACTGGATGACCACCGACAAAGAGGTGTGGTTCATTCCGGAGCACCTGCTCACGATCTCGCACACCCCGCTGCTCCAGCCGTCAATGGCAAAGCGACTGACTCGACTGGACAAGCGATCGTTCGAGGCGGGGCTCGTCGGGCATCGCTGGAAGTAAGAGCCGGCTCGCACCAGACACCGCTCCGCAACCTTCACATATCGCTGACCGCGTCCACGCGTTAGATGTGTCGTGGGTAGGGCTCGCAACCTTCTATTCGTCTTTGCGCTTGTCGTCGCGCTGATTCCGACGTCTCCATCGCGAGCGGCGACATGCGTCAGCAGCGTGGGACCGGGCATCGCGCCGCCGGCTCGCATGCCGAGCGGGATGGCAGGCTTCCATGCGTCGTGGTACGGACAGAGCGGCTACATGTCGCTCTGCATGGGCGCGAAGGCGACCGCGACCGTGGCCTTCTACAACAGCGGATCGCGCGGCTGGGTCTCCGGACGAATGGGCGAGACTGCGTATCTCGGCACATGGTCGCCCGAGCCGGGTCAGGATTCGGCGAGCATCCTCGGCGGCGACGGAACGATGGGCTCCCCCGCGACGGGGTGGCCGCGCTACAACCGATTGGCGGCACAGCCGAGCGCGTATGTCGGACCGAATCAGATCGCATGGTTCCAGTTCCAGGTCGTGGCACCGCCTGTGCCCGGAACGTTTCGCGTCGCTCTTCGTCCGCTCGTCGAAGGCGCGCAGTGGATGGAGGACTTCGGAGTGTTTTGGGTCGTCACCGTCCTGAACGCCGATGGCACCGCGCCGGCGCCGCTTCCGCAGCCCGCGCCGGTCGTGACGACAACGGTTCTCGCCTCGTACTACGGACCCGGGCTCTACGGGAACCGGACCGCGTGCGGCTTGACGCTCACAACGGCGCTGCAAGGTGTTGCCCACCGCACACTTCCGTGCGGCACGCTCGTGCATCTCAAATACGGCATGAACGAGGTTACGGTCCCGGTCGTCGATCGCGGCCCCACGATCCTGAGCCGCGAGTTCGACCTGACGTACGCGACGAAGCTCGCGCTCGGGTGCCCCGACATGTGCACGCTCTCCTGGATCCACTGAGCCCGACGGCTCGGCTAGAGTTCGCGCGTGCTCGACGCGCGAGCGATCTGCGACACCTGCGGTCACACCCGCGACTGGCATGACCGGGAGGCCGTCCGCGCCCGCCTTCGGTCCGATCCGCCGATCGAGCGACCCTGCTACCGCGAGGTCGGTGGAGCTCCGTGCCGGTGTGGTGGATTCCGTGACTCGGGCGCCTTCGCCATGCCCGCGGGGTCTCAGGCGGCGCTCGGTCCCCCGCCGCGATCTCGCATTTTGCAGAGCGGGATCCTCACGCTGCTTCTCGTTGTTATGGGACTCGGACTCCTGTACGCGTATCGGTCGCAGACGCCGGCCGTGCCAGAGGTAGACGTGACTCGGGCTCTCGCGGACATCAACTCGGGACAGGTGCGAGCGGTGACGATCGCAGGATCGAAGGCAACGCTCACCTTCAGGACCGGCGCCAAGGAGGCGACGACGATCCCGCAGCCCGACACGATCGTCGGGCGCACGGTCGCCGATTACAACGCGGCGCATCCCTCGCAGCTGATCGAGCTCACGTATGAGTCAGACACCCAGCCCGTGAGCGTCATCGGGTCGATCATCCTCAGCCTGCTCCCCGTTCTACTCATCGGTGGGTTCTTCTATTACATGATGAGGACGCGGCGCCCCTTGTAGAGCGGCACAGCTCGTGCTCGACTTCTGACGCGTGCCGCGTATTCGTTCGACGTCGCTCCCAGACGGAGAGACCGTGCCCGTCCTCGGACAGGGCACCTGGCGCATGGGCGAGGACCCGAGCAACCGCAAGAACGAGATCGCCGCCCTCCGCGCCGGCATCGACCTCGGCATGACGCTCATCGACACCGCGGAGATGTACGCCGACGGAGGCGCGGAGCGAGTCGTCGGCGAGGCGATCGCCGGCCGCCGCGATCAGGTGTTCGTCGTGACGAAGTTCTATCCGCAGAACGCCACGCGCGACCGCATGGCCGCGGCGTGCGATCGCAGCCTCCGCCGGCTGAATGTCGAGCAGATCGACCTCTACCTGCTGCACTGGCGCGGCGACGTGCCGCTGAAGGAAACGGTCGCGGGTCTCGACGATCTACTCGAGGCGAAGAAGATCCGCCACGCCGGGGTCAGCAACTTCGACGTTGACGACATGGAGGACCTCGCGCGACTCAAGGGCGGCCTCGAGCGCGTCGTGACAAACGAGGTCCTCTACAACCTCGAGCGCCGCGGCATCGAATGGGATCTCCTCCCCTGGATGCGCAAGCGGCATCGGCCGATCATCGCGTACTCGCCCGTCGAGGAGGGATTGCTCGCGCACCCGCACCACGCCCTGAAGCGCGTGGCCGAGCGGCACGACGCGACGCCGGTGCAGATCGCATTGGCCTGGGTGATCCGCGACGACGGCGTGATCGCGATTCCGAAGGCCGCCGACCCAAAGCACGTTCGCGAGAACCGCGCCGGCGCAGATATCAGGCTGACGAAACGAGACCTCGAGGAGCTAGACGAATCGTTTCCGCCGCCGGACGGAAAGAAACCGCTCGAGTCGCGTTAGACGCGCGAGAGGATCGGGATCTTCGGGGCGATCGCGAAGTTCAGCTGCACGAGGACGATGAAGGCGATGCTCCAGAGCGGGTTGATGAAGCAGAGCAGCGCGCCGAACGCGTAGAGGGATTGCCCGACGAAGATCCGCCGCTTGACCGCGGCCGAGACGGCCGGTGTCGCGTCCGGTGTGACGAGGCCGTGGCGCAGCGCGTAGATCCAGTTCAGGTAGAGGAGAAGACCGATCGAGAAGATGTTCGCCCAATACGCCAGCAACGCCAGCCGGTAGGTGATGAACTCGGCAAGAAGTGACGTCGAGAACGGCATGAGTGCGATGGTTGCCAGGAACGCGAGCTGGAGCCACGAGAGATCCCGGTCGGCGCCGGCGAACAGGTTCAGCTGGGTCTGCTGGCCATTCCAGAAGATCCCGAGCGTAAGGAAGCTGAGGAGATATGTGACGAGGCGAGGACCGAGGCCGATCAGCGCATTCCAGAGGTCCTGCTCCGACCGTATGGGACCGGCGTCGGGGACGTGGATCTCGAAGACGATGAGCGTCATCGCGATCGCGAAAACACCATCCGAGAGCGCCGCGATCCGGTCGAGGCGCCGCCCGGCCGTCAGCCGGTTATAGGAGAGAGCCATCCGCTACGCGAAGAGCGGCGCCATCTCGCGGCGCCGCACCAGATCCTCCATCTCGTCCGGCGTCGGTGCCGCGCCGCCGCGATCGGCAGCGTCGAGTATTTTCGCCAGAAGATCGATGTCGCTCGCGGTGTTGAGGAAAACCCCTGGGCGCGCGAGAACGAACCGCACGGCGACGCCGATGTCGCGCGGGTCCGTGAGCGGCTCGTACCAGGTCGTGGGCCGCGCCGGGCGTTCGCCCGGCCACGGCGCGAGCGTGATTGCCTTGATCGTCTGGATGGCGACGCCGCGTTTCTCGCAGAGAGCGATCAGCGCTTCGACGTCCCGCGCGTACACGTCGCCCTGAAGCTGCGTGAAGTTGTAGGGGAAGAGCACGCTGTCGAAAGGAAAGCGCTCGAGGCTCTCGCGATGACGCTTCGCCACCTCGAGCCCGTGCCCGGTCACACCGATGAAGCGCGCGAGGCCGGCGTCGCGCGCCTCGACGGCGGCGCGGAGCGCACCGTCCTTCCCCATCGCGACGTCCCACTCCCCCTGGTCGACGAGGTTGTGCAGCTGGATGAGATCGACGTGGTCGACGCCCAGACGGCGGAGCGACAGACGGATCTCGTCGCGCGCCTCCGCGTAGGTTCGTTTGCCCGTCTTGGTCGCCAGGAAAAAGCGGTCGCGGCCTTCGCGCTTCAGCCACGGTGCGATGTGCAGCTCCGAATCGCCGTAGCTCGCCGCTGTGTCGAGGTGGTTCAGGTCGTAGCGGAGCACCAGCTCGAGCGCCCGGTCCGCCTCCGGCGCGGTGACCTTGCCGAGCGCGGCCGCGCCAAAGATGGTGCGGCGGCTCACATGTCCGGTGCTGCCGAAAGGAGCGCTCGGTATCACCCGGCAACGATAGTTCGGAGCCTAGAATCGCGCGGCGACGGACCGGGGGAGGTAAAGCATGGCGATCGCTTCGACACGACCGACCACGGCATTCACCTATCGCGAGATCACGCTCCAAGACCGCCTGCGCGAGGTCGCGCGCGAAGTCGGCGATAAGCCGGCACTCCTGATGGGCGACCGCAGCGTCACCTTCCGCGAGATCGATCAGTTGAGCGACCGGCTCGCGGCCGCACTCGCGAAGCGGGGCATTCGGCCCGGCGACCGCGTGACCATCTTCATGCCGAACTCCGTCGAGTTCGTCATCGCCTTCTACGGAACGCTCAAGGCCGGCGGCGTGGTGAATCCGATCAACGCGCAGTCCAAGGAACGCGAGGTCCGGTTCCAGGTCGGCGACGCCGGAGCAACGGCGGTCTTCTACGACGCGGCTCTCGCGCCGGTCGTGGACGCTGTCCGGTCCGAACTGGGGACCGTCCGCACGTTCGTCGTGACCGGAGACAGCGCCCCGAGCGGCGTGGAGCGCTTCGACGACCTGCTCATGACCGATGGATCGGACCCCGGCATGTCGGTCCGCGTCGGCATGAACGACCTCGCCGCGCTTCCGTACACGAGCGGGACGACAGGATTCCCGAAGGGAGTGATGCTGACGCACGCGAACCTCACCGCGAACCAGCAGCAGTTCTTCGCTGCCGTGCCCGTTCGCCGCGACGACGTCTTCCTGAACGTCCTCCCCTACTTTCACATCTACGCGCTCAACCTATTGATGACGGGCGCGATCAGCCTTGGCGCGACGCAGGTGGTCATGCCACGCTTCGATATGGTCGAGTACTGCACGCTCGTCGAGCGGCAGCGGGCGACGGTCTGCTTCATCGTCCCGCCGATCGTCCTCGGACTCGCGATGAGCCCCGAGGTCGAGAGGCATGATTTCTCGTCGGTCCGCTTCTTCTTCAGCGGCGCCGCGCCGCTCGCGCCGGATCCTGCTCGCCGGATGATGCAGCGCATCGGCAAGCCGATCATCCAGGGCTACGGCCTCACCGAGACCTCACCGGTCACGCATGCGAATCCCTACGACGCGGCGGTGCTCGAGTCGATCGGGCCGGTGGTACCGGGCACCGAGG
>WNGC01001168.1_pt1 | contig 15910 bp, 9 predicted proteins | sample 5400051 | NCBI WGS metagenome assembly WNGC01 (sample SAMN13153368, study PRJNA577476) | soil metagenome | isolation source: 20 cm soil or saprolite under grassland replicate 2 | place: USA:California | collected 2016-06-15
GTCGTTCCCTACCGTTCTGGAGACCACCTGCTGGCCGGGCGATATGAAGCTCTTCTCACGCAGAGTCGCGGCGTCCACGTTGCAGATATTTCTCGTGATCATCTGCGCGCCGCTGCACAGCTAAGAGCCGCAACGGGAGTCAAGACGCCCGATTCTCTCCAGGTTGTGGCGGCATTGGCAGTCGGCTGCACCGCTTTTCTTACGAATGATCGCGACCTTCCGACCATACCCGGTCTCCGTATCCTGCAATTGTCTTCCTACGTTAACGCTAGTTGATCCTGCACGCGCACAGCATCCTTTTCACCCCGCTATGTTTCGTGGGCGTGTTCCACGAAATATCCCGGCCTCACAATCCAAGTACGTTCTGGATTGCAGACGTCATCCTTGGTGTGGTGTACGGGATCAAGGCCAATCGCGGGGAGTGGGCTGGCTATCCGATTATTGGTAGGTGGTGCATCCCCAAGCTAGTTCCTAGTGCGGCATCTCCGTCTCGGCCCTAGAGCTGCGAATACTTTGGGAGGCCTAAGCTAGGGACAACTCTTTGTGTAGCGCCGGTACTGGACCACGCGCATGGCGAGCCCGAACTCAGAGGTGAGTAGCCCCGGGGAATCGCACCCCGAGGCTCTCGCAGTTCCTGTTGCACACTTTCCCAAACGTTGCACAACCTGTTGCACATTTGCCTGCAGATTCTGGCCTTTTGATGCCTAAGATCGGTACTAGCACGTAGCGTAAGTTTCTGGAGTGATTGATGACACTTTTGGGCGATTGCTGCAATTTGGTGCACGGTGTCACCAAATGTCACTAAAACCTTCGAGTTTCGCGATAGCGTTGCGTTTGGAACCGAGATTTGTATGCGTGTAGCGCATCGTTATGTGATCCATCAAAAGGGGTGTGCGACTGCACGTGTAGTAACGTCTGCGGAGGAAAGTCCGGAGACGAATACCAGTCGTTCATATTCTCTATGGCCCTGGAAGAAAAAATAGACCCATCCAGTATCCATACGTACAACTTTCAAGACTTAACCACGAAATTCCTCGACATCGGAAAAGAGGGCACTTTTTTCTTGCAGAAAAAAAACCAACGAGGGTAGGACGGTTCAAGTAAGCATTGGCGTTCCCGAATGGCTGGCCAGCCAACTGAAACAGGATTGGAGAAGAGACAAGCAGTTCAAGTAAGCATCGACAAACCATGCCCACTCTCCTCCACGGCAAGCTGAGTCTGACCGTCGGTTTCAGATCGTGATCGCGTTCAGTTGAACGCTACCCGGATTATCAGGGTTTTATTTTAGCCTTCTGGTTTACTTCTTGCTAAATCGCGAGTAACATCAATTACAACCTCGGTCTGGCAGACTGCATCCTTAGGACCAAGCAGTAGCCTGCCGATTTCCCAGTGCAGCTAAGAACGTCCACTGGGGCTAGGTGCTTCTTCCCATGGCCGAGCCCCGCATGCAATCCGACATCGCCGTGACTTCCGCTCGCGATTTGAGCGGAACAATCATAGGTAGATTTGCGATCCGTGAACTGCTTGGCAAAGGTGGCATGGGCGAAGTCTACCGTGCAAGTGATCTTCGCTTGAAGCGTGAAGTGGCTCTTAAGCGCATCGCGCCGCACCTCCGTGGTGACAAGCGTTCCCGAGAGCGGCTTTGGAAAGAAGCGGAATGGGCCTCTCGCCTCAGCGATCCTCACATCGCTGCAGTTCACGACGTCATCGACGAAGAGAGCGAACTTTTCATCGTCATGGAGTACGTTGAAGGGCAGACACTGCGTCGGCGCCTTGCCGAGCCGATCTCAATCATCGAATTCTTGCCCATCGCTACGGAGTGTGCCCTGGCCCTGGCCGCGGCACACAATGCGGGTGTCGTTCATCACGACATCAAGCCGGAAAATATCATGTTGACTACATCGGGCCAAGTCAAGATCTTGGACTTTGGTGTGGCTAAGAACCTTCCCAGCCATCCTGAATCGACTTTGAGTACTGAAACCAGCACGGAGTTCGCGGGAACATTGAATTACATGGCGCCCGAAGCAGTTCGCGAGGAGGAGTCCGGTTCTCGTGCCGACATTTTTTCTCTTGGAATAGTTTTTTACGAGGCAATTGCAGGGAGTAATCCTTTCCGCGCCAAGAGCTTTCTCGAGACCAGCGATCGGATCCTGCACCATGACCAGGTTCCATTGTGCGAATTGAATCCGAAGTTGCCTGCGGAGTTCGACCGCATCGTAGGCAAGATGTTAGCTAAGGACCCCGCACAGAGGTACTCAGTGGCAGCCGATCTGGCGGTTGACCTGCGCGCTCTGGAACGCACACTCACTGAGTCAGGAGTGCGAGTTATCAGGCAACTGCCTGTGGCAAGGCGTCGATGGGCCATGCCCTGGGGCACACTCATTCTGGCGGCAGCGTCCTTAGTCGCAATCGCGGTATATACCCCCGCTCGACAGCAACTCAAGATTTGGCTGGGTATTAGTCCAATACCCCGTACAAAACAGGTCGCCGTATTGCCGCTCAGCGTTGCAGATGGCGATGCGCAAACTGCAGCGTTCGGGGCCGGCCTTACGGAGACCCTTACCGCCAAGCTCACGCAACTCACCGGCGATCCCTCGTTGCAAGTTGTACCTGCCACTGAGCTCCGCGGCAAGCATGTCAGCACGGTGGACGACGCGCGCAAGGAGTTCGGCGTAAATCTAGTACTCGAAGGCAGCCTGCATAAATCGGGCCAACAAGTACGCGTCAATTACATTTTGGTGGATGCTCGGACGCGCCTCCAATTGCGCGCTGAGAGCCTGACTTTTGCGGCAATGGATTCCTTTGCGGCCGAAGACGCGGTCGTGAATGGCGCAGTACGGATGCTCGAACTCGAGATCCAGGGGAGCCAACGAAAAGCTCTCGAGACTCACGGGACACAGGTAGCCGGAGCTTATGACTATTACCTACAGGGGAGAGGGTATCTTCAAAACTATGATCGTGAGGAGAATCTCGATAGTGCCGTCCAAGTCTTCGAGCGCGCCCTAGCTATCGATCCAGGATACGCCTTGGGCTACGCCGGTCTCGGCGACGCTTATTGGAAGAAATACCGGAGCAACAAAGAACCCTCGTGGATTGAAAAAAGCCGCGCGGCCTGCCAACAGGCCAGTCGCTTGGACAGCAAGTTGTCTTCTGCCCATACCTGTTTAGGGGCGCTATCCGCGGGAACGGGAAACTATCAAGAGGCAGCGCGAGAATTCGAACGGGCCGTTGAGACCGAGCCTACCAACGATGATGCATTTCGCGGTCTGGCCGGAGCATACGAGCGTTTAGGCAAGCCCGAAGAGGCAGAAAATACGTACCGCCGGGCGATTGAGCTACGGCCCCATTATTGGGCTGCGTACAATTGGCTGGGGGCATTTTACTATCGGCATGTGCGCTTCCGGGAAGCTGCCGAGATGTTCAATCAAGTAGTGGCCCTCGCTCCTGACAGCTTCCTTGGCTATTCCAACCTGGGCGCCACTTACGTTGAGCAGGCGCGCTATGCAGACGCCATTAAGATTCTTGAACAGTCTATCGCGATACGCCCCTCCGACTACGGCTACACCAATCTCGGAAATGCTTACTTCTTCTTGCGGCGCTATGAAGAGGCCGACCAGGCTTACCAACAGGCGATTAAGCTTTCGGAAAAGGATTCGCTCCTCTGGTGGAATCTGGGGGACGGATACTATTGGACACCAGGAAAACGCAGCCAATCAGTGGCTGCATATCGGCAAGGTATTACCACTGCGGAGGAAGAGCTCCGTGTCAATCCGAAGAATTCATATTCGTATGGCGTCCTCGCCATCTGCCACGCGATGCTCGGGGAGAAGAAATTGGCATTGGACGCCCTGGGGAGCGGGCTCCCGCTCTCGCCGGCCGATCCGTTCCTGCTCTTTCAAGCCGCGCTGGTTTACAACCAGTTCGGTCAGTCGGATGAGGCTATCGCTTGGTTGAAGAAGGCACAGACTGCAGGGTATTCCCAGGCGCGAATACGGGACTACCCAAACTTTGATTCATTGTGGATAAATCCGCGATCCCAGGAATTACTCCGAGGCAGATAACTTCAAAGGAGGTAACAGCATATGGCCAAAGAAGCAGCAGCTCTAGAAACCCGGGAGGTTCTCGTCAAGGTTGGACTCGATACCAAAGGGAACATCGAGGCAATTCCGGAGTACTTTGAAGTCAGCAAACAAAAAAACGAAGAAGTACGGTGGGTTTGTGCTCAGGATCATAAACACGACGGGCCGAATCCCTGCTTCACTGTGGACTTCGAGAAAAACGGATCACCATTTTACGAGTCACAATTCAGCAGTGACGCTCCCATTTCCGGTCTGGCCAGACGTAATGTCTTGCCGGGGCCCAAAATATACGAGTACACAGTAAGGATAAAAGGCAAACCCGACTTGGATCCGGGCGGCGGCGTCAAAGAGTAAGCCAATCGAGTGCCACACAACCTGTGCGGTGCTGAGTCTCCGTTGGATGTGTGCCTTGTCGACGTGCGGCACCGCGAATGCCCTAATCACTGCACCGCAACATTGCTCATGGCTGGATTCTTGTTCAAGCACGTGCTGGGAAGGGCCGCTCGCCCGAGGAGGCCGTTCGACGCCTTCGGTGCGAATGGCGTGTTGCCTGAGTTTGTGACACTCAAGTCTGCGAAGCGACTGAAAGTCGCGCCGCTCCCGGTCGTAGTCGAGCGCTCGTGGATGCTCGGGGTAGATCAGTCACCAATATTTCTGACCCACGAGTTCCTTCATTACCGCATACATATCGTTGACACCTTCATCGATGAAAACTTCCGTGTACTTTTCGTTGGGCGCTTCCATGCGAACATTTCGGTAGTGAACATGGTTTATCACGTCCTTGCTTTCGAAATAGCGTCAGACTTGTACCGGGTCTTGGCCCATCTCGCGTGTCACGCCGCAGTCAAAGGTGATTCCGTTGCAGGCCCTCGGCACAATGTCTATAGTCTTTGTCTCCGGTTTCAGTTCCCCTGCACATCGCCGTCTTTCGACGAATAAGTCCCGTGACGCTTACCGGAGATCAGTTCTTATTTGGTAGGAAGCCTGCCCACCGACGGCCCTACCAATTGGTAATTGACCCGTCCGGCCGAAAGTACGTCTGCGCGCGATTCGTATCGTACTTCGTTACTTCCATAATCGGCGTTAGCTTGCTCATATCCAGCTCGACCCCGAGTCCCGGTCTGTCGTTGGGATATAGCTTTCCGTTCTTGAAATCCAGGCAGACGGGCACATGCGGAAGCTCCTTGCCCTCAAATCCATACTCCATCAGCAGCGGACCCGAGAACGTACCCAACGAATTCACCAGCGCTGCGGTGGCGATGGGTCCGGTAAAGTGAGGCACAATGCCCACGAAATGCGTCTCGCAGATCGCCGCGATCTTCATCATCTCTGTAATGCCTCCCACGTTCGGCAGCGTAGCGCGCACATAGTCGATATCGTGGTTCTCCACAAGGAGGTTGAAATCCCATCGATTCCCCCATTCCTCGCCCGCTGCGATCGGAACCTTTACTAACTTTCGGAGACGAGGAAGGTCTTCGCCGAATGCCTCCGCGCGCACCGGATCCTCGACAAACAACGGCGCAAGGCCTTCGATCAGATCGCATCCTCGAATCGCGTCCGAGAGATCGAATCGTTGATGAAAATCGATGCAGAAATCGCCGTCCTTCCCCACGCCTTCGCGCGCCTGCGCGCACTGTTCGTAAAGCTCATGCACCTTCTGACGGGTATTAAACGTGGTATTCGCAGGCGTGTCGGCCGCGCCCATGCGGAAAGCCCGATAACCCGCCGCAACGGTAGCCGCGGCGCGATCCTTCACGCTCATGCCTGGCCTGAGTCCCGGTATCATTCCGCCGGTGTTGTAGCATTCACAGTAATTCCGCACCATGCCGCCCAGGATTTCGTGAACCGGCAATTTCAACGCCTTGCCTTTGATGTCCCACAACGCCAGATCGAGTGCGCCGAGTGCATGTTCCTTTTCACGCCCCGGAGGATAAAAGAACGACCGCGACATGTCCTGCCATAACCTTTCGATATGCTGCGGGTCCTGCCCGATCAGGCGTCCGGCGCACTGCTTCAGAACATCGGGAAAACCGCCTTCACCAACACCAGTGACTCCGGCATCGGTCTCGACGGTCACCACGGTATCTGCCTGATTGAAGAGCGGATTCGGATCGCCTGGCGCATAAGCCCGTATGCGCGTGATCTTCATCTTCGGCAAAGCGGCTTGAGCCAAGGGAAGATGTGCGAACGCGTACACTCCCGCGGCCATCGATTTCAGAAATAATCGCCTGTTCATCACACCTCCTTGAGCAACCAGACGACACGGTCTAAATTCCCGCTCTGAATCGCCTAATTCCCAATAAAACAAAGAAGAAGTTGGCGAGACGTACGTCGCTGATATTGAATCTTGCGTTCGCGCGACACACCGGAACGTCGTGCTGCCCGCCCTACCTGACGGCCGCTGTTAATTCGCGGTAGAACGTAGTGGCGTCCTGATCGGGGCTGCGATCCTTTATGTGAATGGCTTGACTCGCCCGCTGTGTACTGAACACTTCGAGCGCGCGACGGTATTCCTTTTTGACCTCACTGGCGGGCAGTTCATGTCCCAGTGGGTCCGTACCACCTACAATCCAGACGTCGCGCGGCGCTAAAGCAGCTACCAGATCTTGCAAATCGTAGGACTTCAACATCCCCGGAGCAACGCCTTCCAAGATGCGCCGATGGACCCTGCTGTTCACAACCGACTCGTAGGAAACCAGCATGCCGTTCAACACTACTCTTCGAATCCTGCCGTCAAGCACCGAGGCGTACAGCAACGGCAAAGCGCCAGCGTCTTCACCGTATCCATAAACCCGATTTGGATCGACTTCCTTGCGTGACACGAGAAGATCTAGGCCGCGCGAGATGTCCAAAGCGCGCATCCCCACCATGGTTTTGCCGACCAGGAGGGCCGTCATGATGTCGCTGAAATCGCCGAAATAGCGATCGAATTCCCTGCTGTTAGCATCGGTGTTGACTTTGGTTTCTCCGATTCCCCGGGCATCGATGGAAAGAACAATGGTCCCTGACGTTGCGAGCTGTTCCGCTTCTACCGCTGAAGCTGCTTTACCCTCTCCGGTCACCATTAATACGGCAGCTTTCTTGCTACCGCCTGCATCAGGAACATAGAGCAGCGAGGGAATCAGGACGCCGGGCTCGCTCTCGTAGATCAATTTTTCGATATGGTAGCCCGAGCGAGAGATCGCGCCGTAAGATTTGACCTGTAATGGTCCACTCGCTGGCTCATAGCGGATCGCTTCCCGCACTTTGCGAAGCAAGTCTTCCGGCGGAGTCGGGTAATTTGCCTTCAACTTCTCTAGCCGTTTCTGGTTCAATGTGAATACGCTCTCACCCCCAAGCGAAGTGGAAACCTGGCCTGTGGGAGTGCAGCGTAGTTCCTCCGGCGTGGCCATTTCGATTCGCGGCTCCGGATCCGTATCTCCGGTTCCCTTTAGCCATCGGCCAAACCAATCGTACGCAGCAAGGCGACGAGTCTTGTTATATCCATGACCGTCATCAGCTTCAACCATGCCCAGCTTTTCTTTTGCGCCGATCGCCGAATAGACCTTCTGTGCTTCCGCAAAAGTCTCTCGTGCCCCGGCGATTGGGAAGAAATCGCGGATGGCCGAAAGAAGAAGGTAGGGTTTGGGGGCAAACGCGTAAAGATAATCCGGGTAATCGAGTCCCTCCTGCAGCCAGAAGGGAAACGTTTGCTCGGCGTCTTGTGGACCAATGGTGTCGAGCATTAAACGCCAGGAAGTGATATAGCACGAGGGTGCGGCAACTTGGATGCGATCATCCAACGCCGCGATGTAGGCGGTGTGGGTGCCGCCACCGGAATTTCCCGTCAAGCCAATGCGCGCGGGATCCACTTCCTTGCGCGTGAGAAGATAATCGAGAGCTCGCATACCATCCCAGATGGTATAGCGGGCCAGGTGATCCCCCACCAGCATGCACTGCGTGCCGACCACCGTGTGCTCAGTGGTTGAGTCGCCCACTTTGGACTCCCGCAAGTCCTCGTCATAGATCTGCAGCCTTTCACCTTGGCCGATCGGGTCCCAGGTCAGTGCAACGAAGCCCTTTGTAGCGAGGGAAGCAAGCATCTGTTGCCAGATCGGGTTGGTTTTGCCTCCGCGCTCATGCCCCAAGGGAAACAGGATCGCTGGGTAGGGCGGACGACCGGTTGTTGGCAGATAAAGGTTCGCGGTCACGTAGAAGTGAGGTTGACTGTCGAAGATAATTTTCTCGATCCTGTACCCGGTCCGTTCCAACACCCCGACCACACGAGCGTTCAGCGGGGTTCTGTCGGGGAAGCCCCCGAGATCTTCCAGCATCTGTTCGCGCAGGTAAGTTCTTCGTCTATTCACGTCCTCGATGGTGGCCAAGTGCTCGACTCGATGCTTCCGTTCCTCCAGCATGCGGAGTCCGATGTTGTCCAAGTACGACGGTAACATCCGGCGAATATTCTGGAACTGCTCCAGTCCGGAGGCGAAATTCAAATCTTCGGATTGCTGCGCCATAGCGGGTACTGCAAACAGGCAAGCCAGGAAGCAAGCTATATACACGTGCAGCATTTTTGTGTCCCTCCGAGTTCGCGACCAATTCACGGCCAGGCAAAAGGTTCCGTGCATCGCCAGGTTGAGCAGGTACGGCCAGGGAATCTTGAAGGGAGCCGCTCGGGATCACGTAGATCTTCAGGGATGACCAAGCGTTGGCTTCCCCATGCGATTACAATTTGACCAGGTCCTTGATCCTGATCGTCTGACTACCGCGTTCGATGCTGCGATAAGCCGCGATCCCAATCAGACTCGAGAGGGCGCCGGCGCGAAGATCTGCTCGCAAACCTAGGGGATCTGAATTTTGCGATCCTCGGAAGATCAGATCATGCAGAGAGGTATCGGCTCCTCCGTGTCCACCTACGCGCCGCGGTTCCAGACCCTGTATCACTTCGGATTTGCCGAAGCTGCCTGTCACGCGCAGTCCTTTGTTACTGAATCCTCCACCGCCAAATTCGTTGTAGTCGAGTCGTCCGCGACGGCCGTTGATCGAAATAGCTTGCCCTTCAAAAGGCAAATAGGTATTGGCCGTATAGTTCAGGAAGACGCCGTTTTCGTACTTCACCACCACCGACATGGTGTCGTAGATGTTGATGTCTTCGCGCCAGAGGCAGCCATCGCGCAAGTAGCCGTCTTCGGATTCACAATCGACGTAAAGTTTCACGTAGCGCTGGTTCTGTGTAACATCCCAATAGAATTTACATTGTTGCTTGAAGGGGCAGACACGGCAGTGGGTGTTACGGAAGGAATTGTTACGCCCGTAGAATTTTAGATCACCGAAGGCCGTCACCTCCACCGGCGCGGAATCCAGCCACCAGTTGGCCAAGTCAAAATGGTGAGAGGCTTTGTGGACCAACAACGTGCCCGAGTTTTCTTTCAACCGGTGCCAGCGGCGGAAGTAGTCAGCGCCATGATGGGTATCCAGATATTCGTGAAAGTCCACGGAAATGACATCGCCAAGGGCCTTCTCGATTAGAAGTTCCTTTATTTTTTTGGCCGCTGGATCATGCCGAGCGTTGAACGTTACAGTGACCTTCTTGCCCGACCTCTTTTGGGCGTCCAAAATCGCCAGGCACTGCTCCTCGTCGGTGCAGAGGGGCTTTTCACTCATCACATCACAGCCCAGCTCTAGTGCCCGAGCGATGTACCGCGCGTGAGTGCCATCTATGGTAGTTACCATCACTGTGTCGGGGCGAGTCTCTTTGATCATCCGGTCGAAATCCACAAAAGAAGGTGCCTTGGTGCCAATCAACTTCTTGGCGGCCTCCACCCGCTTGCGGTTGATGTCGCACAGCCCGACAATTTCCACCACATCGCCATAGCCTTCCTGGACCTCCTGTCCCCAGGTAAAGGAGCCGCGATCACCAGTGCCGACGAGGGCCATGCGGAGCCGCTTTTGCTCAGCAGCCCGGGGAGCGCTCACAACAGAGCTAGCCGTAACGGCCAGCGCTGCGCCGCCAGAAATGAAAGCGCGTCTCGTGACGGTTGAATCTGTCATCATCTGTATCCTCCCAAGAAAAATTGCCGCGGAGTGCTTTTGCCCTGGCCGTCACCGTGCCTGCAAAAGCTGGGGCATCCGGCACCGGTACGCGCGACCCACTGCCTGCACCCGCCCCGCACTTCGCGAACGGAGACGAAGTTCATGTAGGCGTAGAATCGCTGTTAATTGGCAGCCATTGTTGTGTCCTTCCAGTTCAGCTCACCAGCACGCACAGGCAATTGGTGCGCACGCGCGTATTCGTTGCGTGCCGCAAGTGTTCCATCTGCCCAGTCCCCCAGAGGATAGAGGAGTTCACGGTACACCAGGTAGCTCATGTCGACGGTGCGGGCTGGTCGGTGGTCCTTCACATCGTCCACTTGGTTGAGATAGCGCCGCCCGTTGGCTTCCGCGACCCGCGGAAACCATGTCTTGTACCAGGTGCTCGTGGCATTCTGGAGGGCACCATTGCGTCGACGCTGGATTCCCGCAGCAGCGTTCAGCGCCTCATCGAGAGAGGCTATGGCCTCGCTGTCTTTTCCTTGTCTGACGGCCGTCTGAGCCGCTTTCAGCAGCTCGCTCATTCGACCTAGCTCGAGAATCATTTCAAGGTTTTGCCGACACACATCGGCGATAGAGAGGAACACTTCGAGATTGTATTGATTGTCGCTGACTTTTTTTAGGTTGGCGTACAGCAGGTCGAGCAACTCCTCGTTCTCCGATAGGGCGGTTGCCGCGATCTCGAGACGTCTCGAATTTTCCTGCGTCCAATCACGGCTGATTGTCAGGCTTGGTGCGGACGGAATCGGCAGAGGCGGAAGTGTTTGGTCCTCTGCCGGTTTTGGCGGGTCGAAGATCCTATCCGAGTTGCCCCAAATGGGGGTTCGGGCGCTCGAAGGCGAGATTTCCCAGATGTCGTCCCAGATCTGTGCCTGCTCGCTCATGAGCTGATAGAGGCGGCCCATGTTGCGGGTGCCGGCTCCATAGAACAAATCGTAGAATGAATTCATGAGTTCCGCGGGGCTCGCCGATGCGGGGTGCCAGGCAGCGGCAGGTCCGGTCGCGTATCCCAACCAAAAGGTCTCAGGATGCAGACCGGCGTCGGCCCATCCGGCGACGAACACCCCAATTAGGTCGGCATTTTGGCGCGCCGGTGTGAAGGAGATAAGGTGGAACATTTCGGCGACACGGCCATTGCCCAGCGATTTTGCATGCAGACGACGGGTGGAAGGCAGGGTGTAGTAATGAGGGAACAGCGGCTCCTCGCCCTGAGTCGAGGTATAAACGAGCTGACGGATTCCACGCCTCTTATAGGCGGAATCAAATTCGGGACCATACACCTCACCGTTGACGAGATGGCTCGGAAGCGCGCTGATCTCTTCAGATTTCAGCGGATATTCTCCCCAGAACAAGACGGTGCGGCCGCTTTCATGCAGATAGTTGGCGGCCTTGGTGATAAATTCCGCCAGTAGCCTTCCCACCGACGCGAGAGTGTGCGCGGGCGTCATTTCGTCACACTGGGAGCTATCGGCCAAGCCTACGTAATAAGGCTCATCTGTCGATAGGACGAAATACTTAGTTCCCTTGGTGGCTTCGAGGAGGTCGTCATACATCCCAAACAGGAGCTTGTAGGTTTCGGGATTTGTGACACAGAATTCATAATTGCTCGTAGGAAAGGCGCGAAGCGGCGCGTATTCCGCGTGCTTCAGAATGAAGGCGACGTGCCCGGGCGCGTCCAGGTAGGGAATAAGCTGTACATGAAATCGAAGGGCAAAATCGGTGAGCTCTTGCAGCTCTGAGCGTGCAAGCGCGTAAGGTTCAATGACGGCCCGGGCGCTCTTGTACTGGAAGTGTCCCTCAAGCTTAAGTGCAAATCCGTTGATCTTAAAGGACGCGGCCTGCTGCACGGCGTGCTTCAGTACTTCGAGGCGCTCCAGGTGATGAGCGTCGTCCCAATAAATGATCCGCAGTTGAACATCGGGCCAATCCACTATCTGCCCCTCCGGAAGACAGAGACGACCGTCTCGGCGGCGAATCAGTTGAATAAGAGTTTGCACTCCGTAAAACAATCCGGGAGCAGCACTGGCTGCGATTTTGACGCTCCTCGGGCCCAAGGTTAGACGGTAAGCCTGTTCAACAAGCGCCGGCCTGTTTCTATCCGTGGCTTGCCCGATTGAAACCGAGTTCGGCCTTAGATCCAGCCGAATTACTCCGGACTCCAACCGGCCGGAGTCAGTCCCAGCGAGGCTCAGGCGGAACCTCGATGCCAAAGCCGCCTTCAGACTCTCGACGGCCACATCGTTTTCTTTCACCTCCCTTCCGAGTTCTAGCCTCCAGCGGTTGTCCAAAGCAAAGTCTTTACCTGTCAATGTGACCTCTTGGGGAACAGGCAGAACGGCATAGCCTCTAGATACGAGTGGTGATGAGGTCTCACTGAGGAGCGGAGTCCCAGTGAGCAGCATCGGGCATGTGAAAAGGACAAAAGCGCGGCATAGAGACCGCCGCCACCAGCACTCAGCGTACCAAGAGCCGTTGTCTGGCAGGGTTACCCGGCTCGACAGCTGTTTCGTTAACGCCATAGAGATCGGCATGCTAAAAAATATTCTTGCTCCGGAACTCCGAGCCAATCTAGAAAGGAAGAAGGCAATTCTTGCCCTCCGCGTCTGGCATAAGGCTGGTATCGTATCACGCCAGCTTCCATCCGGTTTCTGAAAGCAATATGTCAGCGGGCAGGAAATCCCGACAAGGATTTGACCTCATTCCTTGCGACCTTACTGTGAAGTGCAGTTTCCGGATCATTTCGGAGATGCTATATTGTCCTTGGAAATGTGAACTAAAATAGGACCATTCAGGAATGGGCCGCTTCGTCAGGACGCGATTCCGCAAATGAAATGGCTCGTAGAAGACCTGGGTCATCTGACGTGTGTATTCGCAGTGTTGACTTGAATCTGCACGAGGGCCTAGCAAAGGGCTGAAATGACAAGGCCGGTGCACATTCCTATCTGCCGCCGCCTAAGCGCATGCGTTGTTCTTTTCCTCGTGATTGTGTTTGCGCCAGCTGCCGCACCGGCGCCAACGGCCCTCAGCCGGCTGATTCAAGCGATTCGCGCCGAAATGCAACCCGAAGAGGCAATGAACTTCATGCGACAGGTATATTCGACAGACCGCTGGTTCACATTTCCAAAATTTCAAGAAACCGCGGAATACCTAAAACAATGCATGGAACGTATCGGTCTCGAAGACATCGAGGTGCTGGGAGCACCGGCGGACGGTTCAAGCCAAGCCGGTTTCTGGACGATGCCCTTGGCCTGGGACGTGAAGTCTGCTCGTTTAGAGATTGTTGATCCAGCGGTGCCTAGCGAGATAGCGACACTGGCAGACTATCAGAAAGTTCCCGCATCCCTTGGAATGTGGAGTGGTGCGACGCCTCCAGAAGGCGTCACGGCGGAGATAGTGAACCTCAGCGATGCGGATCTGCCGAGGATTGCCCAAATGCATCTGAAGGGCAAGCTGGTGCTCATGAATCAAAACCCTGCGGGCTTTAAGTGGGCACTCGTAAAGTCTGGAGCGCTCGGCGCTATTAACACCTTCACCGAGAATCTGAGCCTTCAAGACGGCCATCAATGGATCAATGCATGGGGCGATCAAGGGTGGGGTTTCACCAAAGGCAGCACACCGCTGCTCTCGTTCTCGATCAGTCCGCGGGAAGCCACGATGGTGCGCAAGCTTCTGGCCGACCGAGGCGTGCTGCGCGTCAAGGCGATAGTCGATAGCCGTTATTATTCTGGCGTATACCCTTATGTAACAGGAGTGATTCGAGGGACGGGGCCCGAAGAAGTGTTGACTTTAGGACACTCGTTCGAGCAGGGGGCGCAAGACAACGCCACGGGCGTCGCCGCAATGTTGGAATCCCTCGCGACTGTCAATCGCCTCATCCTCTCCGGCAAGCTGCCCCGGCCGAAAAGGAGCATCCGCCTGTTGACTATGGGTGAGCTCTACGGATCGATGCATTACATCGAGACGCATCCTGACCGCGTTCGCCGCACGGTTGCTGCGCTATGCATGGATACGCCTGCCGCCTCGTACGACCTGGCGGGGACGGAGTACACATTTTACATGAATCCGCATACGGCAAAATCCTACACGGATGCGTTCATCTTGTACATTGCACAAGAGTACTTTTCCCAAGTGCATCGGCCCTGGCATGAGCACGAGGCTATGAGCGGTACCGATACTTACTTGAGCGATCCGATGATCAACATTCCGACGGTATGGGCTTACAGCGGCAGCGGAGTGGAGACTCACCATAACAGCGAGGACACTCCTGACCGTGTGGACCAGCGCTCGCTGCGGGACGTCGCCGCTGTAAATGCGGCTTACCTATATTATCTGGCCAACGCGAACGAGCCCGAAGCGATGTGGCTCGCGGAGCTGAGCCAAACACGAGGCTATGAGCAGATTTTGCAGTCCGCTGGGCCGTTCCTGGAACGTGTTGCGGCCGCAGGTGACAGTCAAGATCTGGGGCGGCTGCTCCAGGATGCAACCGGTCACGTGACTTATTCCGTTGACCGGGAAACGCAAGCCGTTCTCTCAGTCCTTCGACTGGTCTCCGAATCGGAACAGAAGGAGGTAGCAGAGAGTCTTGCTCCGATGATAGAAAGCCTGCGCCGCTTTGGGGAAGAACAAACCGGCAGAGTCCGCCGGGCCATTGATCGACGTGGCCGGGAGCTTGGCCTCCATGCACCTGTGAAACCAATTGCGGTGACTGATGTTCTGGCGAAGCAGGCGTCGAGAATTGTTGTCAGGCGAAAACGCTTCGGCACGTTGCCGCTGGACGACCTGCCAACCGACCAACGTGGAGGGTATCCTTCGGGGGCATGGGACAGTATTCCCACAACGGCTCTTTACTGGTGCGACGGGCATCGAAACCTCAGCGAAGTCATGCAATTGACGCGCATGGAACTTGGCCCCACGGATTTCGATTTTGTTGGCTATTTTCGCTTCCTAAGAAAGCACGGGTATGTGGACTTCTTGTCGGAATGAGACGCCCTGGCAAAATCCGCTCACCGAAAACCAAGAAAGATAGTTCCTCTCAATAAAGACAGAGGCAATCGGCGTGCCGACTTAGTCGGGCGTCAGAGTAAAGGAAATCTCCTGCGCATTCGGGCGAATGTACTTGCCGCCCTTTGCGCCAAGTTTCAGGGGCACCGAAACAACACCAACCGCGTGGTCCAGCGCGGTCTCAGGAGCATCCGCGTAAGGGTTATGAGGATAGGCTGGCCAGGTCAGCCGTGCCATCGGGTCTGTCTTCAACCGCCACCCATGATGGTGGATCCAGCCGCCCAGCTCATCTGGTCCTAGTTCAACCCGTTCGGCCCCTAGCACAATCTTTAGCCCTGCGGCGGTTTCCAGCGTTTCTCCTGCTCTGAGGCAGAGTTGCAGATTCAGTTGCGCTTCCGGAGGAGGTTCTCCTCTCCCCGTCATGACGAAGCGCAACTGCAGATGATCTTCAGAAGGACGCGGAACGTAGAGGTCTGTGAAAAACGTATTGTAAGCGAGTGAAAGTCGGTCGCCGCTATTGTCACTCATCTGAAGACGGCTGCTGATCGGCATGTGAAAGGTCTGCCCCTCGAATTTTTCGAAGAATGTTGCTAAGCCGGGCTGACGTTTTGAACCTGCTCCGGTGACAATTAACCCGAGCTTGTTATGAAAAACAGATAGGTTTCCTTGGCGATCAAGATAAAACCGACTGTTGACTGCCTGGGTGCTGATAAGGCCGGACAAGCAGACCACCCAGGGCCCCGTCTTGCGGATTCCTG